>Ga0209694_1000104_pt1 | contig 157225 bp, 122 predicted proteins | sample GluameincwithD2O_FD_187499 | JGI IMG/M metagenome (GOLD analysis project Ga0209694, IMG submission 187499) | Mouse cecum microbial communities from Vienna, Austria - Glucosamine amended microcosms incubated with D2O (SPAdes) (version 2) | ecosystem: Host-associated > Mammals > Digestive system... | reverse complement strand
AAACATTCAGGTGGTTATAGCAGTGAGGTTCCACCTCTTCCCATTCCGAACAGAGAAGTTAAGCTCACTCACGCCGATGGTACTGCGGTTATCCCGTGGGAGAGTAGGTAGCCGCCTCTTCAAGGTCGGATCATAACGGTCTGACCTTTTTTTCATGTTTTTATTCAAGCCTGCGCTCTTTTGAAAGGGTTTTCCTATGCGGCAGACCGCTGTTCTTTTTTTTGAATGACATCGACGCTCCTGCTGGTTTTGTAACGTGAGGAAATAAAACGAGAGAATGTGAATGCATTCTCTCGTCGTTAAAAAAGTGAATCGATTATTTTTCGTATCGATAGGTTTTCGTATTCTTGTATTCGAAGTCTTGCTCTTTGTTAAATTCTTCGAGCACTAATTCCGTATCGGTGTGTCGCCGAATGGTTTGCTTCAAATCGCCGTCTACTTTGCGATGGGTGATGAATTGATTGCCTTCGATCGTATAACGGTAGGTTTCTTCGATAGAGATGGTACCGTTGCCCAACTCATCGCATTTCAACGTATAAGTGCCGTCTCCATTGAAGATGAGCCATTCGCGATCGCTCACTGTTTTATTCCATTCATCTTTTTTTCATCGTACAATTCGTATCCGGTTTCGTGTATCAATGTCCATTGGCCTGTGCGGATGGACATCGCGGTATCGTCGTCGTCGCTGCAGGCGGTAGCAAGAAAAGGAAGTGCGCAAATAAAATGTTTGAGTTTCATGGTTTTCATTAATAATTAAGTGAATGAATTGTGTTGCTGAAAGGCATACAAAAAACGTGGGACAAAATTTTGTTTTCGGTTGCTGAGGTCTTCGACTACCTATCACCCAATTACAGAATAAAGCCCACGTCATAGACGTGAGCGCTAAACTTTATTCTTTGGGTGATTGATGAAATTGTCGAAGTTTCAGCAACCCGAATAAAAATAACGCTTTTTATATGTTTGTGCCGGCGCTTTTAGTGCGTGGACGGCACGGTGAATGATTCTCGTAGAATGTGTGAAATGCTTCGTTATTTCTTCATAGGCAATCGGTTTGGAGTGTTGGTCTTTGCAAATATAGCGATTTTTCGGATATACTATTGTCAAAAAAGTCGGTTTATGTCGATCGGAACGACGATACCGACTGGATAGATGATACCGTTCGGAAAGCCAATGCCGGTCGACTGCGTGCTACCCGTATCTTTCGCATCAATGAATTTCCCGTTCGGGGTGGGCTTGGAGGAATTGTTCCCAGCTCTGCGAACCTTTCTTGGAGGCTGCTTTTTTGCCGCCGCCGAGCCCTTTGACTCGTTCGTTGCCTAAGGCGGCGTTCAGCGGGCTGGCCGTGGCGAAGTAATGGCACAGCGCGGCGGCCATGCCGTCCGTGGCGTCGTATTTGGCCGGTAGGTCAATAGTCAGCATCCGACAGATGACGTTGGCCACCTGCTCTTTGGTGGCGGCGCCGCGTCCCGTGATGGATTGTTTGATGCGCAGCGGAGCATATTCCGCCACCTCGATGCCGCGGCTCAAAGCTGCGGCCATCGCAACTCCCTGTGCGCGGCCTAATTTCAACATCGACTGCACGTTGGCCCCGAAAAAGGGCGATTCGAGCGCCGCCTCGCGCGGCTGGTATTCATCGACGAGTGCCCCGACCCGTTCGAAGATATAGCGCAGTTTGGCGTAGGGGTCGGTCATCTTGTGCAGATCGATCGCCCCCAAGACGACCGACCGCAACGTGCGGCCCTCGACCTCCAATACACCGTAGCCCATGTAGTTTGTGCCCGGGTCGATGCCCAAGATGCGGTATTTGCTCTGTTTTTCCACGTCGATTCGCAAAGATACGGTTTTTTATTGATAGATGGTCGAAATGTTTACGGCCATCGTAAGCACTATGCGCTGCCTTTAATAAAAAATCACATCAAGGGAGCGAACAACCTTAGGAACGATTCCATGATGCGTCGATAGCGTGGGCGATGGAACCATTCGTTCGGCGTCACGGCATGGCATTGCGCCGTATCGGCTTCGTAGATGGCGCTCATGCGGTCCGTGAAATCGCGGTCGTAGACGAATGCGTTGACCTCGAAATTGTGCTCGAAACTGCGGAAATCCATGTTCGCCGAGCCGATGACCGTCAGGTCATCGTCGACGATCAGCAGCTTGGAATGCAGGAATCCGGGCCGATAGAACAGAATCTTCACGCCGGCTTTCAGCATGTCGTCCAAGAACGAATGCGAGGCCAAGTTGACGATACGTGCATCCGACCGTTCGGGCAGCATCAGCCGTACGTCGCGGCCCGCCAGCGCAGCCGTTTGCAATGCCGTGTTCAGCACCTCCGACGGGAGGTAATAGGGTGTTTGAATCCAGATGCGTCTGCGGGCGTTGGCAATCGCATAGCTTTCGCCTTGCAGCAGCGTGCGCCACTTGCCGAACGGCCCGCCCGCGACGAGTTGCAGCGCTGCGCCATCGGCGAACAGCGTCGGCGCGGGGTAATAGGCTGCGTCGGCGATGGGTTGTTTGGTCGTGGCTGACCAGTCGCTCAGGAACGATGCCTGCAAACCGGCGATGCCCCCGCCCTCGATACGGAAATGGGTGTCGCGCCACGTTCCCCATCCCGGGCCGTCGATGTAACGGTCGGCGATGTTCATGCCGCCCAAAAAGCCGATACGACCGTCGATGACAACGATTTTGCGGTGGTTGCGGTAGTTGACTTTGCTCGTGAAAAGCGGGAACTGTACGTGCAGGAATGCGCGCACCTCGATGCCCTCGCGTCGCATCGCCTTGAAGAAGCGTTTCTTTACGCGGGCACACCCCACGTCGTCGTAGAGAATGCGCACCTCGACTCCCTCGCGTGCTTTTCGGATGAGCAGGTCGCGCAGGTTGCGGCCGGTGCGGTCGTCGCAAAAGATGTAATATTGCAGATGGATGTGGTGCCGGGCATTGGCGATGGCTTCGCACAACGCATCCATCTTGGAACGTCCGTCGGTGTAGGGGGTGATGCGACTCCCGTAGAGCGGCACGGCCTGTATGGTGTTGACGAGTAGTTCCGACAGGGGTGCCCACCGTTCGGGAATGCGCGGGCAATCGATGTCGCCGCGCACTTCGAGGCGGGTGTTGATGCGCCGGCGTGTCCGACGCGAGATGATGCGCTGCTTGGAGAGGTTCTGCCCGAAGAAAAAGTAGAAGACCAACCCGACGACGGGCGCGAGCAACAGAACGATGATCCACGGCACGCTTTTCAATGGATTCCGGTTATCGGTGATGATGACCAGAATCACGCCGACGATCGCGAGTGTGTAAATCGTCAGAAACAATATGCTCAACACCTGCATTTTTTATTAAAACTTGCGCATCGTACTACCGATCGCGGGGAACATGTGAACCGCTGCTTTTGAAAGCGGCGCGCAGCATTTAGTCGAAATGAATTTGATAGAGCAGATGTTCTATGCCGCGGACGAAGTTGCGTTTGTGCAGTTTCGGCGAATAGACATAGCCGTCGAGCGTGAAGACGCGGTTGGTGGCCGTGTCGACTGTCGTGTAGCTCACGAACGGCCCGCCCATGAAATCGCCTGCGACATCCCAGAATCCGCGCATCTCGCACCACAGACGTCCCTCCATCCGGAACATCCGATAGCTTGGCGCGATAGCGTCCGAGGTGGTCATGTACGAACCGTCGGCCGGGCCCGGGATGCGTGCCGCGAACTTGTTGCGTGCTGCGAGCAGAGCCGCCTGCGAAAGCGATTCGGGCCCTTCGTAGGGATACGAATAGACAAAAAATCCCTGACTGGCTTGCGGATATTCGTAGCGTGCCCATACGAAGTCGGGCTGCGACGCTGCAACGATGTACCCGCGCGGAACCTTCATCTGCACGCCGAAACGTTCTTCGATGGCCTTGCTTACTTCCGCCGCGAAATAACGCTCCGTGAAACGGATCGAGCGGTCGCGCTCGGCCAGTTCGAATACTTGCACCATCTCGTTCCGATGGGCGGAGAGATAATCCGTCAGCGACTGTTCCGTGGGGCCTTGCAATGTGACGATGATTTGCGGTTGGGCCGTCAGATCGTATTGTACGACTGTTTCGGCTTGCGGCAGCGTCGGGTCGATGACTGTTTTCAGAATGTTGCGGTGACGGGCGACGGTGCCCGTGTAGCCGCGTTCGGTGACACGTACGATGTCATAGACAGGTTCGGTCTGGTTGAGATAGGGCACCGGTGTCGTGAAGACAGCCCGCAGCGAATCTCCCAGCATCCCGTTCCAAGCATTGTGGTTACAGACGATGACCAGTTCATAAGGGCGTCCCTGTGCGGTCATGCCGTCCGAATTGCGCAGGGAACGGAATGCGTCGCATCCCGTCGCTGCGATTGCGAGCGCGGCGGCGAAGATGCACGAAAAAACAACTTTCGAAAGGGATTTTTTCATAACCATAGCGGTTTCGACGGGCATAGGTCGAGGTGCGTCCCGCCGGTTTTGTTTTGACAAAAATATCTAAAATGTTAGAAATCACAAATTATCCGTGCGATTATTTCGCGCCGGCGAGGGATATTTCGGGTTTTTGCGTACATTTGCGGGTGCACTACGAAACGCATCGCGTTTTTGTGTGTCAGAAAATTCTGTCATGCGCCTGAAACCGCCGAAAATAATCCGCCGTCTGATGCCCGATCTGATTTGGGAGATCGACGATGCCGAGGGGGTCTTCCTCACGTTCGACGACGGCCCGACCCCGGGCGTTACCGAGTGGATTCTTGCGACGTTGGACAAGTACGATGCCAAAGCGACTTTCTTCGTTTTGGGGAAAAACGTCGAGATGTATCCCGATCTTTTCCGGCGCATCGTCGACGCGGGCCATCGCGTCGGTAACCACACCTACTCCCATCAGAAGGGTTGGGGCATGAGCCTCGAACGTTATACGGAGGATGTCGATTTCGCCAACGATTTCATCCACAGCAATCTTTTCCGACCGCCGTATGCCCGCATTACGCCGGCGCAGACGCGTCTGTTGGCGCAGCGTTACGAATTGGTGATGTGGGATATCCTTTCGCGCGACTACAACCGGCGGTTGTCGCCGCGTACGTGTCTGAAAAATGTGACGAACTATCTGGAACCCGGGTCGATCGTCGTTTTCCACGACAGTGTCAAGGCGTTCCGCAACATGCGCTATGCGTTGCCCCATACGCTGGAACGCATCCGGCAGCTGGGGTTGAAATGCAAATCCATTCCGTTCTGATCGTCGCGTTATGAATATCCTCGATTTACTGGTTTGCGTGGTGTTGGCGCTCGCCGTGTGGAACGGTTGGCGGCAAGGGTGCATCGTGCAGTTGTGCAGCCTTGCAGGATTGATCGTCTCTGTGTGGCTTGCTGCGAGGTTCGGGCCCGAGGCGGGACGTTTCTGCGGGCTCGACGAATCGATTGCCGCTCCTGCGGGATTCGCTATCGTGTTGTTGGCGGCGTTGTGCGTGGCGGCCCTCATCGGGCGCTCCATCCGCAAATTGTTGCATTTCGCCGGATTGGGATTCGCCGACGTGCTGTTGGGCATCGCCGTGGCGGTCGTGAAGTACGTGTTTCTGTTGGGGGTGCTTTTTACGGCGTTCGACCGGTTGAATGCCAATTTCAAGCTGGTCGAACCGCAGACGCTCGAACGGTCGAAACTCTATCGTCCGATTCTGCGGGCCGCCGAATGGGTTTTTCCGGTCGTCGAGCGGATACAGGAGCAGGCTTCGGAACGGTTGCCCGCATTTCGGGAGGCAGACGAAGCCGACCCTGCCGATGCGCATCCACGGAATGAAACGATTTGATTCGGTGCGCTTTCTTTCGAATTATTTTTTTCTTTTTCGAAAAAAGTTTCTTAACTTTGCAGCCCCGAACGGGAAACAGCGGAGTGCTCGGAGCATTCGGAGTATTTCCAAAAGTCGAACAACATTCCCTCGGAGTGCTTATTAGGAGTGCTTACTAAGGTTGAATAGCATTAACCACTTATATTAATAAAAGATGAACAATTACGAAACCGTTTTCATCGTCACGCCCGTCCTTTCGGACCAGCAGGTCAAGGAGGTCGCTGACAAATTCCAAGGTGTCATCACCGAGAACGGCGGTCAGATCGTGAACATGGAGGCGTGGGGCCTGAAGAAACTCGCCTACTCCATTCAGAAGAAGACCACCGGTTTCTATTTCTTGGTGGAATTCACCGGAGAGGGCAGCCTCATCAACACGCTCGAAACGCAGTATCGCCGCGACGAGCGGATCATCCGTTTCTTGACTTTCAAGCAGGACAAGTTCGCTGTGGAGTACTCGGCGAAACGTCGTGCGAAACTTTCTAACAAACAGGAGGAGTAACCCATGGCACAGGAAAACAAAGCACAGTCCGAAATCCGGTACCTCAATCCCGTATCGGTCGACGTCAAAAAGAAAAAATACTGCCGTTTCAAAAAACTCGGTATCAAGTATGTGGACTACAAGGACGGTGAGTTCTTGAAGAAGTTCCTCAACGAACAGGGCAAGATTCTGCCCCGTCGTCTGACCGGTACGTCGCAGAAGTTCCAGAAGAAGGTCGCACAGGCCGTGAAGCGTGCACGCCACCTCGCCATCCTGCCCTTCGTAACCGATTGCATGAAATAATTAAAGAGGAGGAGACGACAATGCAAGTGATATTGATCAAGGATATAGACAACTTGGGTTACGCGAACGACATCGTGAACGTGAAACCCGGTTATGCGAACAACTACCTTATCCCGCAGGGTTACGCTAAAGCCGCTACGGCTGCTGCGAAAAAGGTGTTGGCCGAGAATCTGAAACAGCGTGCGCACAAGGACGCTAAGATTCTGGCTGATGCGCAGGCTTTGGCTGAGACCATCGCTAACCTGCCGCTGACGCTCAGCGTAAAGGCCGAAGAGGGCAAATTGTTCGGTACGATTACGGCGACCGACTTGGCCGAGGCATTGGCAGCCAAAGGCGTCACGCTCGACCGCAAAGTGATCGCCGTTGAGGCCATCAAGACGGTGGGCGAATACGAAGCCGTTGCCAAACTGCACCGCGAGGTGAAAGCCACCATCAAATTCTCGGTGGTTGCAGTGGCCGAATAAGGCTTGTTGAGCCAAAAACAAAAGGGAAAGCGCTTATCGAATCGGTAAGCGCTTTTTTATTAAAGGCTGGGCTAATTCAATTAAGCCCAGCCTTTAATAAAATATTGAGAATCGATATAAATATTTTGTTTTTCGGATTTTTTATCTAACTTTGTAACGTTCGAATTCCAATTTCACACAGATTTCATATAGCAGACGATTATGGATTTGCTCACCGTCAAACACGTCAGTAAACAGTACGTCGGGCATAAGGCGCTCGACGATGTTTCGCTCACCATTCCGCGCGGTTCGGTCTACGGGTTGCTCGGCCCTAACGGCGCCGGAAAAACTACCCTCATCCGCATCATCAACCGCATCACGGCGCCCGATTCCGGTCAGGTCTTTTTGGGTGACCGAGAGCTTGCGCCCGAGGATGTTTACCGCATCGGTTACCTCCCCGAGGAACGCGGACTCTACAAGAAGATGAAAGTCGGCGAGCAGGCCGTCTTTTTCGCGCGATTGAAGGGACTTTCGCGGCGCGAAGCCATCGTCCGGCTCAAAGAGTGGTTCGTGAAATTCGGCATTCAGGATTGGTGGAACAAGAAGGTCGAGGAGCTTTCGAAGGGTATGGCCCAGAAGGTGCAGTTTATCGTCACTGTGTTGCACAAACCCGAGTTGCTTATCTTCGACGAGCCCTTTTCCGGTTTCGATCCCATCAACGCCAATCTTTTAAAAGACGAGATTTTGGCGTTGCGCGACCAAGGCGCAACGATTATCTTTTCGACGCACAACATGGCGTCGGTCGAGGAGATCTGCGACCACATTACGTTGATTAACAAATCGCGTAACATCTTGTCCGGCAACGTCGACGAAATCCGGCGCCGGCATGGTGCCAACATCTTCGAGGTGGCCTATCGCGGCGAGGAGGATGCGTTGCGCCGCGCTGTCGGCGAGCGTTGCGAATGGCTCGACGGGTCGCAGAGCGAATCGGTCTATCGCACCGTGAAACTCCATGTGCACGACGATGCCGACGTGCGGGCTGTCATCGCCGCGGCGAACGAGGCGGTCGAACTGCGGTCGTTCCGCGAAATCATCCCTTCGATGAACGATATTTTCATTCGGGCCGTGAACGGCAAACTGTAAATCTTATCCGATCATGTCGAACGTATTCATTATCATCCAGCGCGAATTCAATGCGCGCGTGCGCAAAAAATCTTTCATCATCACTACGGTGCTGATGCCCGTGTTGATGATCGGTCTGATGGTCGCTCCGGCGCTCATCATGGAGTATTCGAGCGGTGACGAGAAACGCATCGCCGTCATCGATGAAAGCGGCGTCATCGCTTCGAAGTTGCAGAGCGACAAGGAGTTGCAGTTTGAGCCGACCGACCTTTCGGTCGACGAGGCCCGCAGGGAGCTGACCGACCATTATGCTGTATTGTGCATCGGCAGCGATGTCTTCGTCAATCCGTCGAACGTGAAATTCTATGTCAATTCGTCCTCATCGATAGCGGTCGAAGGGAATATTTCGAAACAGCTCGAACACATCATCGAGACCGAGAAACTCAAAAACTATAACATCGACAATTTACAGCGGATTCTCGACGAGGTGAAGACTTCGGTGTCGATGCAGACTTTCCGTAACGACAAGTCGCAGGACGAGGATGCACAGGCGCAATCGTCCATGGCCGCTACGGCTATCGGTTACGTGCTCGGATTCATTCTCTACATGTTCCTGTTGATTTACGGGTCGATGGTCATGCAGTCGGTCATCGAGGAAAAAAATTCGCGCGTCTTGGAGGTGATGGTTTCCTCCGTGCGTCCGTTCGAACTGATGATGGGCAAGATTCTCGGCATTGCATCGGTGGCTGTCGTACAGTTGTTGATTTGGGGCGTGTTGATCGGCGGGGTAGGTGCTTTGGTGGTTCCCCAGTTGATGCCAGACCAGATGATGGTCGGCGTCGAAGCCATGCAGACGGGTGCTCCGCAGGCTGCCGAGTTGGCTGCTGCGGGCGATTTCGACCCTGCGATGATGCAGGCGATGGCCACGGTGACCGATGCAGGTTACGTGATGAAGATTTTCGTTTGTCTCGTGCTCTTCGTCTTGGGCGGTTATCTGCTCTATTCGGCGATGTTCGCCGCTGTGGGTTCCGCGGTCGACAGCGTGCAGGATGCTCAGCAGCTGCAAACGCCCATCACGATTCCTATCATTCTTGCACTGTTGATGATGCTGGCCGTCATCAAGGACCCTAATTCGCAGGTGGCGTTCTGGTTTTCGATGATTCCGCTGACGTCGCCCGTGGTGATGATCGCGCGCATTCCCTACGACATCCCGATGTGGGAGATCGTATTGTCGTTGGCCATCCTCTACGGTTCGTTCGTCGGGATGGTGTGGGTCGCCGCGAAGATTTACCGCGTGGGCATCTTCATGTACGGCAAGAAACCCAACTTCAAGGAACTTTGGAAGTGGATCCGCTACCCCTTTTGAAAGGAGGGCATCGAAAGTATTGCGCCGAGTACAATGTGCAAATAAATTTGGCATTGTGCTCGGCTTTTCGTATCTTTACTTCGACATACTGAAAGCGCATCGGCTTTTCTTCTACAATCAGAACTTAGACACTTTTGACGTAAAGAAGAATTTGAGTACGATGCTCGCGCTGTTTTTGGGCGTGGGCATTTCTTCAATCTTCTTTGCGGGCAGTCTAAGGCCTTGATTGTGGGTTGAGTGATTTGCCCGCTTTTTTTATTAAAGGCTGCGCATAATACTTACGACAGTCGTAAGCATTCCGACCGGCTTTGAATAAAAAAGCTGCGCATAGTGCTAATGACCGTGGGCAACATATAAACCGCTTACTATTCAAGACCACACATGGGTGCTTGCGAGGGAGCATAGCGTGTGAACGGTCTTTTATGAAAAGCGGCAGGGGCTAGGCTGGCATAGGGAATCGTCCTCGACGTTTCGATACCGCATTCTCACTTGGATGATCGATTCGATTCCCCTTCCGGTTTCGGCTCCGTTTTTATACCAGACACTCCCGAATCAGTCGGGCGCTGTCGCGAACCTCGTCGTCCGTGATGGTCAGCGGCGGCGAGATGCGGAATGCCGTATCGCAATAGAGGAACCAGTCGCTGAGGATGCCCGCCTCCTTGAAACGTTCCATCGTGCGGTAGAGCTTCGCCGATTCTTCCAACTCGACCGCCAGCAACAAGCCGCTGCGGCGGATTTCGCGCACGGCCGGATGGTCGTGCAACAATTCTTCATAAAGGGCGCCTTTGCGCTCCACCTCCTCGACGACGTGATGTTCCAGTAGGTAGTTGAGCGCCGCCAACCCTGCCGCACAGCAGACCGGATGTCCGCCGAATGTCGTGATGTGGCCCAGCGTCGGATTCGTTTGCAGCGTATCCATGATTTCGTGGCGCGCGATGAACGCCCCCAGCGGCATGCCTCCTCCGAGCGCTTTGGCCAGACATACAATGTCGGGCGTCACGCCGTATTTTTGCATGGCGAAAAGCTCGCCCGTACGTCCGAATCCGGTTTGAATTTCGTCGAATACCAGCAGGGCTCCTACTTCGTCGCAGCGCTTGCGTAGCGCTTGCAGATAACCTGCCGCAGGTGTGCGAACACCTGCTTCGCCCTGCACGGGTTCCGCCACCACGCAGGCGGTGTGTTGCGTGATACGCTCCAACTGCGCGAAATCATTGAACTCGATCGCTTCGAAATCGGGCAGCAGCGGCCGGAACGCATTTTTCCACTCCTCGCCCTCGGGCGCGCCCATCAGCGACATGGCTGCATGGGTCGATCCGTGGTAGGCGCGGCGCATCGAAACGATGCCCGTGCGGCGAGTGAAGCGTTTCGCAAGCTTCAGCGCACCTTCGATCGCTTCGGCACCCGAATTGACGAAATAAACGCTTTCCAGTTTGTCGGGCAGCAGTTCGGCCAGCCGCGTAGCGTAGCCTACCTGCGGCGTTTCGACCAGTTCGCCGTAGACCATCACGTGCATGTAGCGGGCGGCCTGTTCCTGCACGGCGCGCACTACGGCCGGATTGGCATGGCCGACGTTGCTCACCGAAACGCCCGCCACCAAGTCGTAGTAGCGTTTGCCCTCGGGCGTATAGAAAAACGAACCCTCGGCCCGTTCGACCTCGACCAGCATCGGCGAGGTCGACGTCTGGGCCACATGGCTCAAAAACTGTTTCCGTAAAATATTGTTATTCATAATTTTATTTAAATCTGCACATCATGCTTGCAACCGTGGGGAGCATGTGCATCGCTTTTTATGAAAGGGAAGCAGATCGGATCCTTACTCTCGGTCATTAGTATTATGCGCAGCTTTTAATAAAAGAATTTGTTCCGAATCCTTGACGCTCCGGCACATCCAGCGGTAGAGCAGTTCCGTGCGCGTGGGTTCGTCCAGTTGCCAGTCCGTCACCGTGCGGCGCATCCGTTCTGTCAGTTGGTAGAGCAGTATTGCCGCCGAGGCCGAGACGTTCAGGCTTTCGACCATTCCGCACATCGGGATACGCAGAAATTCATCGGCTTCGGCGATCGCCTCGTCCGAAATTCCGGCGTGTTCCGTCCCGAAAACCAGCGCGAACGGCCCGCGGGCGACATCGAATGTCTCGGGCGTCGAGTCTTCGCGATGAGGTGTCGTCGCCACGATGCGATAGCCCGCCGCTTTTAGCGTGCGAATCGCTTCGGGCGTCGAGCCGTGGCGCACGAGGTCGACCCATTGTTCCGTGCCGCGGGCGATGGTCGGATTGGGTTCGAACGGGCAGACCGTCTCGACCGTATGGAGCCGTTGCACGCCGAACGCCTCGCAATGACGCATCAGCGCTGCGGCATTCTGACCGTGGAACATGTTCTCGGCCAGCACGGTCACGTAATTTGTCCGGCAGTCGATCGTCCGGCATAGCGTTGCATAGCGTTCGGGGGTCATGAATTCCGCCAGCAGTTCGATGCGGGTCCGGTACCATGCCGTGTCGTGCCTATTTTCGGTATTTTTCATCTTCGTCGAGCATTTTCAGATAGCTTTCGTAGCGGGCCGCGGCGATTTCGCCGTTCCGCACGGCTTCGACCACGGCACAGCCCGGTTCGTGGGTGTGCGTGCAGTTGTAGAAGCGGCAGGCCGGTGCTATGCGCATCATCTCCGGAAAGTAGTGCCACAGTTCGGCATCGTCGATGTCGATCAACCCGAATCCCTTGATGCCCGGCGTGTCGATGACCGCGCTGCTGTTGGTCAGCACGTACATCGTCGAAAAGGTGGTCGTGTGGCGGCCTTTGCCGTGGCTTTGCGAGATTTCGCCCGTGCGGATATCGATTCGTGGGTCGATGGTGCCGATGAGGGTCGATTTCCCGACGCCCGAATTGCCCGACAGCAGGGTCGTGCCGTCGGCGAGTAGCTCCCGAATCCGGCCGATGCCTTCGCCCGTCATGGCCGACACTTCGAGTACGTCGTAGCCCGCCTGTTCGTAGACGGTGCGGAACTCTGCGACCGTCGCATCGTCTTGCAGGTCGCGCTTCGCAAGGACGATGACGACAGGTATTTTGTAGGCTTCGCAGGTGACCAAAAAACGGTCGACGAATTCCGTAGGGGTCGTCGGTGCTTGCAATGTAACCAGCAGCAATGCCCGATCGACGTTCGCTGCGATGATGTGCGATTCTTTCGAGAGGTTCGATGCTCGGCGGATGACGTAGTTCGTGCGTGGGGCGATGTCGATGATGGCCCAGTCGCCTTCCGCGTCGGATTCGCAGACGACCTGATCACCCACGACGACTGGATTGGTCGACCGTGCACCGCGCAGCCGCAGCCGTCCGCGGATGCGGCAACGGATGACGGAGCCGTCGTGCAGTACCTCGTACCAACTGCCTGTTGCTCGAACGACCGTCCCTGAGAGCGTCTGCGCCATGCCGGTCAGCGGATTTTCAGCGTCACGAGCGTGATGGAGGCCAGCAGCAGCGAGATGATCCAGAACCGCGTGACGATTTTCGTCTCGAACATCCCTTTTTTCTGATAGTGGTGATGGACGGGGGCCATCAGCAGCAGCCTGTGCCCCTCGCCGTATTTACGGCGCGTGTGTTTGAACCATCCGACCTGCAGCATCACCGAAAGGCTTTCGATGAAGAAGATGCCGCACAACAGGGGCAGCAGCAGTTCCTTGCGAATGCAGAGCGAGAATACGGCGATGATGCCGCCGATGGCCAGCGAACCGGTGTCGCCCATGAAGATTTGTGCGGGGAACGAATTGTACCACAAGAATCCGACCAGCGCTCCGATAAGCGCTGAGGCGAATACGACGAGTTCGCCCGCATCGGGAATGTACATGATGTTGAGGTAATCGGCATAGACGATATGGCCCGAAAGATAAGCCAATACACCGAGTACGGCGACGATGGGCACCGAAACGCCCGTCACCAGTCCGTCGAGGCCGTCCGTGAGGTTGGCGCCGTTCGACACGGCCGTCACGACCAGAATCGCCACTATGACATAAAGCAGCCACGTGGCGATCGGTCGGTTGCCCGTCAGCCAGCCGTAGTCGAACTCGTTGTTCTTGATGAACGGAATGGTTGTCTGGGTGGTTTTGGTGCTTTCGGTGTTCAGCACGACGCGCTGCTGGATGCTCTCGACGGGGGTACCGTCGGTGTCGACGAAAATCGTCTGCACGGGCTGCGTGATTTTTTCGCGGACAACGATGTCGGGCGACAGCCACATGGTCGTGCCGACGATAATGCCCAAGCCGACTTGTCCAACGATTTTGAACCGTCCGTTGAGGCCTTCCTTGCGATGACGGAAAACTTTGATGTAGTCGTCCAGTCCGCCGATGAATCCGAGCCACACGGTCGAAACGAGCATGAGTTGCACGTAGATGTTGTCCAGTTTGCCGAGCAGGAGCATCGGCACCAAGATGGCCAGCAGGATGATGATGCCGCCCATCGTCGGGGTGCCGCGTTTTTGGAGCTGGCCTTCGAGGCCGAGGTCGCGGATCTCTTCGCCGATCTGTTTGCGGCGCAGGAAGTCGATGACCGACCGTCCGAAGACGATGACGATCAACAGGGCCAGAATGATGGCCAACACCGACCGGAACGAGATGTACTGGAACATGCCCGATCCGGGAATGTTGTAAGCCGCATCCAAATGTCTGAACAGATGATAAAACATTTTTATTAGCGCGTTTTATTGTTTTTTATTCTTTCTACCGTCATCTTGGCCTCTGCCCGCGGAGCAGGTTTTAATAAAAATGCTTGCCGCACTTCCTCGCGGTCGTCGAAGTGGTGTTTTTCGTCTCCGACGATTTGGTAAGTCTCGTGCCCCTTGCCCGCTATCAGCAGAATGTCGCCCGCCTGCGCCAGCATCGATGCCGTGCGGATGGCTTCGCGACGGTCGGCGATGCGCAGGTAACGCGTACCCTCCGGAATCCCTGCCACCATGTCATCCAAGATGGCTTCGGGCGCTTCGTGCCGCGGATTGTCCGAAGTGAAAATCGCTGTATTTGCATATCTAACCGCGATTTGCGCCATCTCGGGACGTTTCGTCCGGTCGCGGTTGCCGCCGCAGCCGCATACGACCAACAGTTGTTGCTGCGGCGTGCGGATCTCCTCGATGGTGCGGAGAACGTTTTCCAGCGCATCGGGCGTGTGGGCATAATCCACCACGGCCGTCGTGCCATCGGCTGCCCGTACGATTTCGAACCGTCCGTCGACCGGATGCAACGAACTCAGCACCCGCAGCACCTCCTCCGGCCCGAATCCTAACTCCACGGCCACGGCGTAGACGGCCAGTAGGTTGTAGGCGTTGAACCGGCCGAGCAGACCGACCCATACCTCACGGCCGTCGATGCGCAGCAACATCCCGTCGAGGTGCATTTCGACGATTTTGCACCGATAGTCGGCCATCGTCCGCAGCGCATAGTGTTTCACGCGGGCCGCCGTGTTCTGCACCATCACTTCACCGTTGCGGTCGTCGGCGTTGGTCAGCGCGAACGCCTCGGCCGGCAGCCCGTCGAAAAAGAGCTTCTTGGCACGGATGTATTCGGCGAAGGTCTTGTGGTAGTCCAAGTGATCGTGGGTGATGTTCGAGAAGACACCGCCCGCGAAATGCAGTCCGCGCGTGCGGCGCTGCACGATGGCGTGCGACGAACACTCCATGAAGCAGTATTCGCATCCTGCATCGACCATTTCGCGCATCATCGCATTGAGCCGGATGGGGTCGGGCGTCGTGTGGGTCGCCTCGACCGTGCGGTCGTCGATGCGGTAGACGACGGTCGAAATCAGCCCTGCCTTATGGCCCAGCGCGCGCACCATGTCATAGAGCAGCGTCGCAGTGGTCGTTTTGCCGTTGGTACCTGTGACGCCCACCAGCCGGAGCGAGCGGCTCGGATCGCCGTAGAATGCCGCTGCCATATCGGCCATCGCCGCATGGGTGTCGGCCACTACGACGTAGGCGACGCCGTCGGCCCGTTCCGCAGGCAGCTCCTCGCAGACCACGGCGGAGGCTCCGGCCGCAACAGCAGCAGGGATGAACGCATGTCCGTCGCATTGCGTTCCACGCACGGCGAAGAAGCAATCGTCCGCATGGACGTTGCGCGAATCGTAGGTCAGCCCCGCGACAATCGCGGAAGCATCGCCGTGCAGGGCCGCAACGGCGACCGAGCGCAAGAGTTCGGAAAGCGTATGGGCCATGACTTTATGCTTCGTTTTTGCAGCAAAGGTTGCGGTCGCCGTAGCCGTTGTAGATTTTCGTCACGTAAGGGAACACCTTCGCCTCGCGAATCCATGCCAGCGGGAATGCCGCTTGCTCGCGCGTATAAGGATGCGACCACTCGCCGCAGAGTTCCTGCGCCGTGTGCGGAGCATTCGAGACCACGTTGTCCGGTTGGCCGACCGCCGCTTCGCATTCGCGTTTGATCGTCGTCAGCGCCTCGATGAAGCGATCCATTTCGGCTTTCGGCTCCGATTCGGTCGGCTCGACCATGAGCGTCTCGTGCACGGGGAACGACAAGGTCGGCGCATGGAATCCGTAGTCCATCAACCGGTGGGCGATGTCGCCGCAGTCGATATTGTACTCTTTCTTGAAGTTCGTGAGGTCGAGAATCATCTCGTGGGCTACGCGGCCCGTTTCGCCCGTGTAGTAGGTGCGGAATTCGTCGCGCAGGGCCGAGGCCATGTAGTTGGCATTGACGATCGCCATTTCGGTCGCACGGCGCAGCCCCGCCTCGCCCAGCAGCTTGATGTAACCGTAGGTGATGGGCAGCAGCATCGCCGAGCCCCACGGAGCCGATGCGACGGCCGTGATGCCCTCGTCGCCGCCCGTCGCGGCCAGCGGATGCGACGGCAGGAACTGCCGCAGGTGTTCGGCCACGCAGATGGGGCCTACGCCCGGGCCGCCGCCGCCGTGCGGCATAGCGAAAGTTTTGTGCAGGTTGAGGTGGCAAACGTCGGCTCCGATGTAGCCCGGATTGGTCAGCCCGACTTGTGCGTTCATGTTCGCACCGTCCATGTAGACCTGCCCGCCCGCATCGTGTACGAGGTCGATGATTTCGCGGATACGGCTCTCGAAAACACCGTGCGTCGAGGGATAGGTAATCATCACGCCGCACAGTTCCGAGGCGTACTCTTTGGCTTTCGCTTCGAGGTCGGCCACGTCGATGTTGCCTTGTGCATCGCAGGCCACCGTCACGATTTTCATGCCCGCCATTGCCGCCGACGCCGGATTGGTGCCGTGGGCCGATGCCGGAATCAACACGACGTTGCGATAGCCTTGCCCGCGGCTCTGGTGATAGGCGCGGATGACCATGAGGCCGGAGTATTCGCCCGCGGCACCCGAATTGGGTTGCAGCGAACAGCCTGCCATGCCGGTGATGACGGCGAGGTCGTGTTCCAATTCTGCAATCAGTTCCGTGTAGCCGGCTGTTTGGTCGGCAGGTGCGAAAGGGTGCATGTTCTGGAAGCCGGCCAGCGATAGCGGTTGCATCAAGACGGCGGCGTTGAGCTTCATGGTGCACGAACCGAGCGAAATCATCGAGTTGGCGAGCGAAATGTCACGCAGCTCCAACTTCTTGATGTAGCGCATCAAGGCGCTTTCCGACCGGTAGCTGTTGAAGACCGGTTCGGTCAGGAAGGCCGACCGGCGGCGCAGACCGTCGGGAATCGCTTCTTTCGGCTGCTTGACGCTCTTGGGCTTGCGGCCTTTGGCTGCGGCGAAGATGCCGATGATGGTTTCGACCTCTTCGGGGGTGGTCACTTCATCGAACGAAAGCCGTACCCGTTCCTCGGACGGATAGAAGAAATTGAATCCCTCTTCGAGGGCCAGCGATTGCACGACGGCCGTTTCGGCGGTGACTTCGAGCGTGTCGAAGAATGCCTGTACGGTCAGTTTGTAGTCGAGGGCTTCGAGCGCTGCAGCGACCTTTTCCGCCGCCTCATGCGCGTTATTTGCAGCCCTTAACAAGCCTTCGGGCCCGTTGTAGACGCAGTAGAAGCCTACCATCGAAGCCATCAGCGCCGAAGCGGTGCAGATGTTCGAGGTCGCTTTTTCGCGTTTGATGTGTTGTTCGCGCATCTGCAACGACATGCGCAGTGCGCGGTTGCCCAGCCGGTCGACCGACACGCCGATGATGCGGCCCGGGAGGTTGCGTTTGAATGCGTCGCGGGCGGTCATGTAGCCTGCGCTCGGGCCGCCGAAGCCCATCGGTGTGCCGAGGCGCTGGGTCGACCCGACGGCGATGTCGGCACCCCATTCGCCCGGGGCCTGCAACAACGCGAGGGCCAGCAGGTCGGCGATGGCCGTGACCATGGCTCCTTTGGCGTGAGCGGCTGCGGCGAACGCAGCGTAATCGCGTACGGCACCGTCGGCCGCAGGATATTGCACGATAGCCCCGAACTCCTTGCCCGTGAACTCGTATTGGTCGTAGTCGTCGATGATGAGCTCGATGCCGTAGGGCTCGCTGCGGGTCAACAACACGTCGAGCGTCTGCGGGAAGATGTTGCGGTCGACGAACAACTGGTTGCGGCCCTCCTTGACGGCCTCGCGCGACCGGCTGTTGAACATCATCAACATCGCCTCGGCGGCAGCGGTGCCCTCGTCCAGCAGCGAGCAGTTGCCGATTTCCATGCCGGTCAGCGAGATGACGGCGGTTTGGAAGTTGAGCAGGGCTTCCAATCGTCCCTGTGAGATTTCGGCTTGATAGGGGGTGTAGGAGGTGTACCACGCCGGATTTTCGAGCACGTTGCGCGCGACGGCGGCGGGCACGGCGCACGGGTAATACCCCATACCGATGAACGACCGCAGTGTGCGGTTCTTGTCGGCCAGCGTGCGGATGTGGGTGGCGAATTCGTATTCGCTCATGCCCGCGGCGGGCAGGGCGAGCGGTTTGCGCAACCGGATGGTTTGCGGGATGACTTGGGCGATCAGTTCCTCGACGGAACCGACCCCGATGACGTCGAGCATCTGCCGCAGCTCGGCGGGATCACTGACACCGATGTGTCGTTCAACGAAATTTTCGAACATTTTTATTAAAAGTTGCGCATAAAGCTAATTATCGTGGGTAGCAATTTTCATTTAAACCTGCGCATAGCGCTTACGGCCGCCGAATCATGTGTACTGTCGCAGTCTTCGCCACGCATTCAATACAAAAAGGCGCTGCCGCCGATGAACTCCCGCAGGAGCGAGGTCGGCGGGATCAAGTCGGGCGCGATGGGGCTGAAATTGTCCAAGAATTTCAGCAGTCGGCGCGCTTCGTCGTATTCCGGCACGGTGTCCGGTACCTCTTGCAGCAACTTTTCCGCATAGGGCCGCAGTACCGCTATTTCGTATAGCAGTGACGAGTTAAGCATCACATCAGCATTCTCCTGATAGGGGAAGATGTGGCGTTCTTCGCCGCGGCGCACCGACGGCCAGCGGGCAAGCGTGCTCCGTGCATCTGTGCCGCGTTGGGTGATGTCGCGCGTCAGCCGGCGCAGCAGCCGGTTGTCCGTCGTCGAAATCCGCGACAGATTGTCCATCGCCACCGACGTGAAGCACGACACATAAATCTTGAATTTCCGGTCGTCCGGTATCCCGGGTGTCAGCCGCGGGTTGAGGCCGTGGATTCCCTCGACGATCAGAATCGAACGTTCGTCCAGTTGCAGCGGCGCGTTGTGCCATGTGCGGTGGCCCGTGATGAAGTCGTAGCGCGGAATGTCGACACTCTCGCCGCGCATCAACCGTTGCAGGTGGTCGTTGAACAGCACGAGGTCGATGGCTTCGAGCGCTTCGTAGTCGTAGTCTCCGTTTTCGTCTTTGGGGGTCTTCTCGCGGTCGACGAAGTAGTCGTCCAGTGAAATCAACACCGGATGCAATCCCAAGACGCCCAGCTGGATGGCCAACCGTTTGGCCGACGTAGTTTTGCCGCTCGACGACGGGCCCGAAATCAACACCATGCGGGTGCCGTTCATGCGGTTGGCCTCCTCGATGCGGTCGGCGACCTCGGCGAATTTCCGTTCGTGGAATGCTTCGGCGATCAGAATCAATCCGCCTGCGTTGCCCGCCAGTACCTCCGAGTTGAGTCGTCCGACGGTCGGAACGCCCATCAGACCGACCCACGACTGGTATTCGCGGAAAATGCCGAACAACTGTTCCTGCTCTACATGGGGCGGAAGTGCGTCGGGTGCCGTGCGCTGTGGCAGCGAGATGCAGAATCCGTTGTAGCAGGGTTCGACGGCGAACAGGTCGACGTAGCGAGTCGAAGGAGCCAAGGCCCCGTAGAAATAACCCGCCGTGTCGTCGAGCGTATAGAGACAGCTGTACAGCCGCGGACGGGTGTCCAACAGTTCGATTTTATCGTCGGCATGCTGGGCGGCGTAGATTTCGCGCACCTGCGACGTGAGCAGCTTTTGTCGGACGATGGGCAGGTCGGCGGCGGCGAGTTCGTGCATCCGGCGGGCGATGGAGTCCGTCGCTGCACGCTCGAATTCCGCGATGCCCTCCACTTCGCAGTAAAATCCGCTCAACCCGATCGAGTGTCGGATGTGCAGTTTCCCGTCGGGATAGAGGTCGTGCACCGCTTTCTGAAGCAGGAACCACGCCGTGCGCTGGTAGACGCGGATACCCTCGAACGTAGTGATGTCTACGAACCGCACTGACACAGGTGTGTAGATGCGATAGCTCAATTCCTTGATGCGGTTGTCGACCATAGCGGCCAAAAAGGGCTGCGGGCCCGATTCGATGCCGCGGGCGAGCTCTGCCAACGGAGTGCCCATCGGCACGTCGAGCGTCTGCCCGAGGTTCTCGCACACGACTTGGATGGTATCGGTCATCATCGGAAAAATATTCGCCTGAAAAAGATGGGTAAAGATAGGAATTATTTGTAATTTTGACAAATGAAAACCGAATTGTAGGGGAAAATGGATCAACTCGAAAAAATGCGTTCCGGAGTTTGGCACGACGGGTTCGGAGATGCGATCGGCGAGGCGTTGCTCCGGTGCGAGCAGCGCTGCTTCGAACTCAACAGCCTGCTGCCCTCCGACCGGCAGGGCCGGAACGAGGCGATCCGGCGGCTGTTGCCCAATGTGGGGGAACCGTTCGTCATCCACAGTCCGTTCCATTGCGATTTCGGAACGAATATCCGTGCGGGCAAGAATCTGATATGCAATTACAACGTCACGATACTCGATGAGGGCGAGGTGACGATCGGCGACAATGTTTTCATCGGCCCGAATTGCAGCATCTATACGATCATCCATGCGTTGAATCCGCAGCAGCGGAATGGGGGCATCATGCGTTCGGCGCCCGTGACGATCGGCAGCGACGTGTGGCTCGGCGGCAACGTGGTCGTCCTGCCCGGGGTGACGATCGGCGACGGCAGTGTAATCGGAGCGGGCAGTGTGGTCGTCAAGGATATTCCCTCCGGCGTGCTGGCTGTCGGAAATCCCTGCAAGGTCGTCCGTCCGATTACGGCGGCGGACGATGTGGAGGAGAATGAAATACTTCGATAAATTGCGAAAACCCATGAAGAAACTCTTTTTCCGGTCGGCGACGCTCGCGTTCGTGTTTGCTGCCGTGGCTTGTGCGCCGCGCGAACGCACGCTTGTGTTGCTTTCGACCAACGACATCCATGCGCAAATCGACCGTTTTCCGCAGTTGGCTGCGGCCGTCGAAGCATGCCGCGACACGGTGGCGAATGTCGTGCTGCTCGATGCAGGCGACCGCTGGACGGGCAACCCCTATGTCGACCGGGCGCAGACCCCCGGGATGCCCATTATCCGGCTGATGAACCGACTGGGGTACGATGCGGCGACCCTCGGCAACCACGAGTTCGACCACGGCCAAGCCTTTCTGGGCCGCATCGTCGACAGCATGGAGTTTGCGGTGGTGTGCGCCAACGTCCGGAGCGACACCTGCACCTTCCCGCAGCTGCCGCATTACACGATTCTGGAACGCGACGGAATCCGCATCGGAGTAGTCGGGGTCGTGACCAACTACGAAGGGCCCGGCCATCCGGCGGGCCATGCGTCGAGTTTCGCGGGGCTGGAATTTCCCGATCCGCAGGCGATGGCGCAGATGTACGGTGAAGAACTGCGTCCGCAGGTCGATGTGCTGGTACTCGTATCGCACATGGGAGACGACCGTGACGAAGAATTTTTATTAAAGGCTGCGCATAGTGCTTACGTCCGTGGAGAGCATGTGGACGGTTCTGCGGCCTCCGAGAATCGTGCTGATGGCTGTCATCTCCTTTATGATGTCGTGATCGGCGGCCACACGCACGAAATCCGCAACTCGGTGGTCGGCGGCACGCAGCTGACCCAGACGGGCAAGAATCTGAACAACGTCGGCGTGACCGTCATCCGGATGCGCGGACGGAAAGTCGTCGACTGCTCGTTCCGGCTGGTCGATTTGTCGGTATACGAAGCAGCCGAACCGTATGCCCGTGAGGTTTTGGCCTACAATGCCAATCCCGAACTCAACCGGCCGGCGGGGCGATTCACGAACGGAGCAGGTCCATTGGGTCTTGCCGGATGGATGGCCCGCAGCATCGCGGCAGCGACGAAATCCGAAATCGGATTCTATCATCGCGGTGGCGTGCGGGTCGATACGATTCCGGCAGGCGACGTGAGCCGAGCGAAAATCTATGCGCTGGAACCGTTCAATTCGACGGTCGCCGTGTCGCGGATGACGCCCGAGGCGCTGCGACGCATCATTATGGCGAAATACAACGACACGTGCAATCTCAAAGAGGCGCATCGCATCGATTTGGTTGCGACGACCCCCTATACGATCGTGACCGATGCCGATGACAACGCTGTCGACGTGCTTTTCCCGCAGTTGCAGGAGGGTCGTATCTACCGGATGGCCTATAACGATTATGTGTTCAAGAATTACGCGGAAATCGATCGTCCTAACGGTCGGCTGTTGGAGGATATGCGCGTCAACGAGGTGTTGTTGGAGGTCTTGTCGTCGGGACGTCCTGTGACGGTGGACAACACTCCGCTGCAGAAAGTTTCGGTAAGGCGGTAATCCGAGTAAGGGGCATTCGTCCGAAAATAAAAGGAAGCGAAGGTGTTTTGCCTTCGCTTCCTTTTTGATAGGGGTTGGTTGAGAGCGCCTGACTAAGCACAACCAACGCTCCACCGCATAGGGAACCGCTTTCAAAAGCGGCTATTTGATGCGCTCGTAGTATTCGCGGGTGCGGGTGTCGACGCGGATTTTGTCGCCCGTGTTGATGAACAGCGGCACGCGAATCATTGCGCCGTCTTGGGCCGTCGCCGAGTTCACTGTGGCGGGTTTTAGCGAGTTGGTCGATGCCGTATCGCCCTTGATGCCCGGCTCGGTGTAGATCACCTCCATGTCGACGATCGGCGGAAGTTCGGCCGACAGAACGGTCTCTTTCTCGGTGTGGAACATCACCTCGACCACCTGACCGTCGGTAATCAGATCGTAGTTGTTGATGAGGTTCTTGTCGATGTTGATCTCCTCGAAGGTCTCCGTGTGCATGAAGTGCGCACCGAGATCGTCCTCGTAGGTGAACTGGTAGGGGCGGCGTTCTACGCGCACCTGCTCGATTTTCTGGCTCACCGACGAAAAGGTGTTTTCGAGTACGCGGCCGTTCTCGAGGTTCTTGAGCTTCGAACGGACGAATGCGGGGCCTTTGCCCGGTTTGCAGTGCTGGAAATCGACCACCAAGAAGGTCTTGCCGTCCATTTCGATGCACATGCCGATTTTGATGTCAGCAGCAGTGATAGTCATGATTATAGTGTTTTTTGGTTTTTCGCAGTCGCGAAGATACGAAAATTTTTTTATTAACCGGCACGGATTGCGAGGTCTTGCGAAACAACACCGGATTTTTGTCGGCATGTGAACCTTCCCGTTGTTCTTTCCGACGATATTTGAGCTCCGCCGGCCGCATCACCACACGATGGGCTCCTTGCCGATGCTTTTCAGATAGTCGTTGGCCTGCGAGAAGTGGCGGCAGCCGAAAAATCCGCGATAGGCCGAGAGCGGCGACGGATGGACGGCTTTCAGAATGCAGTTGCGCTGCGGATCGGCGATGGCGCCTTTGCGCTGGGCATACGATCCCCACAGCATGTAGACGATACCCGCTTTGCGTTCGGCGATGGCGCGCACGACGGCATCGGTGAAGGTCTCCCAACCTTGTCCGGCATGGGAGGCGGCCTCGTGGGCCCGCACGGTCAGAACGGCGTTGAGCAGCAGCACGCCCTGCTCGGCCCAGCGGTCGAGGTTGCCCGTCGGCGGAACCGGCGTACCGATGTCGTCGTGCACCTCTTGGAAGATATTCTGCAACGACGGCGGGAACGGCACCCCGTCGCCGACCGAAAAACAGAGTCCGTTGGCCTGTCCGGGGCCGTGATAGGGGTCTTGGCCGATGATGACGACCTTCAACCGCTCGAACGGGCATTTGTCGAAAGCCCGAAAGATATTGCTGCCGCGCGGAAAGACACGCCGTGCGGCATACTCTCCGCGGACGAACCGCACGAGCTGCTCGAAATAGGGTTTCTCGAATTCGGGAGCCAACAGTTCTTTCCAGTCTGCAGCGATTTTTACGTCCATAGGATTATTTTTCGTTTGAGTTTTTTTGAAATATCCGAATGCGTCGGGCGCAGCTATAATAAATCCGTCAGCGATATGTTTTCGCGCGATTCACGGGCGCCTTCCTTCAACCGCTCCAGCTCGCAGTCGACCCGTGCCAAGTCGGGTGTCGCGGTGAAGTCGAAGCGCATCTGTCCGCAATGTTCCACCGCTTCGAGTATGCCGTAGACGGTCAGCTGCGCTATGTCGTGTGCCGGCGTATAGGCTACTTCGCGGTCGTCGTCATCGCTGCGCACGGCAATCAACTGCCCCGCCTGCACCAACTGGAACAACACGTCGTTCACGATGCGTGTGGGCAACCCGAGCCGATCGCGGACAGCATCCGCCGGATAGGCGCCGCCTTTGTCGCGGAAATTCCGGACGATGAGGACCATCGTGGCCAGCAGGATCTTGCGCCGCTGGTCGTAGCTGACGAGCAGCGATTCGCGTTCTTCGCCGAAACGGGCGATATTCTGATAGGCGAACGACAGCTCGCCGCCGAACAGGAAGATCTGCCATGATGTCTGCAACCAGATGAGCAACAGCGGCAGCGCGACGAAACTGCCGTAGATGGCGTTGTAGGAGGTCATCCATCGCTGCAGATAGACATAGCCCCACTGGAAAAAGAGAAAAAACGAACCGGCGACGATGCCGGCCATCAATGCGCTGCCGAAGCGTACCTTCGCGTTAGGGATGATGAGGTAGAGCAGCGTGAACATCACCCAGAATACCAGCAGCGATGCGAGACGCAGAAGAATCATGTAATACCAGCGGCCTTCCTCTCCGAACAGCTCCTGCGCATAGTTGCCCACGGCGTTGGCCACGATCCAAAGAATCGGTACGATCAACACCACGGCGATATAGTCGGTGTATTGGCGGGCGATGCTGCGTTCGGACTTGACCTCCCAGATGTTGTTGAATGCGTTTTCGATGGAGCTGAAAACCTTGATGACGGCCCAGAACAGGGTCAGCAGGGCCACGGCGGCGACGATGCCGCCCTGTGTACGGGCGAGCGCCCGCTCGGCGAACCCCACTACGTAGTCGATGATTTCGGGATTCTGCGGAAAAAGCCCGTAGAGGTTGTCGATCAACCGGTCGGCCAGCCCGAACCCTTTGACGATGGCGAAGACCACGGCAATGATGGGCACGAGCGACATCAACGTATAATAGGTGAGCGCGGCCGAACGGATCATCGTGCCGTGTCCGACCAGACCGCGGGCCGTGTAGAACCACAACCGGTACTGCCGCACGAACCACCGCGCCACGGGATTGTGCCACTCGCGCAGGTCAAGCCGGAAAATCGTGTCGGTGAAAAAATGCAGTATCTTCTTTATATTCATTTCTTTATTCGAAGCTACACATAGTACTTACGACCATGAGCAGCATGTGCACTGCCTTTGGAACGGATTTCCCTATCCAACAGATCGTTTCTGCGCTTTCGGCGGTCATCAACGCTTCCGCAGCGCTTTTCCCAAAGGACCAAAAGTAGTCATTTCAGGTGGACCGTCCAATAATCGCTCCCGATTTTGGTGAACGCCATACGGTGGTCGTTGCCCGCGTGCACGCCCAGCCGACGCATCAGTTCCTCCTGTCCGAGCGGGAAATCGCGTTTCAGTATTTCGACGCGCGAGCCTTTCAGCCGGCGCTTCAACTGCCGCGGGTCGTACGGTTCGATGCTCTCGATAGGCAACAGCCGCACCAGCGGGTCGTCGAACGGTGCTTCTGCAAATCCGAAACCGCTTTCGCTCCAGACGGCCGCCTTTCCGGCCAGCCGGTGCCGCACGATGCGAGCCTTGCGCAACGCGACATCCGGTAGCACCAGCCATCGGTAACGGGCCGGTTCGAACGTCTGCCGTTCGGTGCCGCTCGCGTCCCGCAATGCTTGTCCGGCATCTGCCCACGGCACCGCATAACTTCCGCAGCCGACTGCCGTGGCGATGATTTCGGGTTCCGTACCGTCGGCGTAAATCACTACCTCCTTGCATTCGTCTCCGACCGATAGCACCTCCACTCGGCAGAGTCCGAATATGCGGGGCGCCTCGTCGATGTCGAACAACGGCGAATTTTTCACGCACAACCGCGGTGCGATCTCCCGCAATCGGGGTAGAAGCGCCACCACGTCGGGCGAACAATCCTCCATCCGCACCATTTTGCGTCCCTCGGCATTACGCCGGTCGGGGTCGACGTAAATCCAATCGTAATGCAGTCCTTCGCGTTGCAGAAACTCCTCGGCCGAGCTGTTCACCACCTCGACATTCGCAACGCCCAATCGCGAAAAGTTCTCCGCAGCAATGGCTGCCAGTACGGGGTCGCGTTCGAGGGCCGTCACCTGCCGGAACCGCCGGCTCAATGCCCAAGCGTCGACTCCCAATCCGCACGTGAGGTCGAGCACACTGTCGCCTTCGATGCGTTTGCACGAGGTGCACGCTTCGCTTGAAGCCTGCTCGAACGCGCGCGGTGGCAGGATGCACTGTACAGCAGCGAACGACGGCAATTTGTGCCGTGCCCGCTCCAGATACTTGACTTGCGTGGCGACGACCCGCGCATACGGAATATGCGCATCGAACGCTACCGCCAACGGGTCGCGTCCGCGTGCGTCGGCGATAGCCTGCTGCACCTCCGGCAGGAGGATCGTTTCGAACTCCTTACTCTGCACTCGCCTGCTCCTGCCAGATGAGCGCCGCAGCGCCGAGAATCGCCGCATTCTTGCCCTGAATGCCGCTCGGTAACAGTTTCACTTTGTTCTTGAACACGTGCAACATGTTCTCCTCCATGTACCATTGCGTCGGCTCGAAGATGTATTTGCCCGCTTTGGACAATCCGCCGAAGAGAAAAATCGCTTCCGGCGAAGTGATCGTCACGGCGTCGGCCAACGCACGACCTAATATCTCGCCCGTGAACCGGAACGCCTCCAATGCAATGGGATCGCCCTGCTCTGCGGCGACCGACACCATCGATGCGTCGAAATCGTCGAACGCCGTGCCGCGCAGTTTGCTCGGGGCGATCATCTTGGCCATCAGTTCGAATACCGTGCGTTTGATACCCGTGGCCGAGACGTAGGTTTCCAGACAACCGCGCCGTCCGCAACCGCATTCGCGTCCGTTCCGCTCGACGCAGACGTGTCCGAGTTCGCCCGCGAAACCGTCGTGGCCGTAGATCATCCGGCCGTTGGCCACGAATCCCGAACCGAGGCCCGTGCCGAGCGTAATCATGATGAAGTCCCGCATTCCTTTGGCGTTGCCGTAGACCATCTCGCCGATCGTCGCGGCATTGGCATCATTGGTGATTAACGTATGCGTTCCATCGAAATAACGGGCGATGTCCTGAGCCAACGGGAAGATGCGCCGCGAGGGATCGAGGTCGGACTCGTTCTCGTGGTACTTCCAAAGGTTCACGGGGCGTTCGATCGTACCTTTGTGAAAATTGGCGTTGGGTGCGCCGATGCCGATGCCGACCAATTCGTAATCGAACGACAGACTGTCGGCCAACGACCGCATGGCGCGGCACAGATCCTCCACATACGTGGGGTAATCCTCCATAAAAGGATACTTTTTGGTCGAGATGACCGATTCGGCATAGAGGTCGCCGTTTTCGTCGACGAGTCCGAATGCCGTGTTGATGCCGCCGATGTCGACACCGATAACCAATTTTTTCATTCCTTTGTCAATATTCGGTTTTTTATTAATATCCGGTTGTAATGCTTATGTCGGTCGTAAATGGAGTGACTGTCTTACTGCTATTTGATAGTACTTCTTTGTTTCGGTCGTGATAAAGCGACCGTCTCCTGCATTCTGAAAAATAAAAATAATCGGTTTCCGTTTGCTTGGAGTGTATTTCCTTTCCAAAGTTAGGAAAAATTCGCCGACAACGAAAAAATTTTCTACTTTTGAGGGATAAAATCGACCCGAACATCATGCAATCTATCGAACAACTGCTTGCAACCATCGAAAACTACCTCGCTCAATGCGAATCGCCTGCCGAACCCGAACGGCTCTATGCTCCGATTGACTACTCGATGACAGGCGGCGGCAAACGCCTGCGTCCGATGCTCGTGCTGCTGGCCTGCGGCCTTTATGCCGATGACATTCGTCCGGCGCTGCCGGCTGCGGCGGCAGTCGAGATGTTCCATAATTTCACGCTGCTGCACGATGACATCATGGATCATGCTGCCGTGCGGCGCGGACGACCGTCGGTATTCGCCAAATGGGGCGAAAATGCTGCCATCCTTTCGGGCGATGCCATGCTTATCTGCGCCTATCGTCTGTTGGCGGAGGTGCCCGAGGCGCATCTTCCGCAGTTGCTGCGGGTCTTCAACGAAATGTCGCTTCAAGTCTGCGAAGGACAACAATACGACATGGACTTCGAAAGCAAACCCAAAGTATCGGTGGTCGACTACATGCACATGATCGAACTGAAAACTTCGGTGCTGCTGGCCGGAGCCACGGCCATCGGTGCCATCTTGGGCGGTGCGCCCGAGGAGGATTGCCGCAAACTGCGCCGTTTCGCCATCGAACTGGGTCTGGCGTTCCAGCTGCAGGACGACTTGCTGGACAGCTACGGTGACGAACGGTTGGGCAAGGCGATCGGCGGCGACATCCTCGAAGGCAAAAAGACTTATCTGATGATTACGGCAATGAGCCATGCCGATGAATCCGACCGCGAAATCCTGCGCACGACGGCGAAGAATCCGGCGCTGACCGATGCCGAAAAGATCGTTGCGGTCAAAGCCGTCTACGACCGTTACGATATCCCGCGGCTTACCGAACAACAGATTTCGGTGCGATTCGACCGGGCATTGGCGCTGCTGGACGAACTCGCGGTCGATCCGTCGCGCATCGCCCCGCTCAAAGATTTCGCCCGCAGTTTAATGGGTAGAACACGATGAAACGTTCCGATATTGAAATCATGGCCCCTGTGGGCTCCTACGAAGCGCTCGCTGCGGCCATTCAGGCAGGCGCCGATTCGGTCTATTTCGGCGTCGGGAAGCTGAACATGCGGTCGGCCTCGGCGGCCAATTTCACCCTCGACGATCTGGCCCGCATCGTTCGCATCGCCCACGATGCGGGGGTCAAAACCTATCTCACGGTCAATACGGTCGTTTACGAGGATGAAATCGCGACCGTCCACGAAGTCATCGACCGTGCCCGCCGCGAGGGGGTCGACGCCATCATCGCCACCGACATGGCGGCTATCCTTTATGCCCGCCGCATCGGGCAGGAGGTGCACATCTCGACCCAGAGCAACATCTCCAACTCCGAGGCCGTGCGTTTCTTCGCCCAGTGGGCCGACACGGTCGTGCTGGCACGCGAGCTGACCCTCGAACAAGTTGCGGCCATCCATCGCGAAATCGTCGAAAACGATATCCGCGGCCCGCGCGGCGAACTGGTCGAAATCGAGATGTTCGCCCACGGCGCACTCTGCATGTCAATCTCGGGCAAATGCTACCTTTCACTCTACGAAACCAACTGCTCGGCCAACCGCGGCGCCTGCCGCCAGCTCTGCCGCCGCAAATACACCGTGCGCGACAAGGAGACCGGCGCCGAACTGGACATCGACGGACAGTATGTATTGTCGCCCAAGGATTTGTGTACGGTAGACTTCCTCGACAAGATGATTGCGGCCGGTGTGCGCGTACTGAAAATCGAGGGCCGCGCACGCGGTGCCGAGTACGTAAAACGGGTCGTCGAGACCTATGACGAAGCCCTGCGGGCCATCGAAGCAGGCACCTATACGCCTGAAGCGGCCGCGGCATATAAAGAGCGTCTCGCGATGGTCTTCAACCGCGGATTCTGGGAGGGGTACTATGCCGGTCGTCCGGTCGTCGAGCACAGTCCGGCCTACGGCTCGTCGGCCACCAGCCGCAAGGTCTACGTCGGTAAGGTAACCAACTTCTACAAGAAAATTTCGGTGGCTGAGGTGCTGGTCGAAGCATCGCCGCTGGCTGTCGGCGACGATATTTTCTTCATGGGTTCCACGACGGGGGTCGCCGAGCAGCATTTGGAGGAATTGCACGGACCCGATGGCAGCGATGTTGCACGGGTGGTGCAGGGGCAGCTTTGTGCGATCCGAACGCCCGGGCTCGTGCGGCGCGGTGATCAGCTCTACAAATTCGAGCCGGTGGCGGATTAGCGCGGCGGGCAGGGTAGAGGTGTTCCGGTGGATGCGGGTTTCTTTCATAAGTCGCTGCCCCGTGCCGGTTAATAAAAATTTTTTGTAATTTTGCCGACGCATTCGAATGAATGCGGGACGGTTGCACGGTTGGAAAAATCTGCCTGTGCCGCCGAACCTCCGACAACGCGAATTTTTCTTAAAAAAACAGCAATAAACATGGTTACGATCGACAATTACGATTTCAAGGGCAAACGCGCCATCATCCGCGTGGATTTCAACGTGCCTCTCAATGAGCAGGGCCAAGTGACGGACAATACCCGTATTCTTGCGGCCGTGCCCACCATCAAGAAAGTGCTTTCGGCCGGTGGTTCGGTCATCCTCATGTCGCACCTCGGACGTCCCAAGAAGAATCCCGATCCGAAATATTCGCTCGGACAGATCGTCGGTGCCGTTGAGGAGGCGCTCGGCACGAAGGTCGCTTTTGCCGGTGACTGCATGGGCGAAAAGGCCGCCGAGATGGCCAAGAACCTGAAACCCGGCGAGGTGATGCTGCTCGAAAACCTGCGTTTCTACGCCGAGGAGGAGGGCAAACCCCGCGACCTGAAAGAGGGCCTTTCGAAAGAGGAGGAGAAAGCTGCCAAGGAGGCATTCAAAAAGGGCCCGCAGCAGGAGTTCGCGAAGAAACTGGCTTCGTATGCCGATTGTTATATCAACGATGCATTCGGTACGGCGCACCGCAAACATGCTTCGACCTATGTCATCGCCGGATTCTTCCCGAACGATAAGATGTTCGGTTATCTGATGGAGAAAGAGGTGAAAGCCATCTCGTCGTTGATGGAGAATCCCGCCCATCCGTTCTGCGCCATCATCGGCGGTTCGAAAGTTTCGACCAAAATCGGCGTCATTAAGGCGCTCATCGAGAAGGTCGATTCGATCGTTATCGGCGGTGGTATGACCTATACGTTCGCGGCTGCCCAGGGCGGTAAGGTCGGCGATTCGATCTGCGAACCCGACATGTTCCCCGTGGCGTTGGAGATTCTGGAGCTCGCCAAGCAGAAGGGCGTGAAGCTTGTCATGTCGCCCGATGCACTCATCGCCGATCAGTTCTCGCAGGAGGCCAATACGAAAGAGGCTCCGGCCAATGCCATTCCCGATGGCTGGGAGGGTGTCGACATCGCCGAGCAAGGCAAGAAGGCTTTCCTCGAGCATATCCTCGGTTGCAAGACCATCCTTTGGAACGGCCCCGTGGGCGTGTTCGAAATCGATAAGTTCGCGACCGGTTCGCGCGTCGTGGCCGAAGCGATCGCCGAGGCGACCGCGAAAGGCGCCTATTCGCTCATCGGCGGCGGCGACTCGGTGGCCTGCGTCAACAAGTTCGGACTGGCCGACAAGGTGTCGTACATCTCGACGGGCGGCGGTGCGCTGCTGGAGTACATCGAGTTCGGTACGCTGCCGGGTGTCGAAGCCATCAAAAAATAAAAAACGGGCCGCTTAAAATCCATGCAATGAAACGTTTTCTGTTATTATCTTCCGTCTTGTTTATGGCAGCCTGTCAGAACAACAACGCGTCGAAAGTTCCGGCCATCGATTTGGCGAATCTCGACACTTCGGTCGCTCCGAACGAAGATTTCTACCAGTACGCCACGGGCGGCTGGCAGGAGCGCAATCCGCTGAAACCCGAGTTTTCGCGCTACGGATCGTTCGACATCCTGCGCGAGAACAACGAAATCCGCATCAACGACCTCTTTGCGGCCATGACCGGTGTTCAAGCCGAGCAGGGCAGCGTCGAGCAGAAAATCTCCGACCTCTATAAGATGGGACTCGATTCCGCACGGCTGAATGCCGAGGGGGCCGCACCCATCCGTCCGATGGTCGAGCGGATTCTCGCCGTGAAGGAGCGTGCCGAACTGACGCCGCTTATCGCTGAATTCCACCGTACGGTAGCCAATCCGTTCTTTTCTGTCGGTGTCGAGGCCGACCTGATGAACAGCGACATGAACGCTTTGTACGCTTCGCAGTCGGGTCTGATGATGGGCGACCGCGATTACTACCTCGATGAGGAGAACGCCCCGAAGCGAGAAGCCTATAAGAAGTATCTGGGCGAGATTTTCCATTTGGCGGGGCTTCCCGAGACGGAAATCGAACGTGCCGTGCTCGGTGTGATGAACGTCGAGACGGCGCTGGCCGAGAAGAACTGGTCGAGCGTGCAGCTGCGCGACATCGCGGCCCAGTACAATCCGACGAAAAAAGCCGATTTCGAAAAACGCTACGATGCCATCGACTGGGCGACCTACTATGACAAGATGGGTATCGGCGATTTCGAAACTGTCATCGTCACCACCCCCTCGGCGTTGGCCAATGCCAACAAAGTACTGAAAACCGCTCCGCTGGAGGATTTGCGCTACTACTTGGCGGCCGAATACATCAATTCGGCGGCATCCTATCTGAGCGATGCGTTCGGTGAGGCGGCGTTCGATTTCTTCGGACGTACGATGTCGGGCCGTCAGGAGCAGAAACCCCGCTGGAAACGTGCCATGTCGGTGCCCAACAGCGTGTTGAGCGAGGCTGTCGGCGAGATGTATGTGGCCAAGTACTTTCCCGAGAAAGACAAGGTGCGTATGCTCGAAATCGTCAAGAATCTCCAGACGGCACTGTCGCAGCACATCGCCGCGCTCGACTGGATGTCTGATGAGACGAAGGCCAAAGCACAGGAAAAACTGGCTTCGTTCACCGTGAAAATCGGTTATCCCGACAAGTGGAAAGATTACACGACGCTGACCGTCGACCCGACGAAGAGCTATTGGGAAAATGTCGTCGAAGCGAATGCGTGGTATACGGCCGACAACATCGCCGAGTTGGGCAAGCCGGTCGACCGTGCGGAATGGCACATGCCGCCGCAGATGGTCAACGCCTACTATAATCCGACGACCAACGAAATCTGCTTTCCGGCCGCCATTCTGCAACCGCCGTTCTACAACTCCGATGCGGACGATGCAGTGAACTATGGTGCTATCGGCGTGGTGATCGGCCACGAGATGACCCACGGATTCGATGACCAAGGCCGCAATTTCGACAAGGACGGCAACATGAACAACTGGTGGACGGAGGCCGACGCCGAAGCGTTCAAGAAGAAGACCGCAGTGCTGGTCGATCAGTTTGATGCTATCGAAGTGTTGCCCGCACAGGGCGATCAGCCGGCCATCCATGCGAATGGTTCGCTGTCGCTGGGCGAGAATATCGCCGACCAAGGCGGTTTGCGTGTGGCCTACACGGCGATGAAGAATGCGCAGGCGGGTGTCGAACCCGAACCGATCGACGGATTCACGGCAGCGCAACGGTTCTATTTGGCCTATGCGATGCTGTGGGCGCAGAATATCCGCGACGAGGAAATCGCCCGTCTGACGAAGCTTGACGTACACTCGTTGGGCAAATGGCGCGTGGATGCCACGGTGCGCAACCTGCAAACGTTCTACGATGCGTTCGGCATCACCGACGGAGCGATGTATCTGCCGGAGTCCGAACGGGTCATCATCTGGTAGTTCCCGACCGATGCAAAAGAGCGGTGTCTTTCGAGGACACCGCTCTTTTGCATTTACCGTGGCCGGATGGAGGTGATGCGGGATATTTCGCGCACGTCGAACGATCCGAAAATATGCACGACCGTTGTTTCATCCTCTCCGTGCGTGATGACGATCAATTCCTTGTCCTCCTGCAATTTCGGTTCACGCAGGTAGACCCGTGTGGTTCGACCGTCCGCAGTCGTCGAAGTGAGCAATTCGAAATGTTTGTCCGCTTTTACCGTCCGTTCGGCTTCGGCGGCCAAATCCGTGTCGTCGGTCGTTGTCAGCACGCGGATGAAGCCGATTTCGTCGAGCAGACGGGCCAATTCGTCGTCACCCCGCTGGGCGGCCTGTGCGCTCATCATCTGCATCATCCGCCGTTCGAGTGCAACGCTCGTAATGCCCTCGGCCGCTCCGTAGCGGTCGTAGAATGTCTCCATCGCGGGACTTTGCGCCTGCGACAGCAATGGCAGGAGGAGGAGTAATCCTATGATAATCCGATGTTTCATGGCAATTTGTTTTTTGAGGTCAGAAATGGAGCGTGAAGCCGTAGGAGAGGGTCTGCGCTTCGAGCCCGCTTGACGAACGGAACAGCGACGACGGCGAATAACGTACGAAGAACCCGACGTAACGATAACTGATCGAGGTGCCTACGCCGAACCGGAACGGAGCGAAACCCGACAACGTCGTTTTTTCTTTGGGCTTCTTGGTGATGGCGTAGCTGTTCATCAGGAAGTCGTAGTGGGTCGACACGCTGATGCGCAATTTGTCGACCGGCCGCCAGTTGTAGCGCAGCACGAGCCCCAAAGTCGTGTAACGGAGTTTCGATTTTTTGGCCGGTTCGTCGAGTGCGACCGGTACGAGTAACCGGTCGGCGTTGCGCACCGTGTAGGTCGGATTCGACAACCGGATATTATCGACGGAGTACTGCATGCCCAACTGAAAGTGGGAGTGGTTTTTCTTGCCCGCACGCATCAAGATGCCGATGGGCGTGAACCCGAAGTGGAACGAACTGCTGAGTGTCTGGTCGAGAAAATCGGGCGTTCCTTCATGGTGATGGCCGTACTTCACGCCCGTCAGCGAGGTGAATCCCAGTTCGATATCGCTGGCGACGGTCAAGGCGAAGCGGCGTTTTTTGAGTTTATCCCATGTGCGCGCTTCGTAGGAGCGGCCCAATGTCAGGCCGAAGCCGCCGATTTCCAGCAACATGCTGCCGGATTCGCCCGTTTCGTGCAGGCGGATCACTTCGCTGTCCGACGGGTCGATACGCCGCAATGTGTCGAGGCTCGCATCGGTGCGTTCGGTTATTGCCGGCGTTCGGCTGTCGGTTGCGGTTTGCGAGGCGGGTTGTTTTTCGCTCTTCGATGTGTCGGTGTAGAGTTGGGCATGGGCGGCGCTGCCGAACAGAACGGCGGCCGCAAAAGCGGATAAAAGGGTGTTGCGTTTCATGGTTTTGTCAGTTTTTCAGAAGTTGATCCAAGACCTGTTCGGGAATCCGGAGAGCTGTGAGTCCGTCCAGATATTCGGTTGCCGCAAGCGCCGTTTCACGGTCGTAGATGGCTTTGCCGTCGATGTAGCAGTAGGGTTCGCGCAGTTGCAGCCCGAGCACGACCCCGAACACGAGAATAGCGGCAACGGTCGCGGCGCGCCATATGATGCGGTGCAAGGGGCGGCGTACGATGCGAAGTGCGGGGCGCTTGTCGGCAGGCGGCACGGTTGTTTCGGACGGGCCGACCACGGTCTGCCGACTTTCGGACATCTGCTCGGCGGCCAGTTCCCGAAAACCGGCGAACAGAAGCGCTTCGAGTTGGCGGCTGTCGCAAACGCCCGAATCCGTGTTGTCGTTCGGATTCAAGAACGCTTCGCGGAGCTGTTGTTCCTCGACGTCGGATGTTTTGCCGGCGTACCAACGTTTCGACAGTGCGTCGATGGATTCATTTCGTTTCATGGTGCATCAGTTTTTCGACCTCCTCGCGCAGGCGGCAACGGGCGCGGGAAAGCAATACGCGGACTTGAGCTTCGTCGGTGGCGAACAGGGCGGCGATCTCTCGGGTGGCGAATCCCTCGATCTCCTTCAGGTGGAGAGCTTCGCGTTGCCGGTGCGGCAGCTTGGCCATCGCTGCGCGTACCAGTTCGCGTGCTTCCCACCGTTCGACGGGATTCGTTGCCGTCGGTTCCGCCATGCCGGTCAGTGCATCCGCCCTCCGTGCTCCGGCCTGCCGTTGCCGCAACAGGTCGTAACAGCGATTGCGCACGGCCGTCAAGGCGAATGCCCGCAAGTCGCGACACCCGATCATCCGCTGCGGAGCGCTCCACAGGCGTGCCACGACGTCGGCGACGGCATCTTCGGCTTCGTCCCGTCGCAGGAGAAGCGTTCGGGCGAAGCGGAACATCGGGTCGCGCAAGGCGATGATCTGTCGGGTGAGTTCCTGTTCGGTCATGACAACTATAAGACGTGGCAACCCCTCGAAACGCAACATCGTTATTAAAGGTTGCGCATAGTGCTTACGACCGCTGAATCATGTGAACTGTTTTTCTTCTTCCGATTAACGCATCGTGCTATCGACCGTGGGGAGCTTTATTAGGACTGGTGGGAGCGTCAATGACCGTCAGTAGCACAAGAACGCTCTACCGCGCAGGGGGCCGTTTCTAAAACGGAAAAAAGGTCGGAATCTCGCGACTCTGACCTTTTTGTCAAGGGGAACCACCCCCTCTCTTCGAGGTGAATCGGAAAGTCTTCGACCCACGGACGAGCACCGTTCGCGTGGTTTTAGCCTCGGGGAAACTCCCCTCGGCAACCTGCCGATCTCCTCACCAACCTAAAACTACTAACCTAAATGAACCTTAAAACTTCGTTGCAAAGATAAGGCGAAGTTTTCAGTTATGCAAATTTTTTACGAATATTTTAATAAATTTAATGAAGTCGTGTTGCAACCGTCAGGCGGGATCCTGTTTCGGCGGGTCACTATCTCGTTGAAAGAGCGCCGGATCGAAGAAATTTTCGGGAAAATATACTATATTTGCATACTTTTCGTTCGAAGATGAAAAGAGGTACGGATGCGGCTCCGTCTTTCTGCGGGCTGTCCGTCCGGATGCAAACGGATTCGGAAATTCAAGAAAACAATATCGTATACACCATGAGTGAAGTCATCAACATCAAGGAGCTCAACGAACGCATCGAGCGCGAATCGGTCTTCGTCGATACGCTCCGCACCGAAATGGGCAAGGTCATCGTCGGTCAGAACCATCTGGTCGATACGTTGTTGATCGGTCTGTTGTCCAACGGCCATATCCTGCTCGAGGGCGTGCCGGGGCTGGCCAAGACGCTGGCCATCACGACGCTGGCCAAAGCCGTCGATGCCTGCTTCTCGCGTATCCAGTTCACCCCCGACCTGCTGCCCGCCGACCTGCTCGGTACGTTGATCTACTCGCAGAAAAGCGAGGATTTCATCGTCAAGAAAGGCCCCGTGTTCGCCAATTTCGTCTTGGCCGACGAGATCAACCGTTCGCCGGCTAAAGTGCAGTCGGCCCTGCTCGAAGCCATGCAAGAACGACAGGTCACCATCGGCGACGTCACCTATCCGCTGCCGCAGCCGTTCCTCGTGCTCGCGACGCAGAACCCCCTCGAACAGGAGGGTACCTATCCGCTGCCTGAGGCGCAGGTCGATCGTTTCATGCTGAAAGCCAAAATCTCCTATCCGCGCAAGCAGGAGGAGCGCGACATCATGCGGTTGAACCTCTCCGGCGCCGGTCTGCCCATCGTCAATAAGGTGATTTCGCCCGAGGATATTGTGAAGGCCCGCAGGGTGGTCGAAGACGTCTACATGGACGAGAAGATCGAGAAGTATATCATCGACATCATTTTCGCGACGCGTGAGCCGGCCGAATACAATCTTTCGAAGTTGCAGAATCTCATCGCTTACGGTGGGTCGCCGCGTGCGTCGATTTCGCTGGCCAAAGCCGCCCGCGCCTATGCGTTCATCCGTCGTCGCGGATACGTCATTCCCGAAGACGTGCGGGCTGTCTGCCACGACGTGCTGCGTCACCGTATCGGTCTGACCTACGAGGCCGAAGCCGAGAATATCACTACCGAAGAGTTGATTACCGATATTCTGAACAACGTAATCGTCCCCTGATGATCGAGTCCGAAAACGATATTCTGAAGCGAGTCCGCAAAATCGAGATCAAGACCCGCGGGTTGTCGAACGAGATTTTCGCCGGACGTTATCATACGGCGTTCCGCGGGCGCGGCATGTCGTTTTCCGAGGTGCGCGAGTATCGTGCGGGCGACGACGTGCGCGACATCGACTGGAACGTGACGGCGCGTTCGAACAAGCCCCATATCAAGGTCTACGAGGAGGAGCGCGAACTGACCATGATGTTGCTGGTCGACGTTTCGGGTTCGCGGATGTTCGGTACGACCGACCGGCTGAAAAAGAACATCATCACCGAAATTGCCGCTGTGCTGGCTTTTTCCGCCTCGCAGAATAACGACAAGGTGGGGTGCATCTTTTTTTCCGACCGTATCGAGAAGTTCATTCCGCCGAAAAAGGGCCGCAGCCACATTCTGGCGATTATCCGCGAGTTGATCGGGTTCCGGCCTCAATCGTCCGGTACGCGGCTCTCGGAGCCGGTGCGGTTTCTGACCAACGTCAACAAAAAACGGTGTACGACTTTCATCCTCTCCGATTTCTTGGACGATGCGGGCGACCGCACGGCGCTGGACGATGCACTGAAAATCGCGCGAGGAAAGCATGATTTGGTCGGCATACGAGTTTATGATCCGCGCGAAACGGAGCTGCCCGATGTGGGTATTGTCGAATTGCAAGACGCCGAAAGCGGCCGCAAGGTGTGGGTCGACACCTCGTCGCGGGCTGTGCGAGAACATTATGCCGACGCGTGGCAGCGTCGCAGCGCAGCAATCGACGAGACGCTGCGCCACAACCGCATCGACACGGCCTCCATTTCGACCGACGGCGACTATGTGACGGAACTGATAAAACTGTTCAAGCACCGCTGATATTATGAAAAATTTTCCGATAAGATTCGTGGTGGCGTTGCTGTCCGTCGGGGCGCTGTGGTCGGCTGCGGCCCAATCGCGGACGCCGGTCGTGACGGCCCGCGTCGAACCCGACAGCATCGGCATCGGCGACCGGTTCGACTACATCATCGAAGTCGAAAAGGACTTGGTGCAGGTGGTGCGGTTTCCGGTCTACGAGTCGGACGATACGAAAATCGAACTGGTCGAAGATGCACCCGTGGACACGCTGTTGCGCGAGGGCCGGCAACTGAAACTGCGCAAACGCTACCGGCTGGCCGCATTCGAGGAGGGACGCTACAATTTGGGCCGTGCGCAGGTGCTCTATGCCGACAAGAACATCGTCGATACGCTGTGGAGTGCGGGTGATTCGTTGCGGCTGGAAGTCGGAACGTTCCTCATCGATTCCACTTCGCAGTCGATCTACGACATCAAGCCGCAGAAAACCCTGCCGTTCCGGTTCGGCGAAATCAGCGGCTATCTGATGTGGCTCGTTGTCATTCTTTTGGTGCTCGGCGCTGCGGTCTACGGATTGGTGCGTTGGTTGCAGGCCCGCGGCAAACGCATCGGCGACCTGTTCCGTCCGGCACCGCCCCAACCGCCCCATGTGGTGGCCATTCGTGCACTCGAAGCGCTCCATCACCAGAAACTCTGGCAGAATAACCGCCACAAACAATACTATTCGGGGCTGACGGACATTCTGCGCACCTACATTTCGGGTCGTTGGGGCATCGGCGCGATGGAGATGACGACCGACGAAATCGTCGAGGCGATGCGCGGCATTGAGTTGCCCGACAAGGCAGCAATGGATTTGACGGCGATTCTGCGGGACGGCGATTTGGTGAAATTCGCCAAAGACACGCCCGATGCCGAACAGAATGAAGCCGACTATCTGAAAACCTACTACTTCGTCGAGGAGACGAAACCTGCCGAAGAAGTTCCGGCGACCGATCCCGACGAAGCGTTGAAAATGCAGGATTGACACATGCACCGATATTGTTTTTACATATTGTTTTTGGTTTGTGCGGGGTGGGGCAGTACTGCATCGGCCCAGCGGATGCCCGAGCGCGGGGCCGTGCGTAGCGGCAACCGGCAATTCGACAAGGGGAACTACGAGAAGAGCATCGAACGTTACGAGCGGGCGTTGACCTTTGCGCCCGAGTCGTTCGAGGCAGCCTACGACCTCGGCAATGCGTTCTATAAGGCGGAGCGCTACGACCAAGCCGAGCAGACCCTGCGGCAGGCGGCAGCCGATACGCTCCGCACCGAGACGGAACGTGCCGAAACATTTTTCAATCTTGGCAATGCGCAGTTCCGGCAGCAGAAGTACAAGGAAGCGCTCGAAAGCTACAAACAGTCCCTGCGTCTCAATCCGTCGGACATGGAGGCCAAGTATAATTACGCCTATACGAAACGTTTGTTGGACGACCAGCAGAACAATGGGGGCGGCGGTCAGGATGAGCAGAATCAAGACCAGCAAGGTCAAGAAGGACAGAACGAACAGAATCAAGCGAATCCGCAGCAGAACGATTCGTCCGACGGTCAGCAGTCCGACGAGCAGCAGGATTCGCAGCAGTCGGACGGCGATCCACAGCAGGATGGCGAAGACGATCGGCAGGGCCAGCAACAGGCTGTTCCCGCAGGTATTTCCGAGCAGGAGCAGGAACAGATGCTCGATGCCATCCAAGCGCAGGAAGACCGCACGCAGGAGAAGCTGAAAGAGAAACAACAGGGTGTCGTCGTGCGGGGCGGCAAGAATTGGTAAGAATAATGTGCACTTGCTACTCATGGTCGTAAGCACTATGAGCAGCTTTTAATAAAAATATGGATTTTGCTTCCGGATATTATTTGTGGTTGCTCGGTATTTTGCCGGTGCTCGTCGCCTACTATGTTTGGCGGCAATTGAAAGGCGGCGCTTCGTTGCGGATTTCGTCCGTCAGCGGTGTTGCCGACGCTCCGAAAACCGTGCGGTACTGGTTGCGGCACGTTCCGTTTGCGTTGCGCATCATCGTGTTGGCGCTGTTGATCGTTGCGCTCGCTCGGCCGCAGGGCGTTGAGGAGAATGCCCGTACCAACACCGAGGGCATCGATATCGTGCTGGCTATCGACGTGTCGGGTTCGATGCTCGCGCGCGACTTCAAACCCGACCGCATCACCGCCGCCAAGGAGGTGGCCGGCGACTTCATCGCCGACCGTACGGGCGATCGGCTCGGATTGGTTGTCTTCGCCGGCGAGGCGTTTACGCAGAGCCCGTTGACCACCGATCAGGGGACGCTCCAAACTTTGTTGGGCCGTATCCGCAGCGGTCTGATCGAGGATGGTACCGCTATCGGCAATGGTCTGGCCACGGCCATCAACCGCCTGCGCGAGAGCGAGGCCAAATCGAAGGTCATCATCCTGCTGACCGATGGCGTGAACAACCGCGGTGAAATCGCTCCGCTGACTGCCGCCGAAATCGCCAAGGCGCAGGGTATCCGCGTTTATACCATCGGCGTCGGCACACAGGGCATGGCTCCCTATCCGGCGGTCGACATGTTCGGCAACCGGACGTTCGTGCAGCAGCAGGTCGAAATCGACGAAAAGACCCTGCGCGAAATGGCCGCACACACCGGTGGCAGCTATTTCCGCGCCACGGACAAGGCCAAACTGAAAGCCATCTACGACGAAATCAACCGGCTGGAAAAGAGCAAAATCGAGGTACTTTCCCACATAACCCGTCACGAGCATTACTTGAACTGGGTGCTGGCCGCACTGGCGTTGTTGGCCGTCGAGTTCCTGTTGTCGCGCTTCGTGTTGAACCGCATTCCGTAATCCGCTTCCGAAAATTCCGAACCGTCATGTTCCGTTTTGCAAATCCGCATTTCCTTTGGTTGTTGGCTGTCGTGCCGCTTTTCGTCGCGCTTTTCTTCATCGCGTTGTACGGACGTAAGCGGCGGCTTGCCCGTTTCGGCAATCCCGCGACACTCGAAGAACTGATGTCCGGTGTCTCGATGGGGAGCGTCGTGCTGAAGTTCGTATTGTTCTGCGGCGCGTGGATGTTGTTGGCATTCGTCGCGGCTCGTCCGCAGTTGGGCTCCCGCCTGCGCGAACAGAAAACGCAGGGAGTCGAAATGATGTTGGCGGTCGATGTCTCGAATTCGATGCTGGCCGAGGATTTCGAACCCAACCGCCTCGAACGGACCAAATATGCCGTCAACAAGTTGTTCGACGGCCTGCAACAAGACCGCGTTGGGTTGATCGTCTTTGCGGGCGAGCCGAAAGTGCAGCTACCCATCACCTCCGATTACCGTATGGCGAAAGCATTCGCTCGGCGCATCGATCCGTCGTTGGTGTCGGTGCAGGGCACGGACATCGGCAAAGCACTGGAACAGGCGTTGTTGGCTTTTTCGGGCGATGCGGATGAACCGCGCAGCCGTGTCGTCATTCTGATTACCGATGGCGAAGACCACGAAGGCGGTGCGCTCGAAGTGGCCGAACGGGCCAAAGAGTTGGGCGTGCGCATCTATACCGTCGGGATCGGTACGCCGGAGGGGGCCCCGATTCAGATCGGCGGCGAATTCATCAAGGACGAAAAGGGCGATATGGTGGTGTCGAAACTCGATGAAGCTACCTTGTCGCGCATCGCCGAGGTGACGGGCGGAGCCTATGTCCGTTCGTCGAAGCACTCCATCGGGCTGGATGAAATCGTGAAGAGCATCAACGAGATGGAGCAGACCGAATTGTCGACAGTGCAGTTCGAGGAGTACGACGAACAATATCAATATCTGTTGCTGGCGGCCATCATCCTGCTTATGCTGGATGTGTTGCTTATCAACGTTTTTATTAAAGGCTACGCATAGTGCAGTGCTTATGCTTGTGAATCAGATTGTACCGTTTGCTTCGTGTTCGAGCCAGAGTGAATCTCCGTCCAATGATAGTACTTCGCGGTGACGGTAGGTGCGCAACCAGAAGTAGCCGCCCACGGCGAGAAGAATGAGAACGGCTGTAAGAGCAGGAATCAAGGTTTGTTGTTTCATCGTTGGGGGAATAAGTTTTCGCTTGTCGTCCGGCCCTTGCACGACGTTCGTTTCAGAAAACAGAAAGCGTGGTACCGAAAACTTATTCGACGAATACAGGTTGTAGGATACCTTAGTGAATCAAATAAGCAACAGCCCCACGCCCATACCCACAAGGGGTACGACGTGGAAAAGATGTTCGCTTATTCCCTTCACTTCGAATTTCCTACATTCGTATCCAGAGAATAAACTTACACTTTCCGTGTAGTCAGTATGTAGTGCACAAAAATAGCGATTTTTACGAAAACCGCAAAAAAGCGACCGCCTGCTTTATTTGCAGGCGGTCGCTCAATTCAATATCCACCGGCAGTGCCGGTCGTGCGGATGAATTTATTTTTTCTCGGTCGCATCGAACGCATCGATGGCAGCCTCCTCGGCATTTTCCGGTTCGGGTGCTTGGTACGGCGTCACGTCAATCAACTCGACTTCGAACTCCAAGGCCTCGTTCGGGCCGATGTCGCGACCTGCGCCACGCGCTCCGTAGGCCAGCTCAGCCGGAATCCACAACGTGATCTTACCCCCTTTGCCGACCAGTTTCATACCCTCGGTCCAACCGGCGATGACGCGGTTCAACGGGAATTCGATCGGTTCGTCTTGATCGTAACCCTCCGGATTCTGCTGCTTCAGCATCTCCTGCTGCTCTTTCGAACGGTTCTTGAACAACGACGTGTCGAAGACCTTGCCGTCGCGCGTGCGGCCCGTGTAGTGCACCTTCACGACATCGCGCGAATCGACCGCTTTCAGACGCTCGTCGCCCGCTTTCGTCACCTTATAGAGCAGGCCCGATTCGGTCTTCTGCACGCCCGACTTCTTCTCGATCTTCTCCAACCATGCTTTCGACGCCTCGGCGTTCTCGGCCGGACGCTTCACCATGAAATAATATTGCAGATAGCTGTTCACCTCGTCCTGCGTCATCTTGGGGTTGTTGTCGCGGACGTTCTGCATCGCCTCCGTCACCCACATGATCTGCAACGGCAGACCGCTCTGCGACAAATTGAAACCGATGTCATTGCCGAACGCATAGGAGAGATCCGTACGCTCTTCCTCGGTCTCGAACATCGCGGGATCGGCTACCGGATAATCGACTTTGGTGCTGTCGCCGGCTGCCAGACGGATGCTGTCGGCCTCTGCGCGGGAAGCCGCAATGGCTTGAGCACGTTCGCCGCGTTTGGTCATGAAATAGGTGCGCAACTTTTCGATTGAAGCGTCGTGCGACTCGGAAGCCTTGTCGAAAGCGCCCTCTTTGATCGCCTTGTCCATCGCCTTGTAATCGAACGGAATATCTTTCAGCTCGTAACCCATGCTGTAAGCGATGTTGGCGCCCAACGCATAGGACAACGAGTCGAACTCCGAAAGCGAGCCCATCTGGATGCCGCTCTTATTACCGCAAGCAGCCATCATCGCAGCACCGGCCAGTGCCGCTGCAAAAAACAATTTTTTCATTTTACTCATTATAAATAAATTCGTTCTGTTCACAATCACCCCGCAAAGGTAATAATTTTATTAAAACCTGTGCATAATTCTTACGACCGTTGTAAGCATTCCGAGCTTTCGGTCGCATCGGGAACCGCTTCTAAAAGCGATACTTTTTCACCTCGACCAACTCGATTTCGTAATAAAGGGTCGCATTCGGGCCGATGCCTAACTTCGCGTCGCCCGAGGCGCCGTAAGCCTCTTTGGCCGGCAACCACGCATCGATGCGGCCGCCTTCGCCGATGAGTTTCACACTTTCGCGCACACCCGGGCGCAATGCCCCGAGCGTCGTCCGAATCGTATCGCCCCGCTTGTACGACGAATCGACCTCCTTGCCGTCGGCCGTGCGGATGACCCACCGCAACGCCACCGTATCGCGGTCGGACGAAGCGATGGACTGCTGGTTCTGGTCGCCGATTTCGTCGACCGTATAGGTCACGCCCGAGGTCGTCCGCGCGTAAGCTCGGTTCGACTTGGCGATGTCGGCCAAAAATTGCTCCTCGTAGGCGCGTGCTTTTTCGGGCAACAGATAATTGACGTAACGCAGATAGAACGCCTGCGCTTCGGCCATCGTGAACTGCGTATTGTCCGCCACGGCATCGCGGATACCCCGACAGACGACCTCGATATTGAGCGTCGAATCCATCCGCAGCAGATTCATTCCCACATTCATGCCAAGCACATAGGCTGCCGAATCGGCATCGGTGCGCAACTTCGTGCCGCCTCCGCTCTTGCGGGAGCAGGCGCCGGCAACGAGTGCGACGACCATCAACAACGGAACGATTCGTTTCATGAACGGCTCTTTTTACGGGACAGGAAAAGGATGAAAAGACAACCTACGATAGCGGCGGCCGTCGAACCCATGAGGATGGCGATTTTGCCGCGGTCGATCAGTCCGTCATCGGTGAATGCGAGCGAGTCGACGAACAGCGACATCGTGAATCCGATACCGCCCAAGCAGGCCACGGCCAACAACATCAACCACGAGGAACCCTGCGGCATTTCGGCGACGCGGGCCTTGACGGCGCAGTAGCTGGCTGTGAAGATGCCGAGCGGCTTGCCGATCAACAGGCCGAAGAACACGCCCATGCCCACCGAACCGATCTCCGACGAAAAGTGGAAGATGTTGAGATACTCCGATGACGAGATGTGCACACCGGCGTTCGCCAATGCGAAGATAGGCATGATGAGAAACGTCACATAAGGCGCCAGCGCATGTTCCAGCCGGTAACTCATGCCGACCGAACGCGACGACAACCGGCTCATGTAACGCAGGCATTCGCGATGCTCCTCGTTGGGGAAATCCTCCTCCGAGCAGTCGATTTCGTCGAGCATCTTGTGCAAGTTCTGCATCTTGTGCAGGAAATATTCCTTGTTATATCGCGGCGTCATCGGGATCAACATCGCCATGGCGACGCCCGACAACGTGGAGTGGATACCCGAATAATAGAACAGCGTCCAGACGACGATGGCCGGAATGAAGTAGCAAATCATCCGTTTTTCGCCCATACGGTTCATGAACAGCACGCCCGCCATGACGAGAATCGCCGCGAGCAGACAGAAAATCTGCACCTGACCGCCATAGAAGAGTGCGATGACCAGGATAGCGCCCAAGTCGTCGGCGATGGCCAGCGCCGTGAGGAAGATCTTCAACGAAGCGGGCACGCGGTCGCCCAGCATCGAGAGGATGCCGATGGCGAAGGCGATATCTGTAGCCGTCGGGATACCCCAACCGTTCATCGAAGCGGTGCCGGAGTTGAAGCAGAGATAAATCAACGCCGGAGCCAACATACCGCCGCCGGCAGCAACGACGGGCAGGATGGCGCGTTTGAAAGATGACAACTGGCCGCAGACGACCTCACGCTTGATTTCGAGACCGACCGTGAAGAAGAAGACGACCATCAATCCGTCGTTGATGAACTTTTCGACGGTCATACCCTCGGGGAACGACCAGTCAATTGACCCGTCGGGGCTCTTGATGGCTAACGAGAGGTCGGTTTCGAGGAAATGCTGATAGAAATCGGCCGTGAAGGGCAGATTGGCCAACAACATGGCGATGACGACGCACACGAGCAACACAACGCCGCCGGCCCACGGAGCCTCGATGAAACTTCGGCCGCGTGTACTCAAACTATGGACTGAGCGCGTCCAACGATAAGCTGAAAACAATCTCATTTTTTATTAAAAGCTGGTTTTGCGGCTCATGACGGTACGATCATGTGCACCGCTTTTTTTTAATATTCGGTCGTAATTCTATTGGCGGTGGGATCAAATGCACCCGCACCGCTATTCCTGTTTTCGTTTTGCGGCGGCTGGCGGCTTACTATCGGCTGTCGTCGGCTGAATCATGTGCACCGCGCGACAACGTGGCGCCGCATAACTTCCACAACATTCGTGCACCCGTGATAGCGTCCAACCGATCTTCCGGTGCAGGGCAAACCTCCACCAAGTCGAATCCGATGATACGCCGGCCCGACCGCATCAACGTCCGGAGCAGCCACACCGCCTGATTGAATCCCAATCCGCCCGATACGGGAGTGCCGGTATGAGGACAGTTTTCGAAACTCAAGCCGTCGATGTCGAAACTGACGTAGACCTCTTCGGGCAGCGTCTCGACGATCCGGCAGCACTGGGCATCCCACGTCTCGCCGCAGAATGCCGCTTCGGCCAATGCGAAATCCTCGAATGAGACAATGCGTTCCGATATTTCGGCCAACGCGGCTTCCTGTTCGGAGAAATCACGCACACCCACCTGCACGAGACGGGTGACCTGTGGTACATCGCGCAATACATTATACATGATGGAGGCGTGCGAGAACTCGAACCCCTCGTAGGCTTCGCGCAGGTCGCGATGAGCATCGACATGCAGAATCCCGAACGCCGCATGACGCGCTCCGAGCGCCCGAATCAATCCGTAGGGGGTCGAATGGTCGCCGCCGATCAGCCCGACCCGCTTGCCGGCATCGAGCCAATGGGCCGCCTGCGCTTCGACGTTGGCATTCATCGTCGTGCAGCCCTCGTTCACACGCCGGATTTTCCGGACGACATAATCATCGTTGAGCGTCCCTCCGTTTTCGAGGTGCTCGATGACCCGGGCGGCATCGGTCCGCAGCCGCTGCGAGAGCTCCTGCAACGAATAGTCGACATCGGCCGTGGCGATTCCGCGCCGCCATGCCCCGGGGGCCAGCGGGTCGTGGAAATCGAGTTGGGTCGAGGCTTCGATGATGGCATCGGGTGCATAGACCGTTCCGGCGCCGTACGAGACTGTCACGTCCCACGGTACCGATACGAGCACCAATTCGGCATCATCGGGTTCGAACGGCAGTCCGAAATAGGCGCCGTTGGCGACACCCACGCCGTCGGGGTCGAAAGTTTTCTGTTCCATCGTTCTGTATTGGCACAGCCAAAGGTACGAATTTTTTGTTTTTCTCGCTATCTTTGTTGCGATTAGTTTTCGCCTATGAAAATCGTTATCGATCGGGCCATTCCGTTTTTGGAGGGCGTATTGGAGCCGTGGGCCGAGACCGTCTACTGTGCGGGCAGCGCCATCGGCCCCGATACGGTGCGCGACGCTGACGCGCTGATCGTCCGCACGCGCACTCGCTGCAACGAACAGTTGCTCAGCGGTTCGCGAGTACGGTTCATCGCCACGGCCACCATCGGATTCGACCACATCGACACCGCTTGGTGCGCTGCCCACGGTATTGAGGTCTCGACAGCAGCCGGATGCAATGCCCGCGGCGTGTTGCAGTGGGTCGCTGCCGCGTTGGTGTGGCTCTCGCGACGGCAGGGGTGGCGCGCCGCCGACCGGACATTGGGCGTCATCGGCGTCGGGCATGTCGGGTCGCTCGTCGCCGAATATGCCGCCGCATGGGGATTCCGCGTGCTCTGTTGCGACCCCCCGCGCGAAGCCTGCGACCGATTTTTCGAATTGTCGGGGCAAGCCGCCCTTTCGCACGAACGGACATCCCGCAAACGCCTCGATTTCTTCCCGCTGGAACAGGTCGCCCGCGAAGCCGACCTGCTGACATTCCATACGCCGCTCGACGCCTCGACCCGCCACATGGTCGACGAACGGTTGTTGCGTTCAATGCGGCCGGAAGCCGTCGTGCTCAACACCTCGCGGGGCGAAGTGGCCGACACTGCCGCACTTCTTGCCAGCGGGCACCCCTGCCTGCTCGACGTCTGGGAGCACGAACCGCAAATCGACCGTGCTCTGCTCGACCGAGCATTGCTCGCCACGCCTCACATTGCCGGTTATTCGGAGCAGGGCAAAGCCAATGCCACGGCTTTGTCGGTGCGTGCATTGGCCTGCCGGTTCGGGTTGCCGCTCATGGAGTGGTATCCACCGCAGGTGCGACCGTCGGAGCCCCGGCCCATCGCGTGGCAGGAGTTGTGCGGCACGATCGACGACCGTTTCGACATCGAAGCACAGAGTCGCGCCTTGAAAATCCGCCCCGAAGCGTTCGAAACGATGCGCGACAACTACGTCTATCGACGCGAATACTTTTAACCGCTTTTAGAAGCGGTTCCTGGTGCGGTAGAGCGACATATGCTATCCACGGTCGTAAGAATTATGCGTAGCCTTTAATGAAAAATACGGAATTTTTACTAATTTAGCTTGTCGAAGAGACGACAATCCTATCCATGACATTCACGAATCCGAAAAATAGCGAATCTTGCCCGTCCGACGAATTACGGTTCCTCGACCTGCTCGCGCAGCGGTTTCCGACCATCGCCGATGCCGCGACCGAAATCGTCAATCTCGAAGCCATCCTCAATCTGCCGAAAGGCACGGAACACTTCCTGACCGACCTTCACGGCGAAGCCGAGGCATTTCGCCACGTGCTGAAAAACGCCTCGGGGGTTATCCGCCAGAAAGTCGACGAACTCTTCGGCCACACGCTGCGCGAAGCCGAAAAACGCGACCTTTGCACGCTGATCTACTACCCCGAGGAGAAACTCGAACGGGTCAAACGCTACGAGGAGGAGCTCGACGACTGGTACCGCATCACGCTTAACCAGCTGGTCGAGGTGTGCCGCTACGTCTCGACCAAATACACCCGCTCGAAAGTCTACAAGGCGCTGCCCGCCGATTTCTCCTATATCATACAGGAGCTGCTGCACGAATCGGGCTCGCGCGACATGCCCAACAAACAGGACTATTTCAACGCCATCCTCAACTCGATCATCGAGGTCGACCGTGCGGACGAGTTCATCACGGCCATCAGCCGTGTCATCCAACAGCTGACCATCGACCGGCTGCACATCATCGGCGACATTTTCGACCGCGGCCCGGGCCCGCACATCATCCTCGACACACTGTCGAGCTATCACAATGTCGACATCCAGTGGGGCAACCACGACATTCTGTGGATGGGTGCCGCCGCCGGAAACGAGGCCTCGCTGGCTAACGTCGTGCGCATCTCGGCCCGCTACGCCAACCTCGACGTGCTGGAAAACGGCTACGGTATCAATCTGCTGCCGTTGGCGCGGCTGGCAATGGAGGTCTACGGCGACGACCCATGCACGCGTTTCGCGCCGCGCATGTTGCAGAACAGCCGTCTCAACGAACGCGACGCCCGTCTGACGGCGCAGATGCACAAGGCGATCACCGTGTTGCAGTTCAAGCTCGAAGGGCAGCTGATTCTTCGCCATCCGGAGTACCGGATGAACGATCGGCTGCTGCTGGACAAGATGGACTTGGCTGCGGGCACCGTGCGCATCGGCGGTGAGGTTTACCCGCTGAACGATACGTTCTTTCCGACCGTCGACCCCGCTGACCCCTACCGGCTGACCGAAGACGAAAACGAGGTGGTGCAACAATTGCGCATGGCGTTCCGCAACAGCGAGAAGTTGCAGAAACACATCCGACTGCTTTACAGCAGAGGAAGCCTTTATTTGGTCTTGAACTCCAACCTGCTCTACCATGCGTCGATTCCGATGACCGACGACGGAGCGTTCAAACCCGTCGAAATCTGCGGCCGGACACTCGCAGGCCGCGACCTGCTCGACCGCATCGACCGGTTGGCCCGCGAAGCCTATTTCGGACGCAAGGGTTCGGAGACCCGCCGCGAGGCATTGGACTACATGTGGTATCTGTGGTGCGGGCCCGATTCTCCGCTGTTCGACAAGGACAAGATGGCGGCATTCGAATCCTACTTCATCGACGACAAACGTGCCCGGGCCGAGTGCAAAGGGGCCTATTACAACCACATGGAAGACCCCGCGACGTGTGCGATGATCCTTCGTGCGTTCGGACTCGACTCTGCGGCGGCACACATCATCTCGGGTCACATTCCGGTGAAGAGCGGCAAGGGCGAGAGCCCCATCAAGGCGGGCGGAAGACTGCTGATGATCGACGGCGGATTCTCGAAAGCCTACCAGTCCGAGACGGGGATCGCGGGCTATACCTTGATTTATAATTCCCACGGGTTGCAGTTGGTACAGCACCAGCCGTTCGAATCGCGGCGGCGGGCCATCGAGGAAGGGTTGGATATCCTGTCGACGAAATTCGTCGTCGAAGCGACTACGACGCGGCTGACCGTACGCGACACGACGGTGGGCAAGGAACTGCAGATGCAGATAGACGATCTGAAACGTTTGCTGGTGGCCTACCGCAGCGGACTGTTATTAGCGCGATAGTGCCTTTCGAAAGGCGTTCCCTTTGCGGCGGAGCGTTCGGGGCTACTAACGGCATAGTTGCTCCTGCCGTTCTTCCGAAGACGGTGTACATGCTTCCCGCGATGATTAGCACTATGCGCAGGTTTTAATAAAAAATGTTTTTGAATCATAAAATAGCGAACGTGACGAATGAACCGGTTCTCGAAGCCATCGCATTGACGATGATTCCGGGTATCGGGGTCAAAGGCGCCGTCCATCTGTTGGAGACGTTCGGCGATGCGCGTGCCGTGTTCGATGCGCCGCTCGACGAACTGACCGGCCGTGCCGAATTGCGTCCCGACCTCGCACGAGCCGTCACTCAGCGCAAGGGATTCGCCCAAGCCGAAAAGGAACTCCGTCATTGCGCCCGCAACGGTCTGACCGTGCTCGCATCGACCGATTCGGCCTATCCGCCGCTTTTGCACGAGATTCCCGACTATCCGCCCGTGCTCTACGTCATGGGCGACTCGTCGGCCCTCACACGGCGATGCCTATCGATGGTCGGAACCCGCAAGGCGACCGCCTATGGACAGGTCGTTTGCAGCCGGTTGGTCGAGGGGCTCGCCGAACGATTGACCGACCTTTGCATCGTCAGCGGACTGGCTTTCGGCATCGATGCTGCGGCTCATCGGGCTGCCATTGCGGCGGAGATTCCGACTGTCGCTGTGCTCGCGAACGCACTGCCCGATATCACACCGGCCCAACATGCAGCCTTGGCCCGCGACCTGTTGGCGCATGGCGGTGCCATCATCTCCGAATTCAGCTCGCAAACCCCGCAAAAGGGTACCGGTTATCTGGCACGCAACCGGATCATCGCCGGTTTGAGTGCCGGATGCGTCGTCGTGGAATCGCCCGAGAGCGGCGGTTCACTCCATACGGCGGCTTGCGCCGACGATTATCACCGCACGGTGATGGCCGTCCCTGACCGCATCACGGATACTGCTTCACGTGGAACGAATCATTTGATTTACAGTCATAAGGCACAGCTCATCCAATCGGCGGGCGACATCATACGCGAACTGTTGTGGGACATCGGTCCCGATGCCGCCGCGCTCCGTGCGAAACCCGCCGCAGAACCGCTCACGCCTGAAGAAGAACGATTGCTGAAACTTTTCCCCGACACCGATCCGATTGCGGTCGAAGAACTCGTCCATGCGAGCAGGCTCGACCTCGGAGCGTTGTCGGCACTGCTCGTCGGGCTCGAATTGTCGGGTGCTGTCCGCCAGTTACACGGAAACCGTTACTTGAAACTCCGCCGTCCATGAAACTGATCGACACTCACTCGCATCTCTATGATGTGGCGTTCGATACCGACCGCGACGAGGCTTTCGCACGGGCCGTCGAGACCGGTGTGGGGCGGTTGTTGTTGCCCGCCATCGATTCGGAGAGCCACGCGCAACTGTTCGACCTCTGCCGACAGCATTCCGACCGCTGCATTCCGATGATGGGGCTGCATCCGACCTCCATCAACGAAAATCCCCGTTGGCGCGAGGAGCTGGCGCTCGTCGAACGTTATCTGGCCGCGCCGCCCGAGGGCATCGCCCGCTGGTGCGCCGTCGGCGAAATCGGCCTCGATCTCTACTGGAGCCGCACGGCGCAGTCGGAGCAGACCGAAGCTTTCCGCCGACAAGTCGACCTTGCGTTGTACTACGGATTGCCCATCGCCGTCCATGTGCGCGATGCGTGGCCCGAGACGTTGGAGGTGATACGCGCCTACCGCGGCCGTGGTCTGCGGGGCGTGTTCCACGCCTTTTCGGATACGGTGGAGACCTACCGCGAATTACGCGAAACGGGCGATTTCCGGTTCGGCGTGGGCGGGGTCGTCACGTTCAAAAAGAGCAAAGTGGCCGACGTCGTACGCGAAATGTCGCTCGGCGATATCGTACTGGAAACCGACTGCCCCTATCTGACTCCTGTGCCCCATCGCGGCGAGCGGAACGAATCGGCCTACGTGCGGTTGGTCTGCGAAAAGGTCGCCGAACTGAAAGGTCTCGCACCCGAGGAGGTTGCCGCTGCGACGACCGCCACGGCCGAAGCGCTGTTCGGACTGAAGCCCGTAAAGGCCCCGACCGAAACGCTGCTCGGTCCGATGACGACGGACGCGACAACCGACCGGAACTAACGGCTGCCGGAATTTTGAAAAACCATGCGTTCATGAAAAAATCATCTATTCTGATCATCTACACGGGCGGAACCATCGGCATGAAAACCGATGCCGAAACCGGCGCCCTCGTGCCGTTCGATTTCAGCGGCATCTACGACGAATTTCCCTCGCTCAAGCGGCTCAACGTCGATATCGAGGTGCTCACCATGTCGCCCGTTATCGATTCGTCGAACGTTTCGCCCGACAACTGGCTTGCCCTCGCACGGCTCATCTGCGACAACTACGCCCGCTACGACGGGTTTGTCGTCCTGCACGGGACCGACACGATGTCCTATACCGCTTCGGCCGTGAGTTTCTTATTGGAGAACTTGCGAAAACCGGTCGTCTTCACCGGCAGCCAGATTCCCATCGGCGTGTTGCGGACGGACGGGCGTGAAAATCTGATTACGGCCATCGAGATAGCCGGTACCTGCCGCAACGGGCGGCCCGTGGTGCCCGAGGTGTCGCTCTACTTCCAGAACCGGCTGTTCCGTGCCAACCGCACCACCAAGCGCAGCGCCGAAGCGCTGAGTGCTTTCCGATCGTACAATTATCCGCCGTTAGCCGAGGTGGGCGTCAACATCGCCTACAACCTGCCGGCCATTCTCCGGCCCGAACAGTCGGACACGATTCCGGACGAGCTGCTTATCTCCGACCGGTTGAACTCCAATGTCGCCTTAATAAAATTGTTCCCGGGCATCGGCGAACCCATCTTGCGGGCGATGCTCGCGGCGCCCGGATTGCGGGCTGTCGTGTTGGAGACTTTCGGTGCGGGCAACGCCCCTACATCGGAGTGGTTCATCCGCTTGTTGGAGGAGACCATCGCCCGCGGCATCCACGTGGTCAACATCACCCAGTGCGGCGGCGGAAGCGTCTCGATGGAGCTCTACGAAACGGGGCTGCGGCTTCAGAAAACCGGCGTTTTATGCGGTTATGACATGACGACCGAAGCAGCCGTCACGAAACTGATGTATCTCTTGGGCAAGGAACTCTCCGCCGAGGCCCTGCGCGATGCGATGCGAAAATCGTTGCGCGGAGAAATTACGGTCTGAAACGTTGCACGAAACGAAAAAATTTCCTATATTTCGCACTGCTAATATGGGCGTAATGCGTCCATGTGGATGGATATGAAGGGAAAGTAAAAATGGAATCCGTTGTTTTTCAGTCGGTTCGAATTTCAGCACATGTCTCCGAGCCGAAACCGACGAACGACGGAACCGGTCGGACGACTACCGGCAAAACAACGAATGGGACCAAAACATAACTTAATAAAACTATCAAAAACTAATTTATCTAACACAACTATGAAAAAATTCTTTTTGATTCTGACGGTTGCCTTGTTCGGTACGGTGGCCGTGTTCGCGCAGGATGCAGCTGTCGCAGCTGAGGAATCCGCAATCGAAACCGCTGTAGCAGGCGAAAGCATGCACCACATCCTGATGCAGAAGTTCCTCGAAGGCGGTTGGGGCTGGATGCTTCCCGTGTTGCTCTGCTTGGTGATCGGTCTGGCTGTAGCTATCGAGCGTATCCTCTATCTGACGCTTTCGACCATCAACACCAAGAAGTTCATCGCTAAAGTCGAAGAGGCGCTGAACAACGGCGGTATCGAGGCTGCCAAAGAGGTGTGCCGCAACACCAAAGGCCCGATCGCTTCGATCTACTATCAGGGTCTCGACCGTTACGCTCAGGGTCTCGATGCAGTCGAAAAGGCAGTCGTTTCCTACGGTTCGGTTCAGACGGGCCAGATGGAGTCGGGTCTGTCGTGGATCGGTCTCTTCATCGCTCTGTCGCCGATGTTGGGCTTCATGGGTACCGTTGTCGGTATGATCGGTGCGTTCGACGCCATCCAGGCTGCAGGCGATATCAGCCCGACGCTGGTTGCCGGCGGTATCAAAGTCGCTCTGTTGACCACCCTCATGGGTCTTATCGCTGCGGTTATTCTTCAGTTGTTCTACAACTATATCGTTTCGAAGATCGATTCGCTCGTGAACGATATGGAGGATGCTTCCATCACGCTGATGGACTTCCTGACGGCTTACAACAAGAAATAATTTCCGCTTAAAAGATCCGTAAACAATCATGAAAAAAATATTGAACATTCTGTTGGGTGTCTTGATGCTCGTCACGTTCGCGCTGCTCGTGTACGCGATGGTTTCGATGCACCCCGAAAACCCCGCCGAGTACGACGCCTCGGTGAGCCTGAATCTGTGGTGGGGTTACATCCTCTTCGCTGCCGCCATCGCCTCGGCGATCGCCTGCGCCATCGTGGGGATGATCAAAAACCCGTCGGGTATCAAGGGAACCATTCTTTCGCTGGTACTGATCGTCGTTGTCGTGGGCGTTTCGTATTTCCTTTCGGCCGGCCATGACGTACAGATCGTTGACTTGCAGAACAACGGTTTCTTCGGCCACGGCGAAACTGTAATTACCGAAACGAGCATCCTCGTAACCTATGTCGCTATGGCTGTCGCTTTCGTAACGGCCATCGCTACGGAGATTTGGAGCGCGTTCAAATAATCGAAACGAACAATGCCAGTAGATAAAAGAAAAGTTCAGGAAATCAACGCCGGTTCTATGGCCGACATCGCGTTCCTGTTGCTGATTTTCTTCCTCGTGGCCACTACGATGAACGTCGATACCGGTTTGGTGCGTATGCTTCCGCCGATGCCTCCCGAAAACCAAAAACAGGAGGATATCAAGGTGAAGGAGCGCAACCTCTTTCTGGTACTCGTGTCGGGCAGCGGTCACATCATGGTCGGAACTCCCAACAATCAGGAACTCACCGATCTTCGGCAGGTCAAGGACCGGACGAAAGAGTTCATTCTGAACCCGATGGACGATGAAAATCTGCCCGAGAAGACCGACAAGGAGATCGTACTCGCCGATGGCAGCAAATGGGTCTATCCCGAAAGCCAAGGCGTGGTGTCGCTCCAGACGACTCTCGAAACGGATTATCAGACCTACATCATGGTGCAGAACGAACTGACGCGCGCATTCAACGAAGTGCGCGACGAAGTGGCCATGCAGAAATTCGGCAAAAAGTTCTCGGAACTCGAAAAGGAAGACCGCGATGTCATATCGAAGGCCGTACCGATGAAGATTTCCGAGGCGGAACCGCGTAACATCAAGAAGTAAAAGGACTATGGCAGTAATGAAAAAGAAGGGCAACAAAGGGTTGCCCCCGATCTCGACAGCATCGCTTCCGGACGTTATCTTCATGATCCTCTTCTTCTTCATGGTATCGACGACGATGCGTGACCAAGAGTTGCTCGTGCGCTACAAGTTGCCCGAGGCGACCGAGGTTCAGAAACTGGAGAAGAAGTCGTTGGCCAGCTACATCCACATCGGTCAGCCCTCGCTGGCGATGCAGGCGCAGTTCGGTACGGCTCCGAAGATTCAGTTGAATGATTCGTACCGGACGACGAAAGACATTCTGGATTTCATCGCCGCCGAGCGCGACAAGTTGAACGAGTCCGATCGTGCTTCGATGACCGTCGTGCTGAAAGCCGATGCGAATACCAAAATGGGTATCGTCACGGAGGTGAAGCAGGAGCTTCGCCGTGCGAATGCGCTGAAAATATCCTATGCGGCTTCGAAGTCGATGGGTTATTGATAAACTCTGCGCATAATACTTAATTACGACAGTCGTAAGCGTTTTTGCCGGCTTTTAATAAAAGTTGAGCGTAGCATTACGATGGTCGGAATAGTGAAAGAAGAGAGTCTGCAAATGCGGACTCTCTTCTTTTTTCATTGGTCGAGTGTGTGTGAACGGGGTTCGACATGAATGGTGATGATGGCGGATTCTCCGAAACGGTCGCGTAACCGACGTTCGATCTCGACGGTCAGCGCATGTGCATGTTCGACATCCATTGCTCCGTCGACCCGAACATGCACATCCACCGCAACAGTGGTGCCGATGCGCCGTGTGCGCAAATTGTGCGGCTCGCATACTTCAGGCGATTGCGTGATGAGAGAGCAAATCACCTGTTCGACATCCGAGGGAAGCGATCTTTCGAGCAGTTCGCCCAGCCCGTTGCGGATTAGGTCGTATGCGATTTTGAAGATGAACAGGGCCACGATCAGCGCCACGATCGGGTCGGCCACGCGCCACTTCTCGCCAAAGAAATAGGCGCACCCGATGCCGATGAATGTTCCGACGGACGACAGCGCATCGCTGCGATGGTGCCACGCGTTGGCCACAACACTGGAACTATCCAGTCGCTGACCTTCGCGTACGGTGTATCGATAGAGCAGTTCTTTGACGACGATGGAGACGACCGCCGCAATCAGCGCGATAAGCCCCGGTCGCGGCAGCAGTTCACCCTGCACGGCCCGCAGAATGGCGCGCGTGCTGTCCCACAGGATCCCCGCACCCACGAACCCCAAAAACAGACTGATGATGACCGTTGCCAATGTCTCGTATTTGCCATATCCGAACGGGTGGGTCGCATCTTGCGGTTTAGCCGAAAGTTTGGCGAAGACGAGCACCACGACATCGGTAATCAGGTCGGAAATCGAGTGTACGGCATCGGCGATCATGGCACCGCTTCGACCGACAAGGCCTGCCACGAGTTTTCCGGCCGCCAACACGAGGTTGACAATCAGCCCGACGCAAGTCACCCGATAGATGGCCCGCAAACGATTATCCGTTCGATTGTGCATGATATGCTTGATTTTGCCGACCGCAAATTTGTTCATTTTTACCTTTCAATGCAACTTTTTGAACTGTCATTCGCCGAAAATTAATATATTTGTCGCAATAAACTGCAATCTATACGATGGATATATCGGAACAGAAGCCCCCGATCAGCCAGTTCACGCTGAACGAACTGATCACCATGTCGGGCAGTCGCGAGCGCCACGGGCTGCAAAGCGAATGCCTCACGGCCGATACCCAATCAGACTTCGAAGCCTTTCATTTTCCGTGCCGCATCGACGCTCTGATTATCGGAATCGGCACCACGGGAGAAGCGACCATCTCCTACAATCTGCAAACGTTCCGGCTGCGCAAGAACACGATGTTCTGTTTTGCTCCGAACACCATCCTCCAAGCCGAATCGATGCAGGATTTCCGTTCCCATGTCGTGGTCATCTCTTCGGAGTTCCTGCGCAACATGCACATCAATCTGCGCGACCTGATGCCGGTCATGTTGCAACAGGCCGGAAACCCCTGCTTGGAACTCGACGATACGAAGAGCCGCACGATATGCGACTTCATCGGATTGATCGAACAGGAAGTCCGCGCACCCGAAAAGCCCTACTCGCGCGAAATCGTCCGCAACCTGCTCACGTCGATCATTTACAAAATCGGGAACATCCTGCATGCCTTCTACTCGGTCCGCACCGACGACACGAGCATGGCTCGAGACCGCAGCGAATCCTATTTCAAACGGTTCACGGAGCTGCTGGGCGAGAACTACCGCAAGGAACGCAGCGTAGGATTCTACGCCCGTCAGCTCTGCATCACGCCCAAATATCTGACCACACTCATCAAACGGGTCAGCGGTGCTTCCGTATCGGACTGGATCGACCGCTACGTCATCCTCGAAGCGAAAACGCTGCTGAAACATTCGCACATGAGCATACAGGAGATCGCCTATTATCTGAATTTTCCGAACCAGTCGTTTTTCGGAAGCTATTTCAAGCGGGTGACCGGCATGTCGCCGACCCGCTACAAGGAGAGTTCCCTGTGACCTCCCCGCGTTCGGAACGGCCGAGGCCGCTCCATTCAATAGTTTGACAACAAGTTATCGCGCTAATAAAAAATGAAAAAAATCTTTTTGCTTTTGGCCGCTGCGGGGACGTTGCTCACCGCACGGGCCGACGAGGGAATGTGGCTGCTGCCCTACCTCCAAAAAATGAACATCCGCCAGATGAAGGCGCATGGGTGCAAACTCTCCGCTGAGGAGATTTACAGTCTCAACGGCACCTCGCTCAAAGATGCCATCGTCATCTTCGGCAGCGGGTGTACGGGCGAAATCGTCTCGCCCGAAGGTTTGTTGTTCACCAACCACCATTGCGGTTACGGATCGATCCAGCAGTTGTCGTCCGTCGAGCATGATTATCTGAAAAACGGTTTCTGGGCCATGTCGCAGGCCGAGGAGCTGCCCGTGCCCGGACTCAAGGTGCGTTTCGTGCGGAAAATCGCCGACGTCACGGCCGACGTCATCGGCAACATCCCCTCGACGGCCGGCGAAAAGGAGTACACCGAAATCGCTCAAGCCAATATCAAGGCTCTGACCAAGCAGCTCGAAGAAGAAAATCCCGGCATGGAAGTTCTCGTGCGCGACTTTTTCGAGCGGAACCAGTATTTCGCTTTCGTCAACGAGGTTTACACCGACGTGCGTCTGGTCGGGGCTCCTCCCTCGTCCATCGGCAACTTCGGCGGTGACACCGACAACTGGATGTGGCCGCGCCATACGGGCGACTTCTCGATCTTCCGCGTCTATGCCGGCGCCGACAACCGGCCGGCCGCCTATTCGCCCGAAAACCGTCCGTATCGGGCCGACAAGTTTCTGAAAATTTCGTTGCAGGGCGTCGACGAGGGTGACTTCGCTATGGTAATGGGCTTCCCGGGGTCGACCCAGCGTTATATCACCTCGGCCGAAATCGCCGACATGTTAGCTGTCAGCAATCCGCAGCGTATCTTCATCCGTGGCGAACGCCAGCGGATTCTATGGGATGCCATGATGGCCGATCCCGCCGTACGCATCCAATATGCCTCGAAATACCGCAGTTCTTCGAACTACTGGAAGAATTCCATCGGCATGTCGCGCGGGCTGGAAAAGCTCCGCGTCAAAGAGCGCAAAGCTGCGCAGGAGGCCGCGTTCCAGCAATGGGCCGAGCAGAACACCCTGCCCGAGGAGGGTTTCATCGACGCATTGCCGAAAGTCCGCACGGCATTGGAGGCAATGACTGCTCCCGCTGCCGATTTACAATATCTTTCCGAAGCCTTTTTGCGGGGTATCGAACTGATCCGGCCCGTCAGCGGATTGCTCGATCGCACGGCCCCGAAAAAAGAGGCCGATGCTGAGAAGATCGAGGCTTGGCTGGGCAACTGGTACAAGGATTACAGCGCCGCCACCGACCGCAAGGTAGCCAAACGGATGCTGGCCATCGCCCGTGAGAACATGAAAGAGCTGCCGTCGTTCTACACGGAGATCATCGACAAAGACTTCGGCGGCGACATCGACGCTTACGTCGACCATATCTACGACCGCTCGCAGTTCACCACGCCGGAGGGATTCGCCGCCCTGCTCACCGAATACACCCCCGAAAAGGTGGAGGCCGATGCCGCCTATCCGTTCGTCAAGTCGGTCATGGAGAAATATTCCGAGTTGTCGGCACTCCGCCGTCCCCACACCGAGGGTTACAACGAGGGTATGCGCAAATACGTGGCTGGTCTGATGCGCCGCGAGCCTGCCAAAGCGTGGTCGCCCGACGCCAATTTCACCATCCGGCTGACCTACGGCCGCGTGTTGCCCTATAACCCAGCCGACGGCATCCGCTACAACCACTACACGACGCTGAAAGGTGTCATCGAAAAGGAGAATCCGCAGAATCCGCAGGAGTTCACTGTTCCCGAGAAGTTGAAGGAGCTCTACGCCGCACGCGATTTCGGCCCCTATGCCAATGCTGCGGGCGAACTGCCGGTCGCTTTTTTGGCCGACCTCGACATTACGGGTGGCAACTCGGGCTCGCCGGTATTGAACGCTCGGGGCGAGCTGATCGGTCTGGCATTCGACGGCAACTGGGAGGCGATGTCGGGCGATGTGGCATTCGAGCCGCAATTGCAGCGTTGCATCGCCGTCGATGTGCGTTATGTACTCTTCATCATCGACAAATTCGCCGGTGCCGGTTGGCTGCTCGACGAGCTTTCATTCGCGCGATAGACCGTCGGCGTGCTTCCGACGGTTTCGTCCGCTCCCGCTTATAAAAAGGACGGTGGTTCCTGCCACCGCCCTTTTTCTTTTTGCCGGAACAAGAATCACTTCGCGACGCGAGCCAACGAACGAACCGACTGTTCACGGTACTTGCGCGACAACTCGAATCGGCGGCCTGCTACCGTGATCTGCCCGCCGCACACCTCCTCGACGCACGCCGTATTGACGATGTAGGCCCGATGGATGCGGACGAACCGGTCGTCCAGCAGCCGTTCCCATTGCGATATGCGGGTTTTCGTCCGATAAGTTTCGCCGTCGAGCACATGCAGCAGCACTTCACTGTCGTTGGATTCGATGTAAGCGATTTGTTCCAGTTCGAGCGTTACCCGTCGGCGGTCGGAGATGAATGCAATGCGTTTCGTGCGCGGCAGCCGCCGGTCGAGAAAACGTGAAAGCAAGGTCTCGGGCAGAACGATCGCCGTAAGCAGCAAAAGCAGAAAGAGCGGATTGAAGAAAACCATCGGAAACGGCATGTCGTCGTACCACGGCACGATGCGCGTGTAGCCGTGGGCCAGCAGCATCGCCAGCCACTCGACGACCAGTATGCCGAGCGACACAGCAACGACCGCTACCACCCGCCGGCGGGGTGCACGGCACGCCTCGGGCAGGAAGAACTTGGCACAGAACATCCCGGGCAACATGGCCGTGGCGATAAACAGCGCCCGTTCGAACGAATAGCCGAATCCGACCAGCACGGAGGCCAGAATCAGCACTGCCGCAATCCAATAACCGAAAGTCGCAAAATAACGCATCGCCGCATCTGATTTTTTCGTAAAAATAGGGAAAAAGCAGGTTTCGACAAAACGTTGCCGGGCTCGCGAGGGGTTTCTACACCCCTACGACGGGATTCGACCTTGCATCGACAACCGGTTCCGCCCTATCTTTGCAGTGAGCTTTTACGAAGTTCTTAACGATTCCTTTTCAACTTTAAAATTTTTGTCCTATGAAACGTTTGTTTATCCAGTCTGCGTTCGTTCTGTTCGCAGCATTCTCGGCCCTGCCAGCGGCTTTCGCCCAAGAGCACGTCGAAATCGCCGCTGCTCCGGCCGTCGCCACTTCGTCGGAAGACTCCGACATCATCCGTCGCGTTCCTTATGTGCAAGGCGAGTCGCCCGAGATCGGCCCCAATGAGATCGCTATTCTCAACCCCGAAAAGACCGAATGGACGGTTTCGAAGACCGACTGGCCGAAACCGACTCCTCTGCCGTCGCTCTATGCGCAGGGCGGCAGCGGCTGGATGAACGTCATCACGCTCTGCCTCATTGCAATGTGTTTCGCCGCATGGAAAGCCCCGCGCTGGGTCAAGGAGATCGGTCTGCTGGCCCTCTGGACGGGTTTTCTGTCGATGATGGTCGGCGTGTACAGCATTTGCAACGTCATTCAGTCGTTGGGCTATCCCATCTCGTTTACGTTGCTCTGCGGCGGATTTCGGGTCGCTTTGATAGCGCCGCTCTACGGCACGATCGTCTACATGGTGTCGCTCCTGCTGCGCATCGCCGTGAAGCCGCGTGTGTAGAGCGGGAGCGGAGCCCCCGCCGACCGAAAAAATCCGCAAAAAATCGCTACTTTTGGAGCGTGGAAAACCGTTGCATACTCCCGCTCGCCTATCTGCCCTCCGTGTCGTGGTTCGCTGCGATGCGGACGGGCCGTTGCATCATCGACACGGGCGAGCATTTTATTAAGAGGTCGGAACGGAACCGCACCGCCATCTTGGCGCCCGACGGCCCGATGATGCTGACCGTGCAGGTCAGCCACGCCGACCGCCCCCGCACTCCCATGCGCGACGTGCGAATCGACTATTCCAAACGCTGGCAGCACCAACATTGGGGGGCATTGGTCGCCGCCTACAAAGGATCGCCCTACTTCGACTACTATGCCGATAAGTTCGAACCGTTCTACCGGCGCGAGTGGCGTTTCCTCGTCGACTACAATCGCGAGTTGCTCGAAGTGCTTTGCCGACAGACTGGGCTGCCCGTGCCACCCGTGAGCGACCGTTATGTCGAAGCCTCTGCCGGCGACCTCGACCTGCGCCCCAAACAACGAAAAGACCCGGCCTTCGTGGCCGAGCCTTATGTGCAGGTCTTTGCAGACCGATTGCCCTTTGCACCGGATCTGTCGTTCATCGACCTCCTGTTCGCAGAAGGGCCGAACGCTGTTTCGGTGTTGTCGCGTTGTCGATGCGCAGAATGAGGCTGTCGCGCAAATCGCCCGCCGCAGCCCGTACGACGACCTGTCCCGCCGGCAACGTAATCGAATCCGACCGATACTGGTAAGCCGCATATTCATGTACGGACACCGTATCGGCGCCGACCGTCAGCGTCGGCACGCCCGCCGACGAATAAACGTAAAGCACTTGGCTATTACTGGAACGCCGCGCCGTGTGTCGGCCCGTCAGATGGAGCGTCGGCGACTTGCGGTTCCACATCGCACGATAGAGATAATAAGCATCCTTGCAGGTGCGCCGGTCGAACGTGACCAATCCCCGGCCGTCGACGCCGTAAGGATAGCGCGTCGACCCGTAGTCGAACAGATTGTGGATCCACACGCCCCAGAACAACGAATCGTTTTGCAGATTGCGGCTGTACGCTTCGTGGAAACGGGTCTGCCGTTCCTCGGGCATGCAGTTGGGGTCGGGCACCGTGCGGTTGGGCTGTTTGCGGTGTCCCGGGATTCCGTAGCCGCCGTAGGCGATCGCCGACCGCAGATGCGACCACCGATGTTGCAGCCGGTCGTGCCAGACAGCCACATCATCGGGCGTACCTTTGCTCCAGCCGACATCCTGCCGCCAGACGATCAGGTCGGTGATGAAATTGACATCGCCGTCTTGGTCGCTGCACGCCACGGTCGGGCGCGAAGGGTCGAGTTCGTGGGCCATTGCATTCAATTCGCGCAAATAACGCACCGGATTGTCGCCGCGCATCCACAACCGCGAAAATATGCCCCACATCGCCACCGAAGGATGATTGACGTGCTGCGCCACGATTTCGCGCAACTGCTGCCGACCGTTTTCTTCGAACTGCGGCGTCGGGCAATAGGCCACGTCGCTCAGAAAGGCACGGTGCAACGGTACGTCGATCCAAACCAGCAGTCCCTTTTCGTCGCAACGGTCGTAGAGGTATTGCGCATGGGGCATCACTGCCGAGCGCAGTGCATTGGCCCCGAGGTCTTCCAGTTGCCGCAGGTCGGCATCTATATCGTTTGCCGACGGAGTGCCGCCCGACAGCGCGCTGTCATGGTAGAGCGTCACCCCACGAACCTTGACCTGCTGCCCGTTGATGGATAGGCCGCCTTTCGGCGTGACGTCGATAGCCCGAAATCCCGTGCGGACACTTACACGGTCGCAGATATTGCCATTCGGTTCGGAGAGCGTCACTGTGACAGCATAGAGCGTCGGTTCGGAGGGGCTCCACAATTGCGGACGCTCCACCGCAAAAGGCACCGCGACCGGTTTGTCGTCGATGCGCACCCGTTGCCGATGGGTGAAAACCGACCGGCCCGACGCATCGGCGATGTCGAGGGTCAGTTGGCAGTTCTCTTCCTTGCGGGTGGTAAGATGGATCTCGACCTCGCCCGCGGCCTTTGCGGCCGTGACCGTCTGCGGATGCACCAGTACCCCCTCCGTACCGAGATAAAGAGGCGACACGGCGGTGGGAGCGGTGACGATCAGTTCTGCCTCGCGGTAAAGACCGCCGTAACGGTTGATATCGGTCGAAGTGGGCAATACGTCATTGCGGGCGCTGTTGTTGACCGTCACGAGCAGGTCGTTGTGGGATCCGAACCGCACCTTGCCGGTGATTTCGAAGACGAACGCCGTAGCACCGCCGCTGTGCGACCCTACGTACCGTCCGTTGAGGAAAACATCGGCGACGCTCTGTGCCCCGTAGAATTTGACGAACAACCGCCGCCCGGCCCATGCGGCAGGGACATGCAGCGTGTTGAGATAACACCCCGTCGTCTCGACGAAATGACCGGCCGAGAAATCCGTGTTCCAGCTGTGGGGCAATGTGACCGTGCGGGCATTGTCCGAACTTTTCTCGGATTGATAGTAGAAGTGCCAGCCCTCGTTGAGCGGGATCACCTCGCGGGCTTGTATCGCGACGCTGCCGATCAGAGCCGACAGGAAAAGAAGATATCGTTTCATTTTTTTCGGTTTTCGTTAAAAATCGTGCCGCTCATGCGGACGATACAGGACAAAGATACGAATAAGCGAGGACAAAACGCAAACTTGTTTGTGTTTTGTCGAGCGGGAGTATTTTCGACGAAGTCAAAGATACGAATAAGCGAGAGTAAAAGCAAACGCAGATTTGAATAAAAAGCGGTGCACATGCTACCCACGGTCGATAGAATTATGCGCAGGTTTGAATAAAAGGTATGATTCTTGCAAAATCAAAACGCGGTCATTCGGGTCGCTGCCGTATCCGGCCGCACAGAGGGGAATTTGGAACTTCGGGAAAAAGTGCGTACCTTGTTCCCGTAAACGAATGCTCGAATACCACTTAAAAACGAATTGCCTATCGGGAAAAATTCTACTCTGAACAACCACTCAAGGAGGAAAGAGTATGAACATGCAAGTATTGAATGATTCGGCTTTGATCCGACAGTATCAGTCGGGCGATCGGAACGCCATATCGCAGCTCATCGAACGTCACAGCCGCCGTGTCCGGAACTACATTCGGATGCTGGTCAAGGATCACGATCTGACCGAGGACATTTTCCAAGAGACATTCATCAAGGCCGTGCGGGTCATCGACGAAGGCCGTTATTGCGATAACGGGAAATTTCTGTCGTGGGTGCTGCGCATCGCACACAATCTGGTAATAGACTACTTCCGCAACCGCCGTCAAAATAAGTCGGTGACCGAATCGGATGCGGGTTACGACGTGTTGGGCACGTTGAAATTCGCCGATCGCACCATCGAGGACGAGCTCGTGAGCGAACAGATCGAACGCGACATCCGGTCGTTGGTCGAATCGTTGCCCGAGGAGCAGCGCGAGGTCGTGCGGATGCGTTATTTCGCGGGGTTGAGTTTCAAGGAGATAGCCGAGCAGACGGGCGTCAGCATTAACACGGCATTGGGGCGGATGCGTTATGCGCTCATCAATCTGCGCAAACTGATCAAGGAAAAAAACATGGTTTTGTGTTGATCCTGCACAATAAACGTCTTTGTCGATCGTTCTTTTATTAAAAGACTGTGTATAATTCAGCTGACCGTGAGGAGCATGTGAACTGTTTGATTCAAGTCCGATCGGAATGCTTACGACCGTCGTAAGCACTATGCGCAACCTTTAATAAATGGCGAGAGCGGCTCCGACCATTGAAAGGATGAAGCGCATCCGCCGCATAGGGAACCGCTTCTAAAAGCGGTGCGCAACCTTGAATAGAAAAAAAGGGTAAACTTGTTACCCACCGTATTAGCATTATGCGCAGGTTTTAATAAAAAATGCCTATGGAGGAATTGGACAAAAGGGATTTTACGAACAACGTTCTCCCCGACGAGGAAGACCTGTTGATGAACGAGGTGATTCAGAATGATTCGGATTTGTATTATCTGCATCACTATCTGACGGAAGTATTCCGAAAAGGGGAAATTTAGGGTTAATTTTTTGATGGGAGGAATCGCTTATAATAAGCGGTTCCTTTTTTTTATTATCTTTGCAGAATAGTTCTCCGGCGGACGGATTCCACACACGGCCCATGCTCGAAAAATTGGCGAAACAAACGGCCATTTACGGCCTCAGCACCATCGTCGTGCGGTTTCTGAGCTACCTGCTCACACCGTACTACACGCGTGTGTTCGCGCCCGAAGCCTACGGCATCGTTACCGACGTCTATGCGCTTATTCCGTTCGCGCTCACGTTGTTGACGATGGGCATGGAGTCGAGTTATTTCCGCTTTTCCGCCAAAGCCGAGGCTGCAGGCGGCGACGTGCGGGCCGCCAAACGGCGCTTGTTCGCCACCACGTGGGGCATTACCTCGCTCGCGGCCGTCGTTTTCTTCGTCGCCGTCGCACTTTTCCGCACCGACTTCTCGGCATGGATGGGCCCCGTCTATACAGCCCATCCCGATTACGTCGTGTGGGTCGGCGCCATCATTCTGTTCGACGTGTGGGGGTGCATCCCGTTCTCGCGTCTGCGCGAGCAGGGACGTGCTTTGACATTCGTCGGGTTCAAGGCATTGAACGTCGCGTTGAATGTCGCGTTGGCCATTGCGTTCGGCGCCATCGGGCTTTTTGCCACCGATTTCGGCGTGGGTTGGGTTTTCGTCGCCAATCTGGCAGCCAGCGTCATCACGTGGCTCGTGTTGTTGACCACCGTCGACCGTACCGCTCCCCGCATCGACCCGCAACTGTTGAGGTGCATCTTCATCTACTCTTTGCCGTTGCTCGTCAGCGGACTGGCCGGCACGGCGAGCGAGTTCCTCGACCGCCAGCTGTTGAAATACCTCGTGCCCGCCGCCGGCGACCCGATGGCACAGTTGGGCATCTACGGCGCCGTGACGAAAATCGCCGTCGTGATGATGCTCTTCTATCAGATGTACCGGCTGGCCGCCGAACCGTTCTTCCTCTCGAACTTCCGTAAGGAGGATTTCGTGCAGATGAACGCCGCCGCGCTGAAATACTACATCATGGTGTCGATGTTGATCTTCCTCGGCATCGCCTTGTTCCGCGACTTGTTCGCCCTGATTATCGGCCGTAGTTTCCGCGGCGGGGTCTTCATTTTGCCCGTGGTGCTCGGCGCCAACGTATTGACGGGTGTATGGTTGAATCTGTCGTTCTGGTACAAGCGCGAGGAGCGCACACCATTGGCCATTCTGGTCACGGGGGCCGGATTAGTCGCCATGTTGGGCCTCGGTTGGTGGTTGATTCCTCGGGCAGGGTACTTCGGTGCCGCATGGGCCCGTTTGGGTAGCGAGGGGGCGATGGTTGCCGTCAGCTGGTGGCTCAACCGCCGCTATTTCCCTACGCCCTACGCATGGGGACGCATCGGCGAATACGTCGTCACGGCATTGGCCGTCTTCTTCCTCTGCGAGGAAGTCGGCCGGTGGCTCGGAACGGATCACGCGTGGGTCGGTTATGCGTTCAATACGGCGGCTTTTGCAGCTTACACCGCCTACTTGGTCCGCCGCGAGCACATCGATGTGCGGGCGTTAGTGCGAGCCATAATGAAAAGATAGAAACGAATGCGTTTTGCTGACATCATAGGACAGGAGGAATTGAAACGGCATCTGATCCGTGCGGTCGATACCGGACGTGTCAGCCATGCGCAGCTTTTCGCGGGACAGGCCGGTGCGGGCGCTCTGCCGTTGGCTGTCGCCTATGCGCAGTACCTCTGCTGCCGCCATCGCCACGACGGGGATTCATGCGGCGAATGCCCCGATTGTCAGCAAATCGCCACGTTGGCTCACCCCGACCTGCATTGGGTCTTTCCGGTCAACAAGCAGGGCAAGAAATCGGGCGAAATCGTCCGCAGCGACGATTTTCTGCCGCTTTTCCGCGAGTTGTTTGCCGAGCGCAGCGGCTATTTCTCGCCGCAGGAGTGGTACGACCGGCTCGACTTGGGCAAGACGCTCAAAGGCGCCATCGCCGCCCGCGAGGCCGAGGAGATCATTCGCAAACTCTCGTTCAAGAGTTTCGAATCGGAGTACAAAATCATGCTCGTCTGGCTGCCTGAGACGATGAACGAGGAGGCGGCCAACAAGCTGTTGAAGATTCTCGAAGAACCGTGGGAGCGGACGCTCTTTTTGCTCGTCTCCGAACAGCCGGCGCTGTTGTTGCCGACGATTCTTTCGCGGACGCAGGAGGTGCATGTGCCGCGGCTCACGACCGAGGTGTTGGAGGCGCAAGCCCGCGCGCAAGGGGTCGACGACCCGCTGAAGGCGCGCAATCTGGCCCGACTGGCCGGCGGCGATCTGCTGACGCTGCGGCAATTGGTGGCAGGCGAGAACGATGCGACGCAGCGCGAGAATTTTTCGTTGTTCTGCACCTTGATGCGCCTGAGCTACAATGACAAGCACCTCGAACTCATTACATGGGCCGAGGAGGTGGCGCAACTGTCGCGCGAACAACAACGAGCCTTTCTACGCGATATGGCACGGCTGCTGCGCGAAAGTTTCATGCTCCATGCCGGATTGGGCGAGGTGGGGTATCTGTGGGGCGAGGAGCTGTCGTTCTGCACGAAATTCGCTCCGTTCGTCGGAACGGAGAACATCGAACCGCTCGTCGACGAAGTAGAACGGGCGATGATGCAGATTTCGCGCAACGGCAACCCGACCATCGTCTTCACACATTTCGCGCTGGCCGTGAGCAAAATGATAAAACGATTGGGATAAATGGCACGGGTATTTCTTCTGACAGGCGGCAACGCGGGCGACGTCAAGCGGACGCTCCAGCGGGCCCAGCAGCTTATCAACAGCCGCGTGGGGGCGGTGTTGCATTGTTCGCACCGTTACGAAAGCGAGCCGTGGGGGTTCGCCGCCGCCGAGCGGTTCTCAAATCAGGCACTGGAGGTCTCGACCGACCTCGCGCCCGAGGAGGTGCTCGACGCCGTGCAGGAAATCGAACGCGAACTGGGCCGCAACCGCGCAGCCGAGGCGATCGAAAAGGCGAGCACGGGCGCCCGTTACACGTCGCGGCCCATCGACATCGACATCCTTTTTTACGACGATGCCGTCATCGCCACCGAGCGACTGACCGTCCCGCATCCGTTGTTGGAAGAACGTCTGTTCGCGTTGTTGCCGTTGTGCGAAATCGCCCGTTCGAAGTGCCACCCTGTCACGGGACGGACGGTCGGTGAAATGTTGGAAAACCGGAAGAACGAACCATGAAACGAACCGTTTGCTATCTTGCATTGTCGGCGGCCTGCGCGCTTGCTTCGTGCCTGAAAGAAGGAAAGTACGATATGACCTACATTCTCAACCCGGGCATCCAGACTCAGTCGGTCGGCAGCACCGAACCGTTGGAGGGGGTCATCGCCTATGCCTACGACGTCGACACGCTCGATTGGGGCATCGCGTCGTATGCCGATGCCGCAGCCGGCATCATCACGCGGAAAGACGACCCCGCCCGCAAGCTGACCGAACCGACCGTCATCGCCACGCCTTACGACAGAACCATAGGCACCGAAACCGAAGGCACCGATTTCAGCGGCACGGCAGGTTGGCTGCAGATGCCGTTCGGCAAAACAGCCCGCATGGTCGTTGCGGTCGATCCATCGACACGGCTTTACGGCTACACGATGCAACAGCCGCAGCTCAATCTGGAACGGCTCTACGTTTCGGTCGTTTTCCAGCCGTGGCGAGAGGGGTTCGTCTACAAAAACAACGCATGGAGTTTCTACAACGAGTTCTACACACCGCCCACCGTGCTGAAGACCTATTACCGTCCCGCGCGGCAGGCCGAGGAGGGCGCCGCCGAAGAAGCGTTCACCGCACAGCAAATCAAGGCCTACGCCTATGTGGCCGATACGACCGACTGGTATATCGCCTCGTACGATGATGCCGTAGCGGGCAAAATCACCCGTAAGGAGGGCACCGATACCCGCACGACTCCCAACTTCCAAGCCTACTACGAGAGCGCTTCGGGCCTCTACGGCATGGAGGTCACGGCCACACCGCTGATGGCCGTCGTGGTCGACCGTGTCGACCGTATTTATGCCTATACCAAGTTCGTCCCCGACCTCGACGGCGAATCGCCTACATGGCCCGTCGTCTTCCGGCCGTGGCGCGCACTCTGGAAATACGAGGAGGGCGACTGGCGGATGGTCGATGAACGGCAGGCCCCGAAACAATAAACCGCAAAAAAGATGATTCTTCCGAAAAGAGATACGCTCCGCTTGTTGCGCTCGTTCACGCTGCTGCTCTTTCTGTCGGCGTTCGTGAGCCGCTGCGCCAGCATCATGACCCCTACGGGCGGGCCGCGCGACTCGCTGCCGCCGGTCATCGTCCGCATGACACCCGATAACTTCGCGACCGACCGACCGACGACCGGCCACGAGAAAATCTACATCGAATTCGACGAATACGTCCAGCTCAAAGACCAGCAAAAGGAGTTCTTCACTTCGCCCGCGATGAAGAAAAAACCGCTCGTCTCGCTGCGCGGCAAGGGAGTGGTCGTCCAACTGCGCGACACGCTCGAACCCAACACCACCTATGCCCTCAACTTCGGCAGTGCCATCCGCGACAACAACGAGGGTAATCCGCTCTATTCGATGCGCTACGTTTTTTCTACTGGCCCTGAGATCGATTCGATGATGCTGTCGGGCTACACGGCCGACGGCTACAAGGCCGATTCCGTGTCGAAAACCTATATCTGGTTCTTTCCGGCCGATTCGGTCGAGGAGGTAGCCGCCTACGATTCGACCATCTTCAAGTACAAGCCGTCAGTGATCGCCCGCGCGGAGACCAACGGCATCTTCATCGCGCAGAACCTCAAACCGATCGACTATCGGGTCTATGCCGTCGAGGACAAGAACGATAACCAGATCTACGAACCCGGGAGCGATCAAGTGGGATTCATCGAAGGGCGTCACAATCCGGCCCGTATGCCCGACTTCACGATGTGGTACGATTCCTTGCGGCACTACATCACTGCTTCGCCGCAGCTCTACCTGCGGATGTTCACCGACCGCGCGTTCCAGCGGCAGATGCTTTCCGAAACGGCCCGCCCGCAACAGCATCAGGCGATGCTTTACTTCCGGACGGCCCACCCCGAAATCCGTCGCATCCGGTTCGACAGCATCCCCGACGAGCGGGTCATCGTCGACCCGCAAACCGTCGGGCGCGATACCGTGGCGCTGTGGTTCCACATGCCGGCCGCCGACCTGCCCGATACGATCAAGGGCGAAATCACCTATTTGAAGCACGACACGCTCAATATCCTGCGGGAGGTGACCGAACCGTTGAAACTGGCATGGCGGTTTATCGAGACCAAAGAGCAGGAGCGCGAACGTGAAAAACTCGAACGCGACCGCCGCAAAGCCGAGGAGGCCGGCGAGGAATGGCAAGAGCCCGAACAGGAGAATCCGTTCGGATACAAACTCGCACTGACGGGCGACCTCAATCCCGAAGAGGGATTGTTCATCGACTTCGATTATCCGCTCGTGCGACTGGATTCGGCGGCGGTACGCCTGACGGCCGCTGCGCTCGACGAGACAGCCTCATCCCGGACCGAGCCCTCGCGAACGGCTTCATCCCGAACCTCCCGAACGACCGCCGCGGTCGAAACATCGGGGCCCACCGAGGAGATTCCGGTACACTTCGTGCGTGACACGGCGAACCTGCGCCGCTGGCACATCCGTGCGGCATGGAAACCGACCACAGCCTACACGCTGACCATCCCCGAGGGTGCCATTACGGATATCGCCGGATTCTCGAACGATTCCCTCGTCGGCAATTACGCCTCGCTCGACCCCGAACGATTCGCTACAGTGAAAATCCACGTCAAAGCCCGCAACCCGCAGAAACGCTATATCATCCAACTGCTCGACGGCAACGGCGCGCAGAAACAGGAGAAACGCGACGTCGTAGCAGGTGACGTGCAGTTCAACTACGTTCCGGCGGGCGAAATCAAGTTCCGCATTATCGAGGACGACAACGGCAATGGCCGCTGGGATACGGGCAATGTCGTCGAACGACGCCAGCCCGAACGTGCCGAGTTCTACCTCAACGACCGCGGCGAAGATACTTTCGCGACGAAAGTCAACTGGGAAATCGAATTTACGATGGATATGGATGCGTTGTTCGCCCCGATGACGATGGAAACCCTGCAACGCCGCCTCGACGAGCAGGAATTGCAACGGTTGCGCCGCGAGGCGGAGAAAGCGGCGAAAGAGGGACCGAAGAACCGCAACGACCGCGACCGTAATCGGAACAACAACCGGCAATCCTCCGGCAGTTTCAATGCCACGGGCGGCATGTTCGACCGGTTCCGATAGGTCATGCCGGAACCGCGACCAAGAAAACGAATGAAAATGCAACAGACAAAAAAATATCTTCGGATGCTCGTCGCAGCGACATTGCTCGGCTGCGGAAGCGCTTCGGCCCAGCACACACTGGGTTTCACGGCGGGCTACGGCATGTCGAACGGCCGGTTTCAGCCACCGCAGGAGATGAAAGCCATCTGGGGCCAGTACAGTGCCGGACTGACGTGGCGCTATTACGGCACGCAACGGGTCGTGGGAGGATTCGGCATCGACCTCGAATTTCTGCAACAGGGATTTTCCTATGCGACGAACGCCTCGCGGGTCGACGAACCGGCCGACTATCTCTACTATACGCGCAAGGTCAATTCGCTCGTGCTGCCGATCGTCTGGCAGCCCCATGTCTATCTGTTCAACCATCGGATGCGCGTCTACTTGGAGGCGGCGGCGACTTTCTCCTACAACCTCTCGTCGACCTACGAGAACGAACAGGCCCGTGCGGAGGGACTGCCCGACTGGAAAGGCACCTACGAATTCCGGACGGAACGCGACAACCGGTTCGGCTACGGACTGGCCGGCGGCGGTGGCATTGCGTTCCTTATCAAGCGGTTCGAGCTCAATTTCCGCGTACGCTACTACTTCGGCTATTCGGACATCGTGCGCAATCGCAACAAATACGCCGACAACGCGACCGACGGACCCGAAAATCCGTTTCACGCCACACCGATGCGGTCGCCGCTCGACAACCTGAACATCGCCGTAGGACTCTCGTACCGATTCAACAAGGAGGGGTTCCAAACGTGGAAGCCCCGCCCGAAACGCGAGAAAAACAAGGAAGTCTTCAAATACACTTTTCATTAAAACCTGCGCATAGTGTTTACGATCGCTGAATCATATGAACTGTCATCTTGCTAAAAGCAGCGCATAGTACTACCGACCGTGGGTAGCATGTGAACGGCTCTTGAAAGCGGCTCCCGATGCGGTAGACTCTCGTTATGTTCAGCACGCGGTTGACGACGCTTCCGAACATCAGAAAAAAATATTTAACACACGGTGGTATCCGTACCAATAGAATAAAAAAATGGATAACAGCAATACGAGACAACAGAAAGTCGAAAAGCAGATTCAGAAAGACATGGCCGAAATCCTCCAGCGCGAGATGCCGGAGGTGACGTCGGGGGCGCTCGTCACGGTCACGGCCGTGCGCGTTTCGCCCGATTTCGCCTATGCCAAAGTCTATGTCAGCATCTTCCCTTTCAACCGGCACGAACAGGTCATGCGATCGCTCGGACAACATGCCCGCCCGCTGCGCGGCCTGCTTGGCAACCGACTCCGCAACCAACTGAAAAGCATCCCCGAAATCCAGTTCTTCCTCGACGATTCGCTCGAATACATCGAGCATATCGAACAGGCTATGAAAAACTGACGCTTCGCCCATGTTGCCGCAACTCTTCGCCCGCCGTTACCTCTTCTCCGCCGCTTCGCGATCGGTCGTCAATTTGATTGCCGGTCTGAGCGTCGTGGCTGTGGCGATGCCTGTTGCCGCCATGATTATCCTGCTGTCGGTCTTCAACGGATTCGAGCGGCTCGTGCACGAATCCTGTTCGGCTTTCGATGCCGAACTGACCGTCACGCCCCGCGAGGGCAGCACGTTTGCCATCGCCGAAACGGACACCGCCGCACTGGCCCGGATTCCGGAGGTCGCGGGACTTTCGTTCATCTTGGAACAGAGCGCCTTGCTCCAACACGACGGGCGGCAGGCCATCGTCACCGTCCGCGGAGTCGACGACGCTTACGATGAAGTACTCGGCTGGAGCAGTGCTGTCACGAACGGCGAGGCCGCTGTCCGCATCGGCGATTTGGAACGCATGGTCATCGGCCAGACGATGGCCGGGATGCTGGGTATCCGGTCGTTGGCCGATGCCGACGTCGATGCCTATGCCGTGCGGCGTGGCCGCGTTCCGTCGTTGCTGCCGTCGGCCAATTACACCCGACATACGGTACCCGTTGGCGGCATCTTCGTACTCGACATGGATTCCGAACAGAATTATGTGCTCGTTTCGTTGCGGTTGGCCCGCGAGCTGTTCCATTATCCCGACCGCGCATCGGCCCTGCTGTTGCGTCTCGCAGACGGCACGACTCCCGAACGGATGAAAGCCGTCGTGGCACAGGCCGTCGGCAACCGTTTCGACGTCCGCACCCGCCACGAAATGCGGGCATCGTTCTACCGCATCATGACCTACGAGAAATGGGGCATCTTCTTCATCTCGTTGTTGGTGCTGGTCATCGCATCATTCTCGGTCGTCGGGGCGCTGACGATGCTCATCGTCGAAAAACGCAGCGACATCGAAACGCTGCGAGCTTTGGGTGCCGACAACCGTCTCGTGCGGTCGATTTTCCGCTCCGAAGGGCTGTTGATTTGCACGTTGGGGGCCGCTGTCGGCGTCGTGCTCGGCGTCGCATCGACCCTCGCGCAACAACATTTCGGACTGATCGAAATTCCAGCCGACAGTTTTCTGACGAAAGACTATCCCGTCGAATTCCGGTTCGCCGACTTGGCGGCCGTGGTTGCCGCATTCGCGGCCGTGGCACTCCTGCTCTCGGACATGACCGTCCGCAACGCAATCAACCTACGAAAGACATTCCGTGTATGAAACTCTTCCTACGTTCGCTTTTCATCGCACTCTTCGCGCTCTCGACCGGAGCCTGCAAACGCCACACGATCATCCCCGACGACGAGCTGGCGCTCATTTTCCACGATGCGTTTCTCGTCAATGCCTATGTCAAGCGCGAGGCTAAGCTGGATTCGCTGAAGGTATACGAGCCGATTTTCGCCCGTTACGGTTACACGATGGCCGACGTGCAGTACACCATCGGCAACTTCTCGAAGCGCAAGAGTGCTCGTTTGGGCGATGTCGTCGAGCAGGCCATCGTGCTGCTCGAACGCGAAGGAAAGTACTACGACCGCGAAGTCGCCATATTGGACACTATCGACCACATAGCCGAACGGACGCAGACACGGCGGTTGCATTCCGATTCGCTCATCCGGATACGGTCGCTGAGCGATACTTCGCGCGTGCGCATCGCACTGGATGCACGCCCGGGCTCCTACACGGTCGAACTGAACTACCGCATCGATTCGCTCGACCGCAACAAACGGCTGCGGAGTATGTTCTGGCTCGAAAAAAGCGACAGCAGCCGTTCGAACGTGCTGTCGTCGACGATGTGGCAGGGCAACGACGAACATTTCAAACGTACGTTCAAAGTCGATACGACTCACCGGCGGGTGCACATCGATTTGGTTTGCTTCGACGAGACGCCGCGCCAGCCGTCGGTGACGATTCGCGATTTCCGCATCGACTACACACCCGAGACGGCGGTAGCAGTCGATGCACTCTACGACGAACAATCGGATATCCGCATCTTTTTTATTAATAACTGCTTTCTTGCTGATGGAGAGTCGGAAAGGATTCCCGATAGCCGGTCGGAAAGCCGGACCGATAACGGTTCCGAAATGACGACCGATGGCAAGTAAGACGGACACCGGAAAATCCGAACGTCGCATCGCGTCCAATCTCTTGTGGACACCGCGGGGTGTCGTACACAATCCGTTGGTCTCGTTTTCAGCGGAGGGGCGCCCTTTGCACATCGAGACTTGCACCGAACCTGACCGCCAAGCCGCCACGGAGTTTCATGCCGGTCTGTTGGTGCTCGACTTTCCGGCCGATTACCGCGCCGCTTTCGTTGCCATGCAGGCCGAAGATGATCCGCTGACCGAGCTTTTGCCGCGTTATGTCCCCGCCGACGGAGGGGTCGCAGTCGTGTTGAGCGGACTGGATTACGATGCCCTGCGGCTCACCCCGCAATCAGTCATATCGGTCATTTATTAAAAAATCGGTCGAAACTCTTACGGCGGTCGTAAGAATTATGCGCAGGTTTGAATAAAAAATAAAAAAAAAGCATACCTTTGCAGTCCTTGCGCGCGTGCGCAGGAAAAACCTATTGTTCAACTTTTAACGAGCGATTGTATCGCAAAATCAATTCCTTATCATGGAAGAAGTAAAAAACACGGTTGCGAACGACCAATTCGACTGGAATGCGTTCGAACAGGATCTGGGCGTCTATGACCAGCCCAAAGAGCAGATTGCCGCAGCTTACGACAAAACGCTCTCGAACGTCAACGTCGGCGAAGTGGTCGAAGGCACCGTCACGGGTATCACCAAACGCGAGGTATTGGTGAACGTCGGCTACAAGAGCGAGGGCGTCATCTCCAACTCCGAGTTCCGCTACAATCCCGATTTGAAGGTCGGCGACAAGGTGGAGGTTTACGTGGATTCCGCCGAAGACCGCAACGGCCAGCTGGCTCTTTCGCACAAGAAAGCCCGTCAGCTCAAATCGTGGGATCGCGTCAACGAAGCCCTCGAAAACGACGAAATCATCAAGGGTTACATCAAGTGCCGCACGAAGGGCGGTATGATCGTCGATGTGTTCGGCATCGAGGCGTTCCTGCCCGGCTCGCAGATCGACGTGAAACCCATTCGCGACTATGACATCTACGTCGACAAGACGATGGAGTTCAAGGTGGTGAAAATCAATCAGGAGTTCCGCAACGTCGTCGTATCGCACAAGGCTCTGATCGAGGCCGAACTCGAAGCCCAGAAACAGGTCATCATGTCGAAACTGGAGAAAGGCCAGATTCTCGAAGGTACCGTCAAGAACATCACCTCCTATGGCGTATTCGTCGACTTGGGCGGCGTAGACGGTCTGATCCACATCACCGACCTGTCGTGGGGCCGTGTCAGCCATCCCGAAGAGGTCGTTGCGCTCGACCAGAAGATTCAGGTCGTTATCCTCGACTTCGACGAGCAGAAGAAACGCATTGCTTTGGGTCTCAAACAGCTTACTCCGCATCCGTGGGAGGCGCTCGATACCGAACTCAAAGTCGGTGACAAAGTCAAGGGCAAAGTGGTCGTTATGGCCGATTACGGCGCATTCGTCGAAATAGCTGCCGGTGTCGAGGGCTTGATCCACGTATCGGAAATGTCGTGGAGCCAGCATCTGCGTTCGGCGCAAGACTTCATGAAAGTCGGCGACGAGGTAGAGGCTGTCATTCTGACGCTCGACCGTGAGGAACGCAAGATGTCGCTGGGTATCAAACAGCTGACCCCCGATCCGTGGGCAGATATCGAAACCAAATACCCTGTCGGCACGAAATGCACGGCCAAGGTGCGTAACTTCACGAACTTCGGCGTATTCGTCGAAATCGAGGAGGGCATCGACGGTCTGATCCACATCTCCGACCTGAGCTGGACGAAGAAAGTGAAACACCCGGGCGAGTTCACGCAGGTAGGTGCCGACATCGAGGTCATCGTACTCGAAATCGACAAGGAAAATCGTCGTCTTTCGCTGGGTCACAAGCAGTTGGAGGAGAATCCGTGGAACGAGTTCGAGGCACAGTTTCCGCTCGAAAGCGTACACGAGGCTCCTATCACCGAGATGACCGACAAGGGTGCGGTCGTTGCATTGAGCGACACGGTCGAAGGCTTCTGCCCGACGCGTCAGCTGACGAAAGAGGACGGTTCGATGCCGAAAGCCGGCGACAAACTGGCATTCAAGATCATCGAGTTCTCGAAAGCCACGAAACGCATCACGTTGTCGCACGTTCGCACCTACGACGATGCGCGCAAGGAGGCCGAGAAGGCTGAGAAAGCTGAAAAACGTGCCGCAGCCGACGCTACGAAGTCGACCGTGAAGAAGATCAATGCTTCGGTCGAGAAGACGACGCTCGGCGACGTAACGGGCTTGGCTGCACTGAAGAGCGCGATGGAGGCTGCCGAGGCGAAGAGCGCTAAGAAAGCAACCAAGAAAGACGAGACCGAAGAATAGTTTTGTCAGTGCGCGTTAGCTCCTTATTACGAACAGGAGCGTTCTCAGCGCTACTATTGAATCGAAAGCCCGCCTGCTTTACTTGCAGGCGGGCTTTTTTGCGGTTTTCGTAAAAATCGCTACTTTTGCCGCCAGATTCAAAACCAATCCGATGAAAATAAACGTTCGATAGACCGGTTCCTCGGAACCGATGCCCCGGCAACCAAACATACAGGTTTCACCGGACCCGCTGTGCGGGTCGTTATTCGATCGTTTATCATGTCCATCATTGCAAGCGGTATTACCTACCGCCATCCCGACAGTCAGCCTTTATTCGAAGATATGACCTTTTCCGTGCCCGACGGTGCGAAAATATCGCTCATCGGCCCCAACGGCGTGGGCAAATCGACCCTGTTGCAACTTTTGGCCGGCCGGTTGACCCCTGCGGCAGGAAGTGTCATCGCCTCGTCGCAACCTTATTACATCCCTCAGCGAACGGTCACGGACGGGCGGAACATCGCCCATCTGCTCGGCGTAGCCGACAAACTGCTGGCGCTGCGGGCGATCCATGCGGGCTCGGTCGATCCGGCCCATTTCGATACGATCGGCGATGACTGGGCCATTGAGGAACGCTGCCATGCCGCATTGGATGGATGGGGGCTTCACAACGTTGCACTCGACACGCCCGTCGCTTCGTTGAGCGGCGGCGAACGGACGAAAGCGGCGCTGGCCGGATGGGTTTTGCATGACCCTGAAATCGTATTGCTGGACGAACCGACTAACCACCTCGATCGCACGGCGCGGGCGAAGCTCTACGACCGAATCGAATGTTCGCATGCGACGCTCGTGGCAGTCAGCCACGACATCGCGTTGCTTGATTTGCTACATACGACCTGTTGTGCACTGACCGCAGCGGGTATCCGGCTCTACGGCGGGAACTATGCTTTCTATCGTGCACAGCGGGACATCGAGGAGCAAGCTTTGTCCGAGCGGATCGAAGCGGAACAGACCGCCTTACGCGCAGCTTGCCGACAGGCTCAGAAAGTTTGCGAACGACAGGAGCGGCGGGCGGCGCAGGGTGAACGAACCAAATCGAAAGCGGGTGTGGCACGCATTGTCCAAAATGCCCGGGGCTCGCAGGCACAGAACAGCGCGTCACGCCTGCGGAACCGACACACCGGTATCATTGAAGAGACCCGACAGCGGCTTGCGGACTTGCGCGAACGGCAGATACGGCACAGCCTGCTGAAACTCGATTTCGACGATGCTGACCTGCACACAGGCAAGCTGTTGATTCGGGCCAAAGGGGTGAATTTCGGCTACAAGCGCGATGTTCCACTTTGGCCGCAGCCATTCGATTTAGAAATCCGCAGCGGTGAGCGAATCCGCATAACGGGCGATAACGGCAGCGGCAAAACGACACTCGTGCGGTTGTTGCTCGGTGAATTGGTCCCGACCGCAGGGAGCGTGGAACGAACCGATTGCTCGGTCGTCTTTCTCGATCAGGAATATCGAGCGCTCGACAACTCCTTGTCGGTGACGGAGATGGCCGAACGATGCAACACGCATCATTTGGCCGACCACGAACTCAAAATCCGGCTCGCCCGGGCCCTCTTTCCACACACGACGTGGGACAAGCTCTGTTGTACGTTGAGCGGCGGCGAGCGAATGCGGCTCATGCTCTGTTGTCTGATGATCGCCGAAAGTACCCCCGATCTTTTCGTGTTGGACGAACCGACCAACAATCTCGACATCGAAAGCTTTGCGATTCTGACCGATACGATCCGCAATTACCGCGGTTCCTTGCTCGTCATCTCGCACGACGACCGTTTCATCCGTGAAATCGGAGTGACAAGAACGATCGAATTACCCGAAAAGGACGCTTGAAAGCATGGTGACAGTCTGCCACATAGGGAACCGCTTTCAAAAGCGGTTCCCTATGTGGCAGACTGTAAGCTCTATGCGCAGGTTTTATTAAAAGTGGAGGCCGATGCCTATCGAAAAGACATTGGCGTGCAGCTTGTAGTTGCCCGAGAAGACATCAACTAATTCGCCGTCGGGGTAGCTGTAAATCGGATAGGAACCCGTGCGTTCGGGATCGGCTGCCGATACGAAACAATACGCCAAATCGATGGTCATGCACTTTGCCGGACGCAAGGTCAGACCCATCGTATAGGAGACTTTCGTCATCGAAGGCGTCTCGGGATTGAGGTAATCGCTGCTCACGGGGCTTTCGTCGACATACATGCCCACACGTGCCGTCACGAAATCGCAGGCACGATACTGACCACCGAAACGGAATGCCAGCGTATTGGAATAATTCTTCACCGAATAGATCGGTTCGATGCCGAGCTCCGATTCGTTGAATGCGACGGTCAGCGACTTGTAGGCCGACCAGCCGACCCATTGCAGGTCGACGCCGAATTCCCATTTGGGCGTCGGACGGAACGAAACGCCCCACGTCACCGACGTCGGCAACGGCAACTGCGCATGGAATGTACCGCGGTCGAGCGGCGGCAACAGTTGCGTGCCGGTGGCGAGGGTTCCGAGCTGCTGGATGAGTTTCGCAGTGGTTGGGTCGATGTCGAGCGTCGCACGACCCGCGCCGACTTTCATGTTCACGCGCGAACGCCATGTCATGCCGACCGACCATTCGTCGTTGATGTGGAACAATGCGCCGGCATTCACGCCGACGGCCACATCTGACGTGCCCTTGAGCCGTGCCGATACGAGCGAACGATTGCGGTTGGCTTCGAGGTAACCTTTGGCCGCCTGAAGCTGCTGGAGTTTGTCCTGCAACTGTTCGGCGCCCGGGGCACCGGCGTCGATAGCCTGTTTCAACGCCGTGATATTCGGATCGATCATGCCACCCACGATGTTCGTGATGGACAACGGCGAAAGCATCGACCGCGACAGGTCGAAATTGCCCCACGTGATGGTCATGCCGGCGCCGATCGAAAGCCGGTCGCAGATTTTGAACGACACCGTAGGCTGGAATGTGTAGGCTGCCAGACTGATGTTCTGGATGAGATGGGCCCCCGACCAATCGTCGCCCCAATCGACCGACGAGCCGTCGGGCGTATAAAAGCCCAGACCGACGGCCCAACGCTCGGAGGGTTTGTAGTTGAAATAGACATGCAATGGTGTGGCGAAGTTCTGCGATTTCTCGACGGGACCGGCTTTGTAACCGTTCTCGACGGTCGGCAGATTTTGGAAGCGCACATTTGAGATGATACCGGTCATGCCGGCCGAGAAGTCGAACCGCGACTTTTGGAAAGCCGTAGCTGCCGGATTGAAGAAGATGGATTCGGAATCGAGTTGCATGGCGGTGCCGACATGGCCCATACCGGTCTGTCGTGCCGACATGTTGTTCACTTGGTAGCCTTCGGCCAACGTTTGGGTGCAGGCGGCTGCGGCACACAGGAACAAAAGGATTTTTTTCATTGCGGAATGATTTGGGTTAAAAATCGAAAAGAAATCACCGCAAAGATAGATAAACGAACCTCGCCGACCAAATAATTTGGTCGGAAATTCCGAAAAAATCAACCAAAATTCCCTTTTCAAGAAAAGAATTCGGCTCGGATGGCCTCCACGGCATCGAGTTTCTCCCAGCCGAAAAATTCGATTTCACGCTCCACTTCGCGACCGTTCTCCCAGAATTTCTCCTTGCGGGTGAATGGACGGTTGCCGAAATGACCGTAGGAGGCAGTTGCTTCGAAAATCGGATTTTTCAGCCCGAACCGCCGTACGATGGCTGCGGGCCGCAGGTCGAACAACTTGCTGATGCGGCGGGCGATTTCGCCGTCGGTCATTCCCTCCAATCCCTTCGGACGGGGTGAACGATGGGTGTCGACGTAAATCGACAACGGCTCGGCGATGCCGATGGCATAGGACAATTCGACCAACACCTCGTCGGCAATGCCCGCAGCAACCAAGTTTTTGGCGATATGCCGCGCTGCGTAGGCTGCCGAACGGTCGACTTTCGACGAATCCTTGCCCGAGAACGCGCCGCCGCCGTGCGCACCGCGTCCGCCATAGGTGTCGACGATGATTTTGCGTCCTGTGAGGCCCGTATCACCGTGCGGACCGCCGATGACGAACTTGCCCGTGGGGTTGACATGCAGGATGTAGTCGTCGCCGATGAGGTCGGCCAACTGGTCGTGCGCACGCTTCAACCGCTCCCGAACGCGCGGAATCAGAATGGTCCGCACGTCCTCGCGAATCTGTTGCTGCATTTGGCGCTCGGCCTCTTTTTCGGAGAGCCCGTCGGCCGGCTGGATGAACTCGTCGTGCTGCGTCGACACGACGATCGTATGCACCCGTTTCGGATGATTGGTCTGCTCGTCGTATTCGATCGTAACCTGCGATTTCGAGTCGGGGCGCAGGTAGGTCATTACCTTCCCCTCTCGGCGGATGTCGGCCAACTCTTTGAGAATCACGTGCGACAGAATCAACGTCGCAGGCATCATCTCGCGCGTCTCGTTGCAGGCGTAACCGAACATGATCCCTTGATCGCCGGCGCCCTGCTCCTCCTCGGTTTCACGGACGACGCCTTGATTGATGTCGGACGACTGGCCGTGGATGGCCGACAGAATGCCGCACGAATTGCAATCGAACTGGTACTCGCTCTTGGTGTACCCGATGCGCTCGATGACGCGGCGGGCGACCGTCTGCACGTCGACCGTGGCGCGCGAATGCACCTCGCCGGCGACGACGACCAACCCCGTAGTACAAAGCGTCTCGCAAGCGACTTTGGAATCGCAATCGTGACGAAGATATTCGTCGAGAATAGCATCGGAAATCTGATCCGACACCTTATCGGGATGTCCCTCGGACACCGATTCGGAAGTAAACAAAAACCCCATTTTTATTAATAACTGTTATCTTGCTAATTATCGTGGGTAGAAAATCCACCCCTATTATTATTAGTCCTTGTCTTGCTACCGAACGTGGGTAGCATTTTTACTAATAGCCGCTTTCTTGCTACCGAACGTGGGTAGCAAAACCGCACGTAGCGGCCCCGCCGCATTCCGGAAACGTCGGAAAGCGACAGACTTCGATTCGTAACAAAAAATCAGCTGAAAAAGTGACAGATACTGTTTTAGCGATTTTTTATTGTGGTTTGCAATCAGTCAAATCTTTCCACACTTCCGTTTTTATCGAACGGGACTACAAAGATACCGCTTTTTTCGGAACCTCCAAAATTTTTTTATCCTCTCCTGCAAAATGCGCAAAGCGACGAAACAGCATTTGCGAAGAAACTCTTTCCGGAAAATCGAACGAATCGAACAATTAAATTCGCTTTCCGGCGTCAGAGAAAGGAAGTTATTGTTTACTTTTGCAAATCGAGCGTTTGTATGCCGACACGTGCCGATGCGATGATGCGGCAGCATGCCGGATTATGAAGAAACATGATAAAAAGAGAAGATATGATTATCCGAACACGAACCCTCGCCTTGTTGCTGTTGTTGGCGGCCGGATGCACCGGACGACAGGAAAGAGGCGTTTATTTGCCGACCGTTCAGACCGGTACGGTCGAATCCTACGGCGAATCGCAATCGCTGGAATTTCCCGGGCGGGTCAAAGCTGCGCAAGAGGTCAATCTGGCTTTCAAGGTTTCGGGATCGCTGGCAGGCTTCCGCGTGCCCGAAGGAGCTTCCGTGCGGCAGGGGCAGGTGCTCGTCGAACTCGACCCGCGAGACTATCAGTTGCAGCTGGATGCCGTCGAAGCCGAATACCGTCAAATCAAGGCGCAGGCCAAACGGGTCATGGCGCTTTATGCCGACAGCGCGGCGACAGCCGACGATTACGACCGTGCTCGCTACGGTCTGCAACAAATCGAGGCGAAATACCGCAACTGCAAGAACCAGCTGGCCGATACCGAGTTACGCGCACCGTTCGACGGATACGTCCAGCGGCATCTGCTCGACCGTGGCACGGTCATCGCGGCCGGTATGCCCGTCGTGAGCATTATCTCGGACGGGGCGCCGGAGATCGAAATCAACATCCCGGGTTCGGCCTACATCCGGCGTCACGATTTTGCCGATTTCGAAGCGTCGTTCGATTTCTGGCCTGAGCGCAAGATTCCGCTTACGCTTTTGAGCATCAGCCCGAAAGCCAACGCCAACCAACTCTATACGGTGCGGTTGGGCATCGCCTCGAACACCGATCCGATGCCTTCGCCCGGCATGAATACGATGGTCGAAGTTTCGTTCCGGTCGTCGGCCGACAGCCGTACGTCCATTCCCGCCACAGCGCTCTTCGCCGAGCAGCAGCAAAGCTACGTCTGGGTGCTCAATGAGGCCGACAGCACGGTCGCCAAACGCTCTGTACAGGTTTTGGGCCTGCATTCCGACGGTACGGCGGTCATCGGGCCGCAGCTCCTTGCGGGCGAACGCATCGTCACGGCCGGCGTGCACAGTCTGTACGACGGAGAGAAAGTCGCGCCGATGGCCGGCGCATCGCCGACTAATGTGGGAGGGTTGCTATGATGGATCTCGGCAAATGGGCTTTTGCGAATAAGAAGCTCGTCTATTTTCTGCTGGCCGTGCTGGTCGGCGGCGGTCTGCTGTCGATCTACGACATGAGCAAGCTCGAAGACCCCGAAATCAAGGTCAAACAGGCGATGGTCGTTGCGGTCTACCCGGGGGCATCGGCCCACGAAGTCGAGATGGAGGTGACCGATCCGCTCGAAAAGAATATCCGTACGATCGGTGAACTGAGCGATGTGTCGAGCTGGTCGTACAACGATTTGGCCATCTTGCAGGTGGAGATGAAGACCACCGTGCCCGACAGCGAAATCGAACAGTGCTGGGATCTGTTGCGCCGCAAGGTCAACGATGTGCAGTCGCAGTTGCCGTCGGGAGTTTCGGTTTCGGTGCGCGACGATTTCGGGCTGGTCTACGGAATGCTCTATGCGCTGACGGGCGACGGTCTGACCGAACGCCAGTTGCAGGATTACGCAGAACTGGTGAAACGCGAAATCGCTGACCTCGACGGGGTGGCCCGTGTCGAAATCTACGGTCAGCAGCCCGATTGCATCAATATTTCGATTCTGCCCGAGAAGATGGCGACACTGGGCATTTCGCCAGCCGAGGTCCTGACGACGCTTAACGGGCAGAACGACACCTACTATGCCGGTTATTATGACAACGGTCCCGACCGCATTCGCGTGACTGTCACGGACAAGTTCCGCACCGTCGAGCAAATCAAAGGGATGGTGATTCAAGGCCACGAGGACGACCAACTGCGGTTGGGCGATATCGCCACGGTCGAACGCGGCTATGCCGAACCCGTGCGCAACGAACTGCTCTACGACGGTCGCTATGCGTTGGGCATCGCCATCGCCGCAGCATCGGGCAGCGACATCGTGAAAGTGGGTGCCGAAGTGCAGCGCAAACTGGCCGAACTGAAGCAGACCCGTTTTCCGGCGGGCGTCGAATACCACAAAATCTTCTATCAGCCGGAGCGTGTCACCGATGCGTTGATGACCTTTTTGGTCAATCTGCTCGAATCGGTCGCTATTGTCGTGGGAATTCTCATGCTGACGATGGGCTTCCGCAGCGGATTGATTATCGGTTTCAGCTTGGTCATCATCGTCGTCGGGTCGTTCCTTGTGCTGGGTCTCACCGACGGCACGATGCAGCGCGTCTCGCTGGGTGCATTCATCTTGGCGATGGGTATGCTGGTCGACAACGCCATCGTCATCGTCGACGGCATCTTGGTCGACCTCCAAGCGGGCAAACCGCGCAGCGAAGCCCTGACGGCCATCGGTCGCAAAACCGCCATGCCGTTGTTGGGTGCGACGCTGATAGCGATTCTGGCCTTCTTTCCCGTCTACCTTTCGCCCGACACCGCGGGCGTTTACGTGCGCGACCTTTTCATCGTGCTGGCCGTTTCGTTGCTGTTGAGCTGGATTCTCGCGCTTGTACATGTGCCGCTGATGGCCGACCATTTATTGAAAGGCAGCCGGAATGCTGCTGACGGTGAAAAAAAAGACGCAGCGCCCTATGGAAATCTGTTTTACCGGTGGCTGCGCGCCGCACTCGGATTCGGTCTGCGTCATCGGGTAAGTTGTCTCGTGGTGGCCACCGCATTGGTCGGGCTGAGTGCATGGGGCTACAAATACATGCGCCACGGATTCTTCCCCGACATGGTTTACGACCAACTTTACATGGAGTATAAACTTCCCGAGGGGAGCAACTCCACGCGGGTGAAAACCGACCTCGCCGAAATCGAGACCTATCTGAAGACACGGCCCGAAATCACGCACGTCACCACCTCGACGGGTGGCACACCGGCGCGTTACAACTTGGTGCGCAGCATCGCTACGCCGTCGCTCTCTTATGGTGAACTCATCATCGATTTCGAATCGTCCAAAGCGCTCGAAAAGAACATCGATGCCATTCAGCGCGAATTGACGGCCCGTTATCCGGATGCTTATGTCAAGCTGAAGCGTTACAACCTGATGTTCAAGAAGTATCCCATCGAGGCGCTCTTCACGGGACCCGACCCCGCCGTGCTGCATCGGTTGGCCGACAGTGCCCGCCGCATCATGGAGGCAACGCCCGAGGTCGAATCGATCACGACCGACTGGGAACCGCAGATTCCCGTGCTGTGCATCGACTACGAGCAGTCGTCGGCACGCCGCATGGGGCTTGGTCGTCGGAATGTTGCGATTTCGATGCTCTCGGCGGCCGGAGGCATCCCCGTCGGCACGTTCCACGAGGGCATTCACAAAAATACGATCTATCTGAAATGCGCCGATTCGAACGGTCATCCGTTGGACAACCTCGAAAACGTACCGATTTTCTCCACGTTGCCTGCGCTCTCGACCTTGTTCGACGAGGAGACGCTCGTGCAGTTGCGTTCGGGCATCGTCAACCGTGACGAGCTGGTCGCCCGTCTGATGCAGACCGTGCCGTTGAAGCAAATCAGCCGCGGCATCGAAATCGCATGGGAAGATCCCGTCGTGCCGCGGTTCAACGGACAGCGGGCCCAGCGTGTGATGTGTTCGCCTGTGGCGGGGCTCGAAACCGAAGCCGCCCGTCAGGCCATCGTCGACCGCATCGAAGCTATCCCGCTGCCGGCCGGATACGCCTTGTCGTGGCAGGGCGAAAAGGGCGCCAGTGACCAGACGATGCGCTATCTGTTCAAGAACGTGCCGCTGGGCATCGTGCTGATGATCGCCATCCTCATCTTCCTGTTCGGCGACTACCGTAAACCGACCATCATTCTGTGCGGCATTCCGTTGATCGCCATCGGTGTCGTCGGTGCCATGCTCATCACGGGGCAGACCTTCACATTCTGTGCAATCGTCGGCGTGTTGGGTCTGGTCGGCATGATGATGAAGAACTGCATCGTGCTGATGGACGAAATCGGTGACCAGATCGCCGCCGGAAAGGAACCTGTCGAAGCACTGCTGTCGAGTTCCGAGAGCCGTCTGCGTCCGGTGATGATGGCCTCGCTGACCACGATTCTCGGCATGATTCCGCTGTTGAGCGACGCGATGTTCGGTTCGATGGCTGCCACTATCATGGGCGGTCTGCTGTTCAGTACGTTCGCCACACTCTTCTTCGTGCCGATTCTCTACGCCATATTTTTCAAAATTCAGATGAAACGATGAAAAATTCCGTTAAAAACATATTTCTGTCGCTCGTTCTCGTCGGTTCTGCGTCGGCACAGACCACCGTCCGGTTGACGCTCGATGAGTGTATCGAGCAGGCGAAAGCCAGCAATCGCACATTGGCCATTGCCGAAAAGCAGCAACAGGTGGCCCGCTATGACCTCCGCAGCATGAAGGCCAACTTTCTGCCCTCGATTTCGGCCACGGGCGTAGCGCTTTACTCCAATGCAGACGGCGGTCTGAGCATTCCGGGCGGCCTGTTGCCGGTCGTCGGCGCCGACATGGTTCCGACGGGGTCTTCGGCACTTTTCCCGGGGATGAATATCGATTACAAAATCGGTTGGCTCTATGGCGGCGGCGTGTCGCTCGAACAACCCATTTACGCCGGCGGCAAGGTGCGCACCGGCCTCCGTATGGCGAAACTCGGCGTCGAACTGACCGAGCAGAACCGCCGCTTGACCGAACAGGAGGTCATTGTCGAGACCACACGTGCTTATGCCGACGTGTTGCGCGCCCGTGAGCTGCGCAATGTCGCCGAACGTTACCACGCGTTGCTCGTCGAGTTGTTGCGCAATGTCGAGAGCGCCCGCAAACACGGCCTGAAACCGCAGAACGATGTGCTGCGCGTGCAGGTCAAACTGAACGAAAGCGAACTCGCCCTGCGTCGGGCCGAGAACGGGTTGCGGCTGGCGACGATGAACCTTTGTCATCTTACAGGGCATCGGCTGACCGACCGTATCGAGGTGACGGACGAATTACCCGCCTATCCGGTCGGTGCTCCGGCTGCCGAACTGGAAGAACGCCCCGAATACCGGCTGCTCGACCGCAAGAGCGAACTGGCCCGCCAGCAGGTGCGGCTGGCCCGTAGTGAACGGCTGCCGCAAATCGGGCTGGTAGGCAGCTACGGCTATGCGCACGGCATCAAACTCAATGACGACTATCTGCTGGATGGGATGAGTTTCGCCGCAGGCGTGCAGGTGTCGATTCCGATTTTTCATTTCGGCAGCCGGTCGAACAAGATGAAAGCGGCCCGTGCGAAGTACGAGCAGGCGAAATTGGAGCAGGAAAACGGCAACGAACGGATGCTGCTGGAGGTGACGTGCGCGGCGAACAACCTCGATGAATCGGCGTTGGAACTGCGTTTGGCCGAATCGTCGTTGGCCGCTGCGGACGAGAATCTGCGGTTGAGCGAGCTCCGTTACATGGCGGGCACCGAGGTGTTGTCGGATTATCTCGAAGCGCAGATGCTGTGGCAGCAAGCCCATCAGACCCACATACAAGCCCGCATAAACGGTTATCTCTGCTGGCTCGAATATCGCAAAGCCGCCGGCCTCGGCTTTTAATTAAAACCTGCGCATAATGCTAATACGGTGGGTAGCATGTGGGCTGTTTTTGAAATCGATGCACAGGATTCAGCGCTCGTAAGCACTATGCGCTAACCGGAAAAGGAAAAAGAGTCCACATGATTCAGCGGTCGTAAGTTCTATGCGCAGTCTTGAATAAAAATTTGGAGAGTTTGCGGGTTTTTCGTATTTTTGCATCAATTGGGAAATAGTAAATTTTAATGCCGAAGTTGTATGATCAGGTAGATGCGCAACGCAAACCCGATTGGTTGAAGATCCGACTGCATCGTTCCGCCGACTATGCCGATGTGCGGCATATCGTCGAAGAACACGGATTGCATACGATTTGCAGCAGTGGCCGCTGTCCGAATCAATCCGAATGCTGGAGCCGTCGAACCGCAACATTCATGATCTTGGGCGATGTCTGCACCCGCGGTTGCCGCTTCTGTGCAACCCGCACCGGACATCCGCTGCCGCCGGATACGGACGAACCCCGTCGTGTAGCCGAAAGCGTCGCACTGATGAAACTGAGGTATGTCGTCGTAACTTCCGTAACGCGGGATGACCTCTCCGACGGCGGTGCCCGACATTGGGCTGCCACGGTCGAAACTATTCGTTCGGTCAATCCCGATACGGCTATCGAAGTACTTATTCCCGATTTGGATGCGCGTCCCGAGCTGTTGGCGACGGTCGTCGCGTCGCAGCCCGACATCATCGGGCACAATATCGAAACCGTCGAACGACTGACCCCTATGGTACGCTCGCGTGCGAAGTACCGTACCAGTCTGCTGACGCTGCGCCGGCTCGCCGAGCAGGGCGCAACGACCAAAAGCGGATTGATGGTCGGTCTGGGCGAAACCGATGAGGAGGTGCAGCAAACGCTTCGCGACCTGCGTGAGGCGGGCGTGAAAATCGTGACGATCGGTCAGTACCTTCGGCCTACTTTGGAGCACTATCCCGTTGCGGCGTATGTCTCTCCCGAGCAGTTCGAACGGTACCGGCAGCAGGCGCTGGAGATGGGTTTCAGCTATTGCGCGAGCGCGCCGCTGGTGCGGTCGTCGTACTTGGCGGAAGAGGCCCTGAAAAGCGTCGAAACCGTGCGGCGATGAAATTCGCCGTTCGTGACCTCGGCTGCATGGAGTATGCCGAATGCTGGCAGTTGCAGCAGCAGCTGTTCGACGACCTGCTGGCGCGCAAGCGGGCCGGCGCCACCGCAGATTGCGGAACCGTGCTGCTGGTCGAACATCCGCCGGTCTACACGCTGGGCAAAAGCGGCCATGCGGAGAATCTGCTGGTCGATCCGGCCCGGCTTGCCGAACAAGGCGCAACGTTCTTTTACATTGATCGCGGAGGCGACATCACATTTCACGGCCCCGGACAGCTGGTTTGCTATCCGATTCTCGACTTGGAGCGAGTGGGTATCGGCCTGCGCGATTACATTGACGCACTGGAAGAGTGCGTGATCCGCACGGTCGCCCACTACGGAATCCGCGCGGGCCGCATCGGAGGTGCTTCGGGTGTTTGGGTCGATACGCAAGGCCCTCGTCCGCGTAAGTTATGTGCTATTGGGGTGCGTTCGTCGCGATTCGTGACCATGCACGGCTTTGCGCTCAATGTGACGACCGATCTTGCATGGTTTTCGCGTATCAACCCCTGCGGATTTACCGACCGCGGTGTGGGGTCGATCGCCTCGGAGACGGGATTGCAGTCCTCAATGGAGGAGGTGAAACGGCTGGTGGTCGAGCATTTGTGCGAAGTGCTATTAAAGGACTGTCCGCATTCTTCCCACTGTCGTTAGCATTATGAGCAGGTTTGAATAAGAATATGAGATTAATAAAATATATAAAAAACAGTTCGTATGCCCATAGAAAAACGCTGGGTAGTGAAGGCGCAAGGCGACCTCGCGACGGCAGCTGCATTGGCTGCCGGTCTGCGGATTTCGCCTGTATTGGCCAATCTACTCGTACAGAGAGGCATAGACACGGTAGAAAAAGCGGAGAAATTTTTTAATCCCCGTTTGTCCGACCTGCATGATCCGTTCCTGATGAAGGACATGGACAAGGCGGTCGAACGAATCGGGGAAGCCGTCCGTAACCAAGAGAAAATCATGGTCTACGGCGACTACGACGTCGACGGTTGTACGGCCGTTGCACTCGTCTATAAGTTTCTGCGCCACATCGGGCACAAAAACCTGATGTTCTACATCCCCGACCGTTATACCGAAGGTTACGGTATCTCGGTCAAAGGAATCGACCTCGCCGCCCGCAAGGGCGTGGGGCTGATTATCGCCTTGGACTGCGGCATCAAAGCCACCGAAAAGGTCGTCTATGCGAAAAGCAAGGGCGTGGATTTCATCATCTGCGACCACCATCTTCCGGCCGAGGAGATTCCTCAGGCCGTAGCCGTTCTCGACCCCAAACGGGTCGACTGTACCTATCCGTTCGACGAATTGTCGGGCTGTGGGGTGGGGTTCAAGCTCGTGCAGGCCTATGCCCAGAAAAACAATCTGCCATTCGACGAAATTACGCCGCTGCTCGATCTGCTGGTCGTCAGCATCGCTTCGGACATCGTGCCGCTGACGGGCGAAAACCGCATTTTGGCCCATTACGGGTTGGTACGGCTCAACCGCGAACCGTCGAAAGGCCTGTTGTCCATCATCAAAATCTGCGGACTGGACAAACATTGCATCACTATCGATGACATTGTGTTCAAAATCGGTCCGCGTATCAACGCTGCAGGCCGCATGCGGATGGACGAGAACGACGAAAACGCTTCGCCGTCGGGCGGCCATGCGGCTGTCGAACTGCTTATCGAGGGCAACGAATCGGTGGCAGAGCATTTTGGACAGGTGATCGACGATTATAACCGAGACCGCAAATCGATCGACCGTTCGGTGACGCAGGAGGCGCACGATTACATCGAAAACAATCCCGAGCTGAAAGCCCGCAAGAGCACGGTGGTTTACAATCCGAAGTGGATGAAGGGTATTGTCGGTATCGTTGCGTCGCGCCTGATAGAGACTTACTATCGTCCGACGGTCGTGCTGACGATGAGCAACGGATTCGTTACGGGCTCGGCTCGCAGCGTGCCCGGATTCGATTTGTATCAGGCTGTGGAATCGTGTTCCGATTTGCTGGAGAATTTCGGCGGACATATGTATGCCGCGGGTCTGACCATGCGGCCCGAGAATGTCGAGGAGTTCACACGGCGGTTCAACGCGTTCGTTGAGGAGAATATCGATCCGCAAATGCTGGTGCCGCAGGTGGAAATTGATGGAGAACTGCTCTTTTCGGACATCACGCCGGCATTCCGGCACGATTTGAATCGATTCCAACCGTTCGGTCCCGGAAACGTCGCGCCGGTATTCGTTACTTACGGAGTAAGCAATAATGGCGAAGCCAAGCTGGTCGGCGCGGAGTGCGAACATCTGCGGATGGATTTGGTGCAGCGACAGAAACCCAATACGCGAATGCAGGCGATTGCGTTCCAGCAGCCGACGCATTACGAATGGGTGCGGTCGGGACGCCCAATCGACGTATGTTATCAGATTGTGGAGAACCACTATCGCGGCATGGTGACGACCCAGCTGCGCGTAAAAGATCTGAAGCCGGTACTCAATTCTTCCGACCGGCATTAGCATTATTCGTCAGGCTCGAGGCGATGGCATTCCGGTTGTCGTGTGTGGGCTTTTCGAATTTCGTGAAAACAAAAAAACAGAATGGAAACACAGTTTCCATTCTGTTTTCGTTTAGGATTGTCGACAGACTCTGTTACATCATGCCGCCCATGCCGCCTGCGGGCATTGCGGGGACAGCCGGTTCGGCCGACTTCTTCTCGGCCAACACGCATTCCGTCGTCAGGAACATCGAGGCGATCGATGCGGCATTCTCCAGCGCGACACGCGATACTTTCGTCGGGTCGATGATACCCGCTTTGAGCATGTCTTCGTACTTGTCGTCGCGGGCGTTGTAGCCGAACGCATCCTTGCCCTCGCGCACCTTGTTGACTACGACCGAGCCTTCGCCGCCGGCGTTGGCTACGATCTGACGCAACGGTTCCTCGATGGCGCGTTTTACGATCTGGATACCCGTCGTCTGGTCTTCGTTGTCGCCCTTCATACCTTCGAGCGCTGCTGTGGCACGGATGTAGGCCACACCGCCGCCCGGAACGATACCCTCTTCGACTGCGGCGCGCGTTGCGGCCAGTGCGTCGTCTACACGGTCTTTCTTCTCTTTCATCTCTACCTCGGTTGCGGCGCCCACGTAGAGCACGGCGACACCGCCGGCGAGTTTGGCCAGACGTTCCTGCAACTTCTCTTTGTCGTAGTCTGAAGTCGATTTCTCGATCGAAGCGCGAATCTGTTTCACACGGTCGGCGATAGCCTCCTTGTTACCGGCGCTGTCGACAACGTTCGTATTCTCCTTGTTGAGGGTCACTTTTGCTGCTGTACCCAGCATGTCGAGCGTCGCATCTTCGATCTTCATTCCCTTGTCGGCCGAGATTACGGTACCGCCCGTCAGGATGGCGATGTCTTCGAGCATCTCCTTGCGACGATCGCCGAAGCCCGGAGCCTTGCAGGCTGCCACTTTCAGCGTGCCGCGCAGTTTGTTGACAACGAGAGCCGACAATGCTTCGCCATCGACATCCTCGGCGATGATGAGCAATGAACGTCCGCTCTGAGCCACCGGCTCCAAGATGCCCATCAACTCTTTCATGGTCGAAATCTTTTTGTCCGTGATGAGGATGTAGGGCTTCTCCAACTGGGCCTCCATCTTTTCGGGATCGGTGATAAAGTAGGCCGAAATGTAACCGCGGTCGAACTGCATACCCTCGACCACTTCGACATGGGTCTCGGTGCCTTTGGCCTCCTCGACCGTGATGACACCCTCCTTGTTGATTTTACCCATCGCCTCGGCGATCAGCTTACCGATATTATGGTCGTTGTTGGCCGAGATGGTCGCTACCTGCTCGATTTTGGCGAAGTCCGTACCTACGACTTGGCTCTGCTTGCGGAGCGATTCGACGACCGTAGCGACTGCCTTGTCGATACCGCGTTTCAGATCCATCGGGTTGGCACCCGCGGTGACATTCTTCAGACCGACGCCGATGATCGACTGGGCGAGCACCGTGGCGGTCGTCGTACCGTCGCCGGCGTCGTCGTTGGTCTTCGAGGCTACCTCCTTGACCATCTGTGCGCCCATGTTGGCGAAAGCGTCTTCGAGTTCGACCTCTTTGGCGACGGATACGCCGTCCTTCGTAATCTGCGGTGCGCCGAATTTCTTGTCGATGATGACGTTGCGGCCTTTGGGGCCGAGCGTGACTTTCACTGCGTTCGACAATGCGTCGACACCCTCTTTCAACAGCTCGCGGGCCTCGACATTGTATTTGATTTCCTTTGCCATGATGGTTCTGATTTACGATTGGTTAGATAATTGCGAAAATGTCCGATTGTTTCATGATGAGATAGTCCGTACCGTCGACCGAAATCTCCTGACCGGCATATTTGCCGTAGAGCACTTGGTCGCCGACCTTGACCTCCATCTTGATTTCCGAGGTGCCCGGGCCCACGGCTACGACTTTGCCGACGAGCGGTTTCTCCTTGGCGGTGTCGGGGATGATCAGTCCGCCGACGGTCTTCTCCTCCGCGGGATTGGGGAGGACGAGCACGCGATCCGATAATGGTTTTACGTTCATCTTTTTACGTTTATTAGATTAATATTGAGTTGTTTCGTTTGCAAGCCCTTGTCACAGGACCGTTATCTGTTTGCACTTCGGGGTGCAACAATCGGTGTGCCAACTCCGATTTGGCAGGTTCGGGCGGTCGGAATGTCACCTGTCGACTGTCATTTTGTCACATTTTAATAATAGTCGTCGGGAATGCTATTGACGGTGGGAAAGGTGAAAGCGGGTAATTGGAGTGATGTCGGGTAAGGAAAAAGGGATAAGTAATTCGGCGGTCGGCGGAGCGGAGGTTGCCGGCAGAGAGTCAGTATGCGGTTTTTCGTGAAAAAATTTTGGCAGTACCGAAAAAGTGTATTATCTTTGTTGCCCGATACGACGGCGCAACGTCGTCCGATGGTGGATGTAGCTCAGTCGGTTAGAGCACTGGATTGTGGTTCCAGGTGTCGTGGGTTCGAGTCCCATCTTCCACCCGAAAGTCCTGCAAAGATGTTTTTTACAGGCAAGTGATGCAAAAGCGAGGCAATCCGATTTCGGATTGCCTCGCTTTTTGTTCCGGCTTACCGAGCCGAATGAAAAAACCGCTTACACTGCTGTAAGCGGTCGTTGTAAGGGTTTTCTGATTCCTCTGAGTGTGACGCCGACAGGACTCAAACCTGTAACCTTCTGATCCGTAGTCAGATGCTCTATTCAATTAAGCTACGGCGCCGAATTGCGACTGCAAATATAGGTTGAATTTGTGAATTGTGCAAATATTTGTTCCGAAAAATTCCGATTCTTTGTCCGAAAGCCTTGAAAGGCCCTTTTTAAATACTGGTCTCCCTAAAAAATGCTCGAACTACTAAAAAATTAGCAGATTTTCTTGCTGTTCTAAAAATTTAGTAATATATTTGCAGTACGGAAAAGAAAAACAACGTGAAAACCGATCCGCAGTTTATGGAGCGCGCAAAACGCCGGTCGAAAGCGGAATTTGAAAAAGGTAGTACATTAAATATATAATAGCAATGAATAAGAAACCGGTACTTACGCGAGGCGAGGAGGAGATCATGCAGATTCTGTGGCGACTGGAAAATGCCGTCGTCGGTGAAATCATCGAGCAGACATCCGAACCCCATCCCAAATATACGACCGTCGCCACGTTCCTGAAGATTTTGGAGAACAAGGGTTTCGTGGGCCATACGACCGAGGGCAAGAGCCATCGCTATTATCCGATTCTCGCTAAGGAGGATTATGCGCAGACGGTCATGTCGTCGATGTTGTCCAACTATTTCGACGGGTCGTTGTCGCAGATGTTGTCGTTCTTCTCCGAGCGCGAAAACATCTCGGTCGAGGAGATGGACGGTATTTTGGAGATTTTCCGGCGGACGAAGAAATAGAACGGTCACGCAACAGAACAAGGGTACGAATGGCAGACGGAGGATACGACCATGAAAGAACTCGGAATCTATTTTATTGAATCGGTGATTTGCGGCGGTGTGTTGTTCGCGGTTTATGCCGCGTTGCTCGACCGGCGTACGCCGTTCCGGTGGTGCCGCGCTTTTTTGCTCGCATCGGTCGTGGCGGCTGCTTTCATTCCGTTGCTTCGAATCCCCGTGTGGCCAGGGCCGACCTTGACGATGGTGCCGTTCGTTGCGGCCGATTTCATCGCAGAGCCTGCCGTCGTCATCGAGACGGTGCCCGTTACGGATGTATGGGCTGTCGTTTCTCAGTCGATATATGGCGTAGGGGTGGCTGTCGTCCTGATTCCGGTGCTGCGGCAATTGTTGATGATTCGACGCATCCGCCGCAGGGCGCAGATTTCCCGCACGCCTGATTATACGTTGGTGCGCACGCCGAAGCGAATCGAGGCCTGCTCGTTTTTCCGCACGATTTACGTTTGGCAGGGAACGCCCGACGATGAACTGCCGGTCATCCTGCTGCACGAGACGAGTCATATTCGGCACCGCCATTCGCTCGAACGGGTCGCAATGGAGACGATGAAAGCCGCACTGTGGTGGAATCCCTTCGTCTGGCTGGCCGCGGCCCGACTGAACGAAGTCGAGGAGTTCGAGGCCGACGGCGATGTGCTTCGCAGTGGCTGCGACATACGATATTACATGCAACTTATTCTCAAACAGCTTTTAGGTTATAGTCCGGACATAACCAACGGGCTGCGCAATTCACGAACCAAAAAACGATTTATCATGATGACAACGAATGGATCGCACAGACATGCTCTGTTGCGTTTGGCGGGCGTCGCGCCTGCATTGATCGGATTGCTTTGCGCATTCTCGTTCACGGCCCGGGCTGCCCGATACGTAGCCCCCGATACCGAACCGGCGACTGCCGAGACGACCGAAACCCGAATCGCCGAGCCGCCCGTTTCCGACGATCAGCCTTATCTGCGGGCCGAGGTGATGCCTCTGTTCCGGGGCGGCAATCTCAATGCGTTCCGCCAGTGGGTGCAGACGCAGGTGCGGATGCCGAAAGAGGCGATTGAAAACCAGCTTCAAGGGCGTGTCGTGGCGACTTTCACCATCGAAAAGGACGGTACGTTGGACGACATCCGGATTCTGCAAACGCCCGACCGTGTATTCTCGGAGGAGGTGATCCGTGTGTTGCAAAAATCCGACAAGTGGACGCCCGGCACGCAGGAAGGCAAGGCTGTGCGGGTGAAATTCACCTTGCCGGTCGATTTCCGGATTGCCGGAGCCGAGGCTCCCGCAGGACAGGGCACCGCTCCCGAACCGTCGGCTACGACAGTCGAGGAAATCGCCGTAGTCTCCTTTGCGCAGACCGGCGGCAGTCGGCCGGATCGTCAGGAGATTCCGGTGGAGAAGCCCGTGACGGTACAGGTGCAGGTCTTCAAGGAGAACAAACCGCTGTCCGGTGCCCTCGTGCAGGAGATGGGTAGCGACAAGGGTGCGGTGACGGGTGCCGACGGCAAGGCCGGACTCAAAACATTCACAGGCCGTACGTTGAAAGTTCTTTGTGTCGGTTGTGCAACGAGCTATTACACGATCGCCAAAGAGTCGGAAAGCCCGTTGTCGCTGATGGTTTCGCTGGTGTCGAGCACTCAAGCGGAGACAGCCGCCGATGGGTCGGTGACGGTTTCTGGCAACGGAACGCGGTCGAAGAACCCCGAAAAAATGATGCTGATAATCGATGACCGGGTGGTCGAGGGCGGTCTCGACCGGCTGGAAGAGAGTGTCGACGTGAACGACATCGCAAACATGTCGATATTGAAATCGAACGGCGAAAATGCCGTCGTCATCACGACGAAATCGGGCGAAGCGAAAAAAGCGGCCCGAAAATAAAACCCGAATAATACCATAAGCGGCGGGTGACGGCCGGTACCGGAAACGGTGCCGGTCGTTTTTTTATGGGCGGCTTCGCGGGTAACGGCGCCGGCGGGTCTTTTGCTGTCTCCTGACGAAACTTTCTTTTTGTTGAAAAATGATTATTTTTGCATGGATTTCGTGCTGTCACGCCGTACGCCGCAACCGGTGTTCCGAAATGCAGTGCGAAAGGAGCAGCAATCGTAATCATTCCAACCGCGAACCTATGAAAAACGGTCTCTTGATAAAACATCGGTCGATTCGGAAATTCCGTCCGACCCCTATCCCCGACGAAGTACTGCGCGAATTACTGGAGGCTGCCGTGCGGGCCTCGACCTGCGGCAACATGCAGTCATATTCGCTTGTCGTCACACGCGATGCCGAACTCCGGCAGCAGCTCGCTCCGTGCCATTTCAACCAGCCGATGGTGACCCAAGCGCCTTGTGTCGTTACCGTCTGCGCCGATATCCACCGGTTCACGATGTGGTGCAACCAGCGCGATGCCGATCCTGCCTACGATAATTTCGCATGGTTCCTCAATGCGGCGACCGATGCGCTGCTGGCCGCGCAGAACCTTTGCATCGCGGCCGAGGCCAACGAACTGGGTATCTGCTATCTCGGTACGACCATTTATACGGCAGGCGAAATTTCCCGTATTCTGAAATTGCCCAAAGGGGTGGTTCCGATTACGACCGTCGTCGTCGGATATCCCGACGAGAAACCCGAACTGACCGATCGTCTGCCGCTGGATGCCGTCGTACACTACGAGCAGTACAAGAACTACACTTCGGCCGAAATCGACGAACTGTGGGCCGAACGCGAAGAATCCGACCTCACGAAGCGCCTGTTGGAGGAGAACGGCCTGCCCAATCTGGCGCAGATATTCACTCAGCGCCGCTATGTCCGCGAAGACAATCTGGCTATTTCGCGGTCGTACTTGGAGTTGCTGAAAGAACGCGGATTTTTCAACCAGTGACGGCAGGTGAAGCGGGCGATTCGGATAGGCATCATCGTTGTGCTGGGCTTTTTCTGCTCGGCGTGCAGCGTTACACGCCATATTCCCGAAGGTTCCTACTTGCTTCAGAAAGTGACCGTCCGCGAGGACAAGGAGACCCCGCGCCGTCAGCGCATCACGGCCGATGAACTCGAACGCTACGTCCGGCAGACTCCCAACAAACGTCTCGTGGGGACGAATTTCTATGTCTGGCTCTACGAGCAGGCCGATTCGTCGAAGCACAACGGCTGGAACAACTGGAAACGCCGTATCGGCGAAGCCCCCGTGCTGCTCGACCGTTCGTTGATGCGCAAAAGCGTCGAGAATCTGAAAATCTACATGAATTCGCGCGGCTATTACGCTTCGGAGGCGTTTTGCGAAGTGGATACCATTGCCCGACGCCGACGCGCCAAAGTGACCTATCGCGTGCGGCAGCATCAGCCTTATCGTATCGGTTCGATCGGCTACGAATTCCGTGACCGCTTTCTCGAACAACTGGTGCTGCCCGATACGGTGCACACGCTGTTGCATCGGGGCGATATTTTCAACATTTCGGTGCTCGACAGCGAACGCGAACGCATCACGGCCCGCCTGCGCGAACGGGGCTATTTCAATTTCACGGTCAACAACATCGAGTATGTGGCCGATACGTTGCAGATGCCTCGACAAGTGGGACTTCGTGTAGTGATAAAACCCTATTTGTCGGGGTATGATGAGCAGGGGCAGCCCATCATCGAGGACAATGTGGTCTACCGTATCGATCGCATCAACGTCTTTCCGAACTATCGGCCCGATGCCGCCGCCACGATCGACACGACCGAGCTGTCACGGCTGGATACGATCTATTACCGCGGTTTGAACATCATCTACGAGGGTAAGCCCAACCTGCGCCCCAAGATTCTGCGGCAATCCATTCCGCTCTATCCCAACTACATCTACAATTCGGCGCAGGTCAACCGTGCCTATACCGATCTGATGGCGCTCGGTTATTTCCGGTCGGCCCGTATCGCGTTCGTCGAGGAGCCGCGCACGGTCGACGAGACCAACTATGTGACCTATGTCGGTGCGCAGTCCGATTCGATACGCACCGAATCCGTTCGCGAAGGCTACCTTGCCTGCAACATCCTCTGTACGCCGACCCTCCGCCAAAGTTTCAAGGTCGATCTCGAAGGGAGTACGACGTCGAGTTTCTACGGACTGAAAGCGACGGTCGGCTACCAGAACCGCAACATTTTCCGTGGGGCCGAATCATTCGACGCTTCTTTCTCGATGGGTTACGAGTTCATGAAAGCGCCCGATGCCCGCAAGCGCCGGGCTGAGGAGTTCGGCGTATCGACGGGTCTTACTTTTCCGCGGTTCCTCGTGCCGTGGAGTATCACCCGCTTCGGCACGGTCAACCAACCCAAGACCAAGTTGGAGATTTCGTTCAACTATCAAGATCGGCCCTACTACCGCCGTACGCTGACGAGCGCCGGTATGACCTATCAATGGACCAATTCGAGCTATTCGTCGTTCTCATTGCGGCCGATCGATATTAACGTGGTCGACGTGAGCTATTTGGATCCCGATTTTCTGAGCAATACGGAAAATCTCTACCTCATCAACAGTTACCAGACGCAGTTGATAGCCGGTCTGACGTTCAGCTACGGTTACAATAACCAGCTGAAAAACCTCGGCCGCAATGCGACGGTCATCCGGTTCAATGCCGAGACGGCGGGCAACTTGGTCGGCGGGTTGGCGCATTGGCTCACATCGCCCGTGCGGACGGCGGACGAAAGCTACTACAAGATACTGGGTATTCGTTATTCGCAGTATTTCCGGTTCGACATGAGCGTGAGCCGCAAAATCATGCTGGGCGCGAAAACGGCTTTGGCTGGACGGCTCTACGGCGGTCTGGCGATGGCCTACGGCAATTCGACTTCGGTGCCGTTCGACCGTCTGTTCTATGCGGGGGGCAGCAACGGTATGCGCGGCTGGACACCCCGTACGCTCGGCCCGGGTTCGGTGCCGCGCCCCGAATCGGATTTTCCGTCGCAGCTGGGCGACATGAAATTGGAGGCCAACCTCGAATTCCGCTTCCCGATTTGGGGCATTATCCACGGTGCGACGTTTTTCGACGTGGGCAATATTTGGTTTCTGAAACGGGCTCCGTCGCAATACTCCGATGATGCGGTCTTCTACGTGAAGGATTTTTACAAACAGTTGGGCTTCAATACGGGTCTCGGCTTGCGTTTCGACATCAAGTTCGCCGTGCTGCGGCTCGACTGGGGTATCCAGTTGCATAATCCGAACAATCCCGTCGGCGAACGGTGGATCCACGATTTCCGCTGGAAAAACACGGCCCTCAATTTCGGTGTAGGCTATCCCTTTTGAAAGGGGTTTTCTGTACGATGGAGCGTTGCCTTGCTTTCGATGGCCGATGATGCTTCCTCTGCTTTTGAAAAGAGAGCACATTGCTCCTCACGTCTGTTAGCATTATGTGCATACTTGAATAAAAAAGGGCTGTCTATTTATTGGACAGCCCTTTTGCGCTTTCGTTGCTGAAAAAATCAATCGACCTTTTCGACTTTTACGTTTTTCCACGTGAACCGTTCGACAGCCTCGCGGTTACAGGTGGTGTCCTTTGCGCGGATGTGCAGATTCTCGAACGTGAAGTCCGACAGATGGTATTGGTCTTCGGCCTGCACGACGTCGAAGAAGCGGTCGCAATCGAACCGGATGTTGCGCATCGTGATATGCGAGGAATAGGACATCGGCGTGTCCTTGCGGCCTTTCAAATCGAAGAACTGCTTCCACGGACGCACGAAAAGAAACGCACGGGCATTGCCTTCTATATCTTCGACGGTGATGTATTCGTAGTTCTGCGGCGTGTCGGGGCGCATCTTGAGCCACAGCAGGCGCGTTGCGTCGCCCACCTTGCAGCGGCGCAGCACGATGTTGCGGTCGTGGATCGATTCGCTGCCGCAGGTCAGCGCACTGTGGCAGAAGCCGAATTCGCAATCTTCGATGATGATGTTGAAGTTTCCTCCGTTCGTCGGGTCTTGGTCGGCCCACGGGCCTTTGCCGCCTTTGAGGGCGATGGCGTCATCGTTTACCGACATGTAGCAGCGGCTTACGTGCATGTCGCGGCATACGTCGATGTCGAGCGCATCCGAACTCGGAGCCTTGACCGGTGCCGCGGGGGCGTAAATCTTCAACCCGAGCAGCCGCACGCGTTCCGAATTGTAGATGTGGGTCGTCCAGAACGGCGAGTTGCGCAGCGTGACGCCCTCCAGTTGCACGTTCTTCGAATTGGAGATGTAGACCAGCCGCGGGCGCAGTTCGTCCATGTTGGTGCATTGCGGGATGACCTTGCGGCGCAGCCAGAACGAACGCCAGAAACGCTCGCCGTTGCCGTTGATCGTCCCCTCGCCCGTGAGGGTGAATCCGTCTGCATGATCGGCGTTGATGAGTGCTGCGAAATAGGGCAGCGACTGGCCTTCGATGCGGGTGTCGACGATAGGGAAGTTCGAGATGTCGTCGCTCCCTTTCAGTACACCGCCCTTCGCGATATGCAGATGGGTGCCCGGTTTGAAGAAGAGTGAGCCGGTGAGGTAGACGCCTTCCGGTATGACCACTACGCCGCCCTGTTCGGCCGCACGGTCGATGACGGCTTGGAGCGCTTCGGTCTGAACGAGCGTGCTGTCGCGCACGACGCCGTAGTCGGTCACGACGAATTGTCGGCCCAACGATGCGATGTCGACCGGTCGGGCGTTCGAGAACCACGGGTCGATGGGCGTCCCGTCGGGGAAGTGCGACGCGGCCTGCGTCGTCGTGCAGAGCAGCAACAGAGCTCCGCAAAGCGAGAAAAAGCGTTTCATGCGTTATGTTCGTTTTAGGTTTTGCGAAGATACGAATTTTTTCGGAAAATCGGGCGCCGAAACGGAAAATTAGACGTACCTTTGTCAACATGGAAACAGCCGAATCGGAGATTCTTCGTGGACTTAATCCCGCCCAGCGCGAGGCTGTCGTGAATTACGATGCGCCGTCGCTCATTATCGCCGGTGCGGGGTCGGGCAAGACGCGCGTTCTGACGTCGCGCATCGCCTACATGATCGAACAAGGGGTCGCCCCGTTCAACATTTTGGCGCTTACGTTCACGAACAAGGCCGCCGAGCAGATGCGTACGCGCATTGCGCAGATGATTCCCGGCAACCGTAGCCGGTATATCCGGATGGGTACGTTCCACTCCCTTTTTTCGCGCATCCTGCGCGAGAACGCCGAACGCATCGGGTTTCAGCAGTCGTTCACCATCTACGAACCGAACGATGCCAAGAACCTGCTGAAAACCATCGTGCGCGAGTTGCATCTCGATGAAGACCGTTACAAGCCCAACGTGCTGGCTTCGCGTATTTCTTATGCGAAAAACTGTCTCGTAACGCCCGGGGCTTATCTGAACAATGCGACCTGTATGTCCGAAGACCGTCAGGCCCAACGGCCCGAGTTCGGCAATATCTACAATATCTATTGCCAACGCTGCAAGGCCAACAATGCGATGGACTTCGACGACCTGCTGTTGCAGACCAATATTCTGCTGCGCGATTGTCCCGACGTGCTGGCCCGTTATCAGGAGCAGTTCCAGTACATTCTGGTCGACGAGTATCAGGATACGAACTACGCTCAATACATCATTATCCGGCGATTGTCGGCGCTGCATTCGCGTGTCTGCGTCGTCGGCGACGATGCGCAGTCCATCTATTCGTTCCGCGGGGCGAAAATCGAAAACATCCTCTCGTTCCAAAAGGACTATCCCACGGCGAAGGTCTTCAAGCTGGAGCAGAACTATCGGTCGACGCGCACCATCGTCGAGGCGGCCAATTCGGTCATAGCCCGCAACTCGCGTCGCATGGAAAAACATTGTTTTTCGGAGGGAGACGAGGGTGAACCCATCCGCATCCTGCGGGCTTATACCGACCGCGAGGAGGCCGAAATGGTCGTCAGCGATCTGCGCGACAAGGTGCGCGGTGCTGGCGACGATTGGTCGGAGGCGGTGATTCTCTACCGCACGAACAAGCAGTCGAGCGCCATCGAAGATAGTCTGCGGCACCACGCCATTCCCTACCGGATCTACAAGGGCATGTCGTTCTACGACCACAAGGAGATTCGGGACATGCTGGGTTATCTGCGGTTGATCGTCAATCCGCGCGATGACGAGGCGTTCCGGCGCGTGGTCAACTATCCGATGCGTGGCATCGGTGCAACGACCGTCGATCGTATCGCCCAACTGGCGCAGGAGCGCGGCGTTTCGATGTGGGAGGCGGTCGACGCATTGGTCGCCGAACCCGCGACCGATACCGTGCAGCGAACCATTGCCCGCAAGGTGTCGGAATTCGTACAATTGATTCGTTCGTTGGCGTTGCTGCGGACGGAAAAGGAGTTGTACGATTTCGGTATGGAGGTTGCTTCGCGTTCGGGGATTCTGGCGCTCTATCGGGCCGAGAATACGCCCGATGCACAGTCTGCGCTGGACAATATCGAGGAGTTGCTCAACTCGATGCAACTCTTCAAGGAGCAGGTCGATGCCGAAATTCGCAACGACGAACGTCAGCCCGACGAACAGGCGACCGTCGAGGAGTGGTTGCAGAATATCATGCTGCTGACCGATATGGACAAGGACGCTTCGGCCGACGACAATAAAGTGACCCTGATGACCGTTCATTCTGCGAAAGGATTGGAGTACAAATACGTCTACATCGTCGGGGTCGAGGAGAATCTTTTCCCGTCGCAGCGGGCGATGGAGTCGCCCGACGGTATGGAGGAGGAACGGCGTCTGTTCTACGTGGCGCTCACGCGGGCCAAGACGGCAGCAACCATCTCCTATGCCGAGATGCGTTTCAAGTGGGGCAACATGGAGTTCTCGCGGCCGAGCCGGTTTCTGCGCGAAATCGATTCGAAATATGTGCAGGCCGATTTCGAGGGCTCCGACGAGCGGGCCGACGCTTTCGCACAGGAGGCGGGCGGTTCGGCGCTCGACCAACTGCGGCGGCGGTTCGATTATCGGTTCCAGCAGAAAGGAGCGGGGGCTGCGGGCGGATTCGGCGGAAATGCTTCCGGCCGGCGGACTGGTGGATATTCGCCGCAGCGTTCGACTCCGGATAATTTCCGGTCGCAGCGGCCTCGTACGGCTCCCGATCCGGCATTGGTGCAGAGCCCGCGCGTTTCGACCGATGGAATGCGCCGGTTGGGCGTGCGTCCGAAAACGGCCGATGCGATACCCTCCGGCAACGCGGGAAATTCCGGCTTTGCGGCGGCAAGCGGGGGGACCTGTACTTATGAAGTAGGCGATCGGGTCTCCCATCCGGCATTCGGTGAGGGAGTCGTCGCACGCATCGAAACATTGGTCGGCGATCACAAACTGGTGGTGGATTTTGGCACGGCAGGACAGAAAACCCTGCTGGCCCGATTCGCCAAACTGACGAAGAAATAGAACAATGACGACGAAACAACGATACGAAGGCATCATCGGCTGGTTTTCGGAGCACATGCCGGTGGCCGAAAGCGAATTGCACTACAAAGATCCCTACCAACTGTTGGTTGCGGTCATCTTGTCGGCGCAGTGCACCGACAAGCGGGTCAACATGACCACGCCGGCGTTGTTCGAGGCTTTTCCGACTCCGTTCGCAATGGCCGAGGCGACAGCCGAGACCATCTATCCTTACATCCGCAGCATTTCCTACCCGAACAACAAGGCGAAGAATCTCGCTGCGATGGCCAGGATGCTTTGCTCGGAATTCGGCGGCGAGGTGCCCTCCGATTTGGAGCAGATGCAGCGTCTGCCGGGTGTCGGCCGCAAAACAGCCAACGTGCTGGGTGCCGTGTTGTGGAACAAAGAGGTGATGCCGGTCGACACCCATGTGTTCCGCGTCTCGGAGCGCATGGGTCTGACCACGGGATCGAAAACGCCCCTCCAAACTGAATTGGTCCTCGAAAAGAACATTCCGTCGCACTTGCTGCCCGTGGCGCATCATTGGTTGATTCTCCACGGACGCTACACCTGCACGGCCCGTGCACCCAAATGCGATGCGTGCGGATTGACGCCATGGTGCCGCAAGTTCGCCGCAGACCGAAGGAAATCATCCGTTGAACCGAAAAAAATAGCTTGATTATGAAACGACTCCTCTCTTTCGGCCGCTTGTATGTAGCCGTCGCATTGCTTGCCGCCACGGTCGGCGCAGGGTGTTCTAAAAAAGACGACGTGGGCAAGCCCGGCCCCGGAAACCAACAACAGAAGCATGAAGATGCTCCCATCGACCGCTGGATGTTCGACTACATGAAGACGCACTACCTCTGGAACGATGCCGTGAAGCAAGTGACGCCCGATTACTCGCTCGGATACGAGAAGTTTCTCGATGACGTGTTGATGAAGGTCGCTAAGCAGAACGACGTCAATCACGACGACGGCCATTGGGAGGGAGGCAAACGTTCGTATTTTTATTCGAATGTCGCCCGTTACAAGACGACCAAGGCCGAGACACGCGGTACGCGCGAACAGGCCGAGGGTTTGGGTATCGAAATGATGCTTTATACGGCTTTGGGACAGAGCGGCAAAGCGCCTTATGCGTTTCTGATTGCTGCCGTGACTCCCGGGTCGCCGGCCGGCAGAGCGGGTTTGAAACGGGGGGATCTGATTTCGCGCGTCAATGGTGCTGTGATTAACGATGCGAATCTGAACAGCAGTTGGCAGAAAATGATGGCGACCGAATCGGGTACGGTGCGGATGACTCGCTACGACCCGAATACCCAAAAGGACGGCGCCGAAATTTCGGTGACGGCGTCCTCTTATGCCGACAATCCCGTTTGGTTCCGGAAGACTTTCGATCTCGATGATGGCCGGAAAGTCGGATACATTTGCTACGGCAGTTTCAATTACCACTTCGACGACAAACTCATCGATGCGTTTCGGGAGTTCAAAAACGAGCAGATTTCCGAATTGGTCGTCGATCTGCGCTACAACGGCGGCGGACATGTCGTGTCGAGCACCGTGTTGGGAACCTTGGTTGCTGGCAGTAAGCATTCGGGCGAAGTATATGCCCGTACGACCTACAACGCCGATCGCAAAAGCGAGACGCCCGATGTTTATAAATTGGGCGTGGCGCAGTACAATGAATCGAATTCGAATGCCAGACATAGTAAAATAGCCGAAGCTCTTGATTCGTCCGTCGGACTCGATCGGATTTTCGTGCTCTGCACGGGTAATACGGCGTCGGCCAGTGAGTTGTTGGTCAACGGTTTGCGCGGGTTGGGCGTTGAGGTGAACCTTATCGGCCTGACCACGAATGGCAAGAATGTCGGCATGGAACCTCAGAAAAAAGTGTTCGGCGATTACGAATACGATTTCAGCCCGATTACTTTCTATATTGCCAATAGCAAAGGCGAAAGCAACTACGGAAACGGTTTTCAACCCGATGTGGAAGCCCGGGATTACACGATCTATCCGGACAAGGACAATAATATCCACGGAATCGAGTGGGGCGACGTATTGCATGACGAAATGTTGGCGAATGCTTTGCTGTGGATCGGAACGGGGTCGAAACCCGATTTGTCCGGACAAACCGCTTCGACGCGCGGAATCGAAGGCCTGCAGCCCCGTGTACTTCGGACGGTCGCACCGGTGCGTGTGCAGAATATGGTGCTGCTGCCCGAACCGCAGGAGTGACGGCGCGGCGTGCCGCGGAATTGCGAAATCCGGATATTTTGCGTATCTTTACACAAAATATCCGGATTTCCGTATGGACAACGATCAACATAAATTCCGTTTCATTCCCGAGGTCGGACGCGGCTGCGGCTTCTGCAACAGCGAAGCCGAATGTCAGGCGCAGATGGCCGACGGATGTTTCAAACTCCATGAAACCCCGTGGCTGGCCGGCTATCCGACCCAGACGACCGATGAAATCGTCGAAGTGCGATTCAAGAATACACGACGGTCGTTCTACATCAATGCGACGGGTCAGCCGTTGCATAGCGGCGACATCGTGGCTGTCGAGGCGCAGCCCGGTCATGACATCGGCGTCGTGTCGCTCACGGGCGATTTGGTGGCGCGTCAGATGCGTCGCACGGGATTCAACCCCTATAACGGCGAGTACAAGAAAGTCTATCGCAAGGCCAAACCCTACGACATCGAACGCTGGCAGGAGGCAATCGCGCTGGAACACGAAACGATGATCGCCTCGCGTCAGATTGCCGCCGACATGGGGCTGAATATGAAAATCGGCGACGTGGAGTACCAGGGCGACAAAATCAAGGCTATCTTCTATTATATCGCCGATGAGCGCGTGGATTTCCGCGAACTGATTAAGGTTTTCGCCGAACGGTTCCACATCCGCATCGAAATGAAACAGATCGGGGCCCGTCAGGAGGCCGGCCGTATCGGCGGCTTGGGTGCCTGTGGCCGTGAATTGTGCTGCGCTTCGTGGATGTCGAGTTTTTCGAGCGTCACGACCGGCGCCGCCCGTGCGCAGGATATTTCGCTCAACCCGCAGAAACTGGCGGGGCAGTGCTCCAAGCTGAAGTGCTGCATGATGTACGAATACGACACCTATGTCGATGCCCGCAAGGCTTTCCCGCGTCTGCGTGAACCGTTGCAGACCATCGATGGCGAATACTTTTTGGTGAAAACCGACATCTTGGGCGGTACGATGACTTTCTCGTCGTCGAAAGAGACGATGGCCAATGTGACGACGCTCTCTGTCGAGCGCGTGAAGGAGATTCTTGCGCTCAACAGGGCCGGAACCAAAGTCGACCGTTTGCAGGGCGAAGGCGACGAAGTGGTCGTTGACAACGAACCGTCTTACATGTCGGGGTCGACGGAGGACAGCATTACGCGTTTCGATTCAGCGCGCCGCCGCAAGAAAAACAACCGAAACCGCAACAACCGCCAACAGAATCGACCGCAGCAGCCGAATCCGAATCGCCCGGCGACGCAGGATGCGACGGGCGCAACAGAAGGTGCTACGGCCGGTGGGCGCGTGTCCGCTTCGGGCGAGCGTTCGGAGCAACGGCCGCAGGAGCATCGCAACCGCTATGCGAATAACGGCCGGAATCATGCGAACGACCGACGGAACGGCGGCAACAATCGAGAGAACCGTCCCAACGGGAATAACGGCACCGGCGGCAATCGGCGCGGTGGGAATCCGAATCATAGAAACGGAGAGTACAATGGTTCGGGCAATGCGGGCGGATCGAATCGCCCGAATGGCGAGAAACGCTCCGGAGGGGCGAACCGCGGCGGTTCATCGAATCATTCCGGAGGGACGTCGAACAATCATTCGGGCGGTGCAGGACCGCAATCCTCGAACTGACAGGCACAATGGACCGGATGTTTCGTCGGGAAATCGCGGTGGCAGTAGCATGTCTCGCATCGGTTGTGAAGCGATACGTATCCGTACGATGGGTCGGAGCTGTTACGATGTCACTCGTCGCAGGATGTTCGACCCCCTATCGGTCGGTCGTTGCGGATGTCGAAGCCAGAATGTGGTGCGACCCCGTGGAACTGATCCTGCCGAATGTCGACACGCTCAATGAATTCGATTGGCAATTATTCGTACGCAGCGACGATCGCATTGCAGCGGATACCTTTACGCTTCGTATCGCCGTCGAAACACCCGATTCGCTCCGGTTCGAGGAGCCGTTTTTCGTTCGGCTGCCAGCACGAACCGTTCCTGCGGCTCTTCTGCGTGAAAATATTGTCGGCTATCGCTGCAATGTGCGGCTTTCCCGTGCAGGCGATTACCGCTTGATTATCCGTCCGACGCGACCGTTGCGAGGATTTGAGGCCGTCGGCATCCAGACCGTAAAAAGCAACTGACGCCAATATGGGTAAAGACAAACTCCGCCGATTCCGCGAAAACGAGACGTTCGCCTGCTTTCTGCAACCCGAATTCGAAACCGTATTCCGTACGGACCATCCAATCAAGGGGCATTGGGCTCGGGATTTCTTTCATAACGACCGGCCCATCGTCATCGAACTGGGCTGCGGCAAGGGGGAATATACCGTTGCTTTGGCGGAACGCGACCCGGCGCGCAATTACATCGGCATCGACATCAAGGGTGCGCGCATGTGGCGCGGTGCGAAGACTGTGACCGAACGGCAAATCGCGAATGCCGGATTTCTGCGCACCCGCATCGAGTTTATCGACAGCCTCTTCGCCGAGGGCGAGGTTTCCGAAATCTGGATTACCTTTCCCGATCCGCAGCTCAAAACGCGACGGGCCGCCAAACGGCTCACGTCGCCCGAATTTCTGACGCGTTATGCCCATCTGCTGGCTCCCGACGGGCGGATTCATCTGAAAACCGATTCGCAACATCTCTACGCCTATACGCAGGCGGTGATCGCGCATTTCGGGTTGCCGTGCAGCGTGGCGAATCCGGATATTTACGGTTCGGGTTATGCCGACGAGGTATTGTCTGTTAAGACGGCTTACGAAAGTCGTTTTTTGGGGATGGGGCTGCCGATTACGTACACCTGTTTTTCGTTGGGCGGACGACGCGACTTTCCGTCGTTCGAGTGGGAGAATGATTCGTTGCCGGAAAAGGACGCCGAACCTGTTCGGACCGATCTCACCGGACGATAGTCCTTTTCGGTCGGCGGTGAAGTCGGTTCACCGTCTCGATCGCTGTGTCCGAAAGGAGGGAAATAAAAAAGAGTTGCAATCCATGCAACTCTTTTTTATTGGTAAAACGACCGGCCGGATTATTTGGCGGTGTTTTTCTTATCGTAGCGTTTTGCGTAGCGGCTCATAAACTTATCGACGCGGCCGGCGGTGTCAACCAACTTCATCTTACCGGTGTAGAACGGGTGCGACGTGTTGGAGATTTCCATCTTATACACGGGATAGGTTTCGCCGTTCACTTCGATGGTCTCTTTTGTCGAAACGGCGGACCGACACAAAAACACGTGGTCGTTGGACATGTCCTTGAACGCCACCAAACGATAATTTTCCGGATGAATACCCTTTTTCATTTCGTTTTGTTTTTGTTTAACATTGCGATTAATCGGTGCAAATGTACGATATTTTTTTCAATGGGCAACAATTCGGGCGAAAAATTTGATTATCTTTGCACCGCAAGTCCGGACGACGGACGAATTTGCTCCCGCGTTTCGTGCGGGGTGTGACGGCCGCTGGCCGGTTGTTTTGTTGCATCGGGGCCCATAGCTCAGTTGGTCAGAGCAGCGGACTCATAATCCGAAGGTCGTGGGATCATGCCCCTCTGGGCCCACCGAACAGAGAAAGTCTCGATTTCGATCGGGACTTTTTTCGGAAACAGGGTATGCAAGGCCGTATTTTTGTACGAACGAAGTAAAATCGATAAACAGATTCCGATAATGATTACCGAAATCCATCCCGGCATCTATTATGTCGGTGTCAACGACCGCACGACGACCCGTTTCGAATCTCTCTGGTCGTTGCCGCAAGGCGTCTCTTACAACGCCTATCTCGTCGTGGGCGAGAAAGTGGCGCTGATCGATACGGTCGAGGAGGCATTCGCAGGCCGTCTCGAAGCCAACATCCGCGAAATCATCGCCGACCGCAAAATCGACTATCTGATGGTCAATCACATGGAACCCGACCATTCGTCGTCGATTGCTGCGCTGCGCCGCATTTATCCCGAGATGCGAATCGTGGGCAATGCCAAAGCGTTGCAGATGATCGCGGGATTTTATGGGATAGACGGCGGAATGGTTGAGGCCAAGGAGAACGATACGCTTGATTTGGGCGGTCTGACATTGACTTTTCAAATGATTCCGATGGTGCATTGGCCCGAGACGATGGTGACGTGGTGCCCCGAGCGTCGGACGCTCTTTTCGGGCGATGCGTTCGGCACGTTCGGCGCACTCGATGGCGGAATCGTCGATTCGCAGATAGACCCCGAGCGGTATTGGGACGAGATGCGGCGCTATTACGCCTGCATCGTCGGCAAATACGGCGCTCCCGTGCAGCGGGCTTTGCAGAAAGTCCGTGCGCTGCCCGTAGAGACCATCTGTTCGACCCACGGACCTGTGTGGCAGCGCGAAATCGGTCGGGTGCTGGATGTGTACGATCGGTTGAGCCGCTACGAGGGCGAACGCGGGGCCGTCGTTGCCTATGCGTCGATGTACGGCAATACGGAACGGATGGCCGAGCGCATCGCCCGCGAGTTGGTGGCCGGAGGTATGCGGCAGGTGCGGGTCTACAATCTTTCATATGCCGATCCGTCGGTGGTTCTGCGCGATGTGTTCCGGTTCGATACGTTGATCGTCGGCAGTCCGACCTACAACGGTGCGTTGTTTCCGCCGGTTGCCGAGTTGCTCGACCGCATTGCGGCCCGCTGTATTCCCGAGCGTAAGTTCGGATGTTTCGGGTCGTTCACTTGGTGCGGGGCCGCGGCGCGGTTGCTCGGGGAATTCGCTCAGAAAATGAAGTGGAAACAGTTGTGCGAACCCGTCGAGATGTGTCAGGGATTCGGCCCTGAATGGTACGAATCCTGCCGGAAATTGGTCGGATGCGTCCTGAACGACCGGTCGGAGCATTGACGAAAGCGGTATCCGGTGGACGCGGCTCATCGTCGTTTCGGACTGATTCCGTGTTGTCGAGTGTCGGTGTTTCCGAAAAAACAGTTGTGAAAATGCTTGGGATTGTAAAAAAGTTGTTATATTTGCAGTCCCGAACGGGAGCGAAAATCCGACCGATGGTTTTTGGGATCGTTGCGGTTGTCGCAGCGATTCGTCAACGGGAGGATCGGCCGCTTGTCCGCGGGAACGGAATCGGGGCGTAGCTCAGTCCGGTTAGAGTACACGTCTGGGGGGCGTGTGGTCGCTGGTTCGAATCCAGTCACCCCGACAACAGGAAAAGCACTGATAATCCAACGGTTATCGGTGCTTTTCTTTTTTATCCGCACCTGCCGAAAATGGGCGGTTGACGCCACGGTTGACGCGAAAAAGTCAACCAAGAAGTCAACCGAATCCGATGAAAACATCCGTTTCCGTCGTTTGTTACAGGTACAAGGTACTTGCAAACGGAGAATCCCCGCTGATGCTCCGCATTTCCAAAGAGGGCCGCCGCACGATGAAAAGTCTGGGCGTGTCGGTCGATCCTAAATTCTGGAATTTCGACACCAACCAACTCAAACCCAACTGTCCGAATCGGCAGTTGATTCGTCAAATCGTACTGAAATACGAAACCGAGTACAACGGCAAGATTCTGACGAAAGAAATCAACGAGGAAGAATTTACCCCGCAGACGATTGTAGCCGAACAAAAGGAGCGCATCAAGACGCAGACCGTCGAGGAGGTCTACAAAGCGATTATCGCCGAGTTGAAAGAGCGGGGAAGTGTCGGCAATGCCTATGCCTATCTGAACTCCTACAACGTACTGAAATCCTTTAATCGGGACAAACCGCTCAATTTCACGTTCAGCCGCATCGACGCCGATTATCTGGAACGATTCGAGGAGTGGATGCGAGCACGGGGGAATAAAGATACGTCGATGAGTTTTCAGATGCGCACTCTGCGGGCCGTGTTCAATCGGGCGATTAAGTCGAAAGCCGTTGCCCGCGAGAAGAACCCGTTCGCCGACTATAAGATTAGCCGATTCAACACCCGTACCCCAAAACGGGCATTGAGCAAAGCGGATGTAATGAAAATTGTCGATGCGGATTGTACGGCGGAGAGCGATTCTTGCCGATTGGCACAAAGCGTTTTTACATTCTCTTATTTGTGCGGGGGAATTTCGTTCGTCGATGTGGCGAATCTAACACCCGATAATATCGTGGACGGGCGATTGTCGTACAATCGTCAGAAAACGCACGGGGCAATCCATGTTCCGCTGTCGGAAAGGGCGATGCGGATTGTAAACCGCTATGCCGAAGCCTGCGAACAGTCGGGCTATCTGTTTCCAATACTTGATTCGCGCAGGCATACGACGCCGATGCAGAAACGGAATCGGGTGCATAAAGTCTGCCATCAAGTCAATACCGAATTGCGCCAATTAGCCCGCAGATTGAATATTTCGGGAGAGGTGACGACTTATGTAGCAAGGCATAGTTTCGCCACCGTGCTGAAGAAATCGGGTGTAAATATCGGCATCATATCCGAGGCGTTGGGGCATCATAGTCTGAAAACCACACAGATTTATTTAGGGGCATTCGAGAACTCGCAGATAGATGCGGCCATGCAAAATCTTTTATAAAAAGCGAGAGGTGGGGCACAAGTCCCCACCTCTTTAGCTCTATTGAATTTGGCCAGCCATTCGATTCGCAGTTTGTTTAATTCTATGTCCTTTTGTCGTTAAGATATAACCGTTTTCATCACTGACTACGCCGCCGAGGCTTTGTGCTTTGTAGAAAATGCTGGCAATGAATTTGTCATAGGTAACACAGGTAAAGGTGTTAAAGCCATTTAGAATAACTATATACTCGGCAACCTTGTTTTCGGGAATTTGCACTCCAGATGGTGTTTCCAGTCTGGTTTTGTTTGCGAGAAATTCCGCAGGATAAAGTACTAAATCAATAGGAGAATAGTTTTTCAACATATCAAGATGGAGGTTATCAATCGCAAAAGCGAATTTTCGATTCCCGAAGTCTGAAGGTCCTATAAACTGGTCGGCTGTCAGATTATCCAGATATTCTTGAATCATTTCTTCTGAAAATGTGAGAGACAGACACTCTTGTCCTGATGAATATTTAGGGTTAGGAATAATCATATATTCAGTTTTCATGTGTTCTTTTTTAGATGATTTATAATACGTTGATTTTGCGGTTTTATTATATTTATTTCCCATATCTATTTAATGTTTAATGAATTAGTTTGATTTTTCTTTGTTTCTCAAATACGTCAAAGTACCTGCCGCCACCTCTCACCGTGACTTGGGCTTCTGTCACTCGCCCCGTTCGTCTTGCAGTCGTTATCACCATCCGACACTGCAAAGGTCAGAAATCTGCTTACTAACGACAGGGAGTAAAAAAAGGGAGCTTTTCAGCTCCCCTACAAGTAAATTGCGGAATATGTTTTCGGAATCTTGCCCTTATAAGATTTTAGGATTCCTTTCAGCGATTCGTCGCTATATTTGAAATTCTCGTTACTTGCCAACCGCATCAAGTAAAGCAAGCGGGATATTAGCAAGAGTTTGTTATAGGAAACCTCCCGTTGAGAACTGTCGGCTCTCGTTTTGACTTTGGACGGGAGGCGCAGAGACGCAAACAAATCTTTGAATCGTTCGGTGGCGAAACACATCTGGTAACACAAGATATTATCGTAACTTGTCGTGAAACGGTCGGAATCCAATACAACCACATAATTCGGATTGGCGGCCCGTTCCCGTTCCAATGCGTCGTGTAGGCTTTTGACGATAATTCGTTTTACAGACAGGTCGGCCTCTTTTCCCTTACGGCCTTTCATCCGAAAGGATATAGCCAACTTATCCCCATTCCCGATATATTCGCATATCTCCTGCAAAGAATCGAGCGGGGTTTTAACCGACAGGCAGTCGTGAAACTTGCTGATTGTCCAATCGAAGATAAAAACGACCGCTAACCAGAATTTTTCGACGTCCAATCCGAATCCTTCGAGCGTGGCAATAATATCGTCATTTTTTAGAAAACGCTCTTTCGTGAACGGATAGTCGATTGCGCCCGTACAGTAGCGATACCAGAAACGATAGGGGTGAAATTCCCCGTCTTCCCGATAGTCCGCTATTTGGAATACATAATCGCACAATTCGATTTGAGCGTCTTCTTCTTCCAGATTCGGATTGTAGCTGTCGATAGGTGTACTCATCGTCTTGGTTTTATTTCCAAATTTAACGAATTTTGCTGAAAAGCCCTCTTTTCGGCTCCCGATAAAAAATCCGTTGAACCATTTTGTTTCCGACGATAACCTTTGTACCTTTATAGTAGCCGACAAAAGGGATAAGGGCGATGCCTAAATCTGTCCCCTGCGTCGTGCTTAAAAGTGGCACTTATACCACTACCTACCCAACCAACACCTAATCATAGGCTCTCGGCTCAGGGGAGCCTCAAACCCGATTTTCAGACTATGCTGTACTATGTAACGCAACACAAATGATTCGACGACCGAAAAGCCGCCAAAGCCGCGTTAGGCTCCGCCTGCTTTCGGAAATTATTAAAAACAAAAGAGATATTATTTACTAATTACGTCGCTAACGATGAATTACACAACGATTCCAAAATCAATTTGCCAGCTTCGGACGGGCAACGGCAAACCGACCGACATTTACGTTTGAGCAACGATTAAATGCAAATCGGACTATAAGACACAAATAAGCCATATAACGGAAGAAAGGCTATCCCAGATAACGGGAATAAATATCCGTACCGTCAAACGGTCTGTCCAACGATTGAAGGAGTGCGGAGCAATGCAGGTTACAACCCGCATAATCGACGGATGCAAACGTCGTAATTCCTATTATATAACCAATCCCCAAACGGATTTCTATTTCGTGGATAACCGATTCTTTACAAAGAACCACCCGCCGAAAATCGCGGGCTTTCTGCTCTTATTAAAGGCTATATGCCTCAATAATACGAATACGATCCTTTGAAATATCGGACAGATTGCCGATGCTGTCGGAATGAATCGTAATACGGTTTCCGCTCTTATTAAAGAGAGTAACGGATTTGGACTGATTAAAGCCCTGCCGAGCGGTTATGAAATAACGGATGATTGCTTTATAAACCCGCCGCAGAAAGACACGGCACACGCCGTCTATAATGAAATATGCCGATTCTGCATGACAAAGGGAACGAATCCGCCGCAATGAAATGAACGGGCAATGAATCGGATTCTTACGAAATACAACATTCCGAATCTGTCGGCCGATAATCCGCTGTCGGTTACTTATGCACTTAATGAACGGTGCAAGATGATTCCCGAATCCGTGTCGCTGGCTTATTTCGTTAAGGTGCTATGCACCCAAGACCCGATAAAGGCCAACAAGCTACATGCGCAATCTTTTCTATTCACATAATATACTTTCGTTCAGACGCCCCGATTTTATAGTCGGGGCGTTTTGATTTATAATCCCTATGGCAAATTATTTGGAACAAAATTCAGCTTTTTTGAAGCATGACAAAATTACTCGTCACGTGTCAATCTGGCATGCATCAATTATCTAACAGGTCAATATGACTTATTTTACATCTAAAATATCTATTTTCAGTGATTTGCATGCTATTTGATGGCTCATAAATAGCCAACAAACCTACAAACTTAAAATGAATAATATGCGAAAATTAAACATCAAGGAACTTGTTGATTTCAGACGTAAATCAGACCGAGCAAAACAAAATTTTGCACTAAACTTAAAACTTAATAGAGTGGAATCGGAGGCAGAGGGCGGCGGTGATTATTGGGTTAGTTCGGTGAGTGCTATTGTTCAATCATTTAAACATAATGACTTACAACCTGTTCTGGATAGAAGAAGTGAATTGGAGGAGAAATTTGATGCAACGAAAGTTGCAAAAACAAAAACAATGTACAAAAGAAATATTAACATCTTATATTCTTTTGAAGACATTGATTCAAATAAATGGCGGCCGAATTCCAAAATTGATTTTCTAAAACAATCCAAAGATAATCAATTACTAACGGTTAGAGGGCTACAACTGCAAGTAACTCCGAATTGTGTTTTTGAATTTGAAAAAGACGGCAAAAAAGAAGTCGGTGCTATTTGGTTTATTGCTAAATTGAACGGGTTTAGCAAGGATGAATTAGGCATGTTTGCAAATATTCTTTGGTTATATCTGAATGCTCATTTTTCAAAAGATCGCATAATAAATCCCCAATATTGCATTGCGGTAGATGTTTACAAAGGTCAAGACGTAAGCTATTTACAACCTAAAGAAAATGGAGTGCCTATGATATTGAATTCGACTATTGATGAAATTAAGAAATTAATGGGAGGGACTAATTGAGATAATTTTACTATTTCACATAGTTTATGGCTATCCTTTTTAAGGATAGCTTTTTTGTTTATATGCTCCGACAGAGCGGCCACTCCCTATTTTCCACCCCGCCCCTATTTCGGATGGGAAACCGAATACTTTACCTGACTATTCAATAGGATTCCACTAAAAACAAACCGCCCCTATCTATGCCCCGAAACAACCGACAGCGAAAGATTATTGATATTATATATAGTTGAATTACTACCTATAAGCGATAAACAAAACCTAATCGCTATGTACGAAACACAAGAGAGAACCAAACGCATGACGGACATTCATGTTCTATGGGGACAAAGCACGGTTGTCGAAGAACTGATACGAACAGGAAAAATAGACGAAGAATACCTTTATCCTTTTAACGGAGAAGAAGTACTGGAATGGTGGCTGGTTACCCCGTGGCTGTCCGAGAGACTGAGAGAACGAGGAGAAATTATTATCGACGAATTAGGCTGCCGCTGGTGGGGACGCCTGACGAGCGGACAAGCGATCTACATGGACGGTGTGATACGAGAAATCTGCGGGGAAGACTGACCCAACCTACAACAAACAAAGTTCTGATTCCAGACCGCAAACTATTGGATAAAAAATTTGTTTTCAAGAACTTTGCAACGACAAAAGCGCAGCAAATTTCCACAGAGTGTTCTGTCTTTTAGAAACATTTTCTATCTTTGTGTCGTTACCGAATAGGTAACGGACATATTAGTAACGTGAAAGTGTTTCGCGTTTACTCTCAAATAGAAATCTGACAGTTTCAAAATTAGCACGAGAGTAAGCAAGACAGACCTCTTCGTTTGTGTAGCTATATATCATCCCGATATATACTGCCAAGTGTGGAGATTTGCTTATTTGTGCTAAGGTTTTGTCAGAACCTCTATTTGGATAAGCGAACAACTCCACACTTTCTTTTTTATACATAACCCACCGCAGCAGGAGTTGATACGGTACATATAGATTAAGCTATGTGCTATAAATCACACACAGAGTTTGTAATCTGTAATATAACAGATTACGATCCCCGTTTACAAAGTCGCAATGCGATCGTTCAAAAACGAAAGGATCAAGCCCAACAGTTCCATGCGATTATTCAACCCATGGCGGCTAAAGAGGCTGGAAACGAAGTAACAGTTTTACCTTGCGATGAAACTTATTCAATAAACACAGGCAATCCATTCAACTGTTATTTACCTGAAAATAAATCATTCGAAGATTTATCTGTCGATGATATTTTAGAAGCGGTGCTTTTTTGAATATTAACCTATATAATCGTTTGCTATGAAGAGATTATTTTTATTTGCATTGTCTATAATGATGATTTGCAGTTGTTCTGACAGCGGGACAGAGGATAATCCAAATTCCAACCCGAGACCCAATCCAGTCGCCGTTTTGTCAGAGATTCTGTTAACGTCAGATAAGTTATCTTTTGGAATAAACGGCGGCACTCAATCTATTACTATTAAATTTTCTTATGACAACGATTATCTGAGTACGCCCAACGACCAATGGGAATTGACAGGAGGAGAGGCTTGGTGTACGCCATCTATTACAAAAGGTAAAGATGCCGATATTATAGATTTTACTATCGAAACATATACAGGCAATAAAGAGAGGACAGCAACTTACTCTATTTCATGCGGCAATGTCAAAACCGAATTGCAAATTATCCAAAACGGAATAACGCTTATTCACGTAGAAAATGCAGGGACATTAAATACAATTCTGTCTGAGTTCGATAAAAAAACATTAACCGCATTAAAAATTATAGGAAATATAAATGATGAAGATATTTTCATTATTAGAGACCTTGCCAATCCCGAAACAGAATATCCTTTGACATATCTCGATATATCTGAAATTAATCTCACATCATTACCCTCTTCAGCTTTTGCAGAAACCAGTATATTATATGCTATACTACCTAATTCTCTTACGGCTATTCCCGAATCCCTATTTTATAAAACTCGACTAGAATCTGTTATTATTCCGCCATCTGTTGAATCTATCGAAAAAAAAGCATTTTATTGGAGTAATCTAAAAAAATTGGATTTGCCTAATTCTCTGAAAACGATTGGATCCAGCGCATTTGACAGTAATATGATGACTGCTCTTACTATTCCATCCTCGGTAGAAATGATAGATGAATATGCTTTTAATAGATGTTTTAGTTTGAAGACCATTACTCATTACTTTTGAAAAACCATCAAAATTAAAAACAATCGAATTATGCACATTCTCACTCAAGCAGGAGAAAGGGTCTGCTTCATCGGGCTTGGAGTCTATTGAGATACCTGCAAGTGTGGAATCAATACGTTTCGGGGCATTTGATTCATGCAAAAAATTACATACTGTTACCTTTGAGGAAAATTCAATGTTAAAGAGCTTAGGCAGGGATGCTTTCGACGATTGTACCTCTCTTTCCATATTTGATGCGTCAAATTGTTCTCAAATAGAAGGCGTTGGCAGTTCTAACGAAACTAAAATATCTTTATTCAAAATAGGAACAAAAACACCTCCTTCCTTCAGTGGTGATTTCGGTCTTGCCACATATTCTATTCTAAAAGTACCCAAAGGTTGCGTAGATGCCTATAAAGCAAAAACAACATGGACTGTATTTTCAAGTATTTCCGAGTTGGAATAGGTTAGAATATACTAATTATGAAAATAGAAAAAAATATCAACAAACGATATTTTGCGAAATTTAGAGTTTGAGCCATGCAATTTGAACAAATAAGAATACGATTAAAATAGATAACAATGAAAGATTTTAGAACAGTAATTTATTACAAATCTGAAGATGCATTAGACGGCATCGAGTTTGATAATCCCGATCAATTTGCAACAGAGGAGGGGCGATTTCTTGGATTGGCTCACGACATTGTAGAAGAGCAACAGCGAACATTTGCCGTGATTGAAAACCCTGAAACAAAAGATATTTTTCATATAGATTTTAAGTTGCTAAAATCCTTTAAGAATTGATTGCTGAATTCCAAGTGGCAAACTTTGGGAAAAAGGTTAGATTATAAGACCTTTTTGCAGAGTTTGTCGCTTTTTCATTTTGTTTATTCGACTAATAATCTTATCTTTATAGAGATAAGATAAAGACAAACAATACTTAATTTTAGCTACAATGAACAGATACAAACAACCGAAAACAACATGAAAGACCGAGACATGGGAAGATAGGCAGATAATCCACAAGACGGTCGCATGAAGCAAGGCAGACGCAATAGCCCTGCTTGTTGAGAAACCCGAAGACGGAATATATCCCGAAACATTTATTTACCTATTCACGCCTAATATGGCAGACACGACAAAGCCTGTCGAAATAACCCTTGCGAAGAATCAGCACTATATATTCGGATGAAAGTGCGAACTTAACGACATGGATGGGATAATCGGCGTAATGGCGGCAAACGAAGTACGAATCGAGGGAACGGACGAGAAAGCGAATTTATTCGACTACCATGTAAAAGCCGATGCAATCCTATTCCGATACACCACGCCCGACGGACGAAAAGAGGTGGTGAAATTTCCGTTAGCGGGATTCTGCGAAAAATATCTGATGCAATTCACGAAGTAAATCTTGGTGTAGTTGGATTACATCGTATCTATAAAGAACAAGGAAAGAGAACCCGAAAAAATGCGGCGATTTTCCTTTGACTGCAAATATGCAAAAGAAGATAGCTTATCATCAATAGTTCACTAATGTTTAACCTTTGACTATTAAATCAACCGAGAAGTCAACCGCTACGTTTGGTAAAAGGATAATGCGATGAAAATAAGTGCTGTACTCTGTTTTAGAGTACACGTCTGGGGGGCGTGTGGTCGCTGGTTCGAATCCAGTCACCCCGACTAACCATTTTTCCGAGAGCCTCTGCTGAAAAGCAGAGGCTTTTCTTATCTGAATCACACCCGAAAGACCGAAAGCGGGAATCGGAAAACGGTTTGTTCAAGAAAGGCCCGATTATGTCGGAAAGCGACTTTCGGATGGAAATGCGGCTGTGCGAACTGTTGCAAAATCGGATTTTTGGATTATATTTGTATGGCGGTTTCCGCAACGAACAGAAATTCTTTTTCCGATTTGCATCATGAAACATCTCCTTATTTTGGCTTCCATCCTGTTGTTGGCGGGATGCGCCCGTTCTGCCGACGATGCGCATGAATTTTCCGAAATCCGGATTGTCCCGAAGATGAATTCCCGTTCGGCCGACGGACTTTTCGAACCAAAGGATGTCATCGGTCTCACCGTCGGGAAAGAAGGTGCATCGTATATCGATAACTTGCCGCTTACGTTCGACGGCCATGTTTTTTCGACGGCCGGTGCATCTTGGAGCGTCGATACGGATATGCCCGCGACGCTTGCGGCCTATTATCCCTATCAGTCGGATGGCGTTCCCTATCGATTCTCCATCGCTACGGACCAACGCGGCGGTTGCGGGCCGTCGGATCTGCTGGGGGCTTTCCTGCCTGGATTCCTGCCTTCGTTCTATCCGATCGAGTTGCTTTTTTATCATCTCTTCGCCGAACTCGACATTCTGATCGACAACCGAAGCGGACAGCCGATTACGGAGGTCTCCGTGGGCGGATTCATTCCGACGGCTCAGGTCGATTTCCGGACACTTTCGGCGAAGCCGGTCTATGGAACGCCGCCGTCGGACGTGCTGGCGTATTGCGCTGTGCCGGATGAACGTTATCAGGTCGTTTTGGTGCCGCAGCGGAACGATATGACCGTCCGTATCCGTACCGAAGACGGCGTCGATCGGATGCGCACGATTCACGGGGCGCCGCTGGCCTATGGCGAATCTTATAAGTTGCGCGTAGCATTGACTTCGGATGCGCGGTTCGAGTTGGTGTTGGACGGCGACATCGTGGATTGGGGGTATGCCGGTTCGATCGGCGATGATGGCAACGGTGACGGTACGGGTGGCGGTGAGGGCTCCGATCCGTCGACTGTTTTGACTTACGAAGGGGAAACCTATCGCATCGAAACCATAAACGGAAAGCAATGGATGACCGAGAATTTGCGTTATGCGCCTGTCGGTGCAGTGCCCTATGACGATTATTTCTATCCGAACGACGAACGGAACAGTGTCGCGTCGTTGGGGTTGTTGTACCGTTATAAGACGGCGGTCGGGGGAAAGTTGCCGAAACCCAACAGCACTACTGTGGTGCAGGGTATCTGTCCCGACGGATGGCGTGTTCCGACCAGTGCGGAGTTGGCGGAACTGGCTGCAGTCGTTCCGCGCGACTTCTTTGCCAAAGCGGGGTACTATCAACCGCTGGATGACTACGATTACCCGCCGGTATTCAATTCGTCGAAAATCTATCTGATCAGTTCGACGGTGTTGTCCGACGGACGAGTGAATTACCTGCGTTTGCAGGGCACTTCGACGACGAATATCCATGCGTTGCCGGTCGATCGTATCGCGGCTTCGCTGCGGTGCGTGAAAGATTGAGTGTTTTGTCGAATACGATTCGGGCCGGCTTCTCGCCGGCCCGAATCGTTTATTTTACCGTGATGGTCGCCGTGGCCGGTTTCACGCCGCGGGTCGTTGCGGTGAATCGCAGCGTGCCCGGCTCCGTGCCTGCTTGCACAATAGCCGTTGCCGCACCGCTGAACAGATCCATCTGCGGTTGCTGGAACGAACGCAGGCTTCGCGGATCGCCATTGGCCGTGGCGCGGAACCGACCGTTGCCCGTTACCGTGAAGCGTACTTCGCGGCGCTCCGTCGGTACGATGTTGCCCGCTTTGTCCGCAATCCGTATGGTGAAATAGACCAGATCTTCGCCGTCGGCCGTCAGTTCCGTCCGGTTCGGCGTGATGACCAAGTGATGGGGCTTGCCCGCTGTGCGGACGATCCGTTCGGCTACTGCTTTGCCCGAGTCATCGTAGGCTACGACTTTCACTTCGCCGGGTTCGTAGCGCGTATCGGTCCACATCAGCCGGTAGCGGTGCTGAACGGTCGAATCGTTCTTTTGGCGCAGGCCCTGACTTTTGCCGTTGATGAACAATTCGGCTTTCGGATAGCTTGTGTAAACGGTCACGGGGGTTACCTTGCCCTCGCGGCCCGGCCAGTTCCAGTGGGGCAGCACGTGGAGCGTCGGCGAGGTTTCGTTCCACTTCGACCGATAGAGATAGTAGCGGTCTTTGGGCAGCGACGCGAGGTCGATGATGCCGAACAACGAACTATGGTTCGGCCACGCATTCGTGTCGTAGGGGGTCGGCTCGCCCAGATAGTCGAAGCCCGTCCAGACGAACTGGCCGATTACGAACTCCTTGTCGTCGTCCATCGCGAAATCGAGGTCGGGAAGATTCGACCATGTTGCCGATTCGTTGTCGTAGCTCGACGATTGGTTTTCGGGCAGGTGGTAGACCATCTTGTGGTCGTGGTATTCTACCGGAAAGTAGTAGATGCCGCGCGACGAGACGGTCGAGGCGGTTTCGGTGCCGAGAACCAGTTTTTGCGGCAGCTTCGCATAGGCTTCTTCGTAGTGCTGCGGTTTGTAGTTGAAGCCCGGGATGTCGAGCGTCGCTGCGAATCCGTTTTTCAGCACGCCGAGACGGTCCATGCCGCAGGTGACGGGACGCGTCGGGTCGAGCGCATGGACGAGATTTTGCAGCATCAGCAGTTCGCGGATACCCTCGGGGCTCCCTTGCGAGGGAACCTCGTTGCCGATCGACCAGATGACCACCGACGGATGGTTGCGGTATTGTTGCACCATGTTGGTGATGTCGCGTTCGGCCCATTCGTCGAAGACGGCGCCGTAGCCGTTGGGCGATTTCGGGCGTTGCCCCCAGTCGTCGAAGGGCTCGATCATCAGCATCATGCCCATTTCGTCGCAGAGTGCGGCCAGCTCGGGGGCCGGCATGTTGTGCGACGTGCGGATGGCATTCGCACCCATCTCTTTGAGCAGTTCGATCTGATAACGCAGCGCTGCCGTGTTGACCGCCGCGCCGAGTGGCCCGAGGTCGTGGTGGTTGCATACTCCCTTGAATTTCGTTGCCTTGCCGTTGAGGAAAAAGCCTTTGTGCGGGATGTATTCCAATTTGCGGATGCCGAAGCGGGTGTCGTAGCGGTCGACTTCCCGTCCGTCGGCCAGCAGCCGCGTCGTCGCCGTATAGAGATAGGGTTGTTCGGGCGACCAGCGCTGCGGGCGGTCGACAATGAACTGTTGCACTTCGTGTTGTCCGTGGGCGACCAGCGTCGAATGGCTGTTCGCAACGACGGCGCCCGTCGCATCCTTGATTTCGGTCTCGACGTCGACGCGCTGGCCTTTCGTCGTGCCGTCGACGGTTATTTCGAGCCGTACCGAGGCGTATTCGTCCGTCACATGGGGTGTCGTCACGTAGGTGCCCCACACAGGAATGTGCACGCGGTCGGTGACAACCAACCGCACGTTGCGATAGAGACCGGCACCAGGGTACCAGCGCGACTGGCGTTCGCGGTTTTCCAGATTGACCTGCAACGCGTTTTCTCCCGGGCGGACGATGCCGTCGAGGTCGACGTAGAACGAATTGTAGCCGTAGGGCCAATAGATGACCTCTTGGTCGTTGATCCGCACGCGGGCATGGCTCATCGCGCCGTCGAAAACGAGTGTCACGTGTTTGCCGACTGTATCGGGCAGTTCGAACGTTGTGCGGTATTCGCCCTTTCCGATGAACGGCAGGCCGCCCGTGCGGCCCGTTTTGAGCGTCTTGGCGACTTCGCCGTTCTGCTCGACGGCCGTTATCTGAAGGTCGTTCTCCATCGCGAACGGCCCGTAGATGGCCCAGTCGTGCGGGATGTCGACCTCCTGCCAGCGGGTCTGTTCGGTGGCTTCGCTGCGGGTGAATTTCCAGCCTTTTTTCAGGTAGGTCTCTGTGCGCTGTGCCGAGACGGTAAGCGGCACTGCGGCCAATGCCAAGATGCAGATGCTTCGTAAGATGTAGCTTTTCATGATGTCCGTTTTTATTATTTTGCTCGCAGGTTGATGCGGCATCCTTTGAGCAGCGGCGAGGTGAAACGTACCGTGATGTCGCCTGCTTCGCCCGTCGTCCGGACATAGGCCAGCAGCCGTCCGTGGTAGGCGCGGTGGCGGTTGTCCGTGTAGTCGGTCATGTCGCTGTTGTTCGCGTTTTCGAGCCCCAGCAGTCGCGCGGGCCCGGTGATTTCGCACGTGATTTCGTTGTCGCCGAGCCGCACGGGACGCCCCTCTGCATCGACCACTTCGACACAAAGATGTACGGTCTCCTTGTCGGCCGACAGCACTTGTTTGTCGGCCTCGACCCGCAGCGCACGGGGCACGTCCGACGAGACGATCGTATAGTCGGACAGCACTTTTCCTTCAGCATCGAGCCCCTCGGCGCGCAGTTCTCCGGCGCGATAGGGAACATCCCAATGGATGATGCCGGTCCGGTCGTCGTAAGGTTTCGTTTCGCCGAACGGCGCTCCGTCGAGCAGCAGACGGGCCTGCGGGGCATTGGTGTAGCAGACCACGCGGATGGTGTCGCCCGCGTCGTAGTTCCAAATGTCCCACGCATCGATGGACAAGGGTTTGTCGTCCGCGGGGTAGGTGCCGATGTAGGTGACGGGGCGGTCGCTCCAAAGCGAGGCGCGGAAGTGGCCGCGGGGCTTGACGAAACCGCCGAAGTCGAGCAGTCCGGAGTAGAATCCGCGCGACGGCCAACTGCGCGATTCGCCGAGGTAGTCGATGCCCGTCCAGATGAACTGGCCGAAGATGAAATTGCGGTCGCATACGGCGCGCCATGCACCGTAGTCCGAGCGGTTCTCGCTGCCGTAGATGATGCGGTGGGGGTAGGTCGCGTGGTCGAGGTCGTAGCGGTTTTCGGTGTAGTTGTAGCCGCAGACGTCGATGGCATCGGGGTAGGAGGTTGCGTTGCTCATCGCCACGCCGGCCATCGCGCCGGTTGTCGGGCGCGAGGTGTCGTGCGACTTGACGACGCGGACGAGCCGTTCGGCGATTTTTCCGATGCGGCGCGCATCGGGTGCGTCGGGATTGTAACCGCGGTAATTCTTTTGGGTGATGCGGATGGAGTCGAGCACCGGATGCGAATAGGGATCGTTCGGATAGTCGACCTCGTTGCCGATCGACCACAGGAAGATACTCGGGTGGTTGCGGTCGCGGCGCACCATGTCGGCCACGTCGCGGTCGATCCACTCCTCGAAGAAGTCGTAGGTGCCGTCGTAGCCCGGGGTGCCGTCGTTCCAGCCCGTGAGCCACTTGCGTTTCGGGAACTCCCATTCGTCCGAGGCTTCGTCCATCACCAGTAGCCCCAATTCGTCGCAGAGGTCGTAGAGAGCGGGCGCCTGCGGGTTATGGCTCATGCGGATAGCATTGACACCGATTGCTTTGAGGTTTTCGAGGCGCCTGCGCCACACTTCGGGCGGCACGGCGGCGCCCAGCGTGCCTGCATCGTGGTGCAGGCAGACGCCTTTGACTTTCATCCATCGGCCATTGAGTGCGAATCCCTTGTCGGCATCGAATTCCAATGTGCGCAGTCCGATGCGGGTGCGGCATCTGTCGATGCGTTTGCCGCCGTCGAGCAGGTCGACCTGCATCGTGTAGAGATAGGGGTCGGTGAGCTCCCAGCGGTGCGGCTTCGGGATGGTCAGCGGTGCGGTGATTTTCGTTTGCGTGGCGGCGACACGCACGCGTTTGCGGGCGACGGGCCGGTTGTCGCGGTCGTAAATGGTGATAGCCAGTTGCAGCGGTCGGTCGGCCGTTGCGGAGTTGTGGGTCGCCGTCGGGGTGGAGGTCTGTTGCGTCGGGCGTTCGATGGTGCTCTCTACTTCGATGCAGGCCGTGCTGGCATCGATGGCGGTCAGCCGGTAGGTCGTGCCCCACTGGGCCAAATGCGTTTCGGGCGCACGGACGAGCCAGACATTGCGATAGATGCCCGAACCGGTGTACCAGCGCGAATCGGCATAGCGGCTGTGGTCGACCCGTACGGCCAGCACGTTGTCGCCTTCGTGCAGATAGGGGGTCAGGTCGTAGCAGAATGAAGCGTAGCCATTGGGACGTTTGCCCAACAGATGGCCGTTCAGATAGACTTCGCTGCGGTTGTAGACCCCCTCGAAATAGAGATAATATTTTTCTTTTCCGGTTCTTTTTCCGTCTCCTCTCCCACCATGATTAGCAAGATGACGGCTATTGATAAGTGTGCGGTACCAGCCGATGCCTCCGGGCAGATAGCCCGTGCAACTCGCCAGCGAGGGCGACAGATCGCCTTCGACCGACCAGTCGTGCGGCAGGTCGAGTTGGCGCCAGCGGCTGTCGTCGAATTCCGGTGACGCGGCATCGGTGGGGTCGGATAAGGTGAATTTCCAGCCGTCGTTGAACGGTTCTGCTTCGCCGAACAGTACGGGCGAGCAGACGGGTGCGGGGTGTTGCGGACTGCGCTCGTCTGCGGCGGTTGCGAAAATCGGCATTGCAAGCAGAGCGGAGAAAAGAATGAATCGTACGGACAAGTTCATGGTGCGTTGGTTTATGGAAAGTGCGAAGCGTTTTCCGCTGGTGCCGTCAGGGGTGGTTCGATAAATAGTTCTTGAGCGGACAATCCGCTTCATGAAGTCCCTCGGCGATACCGGCGGCATTCAGTCGGGCGCCCTCTTTCGAAGTGTGGGTGTGGTCGCGGTTGAAGTAGGCATTCACTTTGCGCAGCCCTTCGTCCAGTCCGATGGCCTCGAGTTTGTCGCCCGTGATGCGGTTCAGATCGATGAAGTAAGCACCTGCCTGCTCGGCGGCCTCGCGTGTCCAGCGACCGAATGAATCGGTGTTGCGTTCGATGCTGCCGTTGTCCCACTTGTTGCGTGGCGTATGGCTCAGCACGATGGGTGTCGCACCTTTTTCGAGGACGTCCATGATGAATTTGCGTAGGTACCAGCCGTAGGTGTAGACGACTTGGTATTTGCCCGTCTTTTCCATTTTGAATACGCGGCTCTCGTAACCCGAACCCGGCAGCTCGGCGCGGGCTTTGCCCGTGTTGATGGCTCCGGCGTCGTTGTGGCCGAACTGAATCAGTACGAAATCGCCCGGACGCAGTGCATTGTAAACCTTGTCCCAGCGGCCTTCGTCGAGGAACGTGCGGGCGCTGCGGCCTGCCATCGCATGGTTTTCGACCGTGATGCGTGCGGGGTCGAACCACTCTGCGAGGACGCTGCCCCAACCCCACATGCCGTCTTCGTCATTGTCGGCATTCTTCACCGTGCTGTCGCCCACAACGAACACGACGGGGCATCCCGCTTTGCGCGAGGCGCCCGTGACGATGTCCGGCTCGATGGGTTTCAGATAGGCGGCCAGTCCGAGCCCTTTGCTGCTGCGAACCCCCTCGGCGAACGATTCGGCATTGACGCGGGCACCGAATTCGCTCGTGTGGATGCGGTCGAGGTAGAACATGTATTTGACTTTCTCCTTGCCGAAGCGTTCGAACTTCGTGGCGGTGATTTCGTTGAGGTCGATGAACGGGATACGTTCCTTTTTGGCGACCTGTTTGGCCCACAGACCGAATGTTTCGTTCACGCGGACGATCTGCGTGCTGTCGGCATCGACCCACGCATTGCGCGGGGTGAGCGAGACCAGAATCGGTCGTCCGCCGCGGGCCTTGACATCGCGGATGAAGCGGCGCATGTATTCGCCGTAGGTGTAGACGGTCTCTTCGACGCCTGTTTCTTGAATGGTGACGTGCAGACTGTCGCGTCCGATGCCCGGAATCGAAGCGCGTGCGCGGCCGCTGTCATAGGGTCCGTTGTCGTTGTGGCCCAGTTCGATGACTACCCAGTCGCCTTTGCGGATGCCTTTCACGACATCGGGCCACAGCCGGTTGTAGAACGTGCGGCTGCTCGTGCCACCCAGTGCGTGGTTCTCGACCGAGATGCGTTCCTCGTCGAAATATTCATGGGCGAAATAACCCCAGCCCCATTGGCCGTTGTTGCCGTTGCCGAGGGTGCCGGTGCGCATCGTCGAGTTGCCGACCAAGAAGAGCACCGGACGGTCGCCCTTGCGCGTCGAACCGGCTTCGGGACGGGCCGTGCGGGCCAGATTGAGACTGTCGAGCGTAAGGTCGACCACTTGGTTGACGTCGGCCATCGGTGCGGCGACTTCGGTTTTCGGGTTGGCCTTGCGGGGCGTGTTCGTGGTGTTTTGCGCTTCGGTCTGCATGCCGCCGAGGCAGGTCAGCAGGCAGGCGAGTGTTGTTTTACGGATGTGTTTCATTCGATTGAGATATCAGTTTCCGTCGGGTTTTTCGATTTCGGTGAAGGGGCTGTCGTTCCAGCGGAATGTGTCGATTGCATCGGGATGCGCAGGGTCGTAGGCCGTGTAATCGTTGCGCAGATGTTGCACGAGCGGCAGATCGAGCTGCTTCATCCCCTTGATGACGCATTTGGCGATCTGGTAGGCGCCGTAGGGATTGAAATGGGTGTTGTCTTCCAGCGTGCGCGTCTGTCCGGGATAGGTCCCGGCAGGGTAGTGGACGAATGCGCGCTTCGACTGTTCGATGCCCAGCGCTTCGTAGAGCGTGCGGGTCATGCCGTTGAGTTCGATGAGCGGGATGTTCTCGCGGGAAGCCATCCAGCGCATCGCTTCGGGATAATCCTCGTGGGTGTTGCGGATGTGGCCTGCCTCGTCGAAGCTGCGGCGGCAGGTCGGCGTCACCAACACGGGGTGGGCGCCACGGGCGCGGGCTTCGTCGACGAATACTTTGAGCGAACTCATGTAGGAATAAAAGGCGCCCTTGCCCGGGCCTTTGAGTTTCTGGTCGTTATGGCCGAACTCGATGAAAATCCAGTCGCCGGGTTTCATCTGTGTGAGGAGTTTTTTCAGTCGTCCCGCCTTGATGAACGTATCGGTGCGTTCGCCTGATTCGGCATAGTTGGCGAAACATACCTCATCCGTGAAGAAACGCGGAATCATCTGTCCCCAGCTGGCCCATGGTTCATTGTCTTGGTCGACGACGGTCGAGTTGCCGCACAGAAAGACCGTCGGACGGTCGTCGACCCGCTCGATGGTGAGGTAGGCCAATTGAGGTGCGGTGCCGTTGAATTCGAGGGTCAGTTTGTCGTCCCAGTTGAGCTTGCGGCGTTCGCGCGGCTTGATGCGCACCGATTCATCGTCGGAGATGCGCGTGTTGCGTTTGTTGATGACAAATGTGCAGATTTTCAGTTCGCCCCGCTTCGTCGGGACGTTTTCGTAGAAAAGGCGGCGTGATTCGCCGCGCAGGGTCGTTTCGCCCGCTGCACGGTGGTTGCCGATGACCGCAGTCACGAGGTAGTTGCCATCGGGTACGTCGACCGAGAAGAAGAATGGTGCTTTGCTGCCCGCCTCGGGCGAGGATTGCAGATCGTAGCCGTAGCCGCGTTCGGGCGTGTAGCGGTCTGCGGCGGTGATGCGCGTATGGCCTTCGCGGACCTTTTTCGTGTTCGTGAAGTCGAACCGAAGCGATTGGGCACCTACGCTCGTGGCGACGAGCAGACAGAGTGCCGACAGAATGTTTCGTTTCATTTGTTGAAAGTTGAATGGTTTCGCTAAATTACGGCTTTTTTGTCGAACGCCGAAACAAACGGCGGAATAAATCGAATGAGCGGCGAAGATTTATTCCGGTGCCGTCGGTCGGGGATTCGGAAAAAATCCGTAACTTTAACCGATCAACCTATTCAACCGAAAACCGATGATGAATCTTTTCAAACGGGCGGCCTGCTGGTGTGCGTTGGTGATGCTGGTCTCCGGTGCGCAGGCCCAGAATCTCGTAAAAGGCGATTACGGCTATCTCTATTGCCACATGAGCGACCGCGGCGAATGGACGGCGTATGCCTTGAGCCGCGACGGACTTCATTTCCACGATTTGATCGGCGGCGATTCGATTTTCAGTCCCGCCCGCGTCGCCCGTATCGAGGGCGGCACGCGCGATGCCTACATCTGCCGCAAGCACGACGGATCGGGTTATCTGATGGTCACGACCGACATGTGCGTGGCCAAGAGCAAGCAATGGTACAACTATGGCATCGACCTGCTGACCAGCGACGACCTCATTCATTGGGAGTCGACGACGTTCGATTTTCGTGAGGGGCCGGCCATCTTCTCCGACCCCGAATCGCCCGATCCGTACGAGAATTATGCGACCGTCGCCCGCGTTTGGGCACCGCAGATTTTCTGGAATCCGGAATACGTGTGGCCTGACGGCCGCAAGGGCGGCTATATGATTTACTACTCGCTGCTGAATCCTGCCGAGGAGGAATACGACCGGATGTATTACTCCTATGCCGACGAATCATTCACGACGCTGACCAAACCGCGGCTGTTGTTCGATTGGGGCTATGCGACCATCGATGCCGACATCAACTATCTCGCAAGCGATGGCCTCTATCACATGATGATTAAGAAGGAGGGCGGACGTCCGGGCATTTTCACGGCAACGGCTCCTGCGCTGCACGGCCCGTGGAACGAACCCGTCGAGGATGATTATGTCGATTTCGAGGGCAACAAAAAATGCGAAGGCGTGTCGGCTTTCCAGCTGACGGGCGATTCGACGTGGTGCGTCGCTTATATCGAGTATTCCTCCCGACCGAAACATTACCGCATCTGCAAGGCCGATGAATATCTGCGCAATTTCCATTCGCCGCGCGACATCGAGGGGGTCGATGCACCTCAGCACGGTTCGTTCCTGCGGCTGACTGAGGAGGAGTACAAACGGTTGCAGGCGTGGTCGGATGCCGAGGAACACAAACATCTTGCGCCGAATGAGAACAATCCGGTTATTTCCGGTCTCTATGCCGATCCCGAAATCCTCTATGCCGAGCAGACGGGCCGCTACTATCTCTATCCTACGACCGATGGCGAAGTCGGATGGAACAACCACGATTTCCGTGTCTATTCGTCAGATGACCTGCGGACATGGACCGACGAAGGGGTGATGTTCGATCTGCGTACGGATTGTTCGTGGGCCGACAGCAAAGGATGGGCTCCCTGCATCATCGAACGCAAATACGTCGGCAAACGCGGCAAGACTTCCTATAAATATTTCTACTATTTCGTGGCCGAGGGGAAAATCGGCGTGGCTGTGGCCGACCGTCCGACGGGCCCGTTCCGCGATGCGCTGGGGCGGCCCATGCTGACCGAACGGCCCGAAGGGGTGCGAGGCGGACAAGTGATCGACCCTGATGTGTTCTGCGACCCGCAGACAGGCAAATACTATCTCTATTGGGGCAACGGATTCCTCGCTGTGGCGGAGCTCAACGACGATATGGTGTCGCTCAAGGAGGGTACGACCCGCATCCTGATTCCCCGCGAGCGGAAACGCGATTTCCACTACAATGAGGGAACATATGTTTTCTATCGCAACGGTAAATACTATTTCACGTGGTCGGAGAACGACACGCGCAGTCCGAACTACCAAGTACGCTATGCCGTAAGCGATTCGCCGACGGCTCTGACGGGCGGGGTCTCGCGGACGGTGCTGCTCGCCAAAGACGGCTCGAAAGGGATTTGGGGCACGGGGCATCATGCCGTGATTCAGCGGCCCGCTACCGACGACTGGTATATCGTCTATCATCGGTTCGCTCGTCCCGACGCCATCAAACTGGGTTGGGATGCGGGCTACCACCGCGAAATCTGCATCGACCGCTTGGAGTTCAATGACGACGGAACCCTTAAGCCGGTTCATCCGACTTTATAAGACTTGTGGGATGCAGGTGTTTCTATATGCTACCCACGGTCGTAGCACTATGCGCAGCTTTTAATAAAAAATCCTCGGTAACGGGCAGGAACAGGTCGTGGCCTGCATTGTTCAGGTGAGCCGTGTCGTTGCGGCCGCCGTTCTGGAAGTAAAGAGCCCGAAACGCATCGTCTTCGGCTGCGATGTTGCTCTGCCGCGCCGCATCGAATACCGGAATGTCGTAACGCCCGCATACTTCGAGTGTCGCATCGACCACTTGTTCCGAGGCGCTACCTGCGAAATCCTTGCATGTCCAGCGCGTGAAGAAGACGATGCGGGTTGCAGGGTAGCGTTCGCGCAATCCCTCGCACAACACGGCCAATTTTGCCTTGTAGTTGTCGATGCCGATCGAATCGAGCAGCGAAGCATCGTTGTGCCCGCCGATGACGACGATGTAATCGAGCGAATCGCGCATATCTTTGTAACGCTTGTACATCGCGGGCCCGAAGCGTTCGCGGTCGATCGCCACGCAGCTGCCGTTTCGTCCGTAGTTGTAATACTCCATGCCGTGTTTCGCGGCGAACTTCCAGTGCCATGTCCGTTCGACCGGTTCCTTGTGGTTGCGCACGTAGCTGTCGCCTAGCACGCCGATGCGTTTGCCGACGAACGGGTCGTGCGAGGCCGATTCTACGGGGAAGACGTAGAATCGGCGGTCGGGTCGGAAATCGATCATCCACTGGTCGAGCACGACGTGCGGATCGAGTGCGCGGACGGTCAGCGTGTGACGGCCTTTCGTCAGCGTGACGGGCAGCGTCTTGACCGCCTGCCCGCGCAGGACGTTGCGTTTCCACGTGTCGGTACGGCCCTTTTCACGGAATGAGAATACCTGCTCCTCACCGTCGTCGATACGTACGCCGAAGCGGATGTCGCCCTTGTCGTTGGGCTGGGTTGGGATGACTGCCATGCGCAGCACGGCGTTGCCTGCCTCCTCCGAATCGAAGGTATAGACGACTTGTGCACCCTCGGGCAGCACGGTGGCCGCCATACTATGGCCCAGCATCTGTACGGTGTGCACGCCGTCGGATGCCGACGTCCAGTCGCAGGCATTACGGGCGATGCAGCGGTCGGCGGTCAGCGGATGGGCATCGGGCGTGGGAGTGTTGCCGGCCAGACGGTCGATCTCCTCGTCGGTCAGGCCGACGGGAACCGTGGGCGGATAGAAGACGTAGAGGTCGCGCGGGTCGGCACACATCGAACCGCGCCATTTTCCGCCCGCCATCGTCCGATTGTAGTAGTCGGTCAGCGTGCGGATTTCGCGATAGGCGCGCAGGCTCTTGGCCGTGGCGGCGTACATCGCATCGTCACGGTTCCACAGCGAGGCGTCGCATTGCCCCTGCGAACAGGAGCGTGCACGCTGGGCTTCGAGCATTTTGACGCTCATGGCCGCAGCCGTTTCGACGGGGTATTTCACCGCGGCGAAGAACGCGTCGCGCCGAGCGGAATCGACGAATCGTTCGGCCTCGGCAACGCTCCGGCGGATGGCTTCGAACCGCTCCATATAGCGGTCGGCCTCGCTGCCGAACTCCGTGAAACTGAACTCGGTGTCGATGATCTGCGAACGGCCGCGCGGATAACGCGAACGGTCGAGTTCGACTTGTGTCCAGCCCATGTGCTCGGGCTTGCGGATGCCGCACAACCGGTAGAATTCCTGCATCGCAGGCAACAGACGCCGGCCTGCTTCTTCGCCGAACTGCGTGCGGAGCCAACGTCCGAGGTGGGCGTTCAGTCCGTCGGGCCGGATGGCATCGATGTCCCAAGCCATGTCGAGGAACAGCTCCAAATCATAGGCGGCGACTTTCACGTCGTGGACGTTGGCGATCCACACACGGCGTGCGTTATGGTCGTAGGCCTGCCGCATCTCGTGATAGATGAGGCCTGGTTGGGTGGTGGTGAGCCACAGGTAATCGTGCGGTCGGCCCCAGTAACTCAAATGGTAGTAAACGCCCGCGCCGCCGCTGCGCCGTTGTTGCGTGCTGTCGCTCAGACGGGTCAGATAGCCGTAATTGTCGTCGCACCACATCAGTGTCACGTCGTCGGGCACGTCGAGCCCGTTCTCCATGATTTCGAGCACTTCCTTGTAGGGCAGGAAGACCTGCGGAATCTTTGCGGCGGAGCGGCCGAGGTGCTTTTCGAGCAATCGGCGCTGGTCGCCGATGACCCGTTGCAGGGCCTCGGTCTTTTCGTCCAATGTCGAGACCCCCTCCATCGCACCGTCGTGGATGCCCCGCATCCCGATGGTGTAGAGATTTTCGGCATCGCGCACCTCTTTCAGTCGTTCGACCCAGTAAGCCTGCACCGAATCGCGGTTGGTGATGTAGTTGTAGGGGCCGCGGCGGGCGGTGTCCCATTCGCCGACGTTGTTGCGCATCAGCGGTTCGCAATGCGACGTGCCGATGACGATGCCGCAGCTGTCCGCAGCTTCTTTGGCTCCCGGAACGAAATAGAACGGCGTGGTGAATCCATGCATCCCGGGCCAGATGGCGTTGGCGCGCAACCGCAGCAGCAGTTCGAAGATTTTGCGATAGGTTTTCGGTCCGATGCGCCCGGGTTCGGCCGGTTCGAACGTTTGCCAGCTCCACGGTTGCAGCGACCAGTCCTCGTCGTTGAGGAAGATGCCGCGGTAGGCGACCGAGGGACTTTGCAGTGTGCGGAAATCGGCGCTGACGGCGAGCTTCGTGCGGCGTTCGGGGGTCACATCGCCCCACCACACCCACGGCGAGACGTCCGCCATGCGCGAAAGTTCGAGGATGCCGTAGGCTGTGCCGCGGCCATTGCTGCCGACTATTCGAAGCTGTTCGTCGTGGATGTCGATGTGGAATCCGTCGGGTTTCGCGGTCAGTTCATCGACGGGCACGCCTGTTTTTTTCAGCGCATTCCGGACGGCCGCCGAGGCTTTGTTCAATTCAACGATGCGGATCGTGGCTTTCGAAGCTGGTGCGGCAATCGGTTCGAAGCCGGTGACCTGCCGGAGGTCGCTCCGGAACAAGTCGAGCGCCACACCGACGACCGGTGTGGCGTTGCGGGGTGCGGCGTAGGTGATGGTGTGTGAGCCGTCGAACCAGACGAACTCGTCGGCGCGAACGCTGCATGCCGCGAAGAGGAGCAGGAGGAACAGAAAACGTTTCATGCGGTTGGGTTGGTTAATCCATGTGGAAGACTTCGGGCAGGGGAATCGTCACGGGCGAATTGTCGGGGTTGACCTCCATGATGTCGGCCATGTAATCCCACCACTTCTGCACGATGGGGTTGCTGCCCATCTCCTGCGACGATTCGCCGCCGCGGGTCTTCTGGCAGGCGAACAGGATGTTGGTGTCGCGATCCCAGTAAATCGAATAGTCGTAGACGCCGTTTTCGGACAACAGTTTTTTCAATTCGGGCCAGATGGCTGCATGGCGGCGTTCGTACTCCGCTTCGAATCCGGGTTTGAGGAACATCTTGAATGCTTCGCGTTTCATGGTTTTAGATGATTTTGGTTGGTCGATGAATCAGCTAACGGGTAGTTTTCAGTTCGATTTTCGCCGTGCGAAGTCCGTCGGCACTGGCTTCGACCCGTACAGTACCTGCAGTGCGGTCGGAACGCAGGATGCAGAGGGCTGCGCCGTTGTGTAACTGCCGTTGCGGGCCGGCGAAAAGTTCGTCGCTTACGTGGTTGCCGTTATCGACAGCGAGCAGGTAAGCCGCCCCTGCGACGTGGAAAGTCACATTTCCTTGTGCGGTCGGGACGTGTTGCCCGCGGCTATCTACGGCGTAGACCCGTACGTATTGCAAATCCATGCCATCGGCCCGCCACGTTGTACTTTCGGGTACGAGTTTTAGAGCGACGGCCTTGCCCGTGGTGCGGAGCATATGCCGGGCTACTTCGTGCCCGCCGGTGCGGGCAATGGCCGTCAGTCGCCCCGGCTGGTAGGCGATGCTGTCCCAATGCAGCGTGTTGCGCTGGTCGGGTTGATTGACCGGATTCTGGCGGATGCCCAGCGAGCGTCCGTTGAGCGTCAGCTCGACCTCCTCGGCGTTGGTGTAGACCACGACGTTCGGAGTACTGCCTGCCGGCCGGTTCCAGTGTGATGAGATGTTGGCTTTGCCCACCTGTACGTCGTTCCATTCAATGACGTCGCTGTCATCCTGAATGCCGATGCGGACGACGGGTTCCGATTCGAACATGCTCTTGACGAACCATGCCTGCGGATAGGGCTGCAACGTGCGGTCGAAGAAAGAGAAGTGCCATCCCTTCCACGGCCATGCGTTCGATTCACCCCAGTATTCGATCGCGCCCCAGTAGGCCAGACCGACCACCGTGTCGAGGTCCATGCCGTAGAAAGCCGAACCCATGGCTTGGGTGGCCGCTTCGCTCTGGTAGAAAATCAAGTGCGGATGCAATTCCCGATAGCGCGGGAAGAACATGTAGCGGTAATTGTAGCTGGCCACGTCGGTGGCGACAGAAAGTTCGGGCGGAGCTACGGATTCGGGCTTATGGAAATCGGGGTCGTTTTTGGTAAGGGAGCCGCGCAGGGCGGGGAACATTGCCACGGTTGTCTTGCGGGTCGGGTCGTAGCGCTTGACGAGCACGTCCATCATGCGGTAGGTTGTTACGCCCCAGTCGCCGGTCGGATAACCGCTCCACTCCTCCTTGATTTGCAGTTCGTTGCCCAGACTCCACAGAATGACCGACGGGTGGTTGCGGTCTCGCCGGATCCACTCGGGCACCAACTCGGGCCAAAGTTCCCGCCACGAGCGCCGGCCGATCCAATAGTCCTTGTCCCATTTGTCGAACAATTCGTCGACGATCAGGATTCCGTGCTTGTCGGCCAGCCGCAGGAACGACTCGGAATAAGGGTTGTGTGAGGTGCGCACGTGATTGAATCCGAACGCTTTGAGGGTTTCGAACTGCCGTTCGATAGCCCGTTCGTAGGCCGCGGCGCCCACAGCCCCCAGATCATGGTGGTTGGAGATGCCTTTCAGCAGCACTTTTTTGCCGTTGAGTTTCAGTCCATACTCGGGTGAGAATTCGACCGTACGGATGCCGAATTGCGTCTCGGTGCGGTCGCAGATGCGTCCTTCCTTACGCAAGGTCACGACAGCCGTGTAGAGCTCGGGGTTTTCGCACGACCAGCGGCGGGGTTGTTCGACCGATATGACGGGAAGCGTCACCTCGGTCACACGCAACCGCGACTTGAGCGGGGTCGCGGTCGTGACGGCAGCGACCTGCCGACCGTCGGGACCGAAAATCACCGCTTCGATTTCGACGGGTGTGCGTTTGCCGCGGATGCCTTCGACCGCGACTTGTATGGCCACCTCGGCCCGCTCGTCTGTAACTGCAGGGGTCGTCACGAAGAGGCCGTGGCGTGCCACGGCCACAGTGTCTTTGACAAAGAGATGCACGTCGCGGTAAAGGCCGCCGCCGGTGTACCAGCGCGAACCGCGCAGGGTGGTGTACTCCGTCGAGGCTCGCACGGCGACGACGTTTTCACCGTCTGTATTCAACAACGGCGTGATGTCGGTTTCGAATCCCAGATAACCGTAGTCTGTACCGCCGACGAGTGTGCCGTTCAGGTAGACGTCGCCTGTGGTCAGAATGCCCTCGAAATCGAGGAAAATACGTTTGCCGGCCCATGCGGGATCGGTGGCGAAATGTTTGCGGTACCATGCCGTGCCCGTTGTCTTGAATCCGTGAGCTCGGCTTGCTTGCTCGTCCCACGGTTGTTCGATTTGGAAGTCGTGAGGTAGGTCGAGCTGACGCCAAGCCGAATCGTCGAATGCAGGATGTTCGGCCCCAGCGGGGTCGCCGGCCTTGAATAGCCAGCCGAAATTGAAAAGTTCCGTTCGGCGTATGTCGTCCTTCGTCCGCAGCTCTTGCAAGGTCGTTCCGCCTTCCTGTCCGACGGCGGAAAGCGCAAGGAGGCAGCCTCCGAAGATAGCAAGCATTCTGTTTTTCATCTGTTTCATCGCTTGATGGTTTAGACGATTTATTTTTCAGTCAGTTGGTCGCAGACGATATTTTCGGTGCGGAGGTCTTCGATATGCTCGGTGTGCTCGATGAACTCCGTTACAGCCTTGGCATGGAGATTCCGCACGTCGATATGGCGTATGGGTAGTCGTGCGTCGCCCTTGAGGTCGATCATCGCGCGTGTGGTGTCGCACTCGACGCGGTTCATGCGGATGTTTTCGATGCGTGTGACGGCTGTTTCGTAGGTCGGCACGAGGTCTTTCCACTGGTAGAGCACGTCGGTGTCGATTTCGAGCATCCGTAGTGCATTGCCGACGCGGACATCCTCCATGAAGATGTTTTCGATGAATCCGCCGCGCCGGTGGTTGGTCTTGATGAAGAAGACGCGCAACACGGCATCGTCCACCGCACAATGGTGCATGTAGACGTTGCGGATGCCGCCCGAAATCTCGCTGCCGATGCCCAACAGTGTGTGACCCTTGATGATGTGGCAGTTGCGGACGACGATGTTTTCGCACGGGGCGTTCAGACGCCATGCGTCGCGGTTGCGGCCCGCCTTGATGACCACAGCGTCGTCGCCTTGATCGAACGTGCAATCCTCGACGAGGAAATTGCGCGTCATCTCCAAGTCGATGCCGTCATTGTTGTGTCCATGGGCCCGTACGTCCAAGTTGCGGGCGATGCCGTTGTCGCACAGGTAGACGTGAATCGTCCAGAAAGGACTTTCGCGAATGCGGAATCCGTCGAGTAGGATGTTGCGGCAGCGGTTCAGATGAATCAGGTGGGGACGCAGGTGGTTTTCACCTACGGCCATCTGCCGCTGCTCGACCGGCACGTCGGTCGAAGCTTGCGTATAGAGCTGTTTCAATGCCTCCAAGTGGGGTTGAGGACGCTTGAACCACTCACGCCACGTATCCATGTAGGGGCTCAGCGTGCCGCTGCCCGTGATGGCGATGTTCTCGCAATCGTACGCATAGACCAGCGGCGAGTAGTTGTAACACTCCAACCCCTCCCACGAGGTCATCACGGCGGGGAGGTAGTCGGCAGGATTGTCCGTAAAACGGACGACGGAGCCCTCGGCAAGGTGCAGGTCGACGTTGCTGCGCAGGTGGATGGGGCCTGTCAGCCACTCGCCTGCGGGGACGATGACGCGCCCGCCACCTGCGCGGTTGCAGGCTTCGATGGCAGCGGCAAATGCCTCGGTGCAGGAGGTCTGCCCGTCGGCGACAGCGCCGAAGTCGGATATGGAGAACTCCCGTTCGGGGAAGACAACCTCACGAATCGTCGGCATCTCGAACGGAGCCTCGACCGTGATGTCACGATAGGTGATTTGCGGCGACTGGCAGGCAATGGCTCCGCCGAGCGATGCGCAGAGTGCGAACAGAAAGTGTGTCGGTTTCATAAGCGGTTGTTTTTTGGGGTCGGGCGTGCCGACGGCTTTTTATCTAAGGTCTTTCGGGAGCGCTGGTGAGGGCCGGAAGCAGGGTGGAGACTCTATCGTGTTAATAAAAATTCGATTTCGACGATGCGCAATTCGTGGCCCACGCGGTTGCCCGACTTCGATTTGTAGAGGTCGAGCTCGTTGGCCACGGGTGCTGCCACTTCGACGATCTGTCCGAACGCATCGCTCTCTTCGCTCGTGCCGGCCAGACGGATAGTGATTGCATCGGTCGCTACGGGCTTGACCGGCAAATGGACATAACCCAGACTTTTGGGTGTCTCGCCGCTCCAAATCAGTTCATCGCCGGCGTAGATTTCGAGCGGATAGCTGCGCATCCGCCAGCCGGTCAGCTTCATGCAGATTTCGTCGACTGCAGCACGTTCCGCCAGCCGGTAGGTAATCCAAGCTGTCGCGGGACGACCATCGTTGCGCCACTCCGACAACTCGTTGTCGTCGAAACTCTTGTAAACGTCTGCTTCGTTGGCTCCTGCGGTCGCCGAGGCAATGGCGACGGTGTGTTTCATGTCGCGGTAGGATGGGGTGGCGGGTGTTTCGCCGCGGGTGAGACGCCCTGCGAGCGCATCGCCTGCAATGTATTCGCTCAGTCCGTCCGTGATTTTTACTGGATGGGTTTTCAGTACGATTATGGCGTCTTTCACTCCTTCGGCAGTAGCCCGCACGACGATGCGACCGTTTCGGCGGGTCGAACGGAGCAAGGCACGGTTGACCCCGCATTCGACGGGTAGGTCGTGCGAAAGAATATAATTCTCGGGGCCCAAAGCCAGTCCGCCGCGCCATTCGGCCGGACCCTCTACCTCGAGGTGAATCGTGCGGTCGTCGAGCGGACAACGCCGTCCGGCGGCGTCGCAAACCTCGACTTCGAGCAGAGTCAGATCGGCGCCGTCGGCTTTCCAGCCGGTCGGGTTTTCGATGGCTGTCAACCGGATCTGTGCAGGCTCGCCGACGGTTTCGAGCATGTTCGTTCGTTCGGTATGGTGTTCTCCGGTTGTAGGGTCGGTATAGGTGCTGAAAACTTCGAGCGTGCCGGGCTCGAACGCCACGTTCTCGAACGTGTGGAGGAATTGGTAGTCACGGTGTTTTTCACCGACCGGACGGCCGTTCAATCGCAGTTCCACGTCGTCGTAGGTCGATACGACGTAGACCGGTTTGACCGTTCCGGCGGGATAATTCCAATGGCCGATGATGTGCGTGCGCCGGTGTTCGGTGTCGACCCAACCGTCCCACATCACTTGATGGGCGAAAAAGGCGTCTTTCGGGATGCGCATCGGATCGACCACACCGCTTGCACGGTAATTGGCTTCGCCGCGCTGGTGGGTGTTCGTGTCGGAGAAGATGATTTTCGTGCCGCCCGAGCTGACGCGCCCGCCTGTCCCCGGACGCTCGAGCCAATAATCGAACCAGCGCCGCACACCTTCGACGGCCAACATGTCCTGATTGTGGTTGTAATCGCTGGCATCGGCGCCGCGGTAGAGCGGACCGTCTCCCTCCTTGTGGTAGGGGTAACTGTATGAATCCCAATAACGGCGCAGACCCTCGTCGCGGCTGTACTCCATGGCCCACATCGGATGATGGGCGCTTTTGTTGATGTAAAGCATTTCGCCGCCGTACTCCGCCTCGCGGATGTCGAGCATCTCGCGCGAACCGATGGCACGTCCGCCGTGCGGGTCGTATCGGTCGCGCAGGGCTTTCATTTCAATCATGTGTTCGCGCGAAATGGCCTTGTTGCCGCATTCGTAGAAGAGGATGCTGGGATTGTTGCGGTTGTAGATGATGGCATCGCGCATCAACTCCGTGCGCTGTTCCCATTGACGTCCCTCGCGGTCTTTCTCGGCGTCGCCCGCGGGCATGGCCTGAATCAACCCCACGCGGTCGCACGATTCGACGTCTTGTTTCCACGGCGTCACGTGCATCCAGCGCACGAGGTTGGCGTTGCACTCGACCATCAGCCCGTTGCTGTAATCGCTCAGCCATGCCGGAACACTCATGCCGACGGCGGGCCATTCGTTCGAGGTACGCTGGGCGAAGCCTTTGAGCTGCAGCACGCGGTCGTTGAGCCAGACCTTGCCTTCGGCGAAGCGGGCTTTGCGGAATCCGGTGCGGGTTTTCACGGCATCGACTATATCTCCCGAACCGGCGTCGACCAGCTGCGTTACGACGTCGTAGAGATAACCGTAGCCCCAACTCCAAAAGTGCAGTCCCTCGGCGAGGGTCTCCGTGCGAAGCGTGGCCGTGTCGCCGGCTGCGATTTCGACCGGTTCGGATTCGGCCGCAGCGATTTTACGGCCGTCGCGGTCGCGGACGACCATCGCATAATGCACCCGACGGGCTTCGGAACCTTCGTTGCGAACCTCCGATTCGGCGTGGATGACGGCACGATGGGCGGGAATATCCATATCGGTGGCATAAACGTAGACGCCGGTCGTGCCGAGCGTACTGTACAAAGGCAGGGTCTGATAGAGATCGCCGGTCACGTGGAGCCGGATATTTTTCGGGATTCCGCCGTAATTGGCATTGAAGTTCCGGTCGGACCATTGATATTTGGTATCGGTCGCAGCTTCGTGATAGTCCCAGTCATTGTCGATGCGCACGGCGAGGATGTTTTCACCGTCGACGAGGTAGGGCGTCAGGTCGAATCCTACGGCCATGACGCCGTTTTCATGCAGACCGAGCGGGTGGCCGTTCAGATAGAAGTCGCCGCGCTGGCGGACACCTTCGAATTCGATGAAAACCTTGCGGCCGCGAGCAGCTGCTTCTTTGCGGGTTTGTGCGGGCAGTCGGAAATGCTTGCGATACCACATGACGGTATCGGTCAGCTCCTTGATATGCACGCGGAATGCTTCGTCCTCGTTGAATGCCCGCGGAAGCGTTACGGTGTGCCAGTCAGCGTCGTCGAATGCCGGTTGTGCAGCTTCGGTTTCGGGCAGGTCGCCGACGTGGAGCAGCCAATCGCTGTTGAAGTCGTAGGTTTTCCGAACGGGATTTTCGCGGGCGGCGAGTGGAAATACCGGCAGCACAAGAATAGTTGCGATTAATAGTTTCAGGACTTTCATCGATTCGTTTTTCGGTTTGAACAAAGATATGAAAAATCGGATGCAGAAACAAGCAAATGCTTGCTTCTGCCGAGACGGAGCATCTCCGGCAAAGCCAAAGATAGCCAAAATATCCGATGCGGGCAAGTGAGCCGGTTGCAAAAATCGTCTGCGAAAAAAGAGAGCCGTTCCTTTTCGGAACGACTCTCTTTTGCTTATCGCTTCGGGTCGAATATCAATAACCCGGGTTCTGCATGGCGGCTTTAGCCTCGGGGGTGAGGTTGTTGCCGTTGTCATCCAACAGACCGTCGATGAACGTCTGCGGAATCGGACGCAGGTTGTGATGATCTTGGATGTTGGCAGCAGCGCGGGTGTTGAATGCCTTGGCACGTTTCACCAGCGTTTTCGTACGGCTCAATTCTTCCCAACGGTTCCACTCGCCGAGCAACTCGCGGGTACGCTCGTTCATGATGAAGTGGATTTTACCTTCGAGTGAAGTTGCGTCTACGCCGATTTTATCCAGAATCGCCTTGTCTTCTTCCGGCAGGTTGCTCCAGTCCGAAATCGTCAGATCGGATGCAGGCCAACCTCCGGCAGGTGCCGTCTGACCGGTCGAGATGCAGTAGGTGTTTTTCTTGATATACGAATATTCGTATGCCTTCTGGTTGCTCATCTGGGTACCGTCTTCTTCTTTGTTTTTCTTGGCGGTAATGGCCGTTGCCGTTGAGTTCGTCCGGTCTCCGTTGAATGCCTGCGATCCATCTTCGTATGCTTCGCGGTCTTCACCGGATTTGTATGCCGCACGGGCGCGCAGTGCGTTGATGGTTGCCAAAGCACCGGCATCGTCGCCGTTGCGTACCTGACATTCGGCTTTGATCAGGTACGTTTCACCTGTACGGGCCAAGGTAATGTCGCGGTGGGAATCGCCTTTTTCAGCGGTACGCGTACCGTCTTCCGTTTTGTTGATACCGCAGTAGAAGTTGCAGGTGTTGGGGTCGCCGGATGCACCGTGCTTATCCATCTCGTAGTTTTCGCCGATGTACAACGGAAGCACGTTGGGCACCCATTTGTCGCCCCATTGTGCGGGACCTACGTTTTGCGGATAGACGAATTTGTGCTGCTCACCGGCGCGTCCGATCGTACCGTGGGTAGACGTAACATCGGTGCCTTTCTTATTCAGAATGAACATGATGCCCGGGTCACCCAGTTTGGGTTCTTTGCCTGTGGGACAACCAGCTTTTTTCATGACATCGGGAGCTTTGTAGTCGTTATAGCCGTAAACGGTTTTGAAAGTCTTCCACAAACGCGAATCGTTGACATTGTCGAATACGTTGTATGCGTATTCGGTCGGACGGCAACGCTGGAAGTCCATACCGCCGATGTACTGACCGCGCTGCACATAACCACCTGCGAAATTCGAGAACTGAGGGTTGAAGTAGTTGTACGTACGGTTGCCGTAACGACCCGACGTCGAACCTTCGTTGTGCGGAATGGCCATCAGAATCTCTTTCGATTTTTCGGTAGCGCAGTCCGTTCCCGTCCAGTGAGCGTAAAGATTGTTATAGTCTGTTTCGAGCGGACGGTTGGTCATTACCTCGTCGCAGAGCTGGATAGCCAGATCGAGGTCGGCTTTTTTCGGGTATTTGCTGTTCCAGTCGGCGCAACGCTCGCTCTGACGATAGAGCAGGGCTTTGGCGTAGAAGTGAGCGGCCGTGTACTTCGTCCATGCGTAGTATACCCAATTGTTGTCGGCAGGGATCAGTTCGTAGGCATGTTTGAAGTCATCGATGATTTGGTTGAGTACCTCTTCCTCCGATGCCCGCTTGTAGTTGCGTTTCACTTGACCGCCTACTACCTCGGCAGGTTTGGTTTGCAAAATGACGCCGCCGTATTGTCCGAACAGACGCAGATAGTTGTAACCGCGCAGGAAATAAGCCTCGCCCAAAGCACGATCGTGGATCGATGCAGGCATTATGTCCTCGCTTGAAATCAACAGGTTCGCCGTCGAAATACCGAAGTACATCTGGTTCCAAATAGCGTCGATAGCCGGATTGTTTTTAGCATCTCCGGTTGTTCCGGACCAGTTGAGTGCACTGAAATTGGCTGTATAGTCGTTCCACGGTTCCGCGCAGTTGGAGCCGGCTACCGTAAATTCGTCGCAGCCATAGAGTGTTGTGCCATAGGCCCACTCGTAACCGCCCCACCAACGGATATCGGCGTAAAGACCGCCGACCATCTGCTCGACGCCTTCGGGCGTTTTCAACAATCCGTCGGAAATCAGATGCCCTGCATCCTCCTCCAGAAAGTCGTCGCCGCAGGAGGGCGCACCCAGTACCAACGCGCAAGCGAAGATACCGGCGAATATTTTATTCATATTTTTCATAATCTTTTTCCTTGTGTTTGTGTTAAGTCAACGATTAGAAACCGATATTCAGACCCACCGTGAAGCCGCGGTTGTAGTAGCTCGTACCGAGGTCGAGATCCCAGAAGTCGACGGACGAATAGATATTGCCCAAGTTGCGGCCTTGTACGTAGACTTTCAACGAGCTGAAGCCGATCTTGTTGCAGATGCTCTTCGGGAAGTTGTAACCCAACGAGAGGTTGCGCACCTTCAGGAACGATGCTTTTTTGTAGCCCAACAATCCGCAATAGGGGTCACCGCTACTGCGGCTGGAGTTGTAGATAGGTTTCTGCCATTCGGAATTCGTATGATCGGGAGTCCAATAGTCGACCTCATACTGGTTGGCAGCGCCCGACAAGGCTTGGCCTTCCGTCGAAACCATGTAACCGAAGCGGCCGTAGAGTTCGAGACTCAGTTCGATACCCTTCCATGAGAAGGTGTTCGACCAGCCCAAGGTCCAATTCGGATTCTTGTTGCCCAAAATCACACGGTCCTCATCGCCGATTTTGTAATTGCCGTCCTGATCGACCGGACGAACCATACCGGGCTCGAATTTGTGGCCGTTGGCGTTGAATTTGGCCATTTCCGCCTGATCTTCGGGCGTATCCTGCCACAGACCGGCATGATCGAAGCCATAGTAGACACCGATCGACTGGCCGATGAACCAGCTGTTGTCGATCATGTCCTGTTTGCCGTTGAGCAACGATACGATTTCGTCTTTCTGATAAGCGGTGTTGATCGACGATACCCATTCGAAGTCCTTGGTGCGGACGGGGGTGAAGTCGACGCCGATTTCGATACCGAAGTTCTTCGTCTCGCCGACGTTCGCCATCATCGACTGATAACCGGTCAGCGTAGGAACGGTAGCCTTCATCAGCAGGTCTTTCGTATGCGAGTGATAGATATCGATCGTACCCATGATGCGATTGTCGAAGAATCCGAAGTCGATACCGTAGTTCCACTGCGTGGTCTTCTCCCAACCCAGCGTTTTGTTCGGCATGTAGTTTTGCTTGCTGTCCATGTTGACATAGTAAGGCTCGTTCGTGGACAGGATCGGGAAGCTGCTGTTATACCCATCGCCCGGCATCTTGAACTGCGAAACGACGCCCAGCGTACCGTAGGCATCGACGGACGAGTTGCCCGTCGTACCGACGCCGACGCGCAGTTTCAGGTTGTTGATCCAATCCTTGTCGCGCAACCACGACTCCTGGTTGATACGCCAACCGATCGCTGCCGACGGGAAGAACGCCCATTTGTTGCCTTTGGCCAATACTGACGAACCGTCGTAACGACCCGATACGGTCAGCAGGAAGCGTTCGTCGAAATTGTAGTTGATACGGGCCATGTACGAAGCCAACTGATTCTCGCTGAAGCCCGTGCCCATGCCTGCACTGTATTGGGTATCCTTGATGTCGATGATGCCCATGTTGTTCCACAACATCGAAGGATAAGGATAACCCTGACCCGACATGCTGGCGTTTTCGTGGTTGTATTTCGAAGCCGACTGCAACAACGTCACACCGACATTGTGTTTGCCGAACTGACGGTTGTAGAGGATCATGTTGTCCAACGTCCACGAGAAGTAACGGTCTGCACCCCATTTTACGTAGTTCTTACCGCCTGCACGAGCTGCCGACGAAGCGTCGATGAAGATACCGTTCCGACGATAGCGGAAGTCGGGACCGAACGCGAATTTGTAGCTCAAACCTTTGAGCGGTTTCCAGATTTCACCGAAATCGACTTGTGCGTAGAAGCTGCCCAATGCGCGGAAGCTCTCGCGGTTATCGTTCGATTTGGTCCATTCGTCCATCACCGTGAGGGCGGCTGACTCCGAACCTGCAGGCATGTTGATGATATCACCGTCCTCATCATACGGCAGCGCATAACGCGGAATCGCTTTGGCTGCGCCGTAGATATCGGTCGGACCGGAGTTCGTGCCGACCTGACCCGTGCGTGAGAAACCGTACTGCTGCTCGGTGTAAGAAAGGTTGACCGAAGCGCCCATCTTGAACCATGATTTCGGGGTCACGTCGACCGTCGAAGCGAAGTTGTAGCGCTGGTATTCCTGACCTTTCTGCGTACCGTCGTTGCTCAGATAACCGAACGAGAACGAACCTTGAACATTCTCCGTACCGCCCGAACCGCTCAATGTGTGTTCGTGGGTGATACCTGTCTTCGTAACGAGGCCGCCCCAGTCGTAGTCGGTCACTTTCGAAGGATCCCATACGCCGTTGACCCAGCCTTTTTCGATGTTGGCCCAACCCGGGTTGCCGGTGAAGTAATCCATATCGCTTGTGTACGAGGGTTGATCGCCTCGCGGATTGATATTGGGGTTGGCATTGTATTTCGCCCAACGTACGAACGTAATCATGTCGCTGGCACTCATGGCAGGCTGCAGGTCCTTGATATTCTCGACAGTTACCGTACCCGAGTAGTTCAAGTTGAATTGGCCGGCCTTACCGCGTTTGGTCGTTACGAGAACGACACCGTTGGCACCGCGCGAACCGTAGATGGCGGTCGACGAGGCATCTTTCAGAATGTCGATGGATTCGATGTCGCGCGGGTTCAGTGTTTCGATACCGCCGGCGCTCAGAGGCACGCCGTCGACAACGTACAGCGGCTTGTTGCTGGCGTTCAGCGAACGGTTACCGCGGATGCGGATGTCGCCGATTTCACCCGGACGCTGGTTCGACGTGATGTCGACACCGGCAGCCTTACCCTGCAATGCTTCGAAAGCATTCATAACGGGCTTGGTGTTCAATGTTTCGGAGTCTACGCGGGTCAATGCACCCGTCACGTCGCTCTTTTTCTGGACACCATAACCGACAACGACCACTTCGTCCAGCGTGGCGCTGTCTTCCTCCATCGTGATGTTGAAGAACGTTTGGCTCGGAACAGCAATAGTTTCGACCGTCTTGAAACCGATGAAAGTAACCTCGAGGGTTCCGTTTGCCGGAACATTGTTCAACGAGAAGTTACCGTTGATGTCGGTATTGGTACCGTTCATCGTGCCTTTCACGAGAACGCTTGCGCCGATCACCGGTTGTCCCGATGTGTCGACCACATTACCTTTGATTGAATTGCTCTGTGCTGCCGCACCCAACGTCAGCATCGAGAACAACGCAACAAAGAACAACCGCCGGAGTTCCCCCCCCCATGCGGCACAAGATTGTAAATGTCTTGTTGTCTTCATGTTGTAGTTAAATTAGTAAGTAATTAGGTTGATTTTGGTAACAGATGTTTCTTTTCGTGTTTTGATATTTGGTTTTTACATAAATCTCCGTTTCGAAACGATTGCCTCGTAAATGCCGTGGTTCCCGTTCCGATGGTAGCCGGTTTTGTTCTTTTCTGGGCTGCATCGACGGATGTGAAAAAGGCGTTGACAAAGCCCCTTTTAAATGAACCGTAACACAAATATAACAATAAATTTTTATTTAAACCAAGGTTTTTTACTTTTTTTTATTTCAAAACCGAATGTTGGAGATGACGGTTCGTTTTATCTCCGGAGAACCGTTTTCGGCTCTTTTTTATCGTCTAAAAGGGTGTGGCGTTTGTTTGCAATCGAGCTTTAAGAGCGATAGAATGGGTGGATTCGTCGTGTTTGTAAAATCCGTGCGTACGGAATGAAAATCAATATCGACTGTTCGGAGACGAGAGAAAAAAATAGCTCGCCGAATCCTGCGGGTTTTAACGGGAAAGAGTCCGGTGTGATTGTTCCGGCGAATTGAAAAAATTTAATTAATGCTTCTGTCCGAGGATTTGTTCGATGAAACCTGCCAGTGAAAAGCCAAAGGAATAAAAAAAAACAGATGACCCGTCAACAAGTCATCTGTCTGAGTGGTACCACCAGGAATCGAACCGGGGACACAAGGATTTTCAGTCCTTTGCTCTACCAACTGAGCTATGGCACCATCCGCAATGCAGGAGAAATACGATTCGGAATCGATTTCTCCCGATTGTGGTGCAAAGGTAGTCAAAAAATCCGTAACTGCAAATCCTAAGCCCGATTTTTTTCGCCCGTTTCAACTGAAACGAACCGAAGACTTATGGGTCGCATCTCCGATTCGTGGCTTTTGAGAATTATCGTCAGTAAATCTTTTCAATAGTACCCGATACAAAACCGGCCTCCGATTTCGGAGGCCGGTTTGCAATGCTCATGGAGCGTTTAGTATACTTCCATGATTTTGAAGAGCGTTTTTCTGGGACCTTGATTACCGTATCCAGTTACATACCAGTCGGGATTCATCTCGAAGATCTGCGTCTCTGCATCATAGGAGCAATTCGCCGGACAGAAGAAGTACATATCCGATTCTTCGTCGTACGGGCCGATATAAACCTGGATGCTGCCATCTTGACGCACCGTACCGATCGGGTGGAACGTGTCGCCGCCATCCCATGCGAAATCGAAATGCAGTCCGTCATCCCAAACATCGGTCAGACGATATTGGTCGAGAATTTTCGAATAAGCCATTTCCTGTTCCCACGGATTTTTAAACAGCGCACATGCGAACATACATTTGGCATACGGCTCGAAATCGGATTTCATCACACTGATGTTCCAACGGGCCGAACCGTCATTATTGGGCGTGTAGTAATCGGCATATTCGGGTGCGATTTCGAGTGTCAGGGTATACTGCTCGAACGGCTCCATCTTTTCGGTCATGCCGATTACGCATTCGGCTTCCGTTTCGCCGGCAGCAAACGAGATCGATTCGGGGAATACGAAACATTCGGGTGCGATGGTCGAAATCTTCACGGGAACTTCAGCTGCTTCGGCCGAAACAGCCCGCGCAACGGTCAATGTGAATTCGGTTTCGGCAGGGCTTACCGTAGCCGAAGTGAAGTTATCTACCGAGAAATAGACATTCTGACAATTTTCGGGTGTAACGGGCGACGGTTCACGCGTCACGTCGTCGTCGCAAGCCGCACAAGCTGCGGCTGCCAGTAACAAAAACAGATATTTTTTCATATTTCAGTCTCTTTTTGAATTCGTGAATCGGCATCAGTCGGTTACACCGTCCAACAGCGAGGGATTCTGATCCGTTGTCGGATAGCTGCCGCCGTTGTTGTCATCCTCCGAGATACCGCCGTTGGCATTGATCTCATCGCGCGGAATGCGGCAGAGGAAGATCGGGTCTTCGGCCGGAATGTTGAACCGGAATGCGTCGGGGAAGTTCGATTCGGCTTTCGTGGCGTTGTGGAAGCGCACGAGCGGTTTCTTCAGACGCATCAGGTCGTTTGCAGCGAATCCTTCGCCCCACAACTCCACGCGACGCTGGAACCATATTTCGTTTTGGAACTCTTCCGCATTCGTAGCCTTGCTCGTATAGGCGGGGTCACGATAAGTTTGCACGAAGCTTTCGAGCAACTGTTTGCCGCCGTTCAGGTCGCCGCTCATACCCGTAGCCTCGGCCTGAATCAGCAACATCTCTTCGGCACGCATCAGTGGCCAGTCGCCCGCATTGATCGTATTACCGACCTTATTGCCGTCAGGACCGAATTTGACGTTCGTGTAGGGATAGAACTTTTGTTTTTGTTCGGCAATGACCAGAGAACCGATCGGTTTTCCGGGCTGGCCGGGCCACGTAAGATCATTGATCAACGGCGACTCGAGGTTCTCGTCTACCCACCATCCCTTGCGTACGTCGGTAGCGGGAATCTTTTTGTAGAGTTCGACGTTGCAACGTGCGTAACAGCTCTGACGCGTGGTATAGCCCGAATTGAGGGAACCGAGCCATCCTTGCCATGTGTGGTTGCCCGTGCTGATCAAGTCGCTCTCGTTGATGATGCAACCCCAGATCCAAGCGCCGTGAGAACCGTCTTGGAAGGTCGGACGGGCCAAATCGCTCGGCGTATACGGAGTATAACCGACCATTGCTTTGGCTGCATCCGCTGCAGCTTCGTTCCAGTTGTTCATCACCAGATTGACGCGGGCCCGAATACCATAAGCCACCTGCTGGTTGATCGTCGATTTGTTGGGACGGTCGAAGCCATCCAACAGCCCGATCGCTTCGGAAAGGTCCTTCTGAATCTGTTCGTAAACCGAACCGACCGATGCGCGGGGATTATTGGCTGCCTCGTCGGCCGACATGTCATCCAATACGACGGGAATCGACGGCAGATCTTCATGACCTTTGTAGGTCAACTGGAAACGCTGCACCAGTCCGAAGAGTGCGAATGCACGTGCGCTGAGCGCCTGACCGCGATAGTATTTCAGCGTCTGGTTCTCCGTGTCGGCGGGAATCGCTTTCAACACGTCGTTGGCTGCTTTCAGATAGTCGTAATAGAAAGTCCACTCTACGTAAGGTACGATATAGCCCGGATCACGGTCGGTATAGTCGCATGCCGGCATATACCAGTTGAAATCGTTGTCCACGCATACCATATCGGCACCGTTGTAGTCGTTGGCGATACATACCGAAGGAAGTCCGAAGTCGATGGCATAGTACTGTTTTCCACCTACGCTGAACTGCGAGAACATCGAGGATGCGAGGTTGGCAACATCGGCCGCGATACGTTCGGGCTTCATTTCGACCACCTCTTCTTTCTGTTTGTCCGTTACTGTGCCGCCTTCGGGCATCGTATCGAGTTCGCAAGCCGAAAAACATGCAGCGACGGCAAGAAGCGATGCTATTTTGATGTTGATTTTCATACTCTGTTGTTTTTATCGATTTAGAACGTAAGATTTATACCTCCCGACAGCGTGCGCAATGCCGAATAGTTGAAGGCCCCGATATCGCCCGTACCGCCGAAACTCTGACGCGGGTCGAGACCTTTACGCGTCGAGATGAGGGCTACGTTGTCGGCCGAAACGTAAATACGGATCGAGCCCATGTGCATTTTGCTGGTCCACTTCTTGGGCAACGTATAACCGAGCGTCACGTTGTTCAGACTCAGGTAATTCGAGCTGGTCAACTCGCGCGACGAACGATGCTCGTAGGTAATGTCCGAAGCATTCAGACGCGGTACGTCCGTGTAGGGATTCTCGGGAGTCCATGCCTTGAGAATGTCGGCATGCCAGTTCGTACCCAATTTGTCGCCTGCATGCATCAGGTCCAGATAGCTTCGGTCGTAGATTTTACCGCCGAGCTGATAGGAGAACTGTGCCGACAGGTCGAATCCGTAGAACGAAAGCTGTGTGCCGAAACCGCCGTAAACGTCGGGCAGCGTCGTGCCGAGATCGCTCTGTTTAGCCGCATTGTAGTCGGTGATTTTCGTGAAGTCGCCGTTGTCGGGGTCCTTGTAGAAAAGGGCCGATCCCGTTGCAGGATCCACTCCGGCGTATACCACGTAATAAGCATCGTACAAGGAACCGCCCTCACGGATGATTCGCTGTGCACTGCGGATACCGCTTTCGGCTACGTTGCTCGACAACTCGAGTACCTTGTTCTTCAGATAGGTGGCATTCAGATTGACACTCCACTGGAAGTTTTTCGTCCGAAGCAGCTCGCCGCGCAATTCGAGCTCGACACCGTAGTTGCGGATCGAACCGACGTTGACAGGAACCGACGAATAACCGACCGAAATAGGCGTAGGCAGGTTATAGAGCAGATCGGTGGTCTTCTTGTTGAAGTACTCGAAGCTACCGGTCAGACGGCTTTTGAAGAAGCTGAATTCGACGCCGGCATTGAAATTGTACGAAGTTTCCCACGTGATTTCGGGGTTGCCCTTGTAAGCCAGCGAGAGCGAGAAATCGCCGTTCACCGAGCCCACGGTGTATTGATCCATGTACGGATAATCGTTGGGCAGCATGTCGTTACCTTGCACACCGTACGAAACCTTGATTTTCAGTTCGTCGAGCCAGTTTTCGCTCTTCTTCATGAAATCTTCGCGGCTGAGGAGCCAAGCACCGCCGACCGACCAGAAGTTACCCCAGCGGTGATCGGGATGGAAGCGCGACGAAGCATCGCGACGATACGAAGCCGAGAAGAAATATTTGTCGGCGAGGTCGTATTGTGCGCGGAACAAGAAGCCTTGCGTCTTATATTTGCCCGTCGAAGAGGAAACCGACGGCGTTTCATAGATCGCATTGTTCAACTCGGCGATCGTCGGATTGTAGAGCTTTTTGTTCGAGCCGCTCAACGACTGGGCCGTCAGGCTGTAGTGCTCGAAACCGGCAAGCAGGCTCACCGTATGCTTTTCGGCGAACGTCTTGTTGTAGGTGGCGATATACTGTTGGTTGACACCGATATCGCGGGTGTGACCTACGGTTACCGAGCCCTGATTGGCCACGGCCGTGCCGTAGAACGAGTTGTAAAGCGTCGACGAGCGCGTGTTGGTGACGTTCGTGCTGATGTCGGCCTTGATTTTCAGACCCTCGTAGAGCGTTGCTTCGGCGAACCATTGGCCCGTGAAGACATCGTTGTAAGCATGATACTTGTTCAGTTTGAGCGTCATCATCGGGTTCGAGCCGCCGGCGAACGCACGCCGCTGGTTCGTGTTGTTACCCGAGTCGTAGAGCGTATACCCCATGTTGTCGCGGATGATGTTGCCATCCAAATCGCGGACATACATCGGATAGATCGGAGCGATCATGTTGGAGATGTAGAAAATGTTGCCGTTCGATCCCCAAGAGTTCTGACCGCTCGGATTGCGCAGGTCATAGTTCGTATAACCCATCGAGCCACCGACTTTCAGCCATTTTTTGGCTTGGTAATCGGCTTTCAGACGAGCGGTGTAACGGGTGAAGCCCGAACCGTCGATAATACCCGAGTCGTCGAGATAACCGGCCGACAGGTAATAATTCATGCGATCCGTGGCACCGGCGACGGAAACATTGTATTCCTGACGCAGGTTGCCGCCGTTGAAGAGTTCGTCGTTCCAATCATCGGGCGTGTAGTAGTACTCGCCGTCGCTGTAACCCAAACGTGCATTCGGATTCAACTTGCCGTTCGTTCCGATGAAGTGCTGGCCGTCGGGCACGGTGTAAACCTGATAGCCCACACCGCCGTTATCGGCCGAAAGCAGAGCCGACGAAGCGTTTTTGTGTGCCGAAACGGCATCCATACCGGCTGCGATACGGCTGTTGTAGAGCGATGCGTAACCCAGTTCGTAATAGAGAGCAGGGTCTTCGATTACGTTGTATTTCGAGATACCGCGCGAACTCGATCCCCACTTGGCGTCGAACGATACGGTTGCTTCGCTCGATTTGCCTCGTTTGGTGGTGATGATGATGACGCCGTTGGCACCGCGGGCACCGTAGATGGCAGCCGCAGCGGCATCTTTCAACACGGAGAGCGATTCGATATCGGCCGTGTTGATGGCGTTCATCGAACCGTCGTAAGGAACACCGTCAACGATGTAAAGCGGATCGGAATAGGCGGTCATCGAACCGAAACCGCGGACCTTGATGGTCGAAGTCGCACCCGGTTGACCGTTGCTCGAAATTGCTTGTACACCGGCTACCTGTCCCGAAAGGGCATTGGTCACGTTGGTTACCTGTCGTTTGGCAATGTCGGTGGACTTCACGACCGAAGCCGAACCGGTAAAAGCTTCCTTCTTGGCGGTACCGTAGGCTACGACGATGACATCCTCGATGGCTTGCGTATCTTCGTTGAGGGCGATGGTCAGATTTGTTTTGCCGGCAATGGCTACCGATTTGGTCTCATAACCGATGAACGAAACCGACAGCGTTCCATCGGCAGGCGCCGTCACGCTGAATTGTCCGTTCGCTTCCGTCGTGGCACCGTTCAACGTGCCGTCGACCATCACCGTCGCTCCTGCGATCGGCGTGCCGTCGGCGCTCGTAACCGTACCCGATATCTGCCGCTGCTGTCCTGCTGCCAATGCGCAGGCTCCGAACGCGGCAATTAACGTTAGTACAAGTTTTCTTACCATAAGCGTTAATTTGTTTAGTTGTTTTTTAATATAAAAAG
>Ga0209694_1000102_pt1 | contig 157657 bp, 151 predicted proteins | sample GluameincwithD2O_FD_187499 | JGI IMG/M metagenome (GOLD analysis project Ga0209694, IMG submission 187499) | Mouse cecum microbial communities from Vienna, Austria - Glucosamine amended microcosms incubated with D2O (SPAdes) (version 2) | ecosystem: Host-associated > Mammals > Digestive system... | reverse complement strand
TCGGGGTCATCCCCCACGCCGAGCCCTACGCCAAGCGCACCAGCCACGGCATGATTCTGGGCAAAAACCCCCACTATGTGGGCAACGTGGAGACCGAGGCGGAGAAGCAGGCCCTCATCGACAAATACGGCAGCCAGGCCATGCGGCCGGCGGTGAAGATGTCCAAGTCCCTGGGTAACGTGGTCAACCCCGACGATGTCATCCGGGATTACGGCGCGGACACCATGCGGCTGTATATCATGTTCATCGGCGACTTTGAGAAGACCGCCACCTGGTCTGACGAGTCCGTCCGGGGCTGCAAAAAGTTCCTGGACCGTGTGTGGAATTTAAGCGAGAAGCTGAAGGAGAGCGGGGAGGTCTCCCCGGAGAACGAAATGGCGGTCCACCGGGCCATTAAGAAGGTGTCTGACGACATCGAGGCCATGAAGTTCAACACCGCCATCGCCACCCTCATGTCCCTGGTCAACGACTTCTACGCCAAGGGGGCCACCCGGGGCGACTACAGGCAGCTGCTGCTCATGCTGTCCCCCTTCGCCCCCCACCTGTGCGAGGAGCTGTGGGAGCTGAACGGCTTCGGCGGGCAGGTGTGCCTCCAGCCCTGGCCGAAGTACGACGAGAGTAAGACCGTGGCCGCCACCGCCAAGATGGCCGTCCAGGTGGGCGGCAAGGTGAAGGCCAACATTGTCGTCCACGCAGACGCCTCCGACGAGGAGGTGGTGGCCGCCGCCCTGGCCGAGCCCAAGATCGCCAAGCTGGCCGAGGGGATGCAGCTGGTCAAGTCCATCGTGGTCAAGGGCAAGCTGGTCAGCCTGATTTTTAAGCCCCAGTGATCAAACCAAGCAGCCCGTAGGGGGCAGTCTCCGCACCGCCCCGCATATTTACAAACCCTTCATAAATCTACTCTTGACAGATGGCCCAAAAGGCAATATAATGGTAATGTTAAAGCCATAAATATGGCCCTACGTGAGCGGGAAACCCCCGCCGCGCGCGGAGGGAGGGAAATATAAATGTCGGAAGTCCGTGTGAGAGAAAACGAGTCTCTGGAGAGCGCCCTGAAGCGCTTTAAGCGCAGCTGCGCCAAGTCTGGAGTGCTGGCCGAGGTCCGCAAGCGTGAGCACTACGAGAGCCCCAGCGTCAAGCGCCGCAAGAAGTCTGAGGCCGCCCGCAAGAACCGCAAGAAGTTCTATTGAGCACAAAAACCGCCGAAGCGACAGGCTTCGGCGGTTTTTCAGCTCTCGGGGTATTTCCGGCTCGCATACCGGGCGGCCTCGTCCAGAACGTACTGCCGGATGGCCTCCGGGTCTGTATCGACGTCCCGCCATTCGAAGGCGCTGTCAGTATGGTAGAGATTGTGAAACAGATTGAGCGTGGTCAGATTGAAATCGTCCTCCGCCCAGCTGTCTTCCCGATAGCGAAGATTGAAGACAAAGGACAGCATATCTCCCTGCTCGGCGGGGGTCTCGGCCAGCATCCGCTCCATGCTGGCCGACAGAAGCGCGCAGACCCGGTCCAGGTTGTCCGGCGTGACGTCGATATTCACCCGAAAGCCGGAGTAAAAGTTCTCCTCCGGTTTGGACAGAGGATACCCGTTGCGGTTGACCCTGTAGTCCAGGCCGGCGGCCCGGGCGTCCCTTTCCCAGATGCGCAGCAGCTGGTCCTCCACATAGGTGTCGCGGTAATAGCGGTGGAGGACGGGCCAGAAGCCGTCGGAGGCCAGATAGCTGGAGGCGTAGAAGAGAAAATCCCGGTCGTCCCTGGGGGCCGCCACAAAGGTCCGGGCGCTGAAGACGCAGTAGCCGAGGTTGTCGCCAGGCGCTTTTTCCGAGGAGAGGATGACAAAATCTCTGCCGTAGCGCTCCCGCAGCTGCTTCGCCATGCCAAAGCGGGAGGAGGGGCCGAAGCAGACATACAGCGCTGCCAGCACGGCGCTCAGAATCAGTGCCGCCAGCAGGACGGTCCGCTTGCCGGGTATGTATTTTTTGACAGGACATGCCATGACAAATTCCTCCTCCGCCGTCTAAGAACTATTTAACCATAAACGGCCTCTTAACGCAAGGAGAAATTGGAGCGGTATCCTGAGATACCGCTCCAACTGTGTTTTCTTATTCCCAGGGCAGCCAGCTGTGGCCGCCGCGGGCATCCATCACGTCCAGCGCTCCGTCCAGCATCTCGGCGGCGTCAGCCATGGTCAGGGTATCAGCCAGCTGAACCGCCCCGGTGGTCTCTCCCCGGATGATGCCGGAGGCGGAGAGGTTAGCCGCGGCCTGAGCGGCCCAATGGCCGCCGATCTCAGAGGAGAACACCGCTACAGGCACATCGGTGATTTCCAGCAGGTTGTCCAGCATCACGGTGGCCTCAGCCCGGGAGATGGTGTCGCCGGCACCGAAGACAGGCGCTCCGCTCTCGTCCCGCGAGCCCTGGACCACCCCCGCCTTCAGGGCGGCGGAGACGGCCCCCTTGGCCCAGGTGGGGATGGCCTCGTCGTCGGAGAAGCCGGTGAGGGTCACCCCCTCCAGGTCCTCCAGCCCGGCTACCGACATGGCCATGGTGAGGAACTGGGCCCGGGTGACCGGCTGGTCAGGGTCGAAGAAATAGCGCCCGTCCACATACCGGCCCACATATACGCCCTCCTCCGCCAAGCGGATGGCGGACTTTTGAGCGGGGTGGCTGTCCAGGTCGGAGTAGGTCACCTTTGTGTCTGGCTTGTCAATGCGCAGAGACACCTTGGCCTCAGGAGAGGTGTTGCCCGCCGGGTCGATGGCCACATAGGTGAAGGAGTCCTTGCCTGTCTTGTTCTCATATGGGGTATAGACAAACTGGCTGGAGCCGTCCTCCGCCAGGGTCACCGCCCCCCGGGCGGGGGTGGAGGTGATCTGGAAGGTGAGGGCATCCCCCTCGCCGTCCACCGCGTCAAAATAGCCGGTGATGGCCACGTTCTTATAGGTGGCCAGCTCCATGTTCCGTGCCACCGGAGGCTCGTTTTTCTCGGTCAGGAGATAGATGGTCACAGTGCCCTGCCGGCTGTCCTGACCGGAGGAAAAGGAGGGGGTAAAAAGCAGCTGCGCGGTGGGCGAGGCGGGGTCCGCGGAGCTCTGGAACCGCAGACCGGCCAGAGCGGAGCCCTCCACAAAGGCCCCCTCCTGCACCGGCTGGCCGCCGATACACAGGGTGCCGGTGCCGGGGTCGGGCAGAACGTCGATGGTGATGCCGTTGAGGCTGATGCCGCTGCCGGATTGAACCACAAAATCCTCCTGGTCAAAGGAAATAATGGAGCCGACCAGTCCGTTTTTGGAAAAATCCTCTACATAGGGACCATCCGTCTTTTTACTCCAGAAAAAGGCGGAGGCGGGGAGCACAAAGGAAAAGGCCAGCGCCAGCGCCAGCAGAGGCGCCAGTCCGCGGCGGAGTGGAGATGAGCGTTTCATGGGATACCTCCTTTAAGATGAGTGTATCCCTATTGTTTTTCCGTTTAGGAAAATTATGCGGAGGGAATTTTTGATTGTTCAGCTTATGTACTCGTCCTCCGGGTCCGCAAGGGACATGACCGACACCTCGAAGGCGGTGCGCTCCTGCATCTGGCCGTCGATCTCCTTGGTGTAGACCCGGCTCTGCAGCCGTCCCTCCAGGGCCAGCCGGTCCCCCACCTTCATGGAGCCGCAGTGGTAGGCCAGGCTGCCCCAGGCGATGCAGGGCAGGTAGTCCGCCCGGCCATACCGCCGGTTGATGGCCAGGATCATGTCGCAGATGGTGCGCCCCAGCGGGGTGGCCCGGAGGGCGGGAGGTTTGCACAGAACACCGGACAGCGCCAGCACGTTCTCGTCCTCCCCCTCCTCCTGGGTCAGCTCGCGGGCAAAGACGCTGACCACCAGCCGGCTGCCCACCCCGCTACGGTTATTGAAGGTGCGCACCTCCCCCCGGACGGTGAGGGGGCTCCCTTCCTCCAAGGACAGGCCGGACAGCTGCTCCTTGGCGGCGATTACGTTGAGGTGGTCCTCCGCCCCCGACAGCCGTCGGGCGGACAGCGGAAGGAGAAAATATTCCACGCCGTGGTTCACATGGGAAGGGGCGGGCGGGGCGGACAGCCGTCCCCGAAGTAAAATTTTGTTGTTGGTCTGCATAAAAGCAACACTCCTATATCATCTGTTGCTTCCATCCTATGCAGAGCACGCAGGGGGTATGTCCAAAAGAAATTCCCAGGGTGAAGGAATTCACCCTGGGAAGAATCGTCAGCGCCGGCCCCCGAAGCCGCCGCCCCGGGAACCTCCGCCAAAGCCGCCGGAGCGTCCGCCCCCGAAGCCGCCCCCGCGGGAACCGCCGGAGAAGCCGCCCCCTCTGGGGCCGCCGGAGAACCCGCCGCCCCGGGAACCGCCGGAAAATCCTCCGCCCCGGGGTCCGCTGGAGAAGCCTCCGCCGTGGGAGCCCCCTCCGGGGCCGCTGAAGCCGGTGAAATTACCTCCCCCGCCCGGTCTGGGCCCGCCGGGCCCCTGAGGAGGCCTGGGAGGCGGCGGAGGCGCCGGCCTCCAGTGCCGGCGGTACCAGGAGGTGCCCGGCCCGTGCCAGAAGAAGATGGGCCGGAAGACCACCGGAGGATTGAGCACCCCGTAGTACTGCCGGCGGTAGGTGTTGTACCGGGCGCGGTCCAGGGCGTTGATCACCAGGACGATGGCGATGAGGATTATGACCAGCATCACCACCCCCACGGCGGCGTCTCCGCCGGAGGAATAGGGACTGCTGTTGTCCAGATAGCCCAGACCGTAGTTGTTTACATAAAAACTGTTGATCTTGCCGAACAGGTTGATGATCCCTTCGGCGGTCTTTCCGCTCTGGACGTAGTCATAAAGGCCGCTATTCATAAAGCTGGTGATTTCACTGTCAGTCATGGGGTAGTCCGGGCCCACGGCCAGGTAGGCGTCCTTGGCTGAGACGTCAATGACCAGGATACCGTCCGCCGAGGCCAGCTCGATCTCCTCGCCCAGGTCGTAGGCATACTCGTCAATATCACCGTCTACGGAGGTCACCGCCGCCACGGCAATGATGCTGTCATACCGCTGGGCCCAGTTGGCGTTGTAGAGGCAGATGCTCTCCTCGTTTTTGTTGGACAGTACGCCCGCCTCGTCCCAGATATAGTCGGCGAACTGCTGGGTGGACAGGCTCTCGTCCAGGGCGGCACTGCCCGAAGGAAGGGGCTCAGGCCGGTCTCCCCTGACCCGCCCAATTCCGATGGCCGCCACAATCATCACGGCGGTGAGCAGCCAGGCCACCCAGGTTTTCTGCAAAAATTTCATGGGTTATCCTCTCAGCTCCAGCAGCTTCTGCTTTAACTCGCCCTCAATGCGGCCCAGCTCCTTCTCGGCCTCTCTCCGCTTCTGTGCGCCCTCGGTCTGAATCTTCATCACCTCATCCAGAGTGGTGATGAGCTGCTGGTTGGTGTGCTGGAGGGTCTCGATAGAGACCACGGAGCGCTCGGCCTCCCGGGCGGTCTCTATGGTGCCCATTTTCAGCATATCGGCGTTCTGCTGGAGGAGCTTATTGGTCATATCGGTGACGGCGGCCTGGGCGGCGGTAGCCTGACGGCCGTGCTCCAGCCCCAGAGCCAGCACCATCTGGCTCTTCCACAGGGGGATGGTGTTCACCAGGGAGGACTGGATCTTCTCCAGCATCTGGGTGTCGTTATTCTGAAGCAGGCGGGTCTGGGGGCCCATCTGGACGGAGATCATGCGGGTGAGCTCCAGGTCGTGGAGCTTCTTCTCAAACCGGCTGCACAGGTTGGCGAAATCGTTGTAGGCCTGGGCGTCCTCCTGGGCGCCGGTGGCCTCCGCCTTCTTTTTCAGCTCCGCCAGGTCGTGGGTACGCAGGTACTCCAGCCGCTTCTTGCCGGCCAGGATATACATGGTGAGCTCCTTGTAATACTTGGTGTTCAGCTCATACATTTGGTCGAACATGGCCACATCCTTCATCAGAGTGACCTGGTGGTTCTCCAGCACCTTGACAATCTTCTCCACGTTGACCTCGGCCCTGGAGTAGCTGGCCTTCATGGCCTCCAGCTCGTTGCGCTTCTTCTGGAAGAAGCCGCCGATGCCCTTTTTCTCGGGCTGGCCGAAGGTCTTCAGCTCCACCACCAGGGAGGACAGTGCCTCGCCCACCTCGCCCAGGTCCTTGGTTTTCACGTTGTTCAGGGCGCTCTCGGAGAAGGCGGCGATATTCTTTTGAGCGGCCGCCCCGTAGTTGAGCACCAGGTTGCTGTCAGTCACGTCGATCTTCTGGGAGAACTCCTCCACCATCTTCTTCTCCGCCTCGCTGAGCATGGACTCGTCCAGCTTGACGGCGTTGGCGTCCCGGGCGGCCTGGGCCGCCTCGTCCGCCTGGGGAGCCGCAGGGGCGGAGGGCTCCAAGGTCAGCGTCGGGGCGGCCACCGCCTGGGCGGCGGAGGGCTCGAAGGTCAGCTCAGGGGTGGTGTTCAGGTTCAGTTCGTCACTCATGGTTTTGTTCCTCCTGTTTTTTGTAGTCGTCCTTCAGGCGATACCAGCGCAGCCACCATAGAAGTGCGTCAACGGTAAAAAGTGCGGCGACCGCGATTCGTAATGGGGTTGCATCTCGATATAGTACAAGAGCAATGGCGAGGCCTGCCGAAAATGTCCATGCAATTGCCATAGTCAGGGAATGCTTCAGGTCAGACCGTTTCTTCATGGCTTACTCCTTTCCTGTAGGGGCGGATGATATCCGCCCCTACGAAATGATGGCCTGTAGGGCGCGACGATCCCGGCGCGCCGCACATGGGCCGGTGCAAATGCTGGAAACGGCGGGCCGGGTCGTCCCGCCCTACAGCTCCAGGGTGGGGCCGTCCATCCCGCCGGTGGGAGCGGAGGGGCTGGACAGTCCCTCCTGGGCCAGCAGGTTCTCCATCACGGTGATGTCGGTGGAGACGTCCAGCGCCTCGTCGCTGAAGAGGGCGTCCAGCTGCTTGTCAAAGGCGGAGCACAGGGTATTCAGCATCTGCTCCACCTTGGCCTTGGTGGCGTCGATGTTGCTGCCCGAGATACCGGCGGAGTCCATCCGGTCGTAGGCGTTGAGCAGCTTGATGGTGGTGGGCAGGAAGTAGTCCAAAAACCGGGAAATCTGGGGCTGCTTGGCCGGGTCGGCGATGACATGGTCGATAATCTTCCCCGTGACCTCCTCCAGATGGTCGATCTGGGCGGAGATCTTCTCGTCCGGGATGGCGTCGTTGAGCCGCCGCAGCTCAGAGACAGCCCGGTCTTTCTCCTTCCGGAGGGCGGCTACTTTGGGGTCCTCCTCCTTTTTGGGCTCGGAGGGCTTGGCCTCCTCCCTGGGCGCGCCGGGGGTCTGGTAGACCTTATCCGGGAAAATGGCCTTGCCCAGCACAAAGGCGGCGAAGGACAGCCCGGCGCACAGGATATAGTGCGGCAAGGCGTTCAGAGGGAAGAGGAGGGCGTAGCCCAGCCAGACGAAGCCCACCAAGTAGATGGGCAGGACAGATGCTTTTTTGTGGGTGGTCATGGTCTACCTCCGCATAAAATAGATCAAGCGTATTTTACTCCCAAAGGGCGGACAGTGTCAAGGAAATTGAAACAGTTTGCAAAATCGCCGGGAAAGAGGTATAATACGAAAAAAGCGCCCGGCGGGCGCGGGAGGTTTTATGAAAACAGGCTTAGTATTGGAGGGCGGAGCCCTCCGGGCAATTTTTTCCAGCGGCGTATGTGACGGCCTGCTGGAGGGCAATGTGACAGCCGACTATGTCATCGGTGTGTCGGCGGGCATCGCCTATGGGGTGAGCTATGTGTCCCGGCAGCCCCGGCGCAATCTGGAGGTGGTCACCCGCTTCGCCCCGGACAGGCGGTATATGGGCTGGCGCAACCTGACGGACAAGAGCAACCGCAGCTATTTCGGACTGAAATTCGGCTTCAGCACCATCCCCAACGAGCTGGTGCCCTTCGACTACGACACCTTTGCCGCCTTTCCCGGAGAGGTGGAGGCGGTAGTCACCAACTTGAATACCGGAAAGGCAGATTACCTGGCCGTTCCCAGGCGGGACAAGGAGTCTGTCGTCCTCCAGGCCAGTTGCGCCATGCCCCTGCTGTTTCCCATCTATGAGATTGACGGCCAGCCCTATCTGGACGGCGGCATAGGCGACTCCATCCCTTGGCGGCGGGGGCTGGAGAAGTGCGACAGGGTGATCGTGGTCCTCACCCGCCCCCGGAGCTACCGCCGCAGGCCCGAGCGTATGATGAAGCTGATCCGGAAGCGGTACAGGGACTACCCGAAATTTGTGGCGGCCATGGAGCACCGGGCGGAGGTCTACAACCGGGACCGGGCGGCGATGTTTCAGGCGGAGCGGGAAGGAAAGCTCCTTGTAATTGCCCCCAGGTCCACCCTGGGCGTCGCCCGGACGGAGCGGAACACCGAGAAGCTGCGCCTGCTGTGGGCGGAGGGGTATCAGACAGCCGTGGACCGGATGGAGGAGATCAGAGATTATCTGCGAGGCTGAGTGCTGTCCCCGCACGGTCAACCTGGCTGGGCTGAAGGGCGTAGAGGTTCAGAGTGTCCCCCACAATGGTGAAAAAGGCTCCCAGCTTGGCCAGATTGGCCTGGCTCTGTCCCTGGGCCAGCACAGCAGAGAGGGCCACAGCCATGGTGAGCAGCTCCCCGCTGTTGGCATTGTAAATGGAAGACAAAAGACCACCCCCTGGACTATTCTATGCGGGATCAGGCCAAAGGGGTGCGGAAATGAGGCATTTTTATGAAAATCGTAATTATCGACGGTCAGGGCGGCCGGCTGGGCTGTCTGCTGGTGGAACGGGTCAGGGCCCGCCTGCCTCAGGCCCGGATCTATGCCCTGGGCACCAATTCCGTGGCGACCGCCGCCATGCTGAAGGCGGGAGCGGACCATGGCGCCACCGGTGAAAATCCGGTGGTGCGGAATGTTCTGGATGCTGACGGTGTGCTGGGCCCGGTTGGTATTGTAGTAGCCAATGCCATTCTGGGAGAGGTGACTCCAGTGATGGCCGAAGCCGTGGGCAGCTGCAGCGCCCCAAAGTTTCTGGTGCCTATGAACAGCTGCGGGGTCATGGTGGCAGGAGTGGATGAGCTGTCCATGCCCGCCTATGCCTCCCTGGCGGTGGAGGCCATGGCGGCCCGGCTGGAACAGGAAAAAAAGAAATAAGAAAATTTTGCGAAAAGTGTTGACAGCGGGCGGCAGATGTGGTAATATCTCTCTTGCGCTGAACGAGTGCCACACGCGCGAGTGGTGGAATTGGTAGACTCGCTGGCTTCAGGTGCCAGTGCTCGCAAGGGCGTGCGGGTTCGACTCCCGCCTCGCGCACCACACCGAAGCAAAGTACACTTTGCTTCGGTGTTTTTTATTAAAACCTATTACGATTAAACTAACCGGTCATATATAGTACGTTGGAAAAGGTGAAAACACTTAAAATATTTTGACAAAATAACGGTACACTATAAAGGGTCTTGACACCACAGAAGAGTGTTGTGCCGATAGATATACTGAGAATTAATAGAACTGACCGCCTGTCTATTTTGGACAGGCGGTCAGTTTTCCTTTTCCCGCTCCGCGATATATTTCAGCAGGACGGTCTCAACAAAATTTGAGAGGCTGCGGTTTTCCTGTGCTGCGTAGCCCTTCAGCCGGGCCACCATATCCTCCTCAAAGCGGAAGCTGTACACCTTTTTTTCAATTCCCACTGTATCACCTCGTAATAATTTTAAGTTGATTGTAATACACCGTCAAAGTTTATATTGTAATACGGCGTAAACTTTGATATACTGCGAGAGAGGTGATAAATTTGGAAAATTATAAAGAGATGTACCTGACAATGTTCCGTGCCTGTGAGGAGGCCGTGGATATTTTGATAGCCGCCCAGCGGAAGTGCGAGGAGATGTATCTGGCTGCGGGTGATTTGGAGGATCAATCGCCAGAGGAAAATTAGCACAGCCCCGGCTGTTCCGCCAGGAATGGCCGGGGTCTATTTGTTTATAATAAATTCATAAATGCGCTATTGACAATTTCCGGAGGCGGTGGTACATTATCTTTAGCACTCAGGGATTATGAGTGCTAAACTGATGGAGATAAGAGGTGGTGAGTGCCGTGGCGCTGTCAGACCGGAAAAAGCGTATTCTCCGCGCCATTGTAGAGACCTACATCGCCACTGCCGAGCCTGTGGGCTCCAAGGCTGTGGCTCAGCTGACCGGGCTGGATGTGTCCACCGCCACCATCCGCAATGAGATGGCCGACCTCACCGAGCTGGGCTATCTGGAGCAGCCTCACACCTCTGCCGGCCGGGTGCCCTCCGCCTCCGGCTATCGGCTCTATGTCAATGAGCTGATGGACCGGCAGCAGCTCACCATCCAGGAGACCCAGCGCATCAACGACGCGCTGAACCTGAAGATGGAGGAGTTGGACCGGGTGATCGACCGGGCGGGCAAGGTGCTCTCTCAGATCAGTGACTACCCGGTGTTCACCATGGCGGCCGCCAGGGAGCGGGTTACGGTCAAGCGGTTTGACTTGCTGATGGTGGAGGAGAACGCCTTTATCGCCGTGGTTATGACGGACAACAGCATTGTCAAAAACAAGCTCATCCACATACCCGGGGGACTGAGCGACCCCCAGCTTCAGATGCTGTCCGCCGTGCTGAACAGCTCCTTCGTGGGGCTCTCTCGGGAGGAGATGTCCGAGACCCTGGACAAAATGGAGACCCACACCGCCCCGGGAGCGTTCGAGCTCATCGCCATGGTGGCGGAGTTTGCCATGGAGGTGCTGGCGGAGCAGGGACAGCAGAAGTTCCGCGCCTCCGGCATCACCCATCTGCTGGAACACCCCGAGTACCGCAGTTTGGATAAAGCCAAGCCCCTGATGGCCTACCTCAGCGAGGAGAGCGACGTCCCGCGCCTGCCAGCCACCCTGGATACCGGCAAAAACATGAACATCCTCATCGGGCCGGAGAACGTGAACGACGCGCTGAAGGACACCAGCGTGGTGATGGCCAGCTACGACATCGGGGACAACATGCGGGGGGTCATCGGAGTGGTGGGTCCCACCCGGATGGACTACGCCAAGGTCACCGCCCGGCTGTCCTATTTCGCCGACAGCCTGACCCGGATGTTTGGAAAAGAATTGCCCGCCCCGGAGGAGTCGGAAGAATAAATAACGAGATGCGAAGGAGCATGAATCGTGAGTAAGAAGAAAGAAAAGAAGGACCCCGTTCAGGAGACCCCCATGGCGCCTGAGGAGGAGATTCTGGAGGAGCAGAGCGAGCCGGTTCAGGAGGCTGAACCCCAGGCCGACGCCGCCGTTGAGGAGCCGGAGGGGGCTCCGGAGGAGACCGGACCCTCCGCTGAGGAGGCGCTGATCCCCAAGGAGCAGTTTCTCCGCCTGGCCGCCGAATATGACAACTACCGCAAGCGCACCGCCAGAGAGAAGGAAAACCTCTGGACCGAAGCCAAGGCGGACACGGTGCAGGCCTTTCTCCCGGTCTATGACAATCTGGAGCGGGCGCTGAAGCAGGATACCGCCGACGAGGCCTACAAGAAGGGCGTGGAGATGATTATGGCCCAGATGAAGGAGGTCTTCGCCAAGCTGGGGGTCACCGAGATTGAGGCCAAGGGCCAGCCCTTCGACCCCAACCTCCACAACGCCGTCATGCACATTGAGGACGAAAACCTGGGGGAGAACACCGTGGCCCAGGTATTTCAGGCCGGCTTCATGCTGGGGGAGAAGGTCATCCGGTTCGCTATGGTTCAGGTGGCCAATTAAAGTGTGTAGGGCGTGACCGCTGGGCACGCCGCATACGCAGAATGTCAATTACGGCGCGCCGGGTCATCGCGCCCTACGCGATAAAAAGGAGGTCAGACCAACATGTGTAAAATCCGCAAGGACATCACCTACACCCTGATCCTCAGCGCGGGCCTGCTGGTCTGGCTGTCCGCCTTGTTTTCTATGGGAGCCATGCTCCTGCGATAAAATTTGTTAACACCAATCTTTTATATATTAGGAGGAAATCATCATGGGAAAAATTATTGGCATCGATTTAGGCACCACTAACAGCTGTGTGGCGGTGATGGAGGGCGGCGACGCCGTGGTCATCGCCAACGCCGAGGGCAACCGCACCACCCCCTCCGTCGTGGCCTTCTCCAAGGACGGCGAGCGCATGGTGGGCCAGGTGGCCAAGCGTCAGGCCATCACCAACCCCGACCGGACCATCAGCTCCATCAAGCGGGAGATGGGCTCCGATTACCGGGTGGAGGTGGACAGCAAGAAGTACACCCCCCAGGAGATCAGCGCCATGATTCTTCAGAAGCTGAAGGCGGATGCCGAGGGCTACCTGGGCCAGACCGTCACCGAGGCGGTGATCACCGTCCCCGCTTACTTTACCGACGCCCAGCGTCAGGCCACCAAGGACGCCGGCAAGATCGCCGGCCTGGAGGTCAAGCGTATCATCAACGAGCCCACCGCTGCGGCCCTGGCCTACGGTGTGGACAAGGAAGAGGCCCAGAAGATCATGGTCTACGACCTGGGCGGCGGCACCTTTGACGTGTCCATCCTGGATATTGACGACGGGGTCATCGAGGTTCTGGCCACCGCCGGCAACAACCGTCTGGGCGGCGACGATTTTGACAAGTGCGTCATGGACTGGATGGTGGCCGAGTTCAAGAAGGCCGAGGGCGTGGATCTGTCCGGCGATAAGGTGGCCATGCAGCGGCTGAAGGAGGCCGCCGAGAAGGCCAAGATTGAGCTGTCCGGCGTGACTACTACCGCCATCAACCTGCCCTATATTACCGCCGACGCCACCGGGCCCAAGCATCTGGATCTGACCCTGTCCCGGGCCAAGTTCAACGAGCTGACCCGCCACCTGGTGGAGGCCACCATGGGCCCCGTCCGCCAGGCCATGGGGGACGCCAAGCTCTCCGTTGGCGACCTGCACAAGGTTCTGCTGGTGGGCGGCTCCAGCCGGATTCCCGCTGTCCAGGAGGCGGTGAAGAACATCACCGGCCGGGAGGGCTTCAAGGGCATCAACCCCGATGAGTGCGTGGCCATGGGTGCGGCGCTCCAGGGCGGCGTGTTCACCGGCGACGTGAAGGACCTGCTGCTGCTGGATGTCACCCCCCTGTCTCTGGGCATTGAGACCGCCGGCGGAGTGATGACCAAGATTATCGACCGGAACACCACCATCCCCGCCCACGGCAGCCAGGTGTTCACCACCTACTCCGACAACCAGACCTCTGTGGAGATCAAGGTGCTCCAGGGCGAGCGGGAGATGGCCCAGTACAATAAGCAGCTGGGCGTGTTCATGCTGGACGGCATCCTGCCCGCCCGCCGGGGTGAGCCCAAGATTGAGGTGACCTTCAACATTGACGCCAACGGCATTGTCAATGTATCCGCCAAGGACCAGGGCACCGGCCGGGAGCAGCACATCACCATCACCTCCTCCACCAACATGAGCAAGGAGGAGATCGACAAGGCCATGCGGGAGGCGGAGCAGTTCGCCGCCGAGGACAAGAAGGCCCGGGAGGCCGCCGATATCCGCAATGCCGGCGACCAGACCCTCTACAATTATGAGAAGACCCTAGGCGAGGTGGGGGACAAGATTCCCGCCGAGGACAAGAGCAAGGTGGAGGCCGCTCTGGAGCGCCTGCGCGAGGCCCTGAAGGGGGCCGATGTCAACGCCATCAAGGACGCCACTGATGCGGTCAATAAGGAGTTTGAAGCGGTGGCCTCCAAAATCTACGGTCAGGCTGGCCAGGCCGGCCCCAGCCCCGATATGGGCGGTGCGGGCTTTGCCGGCGGTTCCCAGCCCGGCGGCCAGGCGGGTCCCGACGTGGTGGACGCCGACTATGAGGTCATTGACGACGACCAGAAATAAGAAGCGCGGAGCCGTCGTGAGCAGCACGGATGGACCGGAGCGAGGGATACAGACCAAGGAGGGCCGCAGGTCAGGATGTTTGTGTCCCGAGTGATCGGGAAGCCGTGCGTCGCGAACAGGCGCAGCGTGACAGGAGGTAGAGCGGGATCTTATCCGTCCCGCTCACCTTCCATGTCAAGAGGTGATAACATATGGCGGAACAAAAACGAGATTATTACGAGGTCCTGGGCCTGTCCAAGGGGTGCTCGGAGGAGGAGCTGAAAAAGGCCTACCGCAAGCTGGCTAAGCAGTATCACCCCGATGTAAACCCCGGCGACAAGGACGCCGAGTCCAAGTTCAAGGAGATCAACGAGGCCTACAGCATCCTGTCCGACCCGGAGAAGAAGGCCCGCTATGACCAGTTTGGCTTTGCCGGCGTTGACCCCAGCTACGGCGGAGGGGGCGGCGGCTTCGGCTTCGACATGGGGGATATCGACCTGGGCGATATCTTCGGCTCCTTCTTCGGCGGAGGCTTTGGAGGCGGCTTCGGCGGCGGCGGGCGGCGCAGCGGTCCCCAGAAGGGGGAGAGCCTGCGGGTCAATCTGGCCCTCTCCTTCGAGGAGGCGGCCTTCGGCTGCACCAAGGAGATTGAGCTCAGCCGCACCGAGACCTGCGAGGAGTGTAAGGGCTCGGGCTGCGCGGCGGGCACCACCGCCGAGACCTGCCCCGACTGCCGGGGGGCCGGCCAGGTGCGCATCCAGCGGGGGGCGGGGGGCTTCGCCTTCTCCACCACAACCACCTGCTCCAAGTGCCGGGGAACGGGAAAAATCATCCACACCCCCTGCAAGAAGTGCGGCGGGTCGGGCAGCGTGCGAAAGAAGCAGCGGGTATCTGTCACCATTCCGGCGGGCATCGACGACGGCCAGGCCGTATCCATGCGGGGCCAGGGCAACGCCGGGACCAACGGCGGCCCCGCCGGCGACCTGCTGGTGCGGGTGCAGATCAAGCCCCACCCGCAATTCCAGCGGGAGGGCACCACGGTGCTGTATGAGTGCCCGGTGAGCTTCTATCAGGCGGCCATGGGGGCGGAGCTGGAGATCCCCACCATCGACGGAAAGGTGAAGTACAACCTCCCCGCCGGAACCCAGACAGGCACCACCTTCCGGCTGAGAGGGAAGGGCATCCCCGAGCTGCGGGGGGGCCGGAGGGGCGACCAGTATGTCACGGTGAAGGTGCAGGTGCCCACCTCTCTCAACGCCGAGCAGAAGGAGGCCCTCAACGCCTTCGGCGCGGCAATGGGGGAGACGGTTCCCGAGGGCGGCCTGAAGGGCTTTTTTGACAAGAAGAAAAAAAGAAAATGATATGGATCAGGGCTTCGGATTTCGGAGCCCTGATTTTAATAAGATCAATGTATCATTGGTTATATTGGCATACTAAAGCGCTAATGTATTGTGTAGTTTGGACAAAATACACGGAATTGACAATTTGCTCTTGACAAAATCCGGGAATATTTGTATATTATACACAGCCCATAAAATCAGGACATATTTGCTGCTTCAAATCACTCGATGCGGTGTAATCGCATTCATTGCCGTGACTGAAACCCAGCAGAAATAAACAGCAATGTGGTCGTGCTCCACGGATTGCTGCTTGTTTCTGCTGGGCTTTTGTAATTCGGCGGCCCGGAGAGGCCTCTGCGGAGCGGAATATGTCAAAAGGCGCTCCCAAATCCACACTTCATCGACCGGAAGGAGGCAGTACATGAACGCATATGAGCTGGAACAGGGCCCGGGCGGCGCGAAGACCCGAACCTATTTTGTCATCGGAGAGTCCCGCACCAACGCGGACAACGCCATTACCACCATATACGGCTCCTTTTATCTGGCCTTTGAGATCAGTGAGGAGACGGAGCAGGTGGTGGCATTCAGCTGTACCCACACACTGGACTTGACGGAGAATTTTCTCCGCAAGCTCTTTTTGGGCCAGCACTTCCCCTCCATCGACACCTGGCTGGAGGAGGTGCTGGAGCGCCGGTACGGCGGGTCGTCCCGCCGGGCGGTGCTGGTATCCTACCGGGACGCCCTCAAGCGCTACCGGACCATGCGGAGAGGAGGGGGCGCATCGGGGAATTGACGCTTGGAACGAGTAACAAGTGACAGAGAAAAGGAGAGAGTATTGTGTTTGTGATTGAGAATGGTTTTACTTACATCGCGTTTCTGATGTTCCTGTGCGGCGGTCTGCTGGCCCTGCAAAAGTACGCCAAGTGGAAGATTTTTGACATTATGCCTCCGCTGGTGTGGATCTACCTGATTGGTATGATCTGCTGCACCGCTGGCATGTTCAACTCCGAGGGCGTCAGTGCCGCCTACGGCGTTTTGAAGAATAATCTGCTCTACGCCATGATCTTCGTCATGCTGCTGCGCTGCGACTTTAAAAAGATTGCCAAGCTGGGTGTGCGGCTCATCGCCATCTTCCTGGGCTGCTCGGTCACCCTGGCCGTTGGCTTTATCGTCTTTTACCCCATCCTCAAGGAAGCTATGGGTGGCGGCGAGAAGACCTGGGCCGCCACGGCCGCGCTGTTCGCCTCCTGGGTGGGCGGCTCCGCCAATATGGCGGCGATGGAGGCCAGCTACGGCGAGCTGATTGACAAGGGCGCCTACGCCTGTGCCCTCGCGCTGGACACCGTGTGTTACTCGGTGTGGATTGCCCTGCTGCTGATGATGGTGAAGCACTCCGGCAAGTGGAACAAGGCCACCAAGGCCGACACCTCCAAGCTGGACGCCCTGGCCGAGGCCGCCAACGCCGAGGTAGCCAAGGAGCAGAAGAAGGCCACCGGCGCGGACTGGGTATTTCTCATTGGCCTGGCGCTTATCGTTTCCGCCCTGTCTCAAAAGGTGGGCCTGGCGATGAATACCGGCTTTAAATCCGTGGGTCTGGCTATGTTCGACAAGGGCACCTGCACCACCGTGTTTGTCACTGTCCTGGGCCTGATCTGCGCCATGACCCCCCTGGGTAAGCTGCCCGCCGTGGAGGAGCTGTCCAGCATCCTGCTCTATGCCGTAGTGGCCATGCTGGCCTCTCAGGCTCCGCTGAACGCCCTGTTCGACGCCCCCATGTGGGTGCTCTACGGCTTCCTGATTCTGGTGGTCCACGTGGCGCTCATGTTCCTCCTGTCCAAGATTTTCCACTGGGACCTGTGCATGGTGTCCACCGCCTCGGTAGCCAACATCGGCGGCTCGGCCTCGGCCCCCATCATTGCCTGCGCCTATAACGACTCCTTCGCCGGCATCGGCGTTATCATGGGCGTGCTGGGCGCCGCCATTGGCAACTTCTTCGGCTTGGGCATGGGCGCAATTCTGCAAATGCTGGCCTAGCCGGCCCAAATAATCCGCCCAATTGATTTGCTGAAAGAGGGCCCCGCCCCGGTGGGGGCGGGGTTTCTTTTGCACCAAACCGGGAAAAGGAGACATTTTATGGACGTCAACGAGACCTTCCGCAGCCTGAATGTGGGGCTGCCCGAGGATATCCTCCGCCGGAAGCTGTATGGGGACCTGGAGGGGGCGGTCCGTCTCATCGACATGCGTCTGGCCCGGGGGGATATTCCCCAGGGCCTGCGGGACTGCATGACCGCCCAGCGGGAGATGATGCTGCGCACCCCTCCCGACTACCCCTACGACCGGGCTCAGGCCCTGGCCCGGGTGCGGGCCTATATCCCCAACTTTTCCCAGGAGGAGTTTGACCGGCGGGTGGATGAGGGCAAGATCGGCTGGATTTATCTGAATGGCCGGCCCAGCTACTTCGCCCGGTTTTTCGAGACCATGTGCAAGGCGGAGCCCGCCTTTGCCCGCCGGGCGGGCGTTCAGATGCACGGCGTGGAGAGTGTGGTGGAGGCGGACAGCAAGGAGGGACGGCTGGACCGGTGCATACGCCTTATGGGGGAGCGGGGGAGCCTGTCCAACCGCATCCGCATCCGGGCCACGGTCCGGCTCAAGGATGAGCTGTTCACCCCGGGTATGTTCCTCCGGGCTCATCTGCCCCTCCCCGCAGCCTGTGAGCAGCAGAGTGAAATTACCGTCGAGGGGATATACCCCAAGGGGCTCGCGGCCCCCGCAGATGCTCCCCAGCGGACCGTCTGCTGGGAGGGGGAGTGGCAGGAGAATCCCGAGTTTTCCCTTGTGTACTCCTACATCCACACCGCCCGGTTCCACGACCTGACCGCTCCCGGGCCGGCCCGACCCTTGGGTGAAGCGGCGCTGGCCCCCTTCCTGGCGGAGGAGGCCCCCCACATCATCTTTACCCCCTACCTCCGGGCGCTGGCGGCCCAGCTGACCGAAGGGCTTGACAGCCCACTGGAGCGGGCCCGAGGCATCTACGACTTCATCACCCTGAATATGAAATATACCTTTATGCCCGCCTACTTCGGGCTGGAGAACATCGCCGAGAACTGCGCCCGGAGCTTTACCGGAGACTGCGGGGTGTTCGCCCTGCTGTTCATCACCCTGTGCCGGTGTGCCGGCATCCCTGCCCAATGGCAGAGCGGCCTTACCGCCGAGCCCGACTTCTGCGGCGGCCACGACTGGGCCCGGTTTTATGTCCCGGAGTACGGCTGGCTGTACGCCGACCCGTCCTACGGCACCGCCGCCGTCCGGGCGGGGAATGAGGACAGGCGCAGGTTCTACTTCGGCAATCTGGACCCCTACCGCATGGTGGCGAACCGGCAGTTCCAGGCCCCCTTCACGGTGAGAAAGGCCCACTGGCGGGCCGACCCCTACGACAACCAGGTGGGGGAGCTAGAGACGGCGGACCGGGGGCTGACCTATGGAGAATTTGAGCGGACAAAAGAGGTGTTGCTCTGTGAGGAGCTGTAAGGAGAGAGAAATGGAACTTTATGATTGGATTGAGCGCAACAGCGATGACCTGGTGAGAAGTCTCCAGGGCTGTGTACAAATCCCAAGCGTCTGCGCTGACGACCAGAGCGGCTATCCCTACGGCGAGCAGGTCCACCGCTGTCTGCACTACGTGCTGGAGCTGGCCCGGGAGCTGGGCTTTACAGTCCACAACATGGATGAGCAGGTGGGCTGGTGCGAGTACGGCCAGGGGGAGGAGATGGTGGCGGTGCTCAGCCACCTGGACGTGGTGCCCGAGGGGGAGGGCTGGACCGTCCCGCCCTATGGCGGCCAGGTGCTGAACGGCAGGATCTACGGCCGGGGCACCATGGACGACAAGGGCCCCGCCCTGTGCGCCCTGTATGGCCTGCTGGCCATCAAACAGGCGGGTCTGCCTCTGAAGCGGCGTATTCGGCTGATCTTCGGCCTGAATGAGGAGACGGGGAGCGCCGACCTGAAGTACTACACCACCCACGGAGGCGAGATTCCTGTCATGGGCATCACCCCCGACGGAGAGTACCCGGTAATCAACGGGGAGAAGGGGCTGGTCACCGAATTTTTTACCAGGGAGCTCCATCAGACGGGTGTCATCCGGCTGACCGGCCTGTCCGGCGGCGAGGCGCATAACATCGTCCCGGCCCATGCCCGGGCGGTGCTGGCCTGCCCCGGAGAGATGGCGGAGAAGATTGCTGCCCGCCGGGCGGACAGGGTGCGCTGCACCCGGACAGAGGAGGGCGTCTGTGTGGAGGCTGAGGGGGTGGGGGCCCACGCCTGCACCCCTGGCGAGGGGGAGAATGCCATTGGCCGGCTTATGCGCTTCCTGTCTGACCTGCCCCTGGAGGGGGAGCTGAAGACCATGGTGGATATGCTGGCCGGCCGGCTGGGTATGGAGTGGGACGGTCGTTCCCTGGGCATTGCCATGGAGGATGAGCTGTCCGGCCCGCTGACCATGAATATGGGGGTGATCCGGATGGAGGGAGAGCGGGTGGATGTGAGGCTCAACTACCGCTACCCTGTCACCCGCGGCTTTGAGGAGTGCGGGCCCCAGGTGCGGGCCGCCTTTGAAGGGGCCGGCTTCCGGCAGGACTATCTGCTCCACAAGCCCGCCCTCTATATGCCCGCTGACAGCCCCCTGGTCAGCAAGCTGATGAAGGTATACACCGGCTGCACCGGCGATTCGTCCGCCGCCCCCAAGTGTATCGGCGGAGGCACCTATGCCAAGATGATCCCCAACACCCTGGCCTTTGGTCCAATCTTCCCCGGAGACGAGGTGCGGGAGCACAAGCCCGACGAGTATATGGAGCTGTCCCGGCTGACGGACAACACCAGGCTGCTGGCCTCCGCCATGTATGAGATGGCACGATGAAAGGAATGAGAATATGAAAATTACAGAGGTAAAGCTGGGTAAAATTTCTGTCCCCCTGCGGGTCCCGTTCAAAACCGCCCTGCGCTCGGTGAACAGTGTGGAGGACGTGATTGTAGAGGTCCGCACCGACACCGGCGCCGTGGGCTACGGCGAGGCGCCCCCCACCGGGGCCATCACCGGCGACACCACCGGAGCCATTGTGGGCGCCATTCAGGACCACATCGCCAGGAGCATTGTGGGAATGGAGGTGGATGATTTTGAGGATGTGCTCCAGACGGTACAGAAGTGCGTCGTAAAGAACACCAGCGCCAAGGCGGCGGTGGACATGGCCCTATGGGACCTGTACGGCCAGCTGTACAAAATTCCCGTGTACAAGCTGATGGGTGGGGCCAGGAAGCAGATTGTCACCGATATCACCATCAGCGTCAATCCTCCAGAGGAGATGGCCCGGGATGCCGTCAACGCGGTGGAGCGGGGCTACGACACCCTGAAGATCAAGGTGGGGGCCAATCCGGAGCTGGACGTGGCTCGGCTCACCGCCGTCCGCCAGGCCATTGGGGACAAAACCCGTATCCGCATCGACGCCAATCAGGGCTGGGAGCCCAAGCAGGCGGTCCGGTTGCTGAACCAGATGCAGGACAAGGGGCTGGACATCGAATTTGTGGAGCAGCCTGTAAAGGCCCACGACTTCCAGGGCCTGAAGTATGTCACCCAGCGCTCCTATGTCCCCGTCCTGGCGGACGAGAGCGTGTTCTCCCCCGAAGACGCCCTGACCATCATGCAGATGGGGGCGGCCGATCTGGTGAACATCAAGCTGATGAAGTGCGGAGGACTGTACAACGCCCTGAAGATCGCCTCCGCCGCCGAGGTCTACGGCGTGGAGTGCATGATCGGCTGTATGCTGGAGGCCAAGATTTCCGTCAACGCGGCGGTCCACCTGGCCTGCGCCAAGAAGATCATCACCAAGATCGACCTGGACGGCCCTGTGCTGTGCAGCGAGGACCCTATCCTGGGGGGCGCGGTGTTTGAGGAGCAGCTCATTACCGTCTCTGACGAGCCCGGCCTGGGCATCCAGGGCGTGGAGGGGATCCAGTACCTGTAACCGCTGCTTCTTCCAAATTTTCCTTTTTTCGGCAAAGAGCCCCCTTGCGCCTTGCAACCTGCCTCCCGCTGTGCTATGATATGAGCAGGAAAAATGTAGAACTGCGGCGTGGAAAGGGAGGAGATGAGCACGTGGCGGAGGAAAAGGGAGCTGTGGAGGCCAGGCTGAGCCCGGAACTGATGATGGAGGTATGCAGGGCGCAGAACTTTGACCCCTCTGAGTTTGCCAAGCGGCATGGGGAGGAGTTCACCCATCTGTATCTCCGGGCGGATGGAATGCTCAGCCATGTGGGGGAGGAGATTGTTTCCTATCTGGCCAAGCGGGTGAACGAGTGCCTCTCCAAGGCGGAGTACGCCCTGCTGTCCTATATCGAATATGCCGGGCGGAGCCCTCGGGTGAAGGAAAACGACCGCTTCAGTGAGGCGGTGGCCCACTATCTCCGGGTGCGCAAGAAGACGGGAGGCGGCTGGGTCTATGCCTTTGAGGGGGAGGGGGCCAGAGACCGGTGTCTGGCGGCCTATCCCCAGATGTGCGCTGTGGCCCGGGCAATGTATAAGTTTGCCCAGGAGACCGAGGAGTTTAAAGAGATAGCGGGAACGGACGGGCCCGGGGCCTGGCCCGATCCCAGAAAAGTGGGAAGATAAGCTGTTATACGGCGCGGAGCATTGCTCCGCGCCGTATGTTTCCCGTCAGGATGTGTCAGAAAATAGGATAATTTGCACGTTTTTCCCTTGTAAGCCGGGGGGATATATGTTAGAATGACAGACAGATTGGGCCGCCGCGCAGACGGCGGCGAAAGGAGAGAAAGCCATGTCCAATGGAATATCCATGGAGCGGGTGGAGGAGATCATTGACAGCTACGGCTGTGAGCTGCACCACCTGATCGCCATCATGCAGGACATCCAGACGGAGTACAAGTATCTCAGCCCCGCAGTGCTGGAGCGCATCGCGGAGAAGCTGGGGGTAGGGGTGGCCAAGGTATACAGTGTGGCCACCTTCTATGAGAACTTCTCCCTGGAGGCCAAGGGCAAGTACATCATCAAGGTGTGCGACGGCACCGCCTGCCACGTGCGCAAGTCCCAGCCCATCTTCAACGCCATCTATGAGTACCTGGGGCTGGAGGGCAAGCAGAAGACCTCGACCGACGGGCTCTTCACCCTGGAGACGGTGGCCTGCCTGGGGGCCTGCGGCCTGGCCCCGGTGGTGACGGTGAACGACCAGGTCCACTCCAAGATGACCCCGGAGCTGGCCATCGATTTGCTGGAGGAGCTGAGAAAGGAGGATGCCGCCCATGCCTGAGATGAACCGTGAACGGCTGGAGGTCCGCCGGGTGAAGGCCAAGCGGGCCCTGTCCTACCAGAAGCGTCAGATTCTGCTGTGCGCCGGCACCGGCTGCATCGCCGGCGGCGCGCTGAAGCTGTACGACTACTTTAAAGAGGAGTGCGCCCGCCGGGGGCTGGACGTCTATGTGGGCCTCACCCAGGAGAACGAGGTGGAGGACGTCACCGAGCCCAAGGGGGACGGCGTCTATCTGAAAAAGAGCGGCTGCCACGGCTTCTGCGAGATGGGCCCCCTGGTCCAGATTGAGCCGGAGGGCATCCTGTACACCCATGTCCAGATGGAGGACTGCGACGAGATCATTGAGAAGACCATCCTCAAGGGTGAGGTGGTGGAGCGCCTGCTCTATGAGCTGGACGGTGTGAAATACTCCAAGCACAGCGACATCCCCTTCTACCACCGGCAGCACCGCATCGTGCTGGAAAACTGCGGTACCACCGACGCGGAGGACATCGACGAATACCTGGCCCGGGACGGCTACGCGGCCTTTGAGAAGGCTCTGTTTGAGATGACCGACGAGGCCATCTGCAAGGAGATTCTGGACTCCGGCCTGCGTGGGCGCGGCGGCGGCGGCTTTCCTGCCGGCCGGAAGTGGGACAGCGTGCGCAGGCAGCCCAAGGGCAAGAAATACGTGGTCTGCAACGGCGACGAGGGCGACCCCGGCGCCTTCATGGACCGCTCTATCATGGAGGGCAACCCCCACTCCATCATCGAGGGAATGCTCATCGCCGCCCTGGGGGCGGGGAGCGACGAGGGCTATATTTACGTCCGGGCCGAGTACCCCCTGGCGGTGGCCCGGCTGAAGACCGCCATCGCCAAGGCCCAGGAGATGAACCTGCTGGGGGACAACATCCTGGGCACCCAGTTCTCCTTCCACCTCCACGTGAACCGGGGAGCGGGGGCCTTTGTCTGCGGCGAGGGCTCCGCTTTGACCGCCTCCATCGAGGGCAACCGGGGTATGCCCCGGGTAAAGCCCCCCCGGACGGTGGAGCATGGCCTGTGGGCCCAGCCCACCGTGCTCAACAACGTGGAGACCTTCTCCGCCGTGCCCCTGATTATCCGCAAGGGGGCCCCCTGGTTTAAGTCCATCGGCACCGAGAGCTCCCCGGGCACCAAGGCCTTCGCCCTGACGGGCAACGTGGTGAACACCGGCCTCATTGAGGTGCCTATGGGCACCACCCTGCGGGAGATCATCTTCGACATCGGCGGCGGCATCAAGGACGGCAAGAAGTTCAAGGCTGTTCAGATCGGCGGCCCCTCCGGCGGCTGTCTCACCGAGGAGCACTTGGACATGCCCCTGGACTTCGACTCGCTGAAAAAGCTGGGGGCCATGATCGGCTCGGGCGGTCTGGTGGTCATGGACGAGGACACCTGTATGGTAGAGGTGGCCCGGTTCTTTATGAACTTCACCCAGAATGAGTCCTGCGGCAAGTGCGTCCCCTGCCGGGAGGGCACCCGCCGGATGCTGGAGATCCTCACGCGCATCGTCAACAACGAGGGCTCTCTGGAGGACCTGGACCTGCTGGAGGAGCTGTCCGCCACCATCAGCGAAACCGCCCTGTGCGGCCTGGGCCAGAGCGCCTGCAAGCCGGTGCAGAGCACATTAAAATACTTCCGGGACGAGTATCTGGCCCACGTGGTGGACAAGCACTGTCCCCACTGCAACGGCCGCAAGAAGGTCCTTCAGATCGACGCCGAGCTGTGCAAGGGCTGCGGCAAGTGCATGAAGCAGTGCCCCATGGAGGCCATCACCGGGCAGATTCGTATGCCCCATGTCATCGACACAGACAAGTGCATCAAGTGCGGCGCGTGCTGGGGCTGCTGTCCCTTCGGCGCCATTCGGGAGGAGTGAGCGGTATGGCAAAGGGAATTATGTACATCGACGGCCAGCGGGTGCCCTTCGACGGGGAGCCCAATGTCCTGTCCGTCATCCGGAAAGCGGGCATTGAGATGCCCACCTTCTGCTACTACTCCGACCTGTCGGTCTACGGCGCCTGCCGCATGTGCGTGGTGGAGGACGAGCGGGGAAAGATTGAGACCTCCTGCTCCATGCAGCCCCGGGACGGGCTGAAGATCCGCACCAACACCGCCCGTCTGCTGAAGCACCGGCGGATGATTCTGGAGCTGATGCTGGCCTCCCACAACTGCTCCTGCACCACCTGCGAGAAGAGCGGGGACTGCCACCTCCAGGCCCTGGCCGTTCAGTTCGGCATCCACCATGTCCGCTTCGGGGACAGCCGGGAGGACAAGGAGCTGGACACCTCCAGCCCTGCTGTCATCCGGGACCCCAGCAAATGTATTCTGTGCGGCGACTGTGTCCGGGTGTGTAGCGAGAACATCGGTATGCACATCATCGACTTTACACACCGGGGCTACAACATGCGGGTGTCCCCCGCCTTTGACCGCAGCCTGGACCAGACCAAGTGCATCAGCTGCGGCCAGTGCTCCGCCGTCTGCCCCACCGGAGCCATCACCGTGAAGAACGAGATCGGCGATGCCTGGCGGGCCATCCATGACCCCAAAAAGCGGGTGGTGATCCAGATTGCCCCCGCCGTCCGGGTGGCGGTGGGCGAGGCCTTTGGCATGGCCCCCGGTGAGAACGCCCTGGATCAGCTGGTCACCGCCCTGAAGCTGATGGGGGTGGATGAGGTCTACGACACCACCTTCGGCGCCGACTTCACCACCATTGAGGAGGGCACCGAGTTCCTCCAGCGGCTGGAGCGGGGCGGCCCCTTCCCCATGTTTACCTCCTGCTGTCCCGCCTGGGTGAAGTATCTGGAGAACGAGAATCCCAAGTATCTCAAGCACATCTCCACCTGCAAGTCCCCCATGCAGATGTTCGCCTCCATCCTGAAGGACAAGTACCAGAAGAGGGACCAGGAGGATGGCCGCACCACCTTCCACATTGCCATCATGCCCTGCACCGCCAAGAAGATGGAGGCCGCCCGGCCGGAGTTTGTCCAGCCCGACGGTTCCCCGGCGGTGGATCTGGTGCTCACCACCAAGGAGATCATCAAGATGGTGCAGGAGTCGGGCATTCAGCTCACCAAGCTGGAGTACGAGTCCCCTGACCTGCCCTTTGGCCTGGGCTCGGGAGCGGGAACCATCTACGGCACCACCGGCGGCGTGGCCGAGGCGGTGGTCCGGTTCTGCCTGCCCGATAAGTCCAAAAACGTGCTGCGGGAGCTGAAATTCTCCCCCCTCCGGGGCAACCGGGCCATCCGGGTGGCGGTTATCAAGGTGGGGGACCGGGACGTCCACCTGGCCATCGTCCACGGCCTGGCCAACGCCCAGAAGCTGCTTCAGGAGATCGAGGCGGGCAACGCCTATTTTGATCTGGTGGAGGTCATGACCTGCCAGGGCGGCTGTGTAGGCGGCGCGGGCCAGCCCCACGGCATGAAGCAGGACAAGGAGGACCGGGCCGAGGGCCTGTACTCCCTGGACCGCTCCGCCCCCTTCAAGCGGGCCGAGCGAAACCCGGTGGTGGGCGGCTTTTTGGAGAAGTTCACCCAGGAGAAGCGGCATGAGCTGCTCCATGTGGACTATGTGAAGGAGTAAGCAGCGGGTGATACCGTGAAAAGGAGCGGCAGGGCTGAAGCCCTGCCGCTCCGGTTTGTGTTGGAAGTTCTACAGTCTGGGTCCCTTGCGGGGGCCATCCTTATCCTTCTTGCGCCCAAACTGGAACCACAGGGCGATCAGAAGCAGAGCGGCACCGACGACGGTGCATAGGCCGCTGATTACGTCAGAGATCATGTGGTTGGCGTAGAGAACGGAGGAGACAGCCAGAAACACAATGTCGCCATACAGCATTGCCCGGGCGGTGGGGTCCATGCGTTTCTTGGCCCGGTCCTTCTCGTCGGCCAGCTTCTCCTGCTCCAGCTGCCGCTTGAGCTCCACCGTGCGGCTGTGCTGGCGCTTTTTATTTTTCTTGGCCATGATTTCACTCCTTTCAGTCCGGGATGCTTCTGTCGATGACGGCGCCCCCGACGACCAAGTCGCCGTCGTAGAGCACCACGGTCTGGCCGGGGGTGACAGCCCGCTGGGGATGGTCAAAGGTGAGGCGGATGGTGTCGCCGCCGGTCTGCTCCACAATGCAGGGCTGCTCCGTCATGCGGTAGCGGACCTTGGCCAGGAGCCGGACGGGGCCCTCCAGACGCGGGCAGGCGATCAGGTTCAGGCGGCCGGCGGTGAGGGTGCGGGCGAACAGCGCGTCGTTGGAGGACAGAACCACCGCGTTCTCCCCGGGGCGCAGCTCCTTCACATAGAGCCGTCCGCCGCTGGAGGAAACGCCCAGCCCTCGGCGCTGGCCCACCGTGTAATCAATGATGCCGGTGTGCTGCCCCAATACCGCCCCGGACCCGTCCAGGTAGGGGCCGGAGGGGTAGTCCCGCCCGGTGTGCCGGCGGATGAAGGACCCGTAGTCCCCGTCGGGGATGAAGCAGATGTCCTGGCTGTCCCCCTTCCCGGCGCTGGTCAGGCCGGCCTCCCGGGCCAGGGCGCGCACCTCCTCCTTGGAGAGCTCCCCCAAGGGGAAGAGGGCCCGGCTGAGCTGCTCCTGGGTGAGCATGGCCAGCACATAGCTCTGGTCCTTGTCCGGCCGGGCCGCCTTGCGGAGCAGCCAGCGGTCCAGGCCGGCGTCGTATTCTGTCCGGGCATAGTGGCCTGTGGCCAGCTGGGAGCAGCCCAGCTCCGCCGCTTTTTGAAGCAGCGCGCCGAACTTAATGGCCCGGTTGCACCGGACGCAGGGATTTGGCGTGCGGCCCGCCTCATAGTCGGCGATAAAGGGCTCAATGACCTCGGCCCGGAACTCCCGGCACATGTCCAGGGTGTGATGGGGAAAGCCCAGCTGTCTGGACACCGCCGCCGCGTCCGCCGGGGCGCTGTCCGTTCCGCCGGAGTGGAAGAGCCGCAGGGTGAGCCCCAGCAGCTCCCGTCCCTCCCGCTGGAGGAGGAGGGCGGCGGCGGAGCTGTCTACACCGCCGCTCATGGCGACGGCAGTTCTTTGAAGCATAGAAAACCTCCATGGGCATTTTGCTGAAAATTCACCCCCAGTATACCACATTTTTCCCCTGCTGGCAACTTCAAACCCCTGGAAGAAGCGGGATGCGGGGCGCGAAAAAATGAATATATATCTTGTATTCTCTGCCTGAGCCGGAAGAAAAACAGCACAAGATATAGTGGACAAAGGGGGAGTGGTGTGCTATAATCGCCCTTGGACTTTCAGTTTGGAGGGTCCGCCTCCAGTCAAAATATTGCCCTGACGGAGTTCCTGTACCAATGAGAGGAGAAAAGCATGAAGGTTATCAAACGAGACGGCACCAGTGTGGATTACGACCGCAGTAAAATTGTCATCGCCATTGAGAAGGCCAATGCCGAGGTCCCTGAGGCGGAGCGGGTAAGCCGGGAGGAGATCGATGCCATCATCGACGGCATTGAGGCCCAGAAGCGCCAGCGCATCCTGGTGGAGGATATCCAGGATCTGGTGGAACAGGGACTGGTGGAGCGCAATATGTTCCACCTGGCCAAGACCTATATCATCTACCGGTATAACAGGGCTCTGGTCCGGAAGGCCAACACCACCGACGAGTCCATTCTGGCCCTGCTGCGCAACGAGAACAAGGAGCTGGCCGAGGAGAACTCCAACAAGAACACCATGATCGCCGCCACCCAGCGGGACTACATCGCGGGTGAGGTGAGCCGGGACCTGACCCGGCGCATTCTTTTGCCCGAACACATCTCCAAGGCCCACGACGAGGGGACCATCCACTTCCACGACGCGGACTATTTTGTCCAGCCCATTTTTAACTGCTGCCTCATCAACATCGGGGACATGCTGGAGAACGGCACCGTGATGAACGGCAAGCTCATCGAGAGCCCCAAGACCTTCCAGGTGGCCTGCACCATTACCACCCAGATCATCGCCTGTGTGGCCTCCAACCAGTACGGCGGCCAGTCCGTGGACCTGCGGCACTTGGGCAAGTATCTGCGCAAGAGCAAGGAGAAATTCAGGGCCCACATCTCCTATGAGTGCGCCGGCAAGGTGGACGAGGAGACGGTGGAGCGGCTGGTGATGGACCAGCTCCGGTGTGAGCTGAAAAACGGCGTTCAGACCCTCCAGTACCAGATCAACACCCTGATGACCACCAACGGCCAGTCCCCCTTTGTCACCCTGTTCCTCAACCTTCAGGGGGATGACCCCTACGTGGAGGAGAACGCCATGATTATTCAGGAGGTCCTCCGCCAGCGGCTGGAGGGCATCAAGAATGAGAAGGGCGTCTTCATCACCCCCGCCTTCCCCAAGCTGGTCTACGTGCTGGACGAGCACAACTGCCTCAAGGGGGGCAGGTTCGACTATCTCACCGAGCTGGCCGTCAAGTGCTCCGCCAAGCGGATGTACCCCGATTACATCTCCGCCAAGAAGATGCGGGAGAACTATCAGGGCAACGTCTTCTCCCCCATGGGCTGCCGGTCCTTCCTGGCCCCCTGGAAGGACGAGGCGGGCAATTATAAATTCGAGGGCCGGTTTAACCAGGGGGTGGTCTCCCTCAACCTGCCACAGATCGGCATCCTCTCCGGCGGCGACGAGGAGAAGTTCTGGCAGCTGCTGGAGGAGCGGCTGGACCTGTGCTTCGAGGCCATCATGTGCCGGCACAACGCTTTGAAAAAGGTGCGGTCCGACTCCTCCCCCATCCACTGGCAGTACGGCGCCATCGCCCGCCTGCCCAAGGGGGCCTCCATTGAGCCCCTGCTCTACGGCGGCTACTCCTCCATCTCCCTGGGCTACATCGGCCTGTATGAGGTCACCAAGCTGGTGAAGGGGGTCAGCCACACCCAGGAGGGCGGCACCGAGTTTGCCCTGGCGGTGATGAACCGGCTGCGCAAGGCCTGCGACGACTGGAAGGCGGAGACAAACATCGGCTTCGCCCTCTACGGCACCCCCGCCGAGAGCCTGTGCTACCGCTTCGCCCGCATCGACAAGGAGCGCTTTGGCACCATCCCCGATGTCACTGACAAGGGCTACTACACCAACAGCTACCACGTGGACGTGCGGGAGCACATCGACGCCTTTGACAAATTTACCTTCGAGAGCCAGTTCCAGCGCATCTCCACCGGCGGGTGCATCTCCTATGTGGAGATCCCCAACATGCGCCACAATCTGGAGGCCCTGAAGGATGTGGTCCGGTTTATCTACGACAATATCCAATATGCCGAGTTCAACACCAAGAGCGACTACTGCCAGTGCTGCGGCTTCGATGGGGAGATCGAGATCAATGAGGAGTTCCAGTGGGAGTGCCCCTCCTGCCACAACACCGACCAGTCCAAGATGAATGTCACCCGGCGCACCTGCGGCTACCTGGGGGAGAACTTCTGGAACGTAGGCAAGACCAAGGAGATCAAGGCCAGGGTGCTGCACCTTTGATCGAGCGGAGGTGACAACGCAATGGACTTGTTCACGCAGCCTCTCAGCCCTGCGGCCTTGGCGGTTGTCACGGTCCTCTGTCTGGCGGCCATCGTGCTGCTGCTCAGGCTGGGACGGAAGCAGTCCCGGGCCGTTTCCGCCAAGTTTTTGGCGGCCCACCCGGACGCCGCTACCCTCTACATCTACGCTCAGGACCTGGACCAGAGCGGCGGCGAGGTGGAGTGCTTTCATGGGACGGCATCCAGGCTCTTTGACAGCATTGACGTCCCCCAACCCCTGGTGAGGAAGGGGGTGGCCTGTCATCTCCTCCCCGGCAAAACCGAGCTGCTGGCCACGCTGACCTGTCATGGCAAGCCCCAGGCCAACGCCCGCTGTAATTTTGAGGTCCTCCCCCGCTGCTCCTACGGCGTTGTCTTCACCGCTGCCGACCGGAGTGCGCAGCTGATCCAGCTGGACAAGGAGAAGCTATTTTAGGATGAGAAAGGCGGTATTCAGGCGTTGAACTATGCCGATATTAAAAAGGTAGACGTGGCCAACGGCCCGGGAGTGCGGGTGTCCCTGTTTGTGTCCGGGTGTACCCACCGCTGCGAGGCGTGCTTCAACCCGGAGACCTGGGATTTTGACTACGGCTCCCCCTTTGGGGAGGCCGAGGCGGACCGAATCCTCGGCCTGCTGGCCCCGGAACACATCCGGGGGCTGTCCCTTCTGGGGGGAGAACCCTTCGAGCCGGCCAACCAGGGCCCGGTGCTGGAGCTGGTGGAGCGGGTCCGGAAGGAGCTGCCCCATAAGACCATCTGGTGCTACTCCGGGTTTCTCTTCGAGGAGCTGGCTACCGGCAGGGTGGGGGACTACAGCCGGGCGCTGCTGGAAAAGCTGGATGTGCTGGTGGACGGTCCCTTTGTCTTGGCCAGGAAGGACCTGGGACTGCGGTTCCGGGGGTCCTCCAACCAGCGGATTGTTGACGTGCCCGCCTCCCTGGCGGCGGGAGAGGTCCGGCTGGCGGAGGAATACATGCAATAAATAATGCCCATACTTCGACAGCAGATCGAGGTATGGGCGTTGTTTATGCTCCAAAGGCTCCTTTTGCGGGGGAGGCTTTTTGCGCTCTGAATCAAAGAAGCGTCAGCGGCGGGCCGTCCAGGTCTATCACCCTGTTGGCGGCGGCCAGGATGGCGGGCTCGTGGCTCACCAGCAGGACGGGGGCGGGGAGGGCCTTCAGCCGCTCCAGGATCCGCAGAGCCCGGGGCAGGTCCACACCGGCGAAAGGCTCATCCAACAGGTAGAGCCGGGCGGGGAGGGCCAGGCAGCGGGCCAGGGCCAGCCGCCGGCCCATTCCCCCGGACAGGGCGGCGGGGCGGGTCTTTTCTTCCCCCACCAGCTCCACCAGGGCCAGAAGGTCGGAGGCCTGTCCCCACTCCTCTTTGGGGAGCACGTCGGTGAGGTGCTGCTCCACCGTCCGCCAGGGGAGGAGGCGGTCATCCTGAAAGAGGATGGCGGTCTCCCGGGAGGACAGGCTCACAGCCCCGCCATGGGGCCGCTCCAGCCCGGCCAGGACCCGGAGAAGGGTGGTCTTTCCACAGCCCGACGGCCCCCTGAGTGCGGTGACGCCGGTGTCCGGGATGTGGAGGGTGAAGCGGTCCAGAACGGCCTTCTGCCCAAAGGAGAGGGTCAAGCTTTCGCACAAAATCACGCCGCCCACCCCCTTCCCCACCGGGCCAGACAGAAGCGCAGAAAGCGCTCCAGAATCAGGCTCAGGGCCACCGTCACCGCCGTCCAGGCGAAGAGCTCCGGGATGTCCAGATAGTACTTGGTGTAATAGATCTGATTGCCCAGGGAGCGGGGGGGAAGGCAGAGGACCTCCGCCGCCACCCCTGACTTCCAGGCCAGGCCGGTGGCGGTGGTCAGGGCGGTGAGGATGTAGGGCCGCAGGGCGGGCAGGTAGATCAGGGCAACGGTCTTCCAGCGGGAGAACCGGTAACACCTGGCCAGCTCCAGCAGCTTGCGGTCGATGGCCTGGATGCCTCGGGACAGGTTGTCCCACACCACGGGGATGACCATCATGGCGGCGATGACCGCCGGAACATTGTTCCGGCCGGTCCACAGCAGCACCAGCAGAATGAAGGAGGCCACTGGGGCGGCCCGTACCACCCGGACGGCGGGGGAGAGCAGCCGGTCCGCCCAGGGGGAGGCCTGGGTGAGGACGGCCAGCACCGCTCCAATGGCCACGCCCCAGGCCAGACCCAGGGCGATCCGTCCCAGGGAGGCCAGCACCGTCCCCCAGAACTCCCCTGTTCCCACCATGAGGATCAGGGCGTTCCAGACGGAGGCGGGGTAGGGGAGCAGCAGCTCGTTGCCCCTGCCCTCCAGGCTCCGGTCCACCCAAAAGGCGCACACCTGCCAGACCCCCAGCCAGAAGGCGGGGGCCGGCAGGGCGTACAGCAGCTTTTTCAGGGACTTAGCCGACGCCATAGTAGAAGCTGTCGAAGGGCAGGCCGCCGCCGATGGACTTGGGCTCCACCTGGAAGAGGATGGAGTAGTAGTCCTCCAGGGTAGTCTTCATCTCCTGGCCGGTAATGAAGGTAAGGGAGCACTGGGGGATGGCCCTGGCGGCCACCTTGTCGTTGGGGGCAAACTCATACTTGGCCACCAGGGCGGAGGCGTCGGCGCTGTTGGCGGGGTCGCTGATATAGTCGATGGACTTCTCATAGGCGGACAGGAAAGCCTCCACTTCCTGGGGGTTCTCCTTAATATATTCGGTGCGGGCCACCACACAGCCCATAGGCAGGGGGGAGTCCTCCAGGTCCTCCCAGGCGTCAGACAGGGAGATGGCCTCCCGAACGCCGCTGTCCTTCACCATCAGGGCGGTGGCGGCGGGGATGGGGAGCATACACAGCCCTGCGTCAGAGGAGGTCATTTTCACGGTGATCTCCTGGGGGGTGAGCCACTCGATGCTGACCTCAGAGGGGTCTACGCCGCTGCCTTGCAGCAGATGGTTGAGAATGTGCTCCGGGTTGGCCCCCTTAGTGTTGGAGGGGGCGTACAGGGTCTTGCCCGCCAGGTCGGCCATTGCGTGGACGGTGTCCCCCTTCTCCAGAATATAGAGCACCCCCAGGGTGTTGACAGCCAGCACCTGGATGCCCCCGTCGGTCTTGGCGTAGAGGGCGGCGGCGGCGTTGGTGGCGATGGCGGCGATGTCCACATCCTTGTTGGCCAGGGCAGTCTGGACCTGGGTGTTGTCGGTGACAATCTCATAGGAGGCGATGGCGCTGTTTTGGGCGTCCGCGTCGTGGTCGGCCATCAGCTTGGCCGCCCCCACGCCGGTGGGGCCGGAGAGGGCCATAAACCGGATGGAGGGGCCGGAGGCCCCGCTGGTATCTCCGCCGGAAGACGCATCTCCGGATTTGTCCGGCTGGCTGGAGCTGGAGCCGGGGACGGGGGCGGAGGACCCGGCGGGGGGATTCTTGGGCCCGCAGCCCGCCAGCAGGGACAGAGCCAGGGCGGCGGTAAGGAACACAGAGAGGGTGCGTTTCATAAAAATCTTCCTTTCGGTTGAGGTTTTTGTAGGGGCCGACGACTCGGCGGCCCGTTTTTTTGCGGTTTGTGCGGTGGTTGGATACGGCGCGCCGGGGTCGTCGCGCCCTACAGGTTTTAAACCGATCGTCAGCATTTACAGCACCATCTCCAGGCCAGTGGGGTCGGCGACGGTGATGGTCTTGCCCCGGCGGGTGATGAGGCCGCTGTCCTCCAGAGCGGCGAAGGCCCGGTAGAGGGAGGCGCGGCTGATCCCCAGGCGCTGGCAAAGCTGGGTGGCGGAGCAGCTGAGGGCTTCTCCGCCGCTGGCCAGCAGATAGCGGGCCAGCTTGCCCTCCGCCCCCGGCTGGGCCAGCGTTTGCAGCCGTCCGGAGAGAAAACGGACCCGTCCGGTGAGGTAGCGCAGATAGTTTTCCCGAATTTGTCCGTGTTCAGCCAGCAGGCGGTCCACCAGGGCCTGCTCCAGCATCAGGCACCGGCTGGGCCGGAGGGCGGTAATGGTGGCGGCAAACTCGACCTCGTCGCTGTACAGGGCGGCGGCCCCAAACAGGTCCCCCGGTCCCAGCACGCTGACGGCCAGAGCGCCTTTGGTGACCTGAAGCTGGCCGGACAGCACAACTCCCAGGCAGCGGCGGAAGTGCAGGGGGTCGTATACCACCTGACCGGGGGCAAAGCGGGCCCGTCCGGCCCCCTCCAGTTCGGGCAGGGACCGCAGCAATGTCTCGCCGGCACCGTGAAACAGGGGACAGGAGGCCAATGTGGAAAATTCCTTTTGGACAGGTGGCAAAGGCAGCACCTCCAAACTGTCTTATTTGAGACAGTTTGGATTATACTGGATAGACGAAAAAATGTCAACCCCGGCGACAGAAAAATCGCCGGGGTTAATCATTATATCGGTTTATTCGTAGTATTCCACCAGATCAAAGGCTCCAATGGCCTGGCATACATCGCACAGGTCGGGCCGTTCCTCAAACACCGCACCGCAGAACTGGCAGCGGTAGCCGGTCTTCTTCTGCCGGGGAGCAGGTGCATCCTGCACCGCCTCTTGGGCAGGGACCTGTTCGGGTGTGGCCTGGGTCAGTCTGGCCAGCAGAGTCATGAAGCGGCCCTCGTGGTTTCGCTCAATGGCAGCTACCTTTTCGAACATGACGGCGATATCCTCCAGACCTTCCTCCCGGGCCTGTGCGGCAAAGCTGGGATACATGTCGTGCCACTCGCTGTATTCCCCCATGGCGGCCTGGGTCAGAGACTCTTTGGTGTCGGTGGGCTTACCGTAGAGCAGCTCGAACCAGAACTTGGCGTGCATCATCTCGTTTTTCGCCATCTGCTCAAAGGCGGTCGCCGCCTCCTCATCCCCGTTGGCCCGGGCGGCCATGGCAAAGTAGGTGTACTTGTTGCGGGCAATGGATTCCCCTGCCAGAGCTTTGCGGAGATTTTCTGCGGTCCTGGTCCCTTTGATGTCCATGTCTGTGTCCTCCTGTTCAATTTGAGAATAGATGAAACAAATAAGGTATGAAGCAAATCACGATAGCACCTACTATGCAAACTGTGAAAACATATATGGCTTTCTTTTGTTCCTCTTTTTTCATTTCGTTCCTCCCTTGATTAAATGATGTGACATTGGGTCAATTTTCATCATACAGCTCGGGCCGAAATACCCCGTCCTCCCCCCGGCTCCAGGCGGTGCCGGGCTCGGAGTCCAGCAGGGGGATCACATCCGGGTCGTAGTTGCAGATGGTGTTCAGAGCGTAGACGCCGGAGCGGTCCGGGTCGTCCATGTAGGCGCCGCTCTCGTCCCCGGCGGTGAAGCGCCAGCCGCTGTCCCAGGCCTCGTCGCCGGGGTCGGGCTCCTCCCGCCAGCAGTAGCCCACCGGGGAGCCGTCCACCACGATGCGGTCGGTGGCGATGCAGCCCTGGGGGCCGTCGCCCTGATAGACCTCCTTCAGCTCGGTCTGAGGGATGGCAAACCGCTTTTGGGGCAGGTCGGCGCAGACGCTCTCCCGGTGGACATCCACCACCGCCAGCTGCTGGGGGGTGAACCGGTCCAGCAGCTCCTGGGCGTCGTGGGCCAGCTTGAACTGCATCTCCTCAAAGGTGAGGGGGATCATCTGGTAGAAGTTCACCTCGTCCCCGCCGGGGAGGGGGCAGCACACCGCATCCTCGTCGAAGCCCTGGGGCTGGGTGAGCACCAGGCCGCACAGTCTGGTGTTGTCCGCGAAGGGGGCGTCGTCCGGGTTGGCGATGGTGTGGCCCCAGCCCAGCCAGCCGTCCTCGTTGATGGGCAGGCGGGCCAGAATCTTCAGCCAGCGGATGGGCCAGTACCACTCCTCGCCCTCCTGGCCGATTTTCCAGTCGGGGGGCAGGGTGACGATGATCTCCGCCCGCTCCAGCTTCCTGTCCGCCAGCTCCTCCGGCACGTTCATCCGGTGGGCTCCCATGCCGAAGGTGGACAGGACGTAGTAATTCCGCTCCGGCGTGGGCTTCATGATGTAGATGTCCACGTGGATATCGGGGGACATGATCTCGTGGAACACGTTGTCGCAGGGACCGAAGTACCGCTCCAGGTGGGCTTCTACCGCATCCCAGTCCTCCTGGGCGTACATCTCCGGATGGCACTCCTTGGCGGCGATGTACTTCTCGCACTCTTTGATAAAAAACTCCGTGTCCGCGTCCTCGGGGTCCAGCTCCCTGGCTCGCTGGAAGCAGGACAGGGCCTCCTTCTCACGGTCCTGGTAGAACAGGGAGTAGCCCAGGCGGTAGTGCCACAGGGGGTCGTCCTGGCCCTCATCCGCCACGGAGCGCAGCAGCTCCTCCGCCCGCTCCAGCTGGGACTTGCCCTCCTCCTTGTCCAGGTCGGCGATGTTGTTGTAGGCCCGGGCCAGCTGGCAGGTGAGGGTATAGTCCAGCTTTTGGGTGTTGGACAGCTTCTCCAGGCAGTCGATGATCTTCTGGTACTCATTGTCCTGATTCCATTTGTTCAGGAGAGATAAAAAGTCGTTCATTATGGAACACCTTCTTGACATTTGTAGGGCGCGACGACCTCGGCGCGCCGGTACATATATTTGATGCGGCGTGCCCAGTGGTCACGCCCTACATAGAGAGACGCCTTTTCTTCAAAACCCGATTTTCAGCGACATGCCCTCCACGTTGACCCCCTCGGACCGGGTGATGTGGAGCTTCTGCTCGGCGGTGTAGCCCAGGGTCTCGCCGTCCTGGAGGGTGACGTCCTCCTCAATCAGATAGCCGGAGACATTCAGCAGCAGCTCGTGGACATCCCTGGGGGACTGCTGGCTGTCCCGAATCTCCAGCTCGTCCTTGCCGAAGGCCCGCAGGCCGTTGGTCCAGCCGCAGATACCCTTCTCGTACTGGACCAGCCCCACGAAGACCAGGTCCAGCAGGGGCAGATGGCCCTCCTTCAGGTCCTCAGAGACCCGGATGAAGTAGTCGGGCAGCCAGACGGTGCCGTTGGTATACACCCCCAGGGCATTGGGGGCCTTGAGCAGGGTGGACACCAGCTTCACATACAGCTCCCCCCGGGCTCTGGGCGGGTGCTCCTTGTCAACCACCGCGATCATCACGTGGGCCTTGTGGTTCCGGGCGGCGGCAAGGGCGTTCTCCTTGTCCATGAAGTTGCTGTTGGCCCAGTACTCCGCCTCGCCGTCGGGGACGGGGGCCTCCATCAGGGAGGCGGCCGCCGTCATGCCGTCCACATCGAAGACCGCTATGGTTTTATCCTCGTTCTCCCCGGCCTGCTCCCCGTCTGTGGGAGGATAGTCGATGTCCCAGTCGGCCTTCAGCTGCTGCTTGAAGGCCTCCAGGTCCCACTCCGGGGTGGACAGCAGCACAAAGCCGGCGAAGGGCCCGGCGGAGCCCTGCCGCTCCGTCTCCTCTTTGGCCCGGTCCATCCAGTACTGGCGGATCATCTCCACCATGGCCTGGCACTTTTCCTGGGCGTCGGCGGGGTCGTAGGGCTCCATCTGGCTGAAGGTGTGGCCGCAGGGCTCCAGAGCTTCGGTGTCCTCAAAGCCGCACACCCCCACCAGCCACTGGCCCAGCAAGGACTTTTTGTATTTCAGGATGTAGTAATGGCAGTCGTGGAGGTCGAACTCCCCCGCGATCTCGATCTTGGCCGGGGCCTTGCCCAGCTCCTGGGGGTGGGCAAGCCACTCCGTCATGGCGGCCACCGCCGCCTGCTGCTGATTGGTCATAGTTTTATCCTCCTTATTTGTCGGCCTGAATGGTCTGTTTCTCCACGTCCTGGGTCTGGACGGTGATCTTCCTCACCAGCTCTACGATACCGGGCCGGTCCTCCGGTTCCAGATGGGTCACGGTGATGACGAAGAGGGAGGGACCGGTAATGACCTCGGCCCGGACCTGCCAGAGCGGCTGTCCATTCTCCTGGGGCAGCTCCCGCCAGCCATAGCGGACGGCGCCGTTTTCAATTTCAAACTCGGTCAGGTCGTTGTCGCCGTCCAGCGTTGGGGTAAAGGCGGCGCTCCCCTCCCGCTTTTGATAGCCGTTCACCCGCCAGATGGGGCTCATGGCGGCCTCATCGCACCACAGGTCACAGCCGCTGTTCTCGTCCCACTGTTCCCGTTCATACCGGTAGCTGCCGGGGATGGTCAGGCGCAGGGCGCCGATGGAACATGTGACCAGCCCCTTCCGGTAGCCGGGTGCAAATTCCTCCTCGAGCTCCGGGCCCTCGGGCAGAGCGGGAGCCCGGCGGGCCAGCTGGCAGATCTCCTCGTAGGCCCTTCGGGGCAGGGGGATGTTCCGGTCCAGCATGGCGGCCATCTCCAGATTTTTACAGACGATCTCGTTGTTGCTGGCGTCCTCCTGGCTCCGGGAGGAGGGGGCGTAATAGCAGTGCTCCCACAGCAGGTTCAGGGCCACCTGCCGGTTGTAGAGGGCGTCCCGCTTCCCCGGGTGATACCACAGGAAAAACCGCTCCGCCAGGGCCTCGATGCCCTGATTTTCCACGGTCTCCCGTATCCACTTGGCGGAAAACCGGCCCACCGGGGTAACCACTGTGCCGGGGACATTCTCAGGCATATACGAGTTCAGGTCCCAGCACATGCACACGTTGGTGTAGTCCTCTCCGAACTGGCCGGTGAGCACGTCCACCATGGTCTTCAGCCAGGGGTGGAAGTGTTCCCGGAGCATCCGGTCGAAGTCCCGGTGCTGATAGTACTCCGTCTCGTCGGCCACCTCCAGCTTTTGGATGCCCAGGCCGTCCACTGCCTCCACCGCCGCCTTGTGCAGTCCCGGACCGGCGGGGGTGGAACAGCACTCCCCCTCCACGGTCCACTGGCCGAACAGGCCGCTCTCCCTTTTCCAGGTTATGTATACCCGGCCGTCCAGGGGACACAGGCTGATGCTCAGTCCGTCCTCCCGCTGGGAGAGGCCGTAATACCGCTTGTCCGCCAGTTTTTTGGCGGCGCTAATCAGGCCCTCCGGTTTTTTCACCCTTCCGGTGAAGGTGAATCCAATGCTCATGCTGTGTCGCTCCTTCTGTCAGATTATGTGTGAATGATCTCCTCTCTGGCCCGGCTGCGGACCACCGAGACCTTGCCGATCAGTTCGGCCACCGGCCCCAGGTCGCCGGGGCCGCCGCAGGTGACGGTGAGGAAGAAGAGAGACGGGCCGGTAATTACCTCGCACTCCACCTGATAGAGCCGCTGGCCCTCCTCCTGGATTTCCCGCCAGCCCCAGCGCAGGGCTCCACCGTTCAGGCGCAGGGTCTCCACGCCGTGGAGGGCGTTCAGGTTGTCGGTAAAGCCAGCGTCCCCCTCCCGCACGCGGTAGGCGCTCACCCGCCAGACAGGGCCGCTGCCGTCGGTCCACAGGTGGGCGCCGCCGCCATTTTCCCAAGGCTCCCAGCCGCAGAGGCAGCTGCCCGGAAGGGTGAGCCGCAGAGCGCCCACCTTGTGGACAACCAGTCCCTTCCGGTATCCGGGGAGAAATTCCTCCGCCAGCTCCGGACCTGGGGGCAGGGTGGGGTCCCGGTCCGCCAGGGCGCAGACCTCCTCATAGGAGCTCCGGGGCAGTGGCAGGGAGGGGTCCATCCGGGCGGCCCGCTCCAGGTCGTCCAAAATAGAGGCGTTGATGACGGCGTCCTCCTCGCTCCGGCGGGAGGAGGAGAAGAAGCACCGCTCCCACAGGGCATTGATGGCCCGGTTGCGGTAGAATCGGGCGTCCCATGTGCGGCCGTTCCAGAGGAAGAACCGGCCGGCCAGGGCCTCGATGCCCCCCTCCTCCACCATGCGCACCAGCTCCGTCAGGCGGAAGCGGCCCATGGGAGTAATCACTGTGTCAGAGATGTCCTCTGGGGCATACTGCTCCAGGTCCCAGCACAGCTGCATACCGGACCCGCCTTTGCCGCTCTCCTGGCGGCACACATCAACCAGGGTTTTCAGCCAGGGGTAGAAGTGCTCCTCACGCATCCGCCGGAAATCCCGGAGGCGGTAGAAATCGGTCTCATCCTCCACGGTCAGGGCCTGGATGGGCAGGCTGTCCAAAAGCTCCACCGCCGCCCGGTGGAGCCCCGCCCCTGCCGGGGTGGACACGCAGCCCCCGCGCACCAGCCAGGAGCCCGCCGTGTCTCCCTCGGGCCGCCACTGGATACCCAGCTCGCCCCCCAGAGGGCACATGACCACCTTAAGGCCGCTCTCTCCCGCCCGCAGGCCATAGTCCCGCTCCCGGGCCAGGGCCCGCGCCGCCTCCAGCAGTGCCTGGGGGCTGTCAACCTTCCCGGTGAAATTCAGCCCAATACTCATGTCTCCTCTTCCTCCTGCTTCAGGGCCACTCCGCTCACATGGTAGCGGAAAGTGTGGAAGGCGGCCCACCTCATTGGGGCCCCGGCGAAGACCTCCACCGCGGCGTCCAGCAGGGTTTTCAGGTCCCAGGCGATGAAGTCCAGATAGCCGTAGCAGGTGCCGGTGGCCCCGCCGGTAAAGGTGACAATCCCTTCGCCGCACCGGGCCTTGATGGCCTGCTCCAGCTGCTCCCGCAGGGTCAGGATATCCTTCCGGTCCACCCCGTCCAGGGGGTAGTAGAAGAAGCCGGGCACCACCCCGTCCCGGTGGAGGCGGTCCATGTAGTAGTTGTCCCCCTGGAAATAGCCCTTGAGCAGGGGCACGCAGCAGGTCACCCCCACATACACGTCGGCCCGCAGGGGCCAGTCCTCCTCCTCAGAGGGCTTGCCCTTATAGGCGGTGTACCGCTCCCCGGCCAGCTCCGGGTCGTTGGCCTGGGGCCACCCCTCCGGGTCCACCTCTGCGGCCACAAAATCCGCCAGCTGGTCCAGGGTCATGGCTGCCCCCTCCGCCGGAGCGTCCAGAATGTCCAGATAGTCCACATACCGCATGGCGGCCAGCTCCCCCAGGGACTGGTCCAGCAGAATATAGATGATGTTATAGACCTGGTTCTGGTCCTCACTCCACAGGGGAGCCAGCTTTTCGCAGTACAGCCGCAGGCCCACGCCGTTGTCCTCGGTCTTCTCCGCCCAGACCAGAACGTCCTCCAGAGCGATGTCCCGGCCGCCCATCCGCAGGCGGAAGCCGCTGCTCCGGGTGCGGCCCACCAGGATATTCCACCGGTCCAGCACCTCCTGGGGGGCGCGCTTCTGGAAGTAGGCCAGCTGGAACATGCGGGTCCGGTCCCCCTCGGGGACCAGAATCAGCTCATACTTCTCCCCGTTGCGGCCCAGCTCAAAGGCCACCTCGGAAAAGGCGGGGGAGAGCAGCTCGGAGCACCGGGCTACCAGCTGTTCGCTGACGGCCTCCCGGTCCTCCTGGTCCATCAGGGCCCGCAGCTCCCCCTCCCCCGCCAGGAAGGAGGCCCAGCCCTCCGCCGTCCGCTCCCGGAAGGACTTGACGCCCACAGGGAGAGACAGGCTCCGCTGGCAGCGGTCGATGAACTCCAGGGTGTCCGCGTCGCCGGGGAGGGCCTCCAGCGCCTTCTCGAAGCGGGGCAGGGCCAACGATTCCTGGTCCAGATAGTAGTAGGCGTAGGCCACCCGGAAATTCCAGGTGTGGGCCACATCCGGGTCCCCTTTCGCCGCCTCCTCCAGCTGCTTCTCCAGGGGCAGCAACAGGTCCAGGGCCCGCTGGTACAGGGGCCGGTCCTCCGGCGGCATCACGTCCATGGCCAGGTTGTTATAGGCCCGGGCCAGGGCGCTGGTGAGGGTGAAGTCCAGCGCCTCCTCGGGCAGGCCCTCGATGGCGTCGATGATGTCCTGGTACTGATCCTCCTGGTGCCACCGCTCCAGTCTGTCTAAAAATTCCTGATTCATAAGTCGTTCTCCTTCCAGGTTGAGTGTGTGTATTCTATCACAGGTCCTGTCCCATAAACCGGACCGCTATTTCTCCTCCAGGCTGGCCAGATAGGCGGTGGGGCCGCTCTGGTACAGGTCGCCCCCGTGGGGGTCCAGGATGACAGTGAGGGGCATGTCTTCCGCCTCCAGCCGGCGCACCGCCTCGCAGCCCAGGTCCTCCCAGCAGATGATCTCCAGCTTCTTTACGCTGGCCGCCATCAGCGCTCCCGCGCCCCCCAGGGCGGCCAGATAGACCGCGCCGTTGCGGACCACAGCCTCCTTGACCGCCTGATTCCGGGCCCCCTTGCCGATCATGACCGCCTGCCCCAGGTCCAGCAGCCGGGGGGAGTAGGCGTCCATCCGGCCGCTGGTGGTGGGCCCGGCGGAGCCGATCACCTCCCCGGGACGCTCCGGGGTGGGGCCTACGTAGTACAGCGCCGAGCCCTCTACCGGAAAGGGCAGGGGTTCTCCCCGGTCCAGCAGCTCCATCAGGCGCTGTGGGCGGCGTCCCGGGCGGTGTACACCACCCCGGAGAGCAGAACGGTATCCCCCGCCCGCAGCGGGGCCAGGTCCTCCCGGGTGACGGGAGTGGTCAGCTTGTATTGCATAAAAATCCCTCCGTTATACGGGTGTAGGGCGCGACGACCCGGCGCGCCGTCTCGGGCTCTTGCAGAGACCTGTGAGAACGGGCCGCCGAGGTCGTCGGCCCCTACGAAAACAGGCCCTCAAAAATTGCGAAGGTCTCCTGGCTCATCCGCCGGGTGGCGGTGAGGCTGCTGGACAGCACACTGCCGTTGGGGGTAAACTTCAATGGCTTCTCCTTGCTTTTTGGGTAGCCGAAGCGCAGGTCGGGCAGCACCTCGTCAGGGAGCTGCCGGGGCTCAATGGAGGAGCCCTCCTCCCCCCACACCGCCCACTGGGAGCAGCAATTGAAGGGGTTCTGGTGCTCCAGGTGGGGCTTCTCTATCTGCTCCGACAGGGGGATAACAGTAAGCCCCTCGGGCACCGCCTCCCGGCAGTTGTAGCTTTTGCAGTCCCAGGAGGAGAAGAATGTACCTCCTTGGGCATATCGCATTTCCATCACAACCCCCTTCGGGGGTAACGCACTGTGATGGGTTCCCAGCTCCCGCATGGTGTAGTCAAAGGCGGCCTCCCGGTGGGTAACTGGCAGACGGGCCACTGCGTACAGGTGCTTTTGCATATAGGTGACCACGAATACCACATCTCCTACCTTAATGGACGCGATAGTGGGCATCCGGGCATGGATACTGCCGTAAATCACCTTGATGGGGCCGGTGTCCCCCGCCTTTTTGACCTGTTTCCATCGGTCCTGGGGCCAGCAGACCATATATCCAGCCATCTCACAGCACCTCCGTTGCTCTCCGGGTGACGTGACAGCTCACGTTCACCGCCACCGGCAGGCCGGCCACGTGGGTGGGGGTGGTCTCGATGGCCAGCCCCAGGCAGGTGGTCCTGCCGCCGAAGCCCTGGGGACCGATGCCCAGGGCGTTGATCTCCTCCAGCAGTTCGTCCTCCAGCTTCTCATAGAAAGGGTCTGGGTTGGGCTCGTCCAGGGGGCGGAGCAGGGCGTGTTTGGCCAGGGCGGCCACCTTGTCGAAGGAGCCGCCGATGCCGATGCCCAGCACCACCGGCGGGCAGGGGTTGGGCCCGGCCAGCCGGACGGTCTCCACCACGAACCGCTTCACGCCCTCCACCCCGTCGGCGGGCTTGAGCATAGCCAGCCGGCTCATATTCTCCGACCCGAAGCCCTTGGGGGCCACAGTGATGGCGCACCGGTCCCCGGGGACAATCCGCACCGTGATAGAGGCGGGGGTGTTGTCCTCCGTGTTGACCCTGCGCAGAGGGTCGGCCACAATGGACTTGCGCAGAAAGCCCTCGCCGTAGCCCCGGCGGACCCCCTCGTGGATGGCCTCCTCAAAATTTCCGTCGATGTGAACCTCCTGGCCCAGCTCCACAAAGACGCAGGCCATGCCCGTGTCCTGACAGATGGGCAGCTTCCTCTCCCAGGCCCGGTCCTGGTTCCGCCGGAGCAGCTCCAGCGTCTCCTGAGCCAGGGGCCAGGGCTCGGTGTGGCAGGCCCATTCCAGGGCCCGGTCCACGTCCTCGGGCAGAAGGGTGTTGGCCCGGATGCACAGCCGGGCTATGGCGTCGGTAAGCTGGGCGGCGGAAATGGTTCTCATGGCATGACCCTCTCTCTGAATTTCAGTTCTCCTTATTTTACCACAGCGGGAGACGGCTTTCAACATGAAGAGGGCGCCGAAGGGGGACTTGATGTTAGAAATTTCGTTATTTTTTTCTCTGCAGCCGCCGGAAAATCTGAAGGCTTCCCTTTTGCCGCAAGCTGTGGTATAATCTCTCCGCTCCAGGTGCCCGGATGGAGAAATCCGGGAGAATAGGGAAGAAATATACGGTCCCGCCGCTGTGAGAGGGGAGCCGGGCTTCTGTGTGCCACTGGGAAACCGGGAAGGCGAAGCCGGGCGCTGAGCCTCAAGTCAGAAGACCTGCCTGGAGAAATGCACTCATGTTGCGAGTGACAACAAGGAGGTTTTTATGATGAAAGGAAGCAAAAAGACAGCAGCTGCGGTGGCTGCCCTTGCCGCCGCCGCCATTCTGATGCTGGGGCTGTGGTACGTCAGCCGGCCGCAGCCTCAGACGGGGGCTAAGACGGTGGCGGTGGAGGTAGTCCACGCCGACGCCAGCTCCAAAGAGTTCACCTACAGCACATGCGCCCAATATCTGGGTGAGCTGCTGCTGGACGAAAAGCTGGCGGAGGGGGAACAGGGTCCCTACGGCCTGTTTATCACCACCGTGGACGGCGAGACCGCCCAGGACAGTCTGCGGCAGTGGTGGTGCATCACCAAGGGCGGTGAAAAGGTGGACACCGGGGTGGATGCCACCCCCATCGCGGACGGCGACCACTTTGAGCTGACCATGTCCACCTACTGAGGCCATGGACAGAAACAGCCTGCGGACGGCCAGCCGCCATGTGGTGGTGAACGCCCTGCTGGCCGCCCTGATGACAGTGCTGCAGGTGGTCATGGCCTCCCTGCCCAATATTGAGCCGGTGTCCCTTCTTATCCTGGTGTATACCCTGGTATATGGCGGTCAGGTGTTCTACATTGTCTACACCTTTGTCCTTCTGGAGGGGCTGCTCTTCGGCTTTCATCTGTGGTGGGTGACCTACCTGTACATCTGGACCCTGTGGGCCGCTGTGGTGTTGCTGCTCAGGCGGGGGAGGGAAAAGCCTCCGCTGATGTGGGCCGCCGCCAGCGGGGCCTTTGGGCTCAGCTTTGGGGCGCTGGATGCGCTGCCCTATCTGGCGGGAGGGCCGATGGCCGCCTTTTCCCGCTGGGTGTCGGGGATCCCTTTCGATGTGCTCCACTGTCTGGGCAACTTTTTTCTGGCGCTGGCGCTGGAGCGGCCCCTGTACCGGCTTCTGGCCGGGGCGCGGAACCGAATAGAGCGATAAAAGTGATTAAAACAGGGCGCAGCGGCAGCTGTGCCCTGTTTTTTGGAAGCCTTTCTGGCAAAGGTTACGAGAGAAGGAAGAAAAATGAAAAATTTTTTTAAAAAAATAACAAATATCTCTTGACAAAAGAAAGGATTGGGTTTACAATAACGATACCAGTGGAGAAGTGGTTCCCAAGGGCGCTTTCCATCTGGCACAAGATTCTGCGGGAAAAGAGGTGGGCACAGATGCAGCAGCGTTATGTTACCCAGGGGGTACTCTTACTTTGCAAACGGATGGGGCATACTGTGCGCGGCTCTGCGGCCTGATGGCCGGACTACAGCGATAACAGCATATCCTCCATCGTTTGCATGGCAGACGGTGGTATTTTTATACCTGTTTTTAGAAAAATACAGAAAGGAGATGGCAGATATGACAATGCCAAAACGGGAAGTAAACAGCATTTGGGCCAAGGTCCGGGACGATGTGGATATTGACGACCTGATCTTTAACTATGAGGCCTATCACACCGGCGAGGACGACGGCTGCAGTGATCGGTGACAGCAGCAGTTCATCCGTACATCGCTGATGAAAATATGCAAAACGCCGCGGCTTCAGCCGTGGTGTTTTTATTTTCTCCGCCGCCGCGATGCTTCGCCGGGGGAGGGCGGGGCCGCGCCAGGGGAGCTGTGGTGATTTTTGTACAAAAAGCCCGTGGAAAAAAACTGGAATATTGCGCCGAAGGGTCTTGCTTTCTTTGCGGGATTATACTAGAATATGAGACAAGCGACTAAAACGTCTGCCCCAATGGGCAAATTATCCCCGACAGACCCGCTGTGCGGTCCCGGAAGGGAGCGCACGGCGCAGAGAAACGCGCCGGGGAGCAATTTGGAGGTCGAAAAAACATGAGCAAGACAAGAAAAGTAGGTTTTACCGAGACCGTACTGCGCGACGCGAACCAGTCCCTCATCGCCACCCGTCTGCCCTACAGCAAGTTTGAGCCCATTCTGGAGACTATGGACAAGGCCGGCTACTACTCCGCCGAGGTGTGGGGCGGGGCCACCTTCGACGTCTGCCTGCGCTACCTGCAGGAGGACCCCTGGGACCGTCTGCGGAAGATCCGCAAAAAGATGCCCAACACCAAGCTGCAGATGCTGCTGCGGGGCCAGAACATCCTGGGCTACAAGCACTATCCCGATGATGTGGTGCGCAAGTTTGTAGAGTACTCCATCAAGAACGGCATCGATATCATCCGAATCTTCGACGCCCTGAATGATGTCCGCAACCTGGAGGTGGCCATTGACGAGACCAACAAGTGGAACGGCCACGCCTCGGGCACCATCTGCTTCACCACCAGCCCCGTCCACACCCTGGAGAAGAATGTCCAGATGGTGAAGGACCTGAAGAGCATGGGCGTCAAGTCCATCTGCATCAAGGACATGGCGGGCATCATGGGCCCCAAGGAGTCCGCTGACCTGTGCAAGGCCATCAAGGACGCCGTGCCCGAGCTGCCCCTGGTCATTCACACCCACTGCACCACCGGTCTGGCCTTCATGACCTGCCTGAAGGGCGTCGAGGCCGGCGCCGACGTGATCGATACCGCCATCTCCCCCATGTCCGGCGGCACCGCCCAGCCCGCCACCGAGACCCTGGCCTACGCCCTGCGCTCCCTGGGCTACCAGGTGGACCTGGACGACAAGGTGCTCATCAAGATGGCCGACTTCTTCAAGGGCGTCCGGGCCGGCTTCATCAAGGACGGCACCCTGGACCCCATCTCCATGGCCACCGACACCCAGTGCCTCAACTATCAGATCCCCGGCGGTATGCTGTCCAACCTGATCTCTCAGCTGAAGATGATGAACGCCATCGACAAGCTGGACGAGGCCCTGGCCGAGACCCCCAAGGTCCGGGCCGACATGGGCTATCCTCCCCTGGTTACCCCCACCAGCCAGATGGTGGGCTCCCAGGCCGTGCAGAACGTGCTGGCCGGCGAGCGCTACAAGGTGGTGGGCAAGGAGATCAAGGCCTACTGCCGTGGCGAGTACGGCCGCACCCCCGCCCCCATCAACGCCGACATTCAGAAGAAGATTCTGGGCAACACCCCCGTGGTGGAGGGCCGCTTTGCTGACTCTCTGGAGCCCGCCTTTGAGAAGACCAAGGCCGAGCTGGGCGCCACCGCCAGAAGCGACGAGGACGTGCTGAGCTATATCGCCTTCCCCCAGGTTGCCATGGCCTTCTTTAAGGACCGGGAGGCCGGCTTCCCCAAGAAGGAGGAGCCCAAGAAGGCTGAGGCGGCCGCCGCCCCCAAGACCTCCGACCTGCCCCCCATGCCCGCGTGGCAGGGCCATGTGTACTATGCCAACGTGCCCGGCTCCGTGTCCAACGGGGTCAGCGCCCGGCCCATCCAGCCCTTCGCGGCCAATTATCAGCCGCCCCATCTGGTAATGGGCGCCCGGGACAACTGCCCCGGCACCTATACCATTACGATTGACGGCAAGGCTTACGCGGTCTCTGTCGCCGCTGCCGACGGTCCCGCTCCCGCCGCCGCGGCCCCCGCCGCCCCTGTGGCGGCCGCCCCCGTGGCTGCTCCGGCGCCCGCGCCCGCAGCTCCTGCCCCCGCCCCGGCGCCCGCTGCCGCTCCGGCTCCCGCCCCCGCCGCCGGGGAGACCCCTGTGAACAGCCCCATGCCCGGCAATGTGTTTAAGGTGGAGTGCAAGCCCGGCCAGGCCGTGAAGGCGGGCGACGTGCTGGTGATTCTGGAGGCCATGAAGATGGAGATTGAAGTCACCGCCCCTGCGGACGGAACGGTCAAGTCTGTGGCCGCCGCTGTGGGCACCGCCGTCAATACCGACGATCTGCTGGTGGTTCTGGGTTAAACAGAGCGCATTGCCCCCGGCCTGTGGGCGCGGGCCTGCGGGCCGGGCGGCCTCAAAACGCATGACATCCCTGACACATCTGGGTGCCATGCGTTTTGGATGTTTTTAGAAATAATAAGCATAGGTGTGTTATGGAGAAGAAACATCGAAGATTTAGGGTTGTTTTGCCCATTGCGGCCGTGGTAGTCCTTCTGGTTGCGGGTGTGTTTTATTACATCGCGGGCATACAGCGGTCACTCTGGAACCAGACTGTGGCGGAGATTCTGGAGGTGACCTCTCAGGGCAATCACGCCTTTGAAATCTATGTGAATAAGGACATGCAGATCCTGAACCGGATTGTAAAGCACCTGTCGGTGCTGGATGCGGGGGACGAGGCGCTGATTACCCGGGAGATTGACTCCTTTGAGGACGGCGAGGTATATTTCACCGTGATCGTCCCGGACCGGTCGCTGATGTATTCCAGAGGCGGCCAGGGGGCCCGCCAGATTGAGGAGGAGGAGCGGCGTATGTTCGCCTCCTTCGGCCAGACCGGCATCCGGGAGCCCTATCTGGACCCCTATACAGGGGAGCGGATGGTGGGCGGATACCAGCGGTTCTCCTTCGCGGACGGCATCGAAGGCATCATCCAGGTAAAGCGGGAGACCACGATGGTAGAGGCGGAGTTCATGCTCTCCTTCTACAACGGCGCCGGGGTGTCCTATGTGATAAACCGGGAGGGGGATATTTTGCTGATGCCCGCCCACCTGGACGGAGCCAGGACGACGATCAACCTGCTGGATGAGGTGGAGCGCTCGGTGAGCGGCGGCGCGGATGTGGAGTGGCTGCGCGGCCGCATAGCCCGGGGAGAGGAGGGCGTGACCCGCTTCAGACTGGACGGCGAGGAGTGCGTGCTGGCCTTTACCCCTGTGGAGGGGACAGACGGCTGGTGTCTGGTGGCGGTGGTGCCCGACTCGGTCATCATGAGCCACGCCAACAATATTTTGAAGAGCACCCAGACCTTTATCGTCCTGCTGGGGATGATTCTGGGCGGAGCGGGCCTGGTATTCTTCATGAAGCAGTGGTCGGACAAGAAGCTGCTGGAAAAGGAGGACAACGTCCGCTACCGGGAGCAGTTGTTTGACATTCTGGCCAACAACACCAACGATGTATTTTTGATGTTTACCACCACCGACTATAAGGTGGAGTATGTCAGCCCAAATATTGAACGGGTGATGGGAATCACCTGCGAGGCGATCAAAGCGGATATTGGGGAGCTGGCCCACACATCGGCGGGGGCTGACTGGGACTACAGCGCCGTAAAGGCGATGAAGCCGGGGGACAGCATCTCCTGCGAGAGGGAGCGCATTCACCGGCAGACAGAGGAACCCAGGTGGTTCTTTGAGACCATCTACCGCACAGCGGTGGGCGGCTCCCAGCGGTTTGTGGCGGTCCTGTCAGACCGGACCCATGAGCGCCGGAGCGAGGACGCTCTGAAGGACGCGCTGGAGATTGCCAAGGCGGCAAACGAGTCCAAGAGCGTATTTTTGAGCAACATGAGCCACGATATCCGCACCCCCATGAACGCGATTGTGGGCTTTTCCTCCCTGCTGCAGCGGGACGCCGACAACCCGGAAAAGGTGCAGGAGTACACCCGAAAAATCACCGCCTCCAGCCAGCATCTCCTGGGACTCATCAACGATGTGCTGGATATGAGCAAGATTGAGAGCGGAAAGACCACCCTGAATATCTCCGAGATCAGTCTGGCGGAGCTGGTGGATGAACTGGGCACCATGATCCAGCCCCAGGCGAAGGCGAAGCGGCAGGAGTTTCAGATTTCCGTCTACGATATCCGGGACGAGGAGGTGCTGGGCGACCGGCTGCGGATCAACCAGATTCTCATCAATATTCTGTCCAACGCGGTGAAGTACACCCAGGAGGGCGGAAAAATCGAGATGACGGTCCGGCAGCTGCCCCAGAAGACCAAGTACTACGCCCGCTTCCAGATTATGATCCAGGACAACGGAATCGGAATGACTCCCGACTATCTGGAGACCATCTTTCAGCCCTTCAGCCGGGAGAGCTCCAGCCGGACGGCGAGTATCCAGGGAACGGGCCTGGGCATGGCCATCACCAAGAACCTGGTGGACCTGATGGGGGGCACCATCCAGGTGGACAGTGCCCTGGGCGAGGGGAGCACCTTTACCGTCAACCTGGAGCTGCGGATTAAAGAGCGGAATGTGGACCCGGATTTCTGGAAGAAGCATGGGGTGTTCAATCTGCTGGTGGTGGATGACGAAGAGGCCATCTGCACTGGGATTCGGACCGCCATGGCGGAAACCGGTGTAAATGTCAGCTATGCGCTGGGCGGCCAGGAGGCTGTGCGGATGGCCCAGGAGGCGCAGGACGCGGGCCGGGGCTTCGACCTGATGCTCATCGACTGGCAGATGCCCGACATCAGCGGCATTGAGACGGCCCGCCGTATGCGGCAGATCGTTCCGCCGGAGGTCCCCATCATGATTCTGACCGCCTATGACGCCGGACAGCTGGAGAAGGAGGGCGCCGAGGCGGGGATCAGTGGATTTTTGCAAAAACCCTTCTTCCTGAGCAACTTTAAGATTGTTCTGGACGGTCTGCAGGAGACGGCGGAGAAGCCGGCGGACCAGGAGACGGACGACGTCCTCTCCGGCCGGCAGATTCTTGTGGCCGAGGACAACGAGCTCAACTCGGAGATCCTGATGGAGCTGCTGGAGATGGCCGGGGCCGCCTGCGAGGTGACAAAGAACGGCCAGGAGGTGCTGGAGCGCTTTGCCCAGTCGGCCCCCGGGCGGTATGATCTGATTCTGATGGATGTTCAGATGCCTGTGATGAACGGATATGAGGCCACCAAGGCCATACGCGCCTGCGGCCATCCCCAGGCCAAAACCATACCCATCATCGCCATGACGGCCAACGCCTTTGCGGAGGACATCAAGGAGGCGCTGGACGCCGGAATGGACCAGCATGTGTCCAAGCCGGTGGATATGGAGCGGCTGAAGCAGGCGGTCAGAGTGGTCATCAGCCAGGAAAAGGAATAAGAAAATGGTACATTTTCGGGGCTGTCCCTTGGGGCGGCTCCGTTTTTCATGGGCAGGCTGGTTTGAACTTTTTGGGATTGTTTTTCTCTGTCGGAACGTGTATAATATAAACTACCAGAGTATTAACTATATAAGGAGGAACTGTCCATGGAAAAGCTGCTGGAGCTGTTGGAGCAGGACTGCACCGTACCGACGGCGGCACTGGCCGCGGCGGCGGGGATTTCAGAGGAAGAGGCCAAGACTGCCGTTAAGCAATATGAGGGTGACCGGACGATTCTGGGCTATCAGGCCATAATCGACTGGGACCGGGTGCGCAAGGAGAATGTAACCGCCCTCATTGAGGTCAATATCACCCCCCAGTCCATTGACGGCTTCGACCGTATTGCCGAGCGCATCTACCAGTACGACGAGGTGGAGAGCATGTATCTCATGAGCGGCTCCTTTGATCTGACCGTCATCATCTCAGGCCGCACCCTTCGGGAGGTGGCCCGGTTTGTGAGCGAGCGGCTGGCCCCGATCCAGGGCGTCACCGGCACGGCCACCCACTTTATCCTGAAAAAATATAAAGAAAAGCATCTGGTGTTCCGCCCCAAGGACCCGGAGGAAAGGGAGTATATCTTCGTATGAATTACGATAACATCCTCAATGATAAGATACAGAACATCAAGCCCTCCGGCATCCGAAAGTTTTTTGACATCCTGGAGGAGATGACGGATGCCATCTCCCTTGGGATCGGTGAGCCCGATTTTGTGACGCCCTGGCACATCCGGGACGCCGGCATCTACTCCCTGGAGCGGGGCCATACCAAATACACCTCCAACGCCGGTATGCTCCAGCTGAGGCGGGAGATTTCCGCCTATCTGGAGCGGCGGTTTGACCTGCAATATGACTATGCCGGTCAGATTCTGGTCACCGTGGGGGGCAGCGAGGCCATCGACCTGGCGCTGCGGGTGCTGGTCAATCCGGGGGACGAGGTGATTGTGCCCACCCCCTCCTTTGTCTGCTACGGGCCTCTGGCGGAAATCGCCGGAGCGGTGCCCAGGTATCTGGAGCTGAAGGCGGAAAACCAGTTCCGCCTCACCCCGGAGGAGCTGAAGGCGGCCATCACCCCCAAGACCAAGGTGCTGGTGCTGCCCTTCCCCTCCAACCCCACCGGCGGCACCATGGACCGCAGGGACCTGGAGGCCATCGCCCAGGTGCTGCGGGGCACCGATATCATGGTCATCTCCGACGAGATCTACGCCGAGCTGACCTACGGCCGGCGGCATGTGTCCCTGGCCAACCTCACCGACATGTATGAGCGCACCATTGTGGTCAACGGCTTCTCCAAGAGCCACGCCATGACGGGCTGGCGGATGGGCTACGTCTGCGCCCCCAAGCCCATCATTGCGGCTATGACCAAGCTCCACCAGTTCGGCATTATGTCCGCCCCCACCACCAGCCAGTACGCCGCCGTGGAGGCCATGCGGAACGGCGACCCGGATATTGAGCACATGCGGGAGGAGTACGACAGCCGCCGCCGGTACTTAGTGGACAGCCTGAACCGCATCGGCCTGCCCTGCTTCGAGCCAAAGGGGGCCTTCTACGTGTTCCCCGATATCCGCTCCACCGGCCTGACCAGCGAGGAATTCTGCGAGCGCTTCCTCCTGGAGGAGAAGGTGGCCGTCATCCCCGGCTCCGCCTTCGGCCCCGGGGGCGAGGGCTTTGTCCGGGCCTGCTACGCCGCCTCCATGAAGGACATCGCCGAGGCGGTGGCCCGGATGGACAACTTCCTCACCAACCTGCGCAGAAAACAGGGTCGGGAGGGGTAATTTGTAGGGCGCGACGACCTCGGCGCGCCGCTGCGGAAATGCTGCAAATTAACAGCGCGCCCAGTGGTCGCGCCCTGCACAACAAATTCAAAAGGATGTATGTATATGAACATCGTATGCTTAGATATGGAGGGCGTGCTGGTCCCGGAGATCTGGATCGCCTTTTCGGAGGAGAGCGGCATCCCGGAGCTGCGCCGCACCACCCGGGACGAGCCGGACTACGACAAGCTGATGACCTGGCGGCTGGGGATTTTGAAGGAGCACGGCCTGGGCCTGAAGGAGATCCAGGCGGTGATTGCCAAGATTGACCCCCTGCCAGGGGCCAAGGAGTTTTTGAACAAGCTGCGCGCTGAGACTCAGGTTATCATTTTGAGCGACACCTTTGAGCAGTTCGCCAGGCCCCTGATGGAGAAGCTGAACTGGCCCACCATCTTCTGCAATACCCTGGAGGTGGGGGAAAACGGGGAGATTACCGGCTACAAAATGCGCTGTGAGAAGTCCAAGCTGACCACGGTGAAGGCCCTGCAGTCCATGGGCTACGACACCATCGCCGCCGGGGACAGCTTCAACGATCTGGGGATGATACAGGCCAGCAAGGCGGGCTTTTTGTTCAAGTCCACCCAGGCCATCAAGGCCGACCACCCCGAGCTGCCCGCCTTTGAGGAATTTGACGACTTGCTTTCCGCCATTGAGGGAGCGCTGGACTGACCTGAGTTTGGCTGAAACAGAAACGTGAAAATGAGTGATAAGCTATGACAAATAATTTTGAAGGGCTGCCGTTCCAGCCCGCGAATATCCTCCTGCCCCGGGACTGCGACCTGTCTCTGTGGTCGGTGGTGGCCTGCGACCAGTACACCTCCCGGCCAGAGTACTGGCAGCGGGTGGAAAACCGGGTGGGCCGGGCGCCCTCGGCCCTGCGTCTGATCCTGCCCGAGAGCTGCCTGGAGGGGCCCAGCGTGGAGACGGACATCATGGAGATCAACAACACCATGAGCCGCTATCTCCGGGAGGGGCGCTTTCAGGAGTACCCCGACGCCTTGATCTACGTGGAGCGTACCCTGTCGGGCGGGTATGTCCGCCGGGGACTGGTGGGCATGGTGGACCTGGAGCAGTACGACTACGAGGCCGGCTCCCGGGCCGCCGTCCGGGCCACCGAGGGGGTGGTGATGTCCCGCATTCCGCCCCGGGTGGCGGTGCGGAAGAACGCCCCCATCGAGCTGCCCCACGCCCTGCTGCTCACCGACTGTCAGGATATCATCCCGCCTCTGTCCGGAGAGACGGAGGGGATGGAGCTGCTCTACGACTTCGACCTGATGGAGGGGGGCGGCCATCTCAAGGGCTGGCTGCTGACCCGGGAACAGCAGGAGCGGACCGCCCGGGCCATCCGGAAATGGAAGGAGTGGGCGGACCGGGAGCGGGACGGCCTGCTCTTCCTGGTGGGGGACGGCAACCACTCCCTGGCCACCGCCAAGGAGTGCTACGAGCGGCGCAAGGGCCTCACCGACCCCGCCCAGTGGCCCGAGCTGCCCTCCCGGTACGCTCTGTGTGAGCTTGTCAACTTTTACGACGGCTCGGTGGAGCTGGAGCCCATCCACCGGGTGGTCTTCGGCGCGAAACCGGAGGAGCTGTTGGATGCGCTGCTGGAATACTACACCTCCGCGGTCCAGGGCGGGGGAGAGGGCCACACCATTTCCTTCGCCGTAAACCGCTGGAGCCAGGGAGAGGTCACCGTGCGGGAGCCCTCTGCCCAGCTGCCGGTGGACACCCTCCAGCGCTTTCTGGACGACTACATAGCCGCCCACCCCAGAGCGCGGATCGACTACATCCACGGCGCGGAGGAGGCCAAGGCTCTGGCACAGGAGCGGGAGGACGCTGTGGCCTTCCTGCTGCCTCCGCCTGACTGGACGGAGCTGTTCGACGCCATTGTCCGGGACGGGGTCCTGCCTCGGAAGACCTTTTCCATCGGCCAGGCCCAGGACAAGCGGTTTTACTTAGAGGCCCGGAAGATACGCAAATAGGCACATCATGTAGGGCAAGGGCTCTGCCCTTGCCTTATGGTTGAGGCAAAACCCGGTCAGGCAAGGGCAGAACCCTTGCCCTACAGGACGAAATCAAGCTGCGGGGAGGAAAACGCTGTGGAAATTCTGGCCCACGCCAAACTGAATCTGACCCTGGACGTGCTGGGCAGCCGCCCCGACGGCTACCACGACCTGCGGATGATTATGCAGTCCATCGCTCTGGCCGATGCTGTCACCCTGAAGAGGAGGGAACCGGCGGGGGTAAGGGTGTATACCAACCTCCATTTTCTCCCCGGCGACGAGAAGAATCTGGCGGCCCAGGCGGCCCTGCGCTACTGGGAGGCCCTGGGGAAGGAGCCGTGGGGGCTGGAGATTACCATCGACAAACGGATTCCCGTCTGTGCCGGCATGGCCGGGGGAAGCAGCGACGGGGCCGCCGTTCTCCGGGCGCTGAACGCCATGGAGGGTGAACCCATGTCCCCTCTGGAGCTGGCCCGGGTGGGGGAGCGGGTGGGCTCCGACGTGCCCTACTGCGTTCTGGGGGGCACCGCCCTGGCCGAGGGCAGGGGCGAGGTGCTCACCCCACTGCCCTCCCTGCCCAAGTGCTGGGTGGTGCTGTGCAAGCCCGAGTTCTCCATCTCCACCCCGGCGCTGTTTGCGAAAATTGACAGTGTGCGCCTGCGGTGCCGCCCCGACACCAGGGGGGTGATCGCCGCCCTGGAAGCGGGGGACCTGACCGGGGTGGCCCGGCGGATGTACAATGTCTTTGAGGATGCGCTGCCCTCCCACCGGCGCTCCCGGGTGAACGATATCAAGAACATCCTGATTCAATGCGGAGCGTTGGGGGCCAGCATGAGCGGCACCGGCCCTACCGCCTTCGGCCTGTTTGACGACGAGGGCCTGGCCCAGGAGGCCCGGGAGCGGCTGGCCGACTTCGGCGGCGAGGTTTTTTTGACGCAGACGGTATAAAAAAGAGGGACGGCACGAAATAGTGCCGCCCCTCTTTTTTGGTTCAGTCCCAGCAGCTGCTTTTTCTTCGCGTCAAACTCTTCCTGTGTGATTACGCCGCTGTCCAGCAGTTCCTTGAATTTTTTCAACTCATCGGCGGCGGAAATGGTAGAAGCTGGAACGCCGCTTTGTGTTGCCTTCGCCTGTTCTGTAGTCCATTCCTCCTTGCTCAAAGTGCGGACATCTATAGAGCCGCAATGGGGGCAACGGTTATAATCGACAATTCGATTTGATGCAGCTTCAGCGTTTCCGCTATGAACCGCACTTGCGGTGTACATACCGCTTACTGCCCCAGCAAACCCCATAGTAGCAGAAAGTGCGGCAGATTTTGCTTTTTCTGCGTTACGCATCAAATCATAAAGAGAATGAAAAAGATCAGAATACAATATGCTGGCTGCATAGAGCTTGGGTAAAATTTTTCACGCAGGCCGGTATGAAAAATATATTAGCTGTCCATACTGTAAGAAATTTACAGTGCGGACAGCTTTTTTGTCCCAGGAGGATGTTATGGATCGAAAATTAAAGCGCTGGGAGTTGGCGCTGATGTTTGGCATACTGGTGGCCGTAGTGGCGGGCAGCTGGCTGACCCGGGAGCAGCAGGAACTGGCGGACAGCGTGATCCGGTTTCATGTGATCGCCAACTCGGATACCGAGGAGGACCAGGCCCTGAAGCTGGCGGTGCGGGACCGGGTGCTGGAGGAAGCGGAGGGGCTCTATCCCGAGGGGGCCACCTTGGAGCAGGCCCAGGCCGCGCTGGAGGGCCATTTGAACACCCTGGCCGCCGCCGGCCGGGCGGTGGTGGAGGAGCAGGGCTATGATTACCCTGTCAGCGCCCGCCTGGAGGACTGCTGGTTTCCCACCAAGGAGTATGAGGACTTTGCCCTCCCCGCCGGAAATTACACCGCGCTCCGGGTGACCATCGGTGAGGGCAAGGGCCAGAATTGGTGGTGTGTGGCCTTCCCGCCCTTGTGTCTGGGGGCGGCCAGCGAGACGGTGGACCAGGCCCTGGAGGCCGGCTACTTCACGCCGGACCAGGGAGCCCTGGTGACCGGCGACGGCGAGCAGTATGTCCTCAAGTTCAAGGCCATGGAGCTTCTGGGCGAAGTGCAGGGCTTTTTTGAATCATAAATAATCCCTCCTCTCCCCGCATACCCTGTGGGGAGAGGGGGGATTGCCCTTGATTGGACAGCTGATTCTGGAACCGGGAGGACGGGGGAGAGCGGTATCGGGCAGGCTGTACGGCCTGCCTGTTCTGCGGGCCGAGGCGGACCGGTCGGGCTTCTGGGGGGAGCGCCGCCTGAGGCGGGCGGGGCGGGCGCTGCGCCAGGGAGGGGCTCTGCGGGTGCTGGTGCCCAGGGATTTTGACCGGTGGCCCCTGCTGGAGGCCTTTGGCCTGCGGCCTGTGGAGCCGGAGAGCTTTGTCCGGGCGCAGTCGGTGCCCCTGACGCTGGAGGCGCTGGAGCGCCGGGGTCTGGCCCCCGACCGAGCCACGGTGGCACTGCGGGGGAGCCGGGTGGACCATGCGCTGGCCCGGACGGCGGCCCAGCTGTGCCCTCTGGTGCGCCGTCTGGTGGTGGATGCGCCCAGGGGCGGGGAGGAGCTGGCTCTTTGGCTCCATCGGGAGTTTGGCGTTCCGGTGCTCCCGCCGGCGGAGCAGGGCGCGGTGGCCCTGCGCTTTCAGGGGGACTGCCCCCGGCGGGAGGACGCCGCCCTGGAGCTCTACGGTCCCCGGCCCGGACTGGCGGGGCTGTCGCTTTCTGCCCCCGGGCTGGCGGAGGAGGACCGGGAGGACCTGCCCCTTCTGGCCGCCCTATGGGAGGGGGGGAAGCTGGGGCCGGAAGACATAAAAATAACTTGACAGACAGGCGGAAAACACATATAATGACACAGAATGTAGTACTCTATCAATTTTATTCAGTACTTGACGCCCGGGTCGCACCGGGATAATTTTTTGAAAGGTGTGCGAGGTTTCATGGCGAAGGAATACAAGCTGAGCCCCCAGCGGCTCAAGGAACTGCAGGACGAGCTGAACTATCTCAAGACCGTCCGGGAGAAGGAGGTGGCCGAGCTGATCAAGGAGGCCCGCTCCTTCGGAGACCTGTCGGAGAACAGCGAGTACGACGAGGCCAAAAACGAGCAGGGCAAGCTCTACTCCCGTATCGCCCAGGTGGAGGAAATTCTGTCCAACTATGTGGTGATTGAGGAGGAGGAGACGGACGGCGAGTATATCCGCCTGGGCTCCACCGTCACCGTGCTGGACAAGGAGTTCAACGAGGAAGAGACTTATAAAATTGTGGGCTCCCAGGAGGCCGACCCCATGAACGGCGCCATCTCAGAGGACTCCCCCTTCGGCAAGGCGCTTCTGGGCAAAAATCCCGGGGAAGAGGTCACGGTGGACGCCCCCGCCGGCCCGGTGGAGTATAAGATTTTAAAGGTAGAGAGATAAGGAGTGGTCCGTATGGCCGATAAGAACAACCAGACCGAGGCAGCCGAGAACCTGTCCCAGCTGCTCCAGATTCGCAGGGACAAGCTGAAGCAGCTCCAGGAGAGCGGCAATGACCCCTTTACCATTACCCGCTTTGTGTCAGACAACGACTCCGGGAATATCAAGGAGAACTTCGACGCCCTGGAGGGGCAGGAGGTGGCCATCGCCGGCCGCCTGATGTCCAAGCGGGGGATGGGCAAGGTGTCCTTCTGTGATCTCCAGGACAAGTCGGGCCGCATTCAGCTCTACGCACGGAAGGACGAGATGGACGAAGCGGAGTACAACCGCTTTAAAAAGTACGATATCGGCGATATTGTGGGGGTCCACGGGGTGGTCTTCCGCACCCAGCGGGGGGAGATGTCCGTCCGGGTGGTGACGGTGACCCTGCTGTCCAAATCCCTGTTGCCACTGCCTGAGAAGTTCCACGGCCTGACCAGCACTGAGCTGCGCTACCGCCAGCGGTATGTGGACCTGATTGTCAACCCGGAGGTAAAGCGCAACTTCGTCATCCGCTCCCGGTTTATCAAGCATGTCCGGGACTTTATGGATGGCCGGGGCTTTATGGAGGTGGAGACGCCGGTCCTCAACACCATCTCGGGGGGAGCTACCGCCCGGCCCTTCGTCACCCACCACAACACCCTGGATATCGACATGTACATGCGCATCGCCACAGAGCTGCCCCTGAAGCGGCTCATTGTGGGCGGCATGGACCGGGTGTATGAGATCGGCCGCATTTTCCGCAACGAGGGCATGGACCCCAAGCACAACCCCGAGTTCACCACCATCGAGCTCTATCAGGCCTATGCCGATTTTAACGACATGATGGACCTGTTTGAGGACCTGCTGTCCTCCGCCGCCCAGAAGATTCTGGGCACCTATCAGGTCCAGTGGCAGGGGGAGGACATCGACCTGACCCCCGGCTGGCCCCGTATGCCCATGCACGAGGCGGTAAAGCAGTACTGCGGCATCGACTTCATGGCCATCACCACGGACGAGGAGGCGGTAGCCGCCGCCAAATCCATCGGCGTGGAACTGCCCGAGACGGCGGACAAGACCTGGGGCAACGCCCTGTATGAGTGCTTTGACCAGCGGGTGGAGGAGAAGCTGATCCAGCCCACCTTCATTACCATGCATCCGGTGGACGTCTCCCCCCTGGCCAAGCGCTCCCCCAAGGACCCCCGGCTCACCGAGCGGTTTGAGCTGTTTATCTGTCACAGCGAGATGGGCAACGCCTTCTCCGAGCTCAACGATCCCATCGACCAGCGCCAGCGCTTCCAGAAGCAGGTGGAGCTGCGGGATAAGGGGGACGACGAGGCCGGTATGATGGATGAGGATTTTTTGACCGCGCTGGAGTATGGTATGCCCCCCACGGGCGGGCTGGGCATTGGCATCGACCGGTGTGTCATGCTTCTCACCGGTTCCGACTCCATCCGGGAAGTCATTCTCTTCCCCACCATGAAGCCCAACGACTGAGCAATAACAGGGGCGTGCCGCGGCCGGACTGCGGCACGCCCCCTGCCCCGGAGGTATTTCGCAAAATAAAGATTGCTAAAATGGGAAAAATATAGTACAATGCAACTTAGTTCTTGTTTCGTCTCGGTACGGAGCAAGGCCGCACTAGTCGGGGAGATAGCGGTGCCCTGTACCCGCAATCCGCTGCAGCGGGGATGAATCCCGGCCCCCGGACGTGAGGCTGTACTGTCTGCCCTGGAAAAGCAGTGATGATAGACCGGTCCCGCGCAACGCGGCTCCGTGAACCGTGTCAGGCGGGGAACCGAGCAGCACTAAGCGGCCCGCCGCGTGTGCCGCGGGGATACTGTTCTTGAGCCGGCTGTCCAGGTAACGGGTATGTCCCGCGCTTCAAAGGCCGGTGTGCGGTCTTGCTTCGCACCGAGTTTTTTTGACAGAATCTCCCGTCCCCCGCAGGGAAAAGGAGGCTTACGGGAGTGTTCTCCTGAGAGAAATTCTTTCCTGGAGGTGAGCAGATGTATCAGGCACTATACCGAAAATGGCGGCCCCGGACCTTCGACGACGTGGTGGGCCAGGGGCACATCACCGGCACCCTGAAGCGCCAGGTGGCCACGGGCCGGCTGTCCCACGCCTATCTGTTCACCGGCACCCGGGGGACGGGCAAGACCACCTGCGCCAAAATTCTGGCCCGTGCCGTGAACTGCGAGAATCCCCGGGAGGGAGACCCCTGCAACGCGTGCCCCGCCTGCCTTGGCATTGAGAACGGCTCTGTTCTGGATGTGCTGGAGCTGGACGCCGCCTCCAACAACGGGGTGGACCAGGTGCGGGCGCTGCGGGACGAGGCGGTGTATACCCCCGCCGCCGTCCGGAAGCGGGTGTACATTGTGGACGAGGTCCATATGCTGTCCACGGCGGCCTTCAACGCCCTGCTGAAGATTCTGGAGGAGCCGCCCCCCCATCTCCTCTTTATTCTGGCGACTACCGAGCTGCACAAGGTGCCCGCCACCATCAAGAGCCGGTGCCAGCAGTTCGCCTTCAAGCGGATCCTCCCCATGGAGATTGCCCGGCGGCTGGAGTATGTGGCCGAACAGGAACAGCTCCGTCTCACCTCTGACGGCGCCGCTCTGCTGGCCCGGCTGGCGGACGGCGGGATGCGGGATGCCCTGTCTCTGCTGGACCAGTGCGCCGGCGGCGGAGCGGCGGTGGACGAACAGGCCATTCTGAACACGCTGGGTCTGGCGGGAAATGTGGAGACCGCCGCACTCATGGGCCAGCTGGCCGCCAGGGATACCGCCGCCGCCCTGAACACGCTGTCCCGGCTCTACGCCAATGGCAAGGATGTAGGCTCCGTGCTGGGTGAGCTGTCCGGCCTGGCCCGGGACCTGCTCCTGAGAAAGACCGCCCCCCAGGGGGGAGCGGCCCTGATGGCGGGTGGCTATGACGAGGCGACCCTCCGCGGACTGGGGGAACAGCTCACCGCCCAGCGGCTGCTGCAGATGCTCACCCAGCTCCAGGGGGCCCTGGCCGATCTGCCCCGAAGCGCCAGCCGCCGCACGGCGGCGGAGCTGTGCCTCATCCGCCTCAGCGATGAGGGGCTGGACGAGTCCTTCACTGGACTGTCAGCCCGGATTGCCCGCATAGAGGAGCGGCTGGCCCAGGGGCTTCCCGCCGCCTCGGCGGGAGGCGGTCTCCGCGCCGCGCCGCAGATGCCAGAGGTAGAACGGGGCGGGAAAGAGCCCGCCCCATACCTGGGGGATGACCGCCCCCCCTGGGAAGAGGAGCGCCCCCCGCTGCCCGAGGAGCCGCCAGAGGAACCGGATTACACCTTCGACGAGCCGGCGTCTGCTCCGGCTCCGAAGATACCCCACCCGGCCCCTGTAGAGGCCGCCCCACCGGGCAACCCGCCCCCGAAGCCCGTGCCCAAAGCGGCCCCGGCTTCTCAGGCCAGCGGTGACAGCGCCTTCTGGCCCTCCTTTGCGGCGGGCCTGCGGGGGAAGGTGCCTCCCACGGTGATACCTTATTTAAACAACCCGGCCAAGGTGACCGGTACATGGAAAAACGGAAAGCTCACCCTCTGGGTAGACAGTGAATTTACCCGTTCCATGCTGAACAAGCCGGCGGTGCTGGAGAAGCTGGCCCAGGCTGCCGCCGCCTCCTTTGGGGGCCAACCCCAGGTGAGCGTAGTCACCGGCGCGCCGCCCGCGGCGGAGCAGAGCCAGCCTCCCGCTCCAGGGGCGGAGAAGGACCCTCTGGATGAACTGCTGTCCTTCGGTGGGCAGTTTGACAACATAACCATACAGTGAAGGAGTTTTGATTATGGCAAAGGGATACGGCCGTGGGATGCCCGGCATGGGCGGCGGCATGAACATGAACATGCTGAAGCAGGCCCAGAAGATGCAGCAGGACATGCTGCGTATGCAGCAGGAGCTCCAGGAGAAGGAATATCAGGCGGCCTCGGGCGGCGGGGTAGTGACGGCCACCGTCAGCGGCAAGCACGAGCTGAGGGCCCTTGCCATCGACCCCGAGGCGGTGGACCCCGAGGATGTGGAGATGCTCCAGGATATGATTGTTGCCGCCGTCAACGAGGCCATGCGGGCCGCTGACGCCGACGCCGCCAGCACCATGCAGTCCATTACCGGCGGTCTGAACCTGGGCGGCCTGGGACTGTAAGGCTATGACTGAGAAAGGGCTGTCCCGGGGACGGCCCTTTTCTCTTTGGAAAGGGGAGAATATTCTGTGAAGCTCTATGATGAGACCCAAAACCGGCCCGATTCCGGGGCACAGTTTCCCGATGCGGACGGCTTTTTCTATTCCGGTCCCAGCCCGGACGTGTGGGCGGGGTATCTGAAGAACCAGCTGCGCCACACCCTGGCCCCCCTGCCCCAGGAGCGGGACGGACGCCTTGCCGCCCTGCGGAAAGCTCAGCAGTCCCCCGACTGGCAGTGGAACGCCTCCCGGCAGGAGCATTTGGAGGACACCTGCGGCTGGGAGCGGGAGGAGCTGGAGCGGCATGTTTTTTGGAATGATCCGGAGGAAGTGGCCCGCCTGGGCCGGCTGGTCCGGGCCATCCAGGTGGACGGAGAGGAGTTGGTGAAAGCAGGGCTCCTCCCGGAGGAAAAGCACCTGTTCCAACAGGCTACAGAGCTGGTCAGCGCCAAACGATTTCAGCAGCGGGGAGTGAGGATACGGGACCTGTCATTCCTGGAGGGCCTGACCCAGCTGAAGGAGCTGGACCTGTGGGACAACGACATCGAGGACCTGACCCCTCTGGCCTCCCTCACCGGTCTGCGGGAGTTGTGGCTGCCCTACAACCTGATCTCCGACCTGTCACCTCTGGCGGGGCTGGACAAGCTGGTGCAGCTGAAGGTCTACGGCAACCAAATCAAGAGCCTGGAGCCCCTGCGGGGGCTGACCAGCCTGAATACCCTGGACCTGCGGGGCAACCCTCTGGAGCCGGGGGCGCTGGCCTGCCTGCGCAAGTGCAAGCGGCTGGGGATGCTGGACCTGTCCAACACCGGCCTGGGGGACGTGAGCGGTCTGGAGTTCTGCCGGACCCACGTCCTGGATCTCCAGAACAACCCCAATCTCACCGGCCTGGAGGTCATCTCCACCATGAAGCGGCTGAGCTGCCTCAGCCTGGATACGGAGGTAGCCCGGCGGTACGATGTCCAGGCCCTGGCCCCTCAGCTCATTGAGTACGGAGAGCTGGACGGGCTGTCTGTCTATGTCTGGCCGGAGAAATATTATAATTGACGGTTCGCACCCTTGCTTTTTGGGAAAAACAGGGCTAAAATAGGAATATACACCATTGGAAACGGCGGAAAAGGAGAGAGAAATGCCCCATTTTCATCAAAGCCACCCCAAGGAACCGCTGGACCAGCGGCAGAGGATGCTGGAGACCCCCATTGACCGGCTGATTTTGTCGCTGGCGGTTCCCACCATTATCAGTATGCTGGTGACCTCCATCTACAATATGGCGGACACCTATTTTGTCTCCCAGCTGAACACCAGTGCCTCCGGGGCGGTGGGGGTGGTGTTCTCCCTGATGGCCATCATCCAGGCGGTGGGCTTCACCGTGGGGATGGGGACGGGCTCCATTGCCTCCCGGCTGTTGGGCCAGGACAGGGGGCGGGAGGCCGACGTCTACGCCTCCAGCGGAGTGATCACCGCCCTGATTGTAGGGGTGGTCATGGCCGCTCTGGGGATGGGCTTCCGGCCGGAGCTGATGTGGCTGCTGGGGAGCACCAGTACCATCTATCCCTACGCCCTGGACTACGCTTTCTACATCATCCTGGGCGCCCCGGTGATGATTTTGTCCTTCACCCTGAACAACCTGCTGCGCTGGCAGGGGAAGGCCAACCTGTCGGTCTTTGGCCTGGCCACCGGTGGGATACTGAATATCATTTTGGACCCCATCTTTATCTATGGCCTGAACATGGGCATCTCAGGGGCAGGGGCGGCCACCCTGCTCAGCCAGTGTGTCAGCCTGCTGATTCTAACCTCCTTTTTCCTGCGGAAGAAGAGCCAGCTGCGGGTGAGCCTGGCCTGTATCTCCCGCTCCCCCGGGACCTATCTGGCCATTTTCAAGCAGGGGATGCCCTCCTTCTTCCGCCAGGGGGTGCTGTCCGCCTCCACCATGGCTCTGAATTACAACGCCAAGCTCTACGGCGACGCGGCGGTGGCCGCTCTGTCCATTGTGACCAAGGTGTTTATGGTGATCCAGTCCATTGTCATCGGCTTTGGCCAGGGCTTTCAGCCGGTGCTGGGCTACAACTACGGCGCGAAGCGGCTGGACAGGGTGAAGGAGGCGGTGTGGTTCTCGGTGCGGACCTGTACGGTGATCCTCACGGTGGGCGCGGTGCTGGGCTTTGTGCTGGCCCCACACATTATAACGCTGTTCCGCCGGGACGACGCCATGGTCATCGCCATCGGCACCCGTGCCTTCCGGTATCAGTGCTTCACTCTGCCCCTGGGGGCGGTGCTGGTCTTTGCCAACATGTTTTTTCAGTCTCTGGGCAAGTCCTGGCGGGCGGTCATTCTGGCCATCTGCCGCCAGGGGCTGTATATCCCTATAGTCTATCTGATGACACATCAGTTTGGTCTGGCCGGTCTGGAGCTGACTCAGGCCTCGGCGGACCTTCTGGCCTTCGCTCTGTCCGCGGCTGTCATGCTGCACTATTTCAAAACGGAGTTTGGGAAGGAATGAAAAAATGGAAACCCTTGCCGCACAAGGGTTTCCATTTTCTTTTTTAATGGACTGCAATTACTCTATGATATGGGTATAAGCCACAGCGAGCCCAACCACCCGTATCTGGGCAGTTTCCTCTCCGATAAATACTCTGGGGGCGATTGCGCTGTTCTCGGCCACCAGCTGCACCACATTTCCGGTATGGTAGAACCGCTTTAGGGTGGCCTCTTCGTCCCCTACCATCACAGCGGCCACCTGTCCGTTCTCCACCTCCTCCTGTTGGCGGATGTAGACAATGTCGCCGGTTTGTATACCGATATTTACCATGCTCTCCCCTTTACAGGTCAGCGCGTAGTCGGCTCTGATGTGGGCCGGAAGGTCAATATATTCCTCAACATTTTGCTCCGCTAAAATAGGGGTTCCGCAGGCGATCTGTCCGATCAGCGGAACTTTTTTCATGCTTGGGAGGGGGACGATGTTATCGGGCAGAGCTTTGGTCTCCCACCCCATCAGAGAAGCCGGAGGGACATTCAAAATCCGGGCCAGCCTGGAGATTCGGTCATGCCGGAGCATTTTGATGTTTCCGCTCTCCCAACGCTGTACCGTCGCCTCGCTGACCTCCATTGCCTCCGCAATTTGAAGAAGGGTGAGGCCGAGCTCTTTTCTTCTCCTTTTGAGTACCGTAGAAAGGTTTTCCACATGCGCCGCCTCCTTTGTAAGGTTAACTATACCACAGGCCGAAGGGCATTGCAAGATAAAACTTGCGTTTTGCGAAAAAACTTTCGCGAAACGTATTGACAAGGTAACGGAGGTGTGGTACTATAGGCTTGCGTTTGACGAAAGGCGGTGAACAGATGGATGCCGTCTGCGCGGATATCCCTGGAGCACAGAGCAAAATGCTGCGTAGTTTTCAATGTGGCGGACGCTCGGTGTGATACTGCGGACGAACTGACAGCAATTTTTTTGCCCGGTACTTACGTAGGGAGAAAGTTCGAAGGAAAGGAGGGAGTTATGTCAAAGCGGTCAACCGCATGGAGCCAACGGACGGCGAAATTCCTTGATTTAAAGCGGACGGTACAATAGCACGCCGCCAAAAAAATCTGAAGCTGACACATGGGCGGCACAATTTGACAAAATGGAGGCGATTTTTTGTTCGTATTTTACGCAGAAAAAAACAGACTGTATGTTATGGAGAAGGAACTGATTACCAGCGGCAGTGCCAATATCTACCCGGTGCGCTTTGAGTTTTCCCCGGATTGGGACGGGCTGGAGCGAACGGCAATTTTTCAGGCCGGGTGCAGAAAGAAGGCCGTGCCCATCGTGGACGGGGTGTGTTCCGTGCCCGCTGAGGTGCTGTCTGAGCCGGGCCGCTACCTGATGATGGGCGTGTGTGGCAAGCAGGGGGAGAGCGTCGTTCTGCCCACCGTCTGGGCCAACCTGGGATGGATTGTGGAGGGGGCAGTGCCGGGAGGAAACCCGCTCCCCGAGGACTGGCAGGAGGCCCTGGACGGCAAGGGAGACACGCTGGCCTATACCGAGGAGGGTGAACTTGGGCTGTACTCCGGGGACAAGCTGCTGTCCTCTGTGCCCATTGAGGGCGGCGGAGGTGAAGGCGTGCCGGGTCCTCAGGGAGAGCCCGGGGCAGACGCCACCATCAACGGGGTCAATACTCTGGAGTTGGCGGCGGGAGAGAATATTGTTCTGGACCAACAGGGAAACCGGCTGACTATCTCCTCCACAGGGGGCGTAACTCATGCGGAGCTGGAGGAAGCCATGTCCGGCAAGCAGGACATCATCACCCCCGGGGATGGACTGGAAAAGGCTGAGAATACCCTCAGCGTGTCTTCGCCGGTGCGGGGTGTGATCTCTCAGGAGGCGTATGATGCCCTACCCGAGGAAAAACGGAACAAGGGACTGTACATTGTGTCAGGACAACGTCCTGGTATGAGAATCTACGCGAATGGCACTATGGTAGAGGTCTTTGGGGAACGAGGCCCCGCCGGACCGGACGGCAGCCCAATTGGCACTGTCATCAGCTTTATGGGCTCCGCCGCCCCAGAGGATTATCTGGTGTGTGACGGAGGGGTGCATAACATCGCGGAGTACCCTGATCTGGCGGAGTTTTTCCGGAAACAGTTTGGCGCAGCCAACCACTTTGGCGGGGATGGGGAAGCCACCTTTGCTGTGCCCGATCTGCGCAACCTTTTCCTGCGTGGATACCACGGAGAGGCCGAGGAACAGTTGTCCGGTGATGTGGGTGTAAAGCAGGAGGCTACGGAGATCGCCAACTATGGTCTTACATCGAGTTCTGGCGGTGGACTTATGCTGCCAGGCCCAACTAATAGATTTGTACCTACAGGTCCCTGGGCACCGCAGAATCAAGATACTGTAAGTGAATTGAAAGCACCCTATGCTTGTAGCACAAAAATTGCAATCAGTGGAGCCCAGGAACTAAGCTTTTATTATACCGCCCGCCCGGTGAATATGGCTGTGCTGTACTGTATAAAAGCCCGCACAAGTGCGTCCGCCGAGGATTTCTACTCTTTGGAGGAGCGGATTGTTGAGCGGTGGATTGACGGCAGACCGGTCTATCGGAAAACGGTAATTATAGACAGATTTTCGTCAAATTCTGGAAATATGTATACGGTTCCAGACATCTACAACGTTGACCGAGTCATAAATTACAGTTCTTCTTATACCTCTGCAGGGTATAGGAATTATATGAATTTGCATGTCAAGGTGGTGGATGGGCGTATCTATACATCTCAGGGAGTAAGCAGCTCTGTGATTGTTGCTACAGACTTTGTGGGCACATTTGATTATGTTAAAACCACCGACCAACCCACCATTCCGCTTCCAGAAGCGGAGGCGAACGTTCCACAGGAGGACTGGCCCGATGTGGCGGAAGATGAGATTGTAAGCGAGGAGATATAAGCGATGCATGACAACTGCGGCGACTGCCCGGTAAACGCCCGGGTGGACAGTCTGGCCAAGGAGTTTGACCGCTACCGGGACGGGGCGGGCAAGACCCACAAGGAGATGTTTGAGCGGCTGAGTGCCCTGGAGCAGGCCCGGGCCAGCATGGAGACCATGCTGGAGAGCATGGACGCCAAGCTGGACAAGCTGGTGGGCTGGCGGGAGGAGCAGGACGACAAGCCCAACAAGCTGCTGGACAAGCTGAAGGAGAGCTCCATCTGGCTGGTGCTGGCCGCCGTGCTGGGCGCCGTGCTGGGCACGGCGGCGGGGAGGCTTGGGCTGTGAAAGGGCTGCTGGACAGGCTGAGGGCGGTGCCACACCTCTTTGCCAAGGGGGTGGTGCTGTGGTGTGTGATCTGCGGCACCGCCGCCTCCGCCTACGCTCTGCGGATTCTCTCCCGCACCGGCCACGACCCCGCCGCTCTGCTGGGGGTAATCCTGGCCTTCTTCGGCGGGGAGCTGCTGCTGATGTGTCTGAAAACCGTACTAAATGGAGGAGGAAGGGATGAAAAATTGTGAACGAGACCATCGTTAAGCGATTGGGGGCGCTGATGAGCGTCAAATCGATTGTGACGCTGGTGCTTACCGGTGTGTTTGCGCACATGGCCTGTACCGGACAGATCAGTCAGGACTTTATGACCATCTATGCTGTGATTATTGCCTTTTACTTCGGCACCCAGAGCCAGAAGGTTCAGGATGTGGTGGACAAGGCGGGCGGTGGCAAAGCATGAGGCTGAGACGGCAGCTGCTGACCCGCAACGAGTGTTACATCACCGGAAAAACCATCCGGCCCAAGGGGGTGATGGTCCACTCCACCGGAGCCAACAACCCCCGGGTGGCCCGGTACGTCCCCGGGGACGATGAGATAGGCCGCAACACCGGCGGCAACCACTGGAACCAGCCTCGGCCCGGCGGCCGCCAGGTGTGCGTCCACGCCTTTGTGGGCAAGTTTGCCGATGGACAGGCGGGCGTGGTCCAGACCCTGCCCTGGACCATGAGGGGCTGGCACTCCGGAAGCGGCAAAAAGGGCTCCGCCCAAAACACCCACATCGGCTTTGAAATCTGCGAGGACGGCCTGGACGGTCCGGGGTACTTCCAGGCTATCTACCGGGAGGCGGTGGAGCTCACCGCTATGCTGTGCGGGGAATACAGTCTGGACCCTCTGGCCGATGGTGTGGTGATCTGCCACGCCGAAGGCCACCGGCGGGGGATTGCCTCCAACCACGGGGACGTCCTCCACTGGTGGCCGAAATTCGGCAAGACAATGGACGATTTCCGGGCCGACGTGGCCCAGGTGATGAGAGGAGAGGATGAAGTCGTGACATACGAGCAGTGGAAAGAGTATATGGACCGCTACGAAAAGGAGCGGGCCGCGCTCCCCGCCCCGGCCTGGGCCGCGCAGACCGGCGAGTGGGAGCGGGCGCACAGCGCCGGGATCATCGCCGACCTGAGCCGACCCCAGTCCCCGGCCACCAGGGTGGAGGTGGCGGCTATGATTCTCAGGGCCGGGAAATAATGGGGCGAGAGGCGTGTAAACGCAAAATTTAAAGGCTTCTTAATAAATTCCCACTTGCGATTTAAATAGTCTGTGCTATGCTAGGAGCAGAAATAAACGGGGAGAGGAGCGGTAAGATGTACACCATCCTGATCTGTGACGACGACAGAGACATTGTATCCGCGCTGGACATCTACCTGAGCAGCGAGGGCTACCGGACCCTCAAGGCCTACGACGGCCGGGAGGCGGTCCGTGCGGCGGAGACCCACGAGGTCCACCTGATCCTCATGGACATCATGATGCCCGAGCTGGACGGCATCCGGGCCACCGCCAAGCTGCGGGAGGGGAGCAACGTGCCCATCATCCTGCTGACGGCCAAGAGCGAGGACACCGACAAGATCCTGGGGCTGAACATCGGGGCGGACGACTATATCACCAAGCCCTTCAACCCGCTGGAGGTCATCGCCCGGGTGAAGAGCCAGCTGCGGCGGTATACCGCCCTGGGGGGCGCGGAGAAGGGCCCCGGCCTCATCACCGCCGGGCCCATCGCTATGGACGACGGGGCCAAGGTGGTCACAGTGGACGGGGAGCCCATCAGCCTCACCCCCATTGAGTACAACATTTTAAAGCTGCTGCTGTCCCACCCGGGACAGGTTTTCTCCTCGGCGCAGATCTATGAGCAGGTGTGGAACGATCCGGCCTACGGCTCGGAGAACACGGTGGCCGTTCACATCCGCCACCTGCGGGAAAAGATTGAGATCAACCCCGCCGAGCCCCGATACTTGAAGGTGGTATGGGGGCTGGGGTATAAGATTGAGAAGGGGGCGGGCGGATGAAAAGGCTGCAAAGCAATACCGCCGCCAAGGTGTGCGCGGTGCTGATTCTGCTGGCCGCCGCCTTCGGGACGGGGATCTTCGGGGTGCGGGCGATTCTCAGCTTCGGCTCGGTGGCTGACGGTGACTGGCAGGGCTCCTCCCGGTACTACAACGCCGTGGACAACCGCCGGCGGGAGCTGGTGGCGGGGATCAGGCTGTCCCAGCGGCTGGAGCAGCTGGAGCGGCAGATAGAGGAGGGGACCGCCAGTCCCCTGGCCTACGCTGACGCGGAGGCCCTACGGGAGGAGCGGGCCCTGGTGGAGGAGCGTTTTTCCCGGCAGAACACCTGGTTCCGTTTCCGGGTGCTCACCGACAACGGGCAAACCCTTCTGGGTACCAACCTCAACGACGACGAGGCCATAATCCGGACGGTCCAGAATGTGCACTACTTCTCCTTCGAGCTCCAGGACGGGAGCCTCAATGAAGACGTACTGTACTATGATACGGATTTAAGGGAAGAGCCCTCGCACACTGCGGGACTCAATCCGGAGACCGAAGCCCCGCCGCTGAAGCTGGTGTTGGAGTACGGGGTGCCTGAAAAGATTGACGATTCGATTCAGGATGAGTTTAGCCAGATCTGGAGAATGTGGGACATGGACCGGACGGCCTTTGACCAGTACCTCACCGGTTTTTTGAGCCTGGGGGCGCTCACCCTGGTGGCCCTGGTCTGGGCACTCTGGACCGCCGGACACAGAGCGGGAACGGAGGGGGTCGTTACCACCTGGCAGGAGCGGATATTCTTTGACCTGTACGCCGCGGCTGTGATCGCTGCCGAGGTCTGTCTGGTTGCCTGCTTTATCTGGACGGCAGAGCAGCTGTACTGGGGGGCGGCCAATGTTTATTCCATTATGAATGAGGATTTTGACGCCTTTTACAAGCTGGGGATCATGGGGGCCGGGGCTCTCTTTACCGCCGAGGTGTCCTGCGGCGCACTGCTTCTGCGCACCCTGGCCGTCCGGCTCAAGGCGGGCTGTCTGGCAAAAACCACCCTGCTGTGCAGGGTGTGGGGATGGACGGTCAGGACCGTCCATGACTTTGTTCGTTTCCTGCCTTTCACCTGGAAGATTGTGGCGGCCTTTTTGGGCTATGCCGCCGTCAGCTTCTTCCTTCTGGTGGTGGGGTATTATGACGGAGGGATGACGCTGTTCTATCTCTGCATTCAGACCGGGGTGCTGCTCTTTCTGGCCTGGTGGGCCTATGGCTACTACCGCCTGCGCCAGGGCACCAAGACCATCGCCAGGGGCGACCTGGAGTACCAGATCGACACAACCCGTATGCCCTACGACCTGCGCCTCCAGGCGGAGGACCTGAACAACATCTCCGCCGGGCTGTCGGCGGCGGTGGACGAGCGGATGAAGAGCGAGCGGTTCAAGGCGGAGCTCATCACCAATGTCTCCCACGATTTAAAGACCCCTCTCACCTCTATTATAAATTATGTCAACCTGCTTAAATCCACCGAACAGACCGATCCCAAGGCGGTGGAGTATATCGAGGTGCTGGACCGGAAGTCCCAGCGGCTGAAGAAGCTCACCGAGGACCTGGTGGAGGCGTCCAAGGCGTCCACGGGGGTGCTGTCGGTGGTCCGGGAGAAGATCGGCATGGGTCAGCTCATCGACCAGGCCCTGGGCGAGTGGGAGGAGAAGCTGAACGACCGGAAGCTCACCCTGGTGAGCACCCTCCCGGAGGGGGAGTGCTGGGTGTACGCCGACGGCCGCCACCTGTGGCGGGTTATCGACAACCTGCTGTCCAACTGCGCCAAATACGCCATGGAGGGCACCCGGGTCTACCTGGACCTGGAGCGGGGGAAGGGACAGGTGGCTCTGTCGGTGAAGAACATCTCCCGGGAGCCGCTGAACGTCCCCGCCGAGCGGCTGATGGAGCGCTTTGTCCGGGGGGAGGAGTCCCGGTCCACCGAGGGCTCCGGCCTGGGGCTGTCCATCGCCCGGTCCCTCACCGAGCTCCAGGGGGGAACCTTCGAGCTGGCGGTGGACGGCGACCTGTTCAAGGCCATCGTCACTCTGCCTCAGGCGAATTGAACACGGCATCCAAGCCGCCCGTCCCGGAACAGGACGGGCGGCTTTTTGTCCCGGGAAAAATTGAAAAAAGCTATGGCTTTTTTCAGAAATTGTGGTATGATGATAAATACCACCATTATGTAGTGGATTCCGACTGAAAGGGGAGTGGGCGCCGTGAGGAGAAGAGGTGCGGCTCTGGGCCTGATTCTGTCCATGCTTCTGACGCTGAGCGGCTGTCTGTTCCGCTCCCCGGACGATCTGTACCGCCAGCCGGAGAAGTCGCCGGGCTATGAGCAGCTCAACGCCGCCATCCGGGCGGTGCGCACCGGGCTGGAGACCGAGTTCAGCACCCGGGTGGAGGACGTGACCATCATGGCGGGGGACAACACCGCCAGCATCCAGCTCCAGGACCTGGATGGAGACGGTCTGCGGGAGAGCGCGGTGACCTTTTTCCGGGTGCCCGGCATTGAGAAGCCCATTAAAATATACATCTTCACTCAGATCAGGGAGGAGTACGTGGTCACCGGCGTGGTGGAGGGCGAGGGCAGCGCCATTTACGCCATCGACTACGCCCAGATCAACGGCGAGGGGCGCAAGGAGATCGCGGTAAACTGGCAGATCAGCACCGGTGCCTACCAGCTGGGGGTGTATACCCTGGACGATATCGACCTGCCCGGCGAGGGGCTGAGCGAGGAGGAGGCCCTGGCGGCCGTCCGGGCCATGACCCGGGCCAGCCTGATGGGCGCCGAGCGGCTGCTGACCCGGTGCAGCGTGGCGGGGGACGGCTCCAGCGGCTGCCGCCTGCTGGATATGGACCGCGACACCCGGGTTGAGGTGCTGGTCACCCGGATGGACGCCAGCGGCCTGGGCAATCAGGTGGAGGTCTACGGCTGGCAGGACGGGGCCATGACCTCGCTGGCCATCGCCGAGCTGTCCACCGGGATCGCGTCCATCAACCGGATCCGCACCAACTACCTGGCCGGAGAGTACTACCAGCCGGCCCTCTATGTCACCAGCACCCTGGCGGATGGGCGGCGGGCCATCGACGTGGTGGCCTATGTGGACGGAAGGCTGACCAATGTGGCGCTGGACGGCTCCGGCGTCAGCAAGGAGGTTATCCAGGGCTATACTGAGATCAACCCCACCGACATCAACCGGGACTCGGTGGCCGAGCTGCCCTCCCCCTACCAGCTGCCCAGCTACGGGGAGAGCACCTCCAGCAACTTCTGGCTCATCGACTGGGGCCAGTATGACCAGCGGGGCAACCGCAACCACGTGCTCACCACCTACCACAACGTGAGCGACGGCTGGTATCTGGAGATCTCGGAGAGCTGGCGGGATCAGATTACCATCTCCCGGAACGATCAGGTCACCGGGCGGCGGGAGGTTGTGTTCTCCCACTGGCTGGGGGACGACCGGGAGCCCCAGCCCTTCCTGTCCATCTACCGCATATCCAGCAGCCGCAACGCTGACCTGGAGGAGGACGGCTGGATTGTGCTCCGGGAGGAGGAAAATGTGACCTACGCTGCCAAATTCCACACCGGGAGCTGGAACAGCGGCCTGGACGAGATGGACCTGCGGGAGCGGTTCAACACCATTCAGAGAAGCTGGTATAACGAATAGAGGACGGCACAGAGGCCGCTTCTACAGGAGGAAAAAGGGGAGGAAAACGTCCATGCGCAAGGTACTGGTCCTGGAGGACGAGGAGAATATCCGCAGCTTTGTGGTGATTAACCTGAAGCGGGCGGGCTATCAAACGGTGGAGGCGGGGACCGGCGAGGACGCGCTGGAGGCGGTCCGGGAGAACCCGGATATCAAGGTGGCCCTGCTGGATATCATGCTGCCCGGCATCGACGGGTTTGAGGTCTGCCGCCGCCTGCGGGCCATGGACAACAAGATCGGCATCATCATGCTCACCGCCCGCACCCAGGAGATGGATAAGGTGACCGGCCTGATGACCGGGGCGGATGACTATGTGACCAAGCCCTTCTCCCCGGCGGAGCTCACCGCCCGGGTGGACGCCCTCTTTCGCCGCACCGGCGGGGACGAGGCCCCCATCTCCCCGGATGAGATCAGCGACCCGCCCTTCTTGCTCAACACCCGCAACCGGACCCTGGAGAAAAACGGCCAGCGGGTGAAGCTTACCCAGGTGGAGTACTCCATCGTCAAGCTGTTCATGGAGAACCCGGGCAAGGCCCTGTCCCGGGAGGAGATCCTGGACACGGTATGGGGCAAGGACTACTTCGGCGAGCTGAAAATTGTGGATGTGAACATCCGCCGCCTGCGCATCAAAATTGAGGACAACGCCCAGAAGCCCACCTTTGTCAATACCGTGTGGGGCTACGGGTATAAGTGGGGGAGCTGAGAGCCGCAGGCAAATGTGCGGGGCAAATGCGGGCTGTGTAGGGGCGGATACTATCCGCCCGTCAGATCCATGCGCTGTCCAGCGGGCGGATGATATCCGCCCCTACAAGGAAGCGTCCTCGGGAGGACGGCGCACCGGGGTCGTCGTGCCCTACAGAAGCCCTCGGTAAAGCGGAGCAGAAAGGCAGGTGAACACAGTGGCCAAGACTACAAAAATGCAGGACCAGGTAAAAATCAGGGGAATCCGCCGGCGGTGGCTGGTGAACAGCGTGGCCATTGTGCTGCTGATTCTGGCGCTGGCGGTGGGGGCCTTCGCGGCCATGCTGGGCAGCTACTACTACAGCGGGACGGAGGACGATCTGAAGCGAAAGGCCACCTCCTCGGCCAACGGCTTCCGGATGTATACCCGCTCCGACTACCGTGCGGCGGCCCAGCAGACGGTGAGCAGCTATGAGGACAAAAGCCGGCTGGAGCTGCAATTTCTGGACACCACCGGGGCGGTTATTTTCTCGGGAAATGACCTGACCGCCGGCAGCACCCCCAGCACCCCGGAGATTCAGCAGGCGATAAACGAGCGCAGCGCCCGGGCCTGGCGGGGCCGGGACCCGGCCACCGGCGAGCGTATCCTGGCGGCCTCCTGCCCCGTGATCTATCAGGGGGAGGTGGTGGGCATCATCCGCTATGTTACCTCGCTGTCCGGCATCGACCGGCAGTTTACCTTCTCCATGGTGGTGATTGCCGCCATAGGGCTAGCCATCTTCGCCATGGTCTACTTCTCCAATCTGTATTTTGTCCGGTCCATCGTAGAACCCCTGGCCGGTATCACCGAGATCGCCCAGGTCATCGCCGACGGCAGCTACGGTGTGCAGATCGAGAAAAAATATGACGATGAGATCGGCGAGCTCACCGACGCCATCAACGATATGTCCATGAAGATACGGCAGTCGGAGAAGACCCAGAGCGAGTTTATCTCCTCCGTCTCCCACGAGCTGCGTACCCCGCTGACGGCCATCACCGGTTGGGCGGAGACCATCCAGAACGGCGAGGCCCGCTCCGCCGACGACATCCGCAAGGGGATGAGCATCATCGTGTCGGAGGCCAGGCGGCTGACCAACATGGTGGAGGAGCTGCTGGAATTTTCCCGCATTGAGGACGGGCGGTTTACGCTGTCGGTGGAGCCTCTGGACCTGAAGGCGGAGCTGGAGGATGCCGTCTACACCTATACCGAGTTCTTTCGCAAGGAGGGCATCGACCTGATGTACTCCGACGGGCCGGAGGAGATGATCCCCATCTCCGGCGACCCGGAGCGGCTGCGCCAGGTGTTCTGCAACCTGCTGGACAACGCCGCCAAGCACGGCGGCGCGGGCAAGCGCATCGACGTCTCGGTACGCCAGGAGGGGGACGACGCGGTGATTCATATCCGAGATTACGGCCACGGCGCCCCGGAGGGGGAGCTGCCTTATCTGAAAAATAAGTTCTACAAGGGCAGCTCCAAGGCCCGGGGCTCGGGCATTGGACTGGCCGTGTGCGAGGAGATTGTCACCCGCCACGAGGGCCGGCTGGATGTGGGCAACGCCGAGGGCGGGGGCTTCCAGGTAACCATCCGGCTGCCGGTTGAAAATTAGGACCCGGTCTGGTAGAATGTGTCGTAGTACGGCAGCAAAAAGGACGGGCTGTCCGTCCCTGTAAAATAAAACGAATCGAATGAACATCCAAAGGAGAACCCAAATGCCAAAGCAGGAGCAAAAATTCAAAACCATGTGCGGTGGACAGGCCCTGATTGAGGGCATCATGATGCGCGGCCCGAAAAAGCAGGCCGTGGTGGTCCGCAAGCCGGACGGCGAGCTGGAGATTGAGGAGAAGGAGCTTCAGTTTATCAAGGACAAGCACCCCATCCTGGGCTGGCCCCTGATCCGCGGGGTGGTCAACTTTGCCGACTCCATGTATAACGGGGTCACCGCCCTGATGTATTCGGCCCAGTTCTTCCCCGAGGACGGGGAGGAGGAAGAGGAGCCCTCCCGGTTTGAAAACTGGCTGAACCGGCATCTGGGCAGCGAGAAGGCCACCGCCTTTATCACGGCTCTGGCGGTGATCCTGGGGATGGGCATGTCCATAGGGCTGTTTTTTCTCCTGCCCACCCTGCTGGGCACGGCAATCACGGTGCTCACCCCCTCCATGCTGGCCCGGAATCTGGCGGAGAGCCTGTTGAAAATCCTCATTTTTGTCACCTATCTGGCCCTGTGCTCCCGAATGGGGGAGATGAAACGGGTCTTTTCCTACCACGGGGCGGAGCACAAGACCATCTTCTGCTACGAGGCCGGCCTGCCCCTGACGGTGGAGAATGTGCGGAAGCAGCCCCGGCACCATCCCCGGTGTGGCACGAGCTTTCTGTTTATGGTGATTGCCATCTCCATTATTGTCTCAACGGTTGTCTTCGCCATCTGGCCGGTGTACAACGCCTTTCTGCGCTTCCTGGCCCATTTGGCCATGCTGCCCCTTATTGTGGGGGTGAGCTATGAATTCAACCGCTGGGCCGGCCGCCACGACGGCCCCATTACCCGTGTGTTTATCGCGCCGGGGCTGTGGCTGCAAAATTTTACCACCTTCGAGCCCGACGACTCCATGATCGAGGTGGGAATCAGGGCCCTGGAGCTGGTCCTGCCGGAAAAACAGGGCGAGGATGCATGGTAAAAAGTGCCCGTCTCTGCCCTTGCCCTACATGGTATACCCCCAAATACATCAGGAAGGTGATTCAATGGCCACCACCTACAACAACCTATTCCTGGACACTCGTGCCCGGCTGAAGCGGGCGGGGGTGGAGTCGGCCCAGCTGGAGGCCCGGGAGATCATCTGCTTCGCCGCCGACAAAAACCGGGAGCAGTTTTACCGGGACATGTCCCTCTACGTGGCCGGCGAGATGGAGCGCCGGGTGGAGGAGCTGGTCCAGCGCCGCCTGGCCGGGGAGCCGGTGGCCTACATCATCGGAGAGTGGGAGTTCTATGGCCTGTCTCTGGACATCTCCCGGGACGTGCTGATTCCGCGGCTGGATACCGAGCTGCTGGCCGAGCGGGGCATCCTCAAGGCACGGGATTCCGGCGAGGGAGCCCGGGTGCTGGACCTGTGCGCCGGCAGCGGCTGCGTGGGGCTGGCCATCGCCGCCAACGCCCCCGAGTGCCGGGTGGTGCTGGGGGAGCTGTCGGAGGGGGCGCTGCGGGTGTGCAAGCAGAATGTCCGCCGCAATGAGCTCAACGCCCGTGTGACCTGCCTGTCGGTGGACGCTCTGGAGGCCCCCAGCTCCACTCTGTGGGATTTCGACGCCATTGTGTGCAACCCGCCCTATATCCCCAGCGGGGATATCGAGGGGCTGGATGTGTCGGTGAAGGATTACGAGCCCCGCCTCGCTCTGGATGGAGGCACGGACGGTCTGGACTACTACAAGGCCATCGCCGCGAAGTGGAAATCCGCCCTGCGCCTGGGAGGTACCCTTATCTTTGAGGTGGGACTGGGTCAGGCCGCCGCCGTGGAGGACATTCTGGAGAAAAACGGCTATGAGGACGTGAAGGTTCTGCCCGACACCCAGAATATCCTCCGAGTGGTGGAGGGGACCATCAATAATTAGACTGGAGGTATGCGCAATGAGCAAGTGCATTGAACATAGAGAGTTTATCCCCGTGGCTGAGGTCCCAGCGGAAATGCCGGAGGGAATCAGAATAAAATACTATAGCCACGGAAAGACGCAAGAACTCACTGCGGACAGCTTGAAGCGAGTCTTAAAAAAACTGCGCAGAGGTGATTGGGGCGATATTTACCTGGCCGATGACCCGGATATGGAGGACAGCTATATGCAGTTGGAGAGCGGGAAGGGTCTGTACGCTCTGCAATATGTCAAAAATGTTGGAGTGGCTGGGGAGGAAACCTGGTGGTCCACCTATGACCCGGACTATCTGGGTTCCGATGAAGAGACCGACATCGACGCTTCCGACGGCCAATCTATCATCTTCCGGGAGTACACCACCTCCGACAAGGAGACCGTGATGACCGCTATCGAGTACTTCATCCACACCGGCAAGCTGTGGGATGGCATCCCCTGGATGAAGAACTGGAACGAGTGGGTGGAGGAGTAGGGGCGGCCTGCGGCTGCTCGCTAAGGCCCCCTTCGCAAAGGGGGCTCCCGGCGAAGCCGGGTGGGGGTTTCCCCAAGTGTGGTGCATTTCGGTAGGGGAAAACCCTCCGTCATCCACGGACAGCGGGTGCCCTCAAGAGAACGGCGCGCCGAGGTCGTCGCGCCCTACAGGCGGGACGGAAGAGCGTTATTAGAAAAAGTCCGTTTTATGGGACAGAGAAAAGCGTAATATATGGGACAGAAAGAAGCCGGAGGCCTGGAATGCGCCGGCGGGAAAGGATGATTGACATGGCACAAAAGAAACCCATGATCGAGTCGGCCGCGCCGGCCGCGGATAAGAAGAAGGCGCTGGAGACCTGTCTGGCCCAGTTGGATAAGACCTACGGCAAGGGCACCGTCATGCGTCTGGGGGAGAATACCGGCGTGGTGGTGGACTCTATCCCCACCGGCTCCCTGTCCCTGGACATCGCCCTGGGCATCGGCGGCGTGCCCAAGGGCCGGATCATTGAGGTCTACGGCCCCGAGTCCTCCGGCAAGACCACCCTGGCTCTGCACATCGTGGCCGAGGCCCAGAAGCGGGGGGGCGAGGTGGCCTTCATCGACGCCGAGCACGCCCTGGACCCCTCCTACGCCCGGGCCCTGGGGGTGGATATCGACTCTATGCTCATCTCCCAGCCCGACACCGGCGAGCAGGGGCTGGAGATCTGTGAGGCCCTGGTCCGCTCGGGCGCCATCGACGTGGTGGTGGTGGACTCGGTGGCCGCCCTGACCCCCCGGGCCGAGATCGAGGGCGACATGGGCGATAGCCACGTGGGTCTGCTGGCCCGGCTCATGAGCCAGGCCCTGCGCAAGCTGGCCGGTTCCATCGCCAAGACCAACTGCATCGTCATCTTCATCAACCAGCTGCGGGAAAAGGTGGGGGTGATGTACGGCAACCCCGAGGTCACCACCGGCGGCCGGGCTCTGAAATTCTACGCCTCCGTCCGCATCGATGTGCGGAAGATTGAGGCCATCAAAAACGGTACCGAGCTTATCGGCAACCGGACCCGGGCCAAGATTGTTAAGAACAAGGTGGCTCCCCCCTTCCGGGAGGCGGAGTTTGAGATTCTGTACGGCGAGGGCATCTCCAAGTGGGGCGAGATGGTAGACCTGGCCGTCAAGCTGGATATTATTCAAAAATCCGGCTCCTGGTTCTCCATGGGGGAGACCCGCATCGGCCAGGGCCGGGACGCCGCCAAGCAGTTTTTGAAGGACAACCCCGATGTGGCCGCCGAGGTGGAGGCTCAGGTCCGGGCCAACTCCTTCAAGCTGATGAGCAAGCAGTCCCAGGCGGCCGCCAAGGCCGCCGGCCGGGCGGTGGACGTGTCCGCCGACGACTTCGACGACGGCGCTCCGGCTGATGAGGCATAAATGGTTATTGAGGAATTAAAGCCCTCCAAGCGGGTCCGGGACCGCTGGCTGGCGGTGCTGGAGGACGGGTCCATTTTGCGGGTGAGCAAAAATCAAATCGCGGATTTTGCCCTCTACACCGGCCGGGAGCTGTCGGACGAGGAGGCGGACAGGCTCACGCAGGCCATTGAAAAGGAGAATTTTCGCTCCCACGCCCTGCGGGTTGTGACAGATACGCCAAAATCCAGAAAAATGCTGCTGAAAATTTTGGAGGAGAAGGACTGTCAGCCGGAGCAGGCAGCGGAAATTGCCGACTGGCTGGAGGATATGGGCTTGCTGGATGACAGGCGGTATGCCGCAGATGTGGCGGAGCTCTATGTCCGCAAGGGCTACGGCGCGCGGAAGATCCGGGATGAGCTCTACCGCCGGGGGATTCCCCGGGAGCTGTGGGACGAGGTCCTGAGCCAGATTCAGGAGGAGGACAGCGCCTCCGCCATCGACGCCTTTCTGGAGAAGAAGCTCAGGGGCAGCCACGACCCGAAGGACGTGAAACGGGCCTCCGACGCCCTGGCCCGCCGGGGCTACCGCTGGCCCGAGATCAGCGATGCCCTGCGGCGCTATGGTATGGAGGTCTGGGATTAAAAGCAGGAGACCAGCTTCGTATTTAGGCGAAAAGGCCCCCTTCATAAAGGGGGCTCCCGGCGAAGCCGGGTGGGGGTTTCCTCCAAAAGAAAGCAGAGCGTTTCTATAAGGAAAACCCTCCGTCATCCGCTTCGCGGATGCCACCTCCCTTTGCAAAGGGAGGCTTTTGACGGCAGGTGAAAAAGATTGATCTTATATCAAAAGTATCTAAAGCCAATAGCGGCTGATCTGCGAAAAAATATGACCCCGCAGGAACGAAAGCTTTGGTACGATTTTTTGCGGGACTTATCGCCGCGGTTTGTGCGACAGAAGCCTCTTGATCGTTATATTGCGGATTTTTACTGCCCAACCAGAAAACTTGTGATAGAAGTTGATGGAGGACAGCACTATGAGCAGACCGGCCGGGAAAATGATGAATGGCGTACACAGGCTTTGAATCAGGCAGGAATATGTGTCGTTCGGTTTTCTAATTCGGATGTCGATCATCACTTCAACGAAGTATGCGCTTCTATTTTAGCTGTTCTAAAAATGGAAGATTCAAGACCATAATACTGTAACAGGAGCGATATCATGGCATATAAAATCGCGTTTATCTCCCTTGGCTGCGCCAAGAACCTGGTGAACACCGAACAGATGATGGCACTAACCCGGGCGGCGGGGCACACCGTCACCGGCGACCCGGAGGGGGCCGACGTGGCGGTGCTGAATACCTGCGGCTTCATCGAAAGCGCCAAAAGCGAGGCTATCGACAACATCCTGGAGCTGGCCGAGCTGAAAAAGGCGGGCAAGCTGAAAAAGCTGCTGGTAGCCGGCTGCCTCAGCCAGCGCTACCCGGAGGGCATCCGGGAGGAGCTGCCCGAGGCGGACGGTCTGCTGGGCACCGGCAGCTACACCGACGTGGTCTCCGCCGTGGAGGATCTGATGGCGGGGGAGAGGCCGGAATATTTCGGCGATATCCACTGTACCTATGAGGACGGGGAGCGGCTTGTCACCACCCCGCCCTACACCGCCTACCTGAAAATTGCCGAGGGGTGCAGCAACGGCTGTGCCTTCTGTATTATCCCCAAGCTCCGGGGAAAGTACCGCAGCCGGTCGCCGGAGGCCCTGCTGGCCGAGGCGGAAGCCCTGGCCGCCTCCGGGGTGAAGGAGCTCATCGTCATCGCCCAGGACATCACCCGCTATGGAACGGATCTGCCGGAGAGGACCTCTCTGGCCTGGCTGGTGAAAGAATTATGTAAACTTAATTTCCACTGGATTCGCCTGCACTACCTCTACCCCGAGGCCGTCACCGACGAGCTGATCGGCGTGATCGCTTCAGAGCCCAAGGTGCTCCACTACCTGGATATCCCCATTCAGCACTGTAACGACGGCATTTTAAAGGCCATGCGCCGGCGGAACACCAAGGCGGAGCTGACCGCCCTGCTGGACAGGCTGCGAGAGGCTATGCCCGACGTGGTGATCCGCACCTCCCTTATCTGCGGCCTGCCCGGCGAGGGGGAGGCGGAGTTTGAGGAGCTGTGCGATTTTCTGCGGGAGCAGAGGCTCCAGCGGGTGGGGGTCTTCCAGTTCTCTCCGGAGGAGGGCACCCTGGCCGCCGCCATGGAGGACCAGGTGGACCCGGAGGCTGCCGCCCGCCGGGTGGAGCTGGTGGTGGACCTCCAGTCCAGAATTATGGACGGGTACAACGAGGAGCGGCTGGGCACCGTGATGGAGGTGCTCTGCGAGGGCTTCGACAGTGAGGCGGGCTGCTATGCCGGCCGCACCTACGCCGACTCGGTGGATATCGACGGCCGGGTGCTCTTTACCGCCGCCGGACTGGTCCCCGCGGGGGAATTTGTCAATGTGCGCATTACCGGCGTCTCCGACGGAGACCTGACCGGCGAAATTGAGGAGTGAAGGACAATGAATACCGCCAATAAGCTGACCATCCTGCGGGTGGTGATGATCCCGGCCTTTCTGCTGGTGCTGTATCTGGATGTGCCCCACGCCAACTACTGGGCTCTGGCCATCTTCGCCGCCGCCAGTGTGACGGACACTCTGGACGGCTACATCGCCCGGCACTACAACCAGATCACCGACTTCGGCAAGTTTATGGACCCTCTGGCCGACAAGTGCCTGGTGACCGCCGCCATGCTGTGGTTTGTAGAGGTGGGCCAGATGCCCGCCTGGGCCCTGCTCATCGTGATCGTTCGGGAGTTCGGCGTGTCGGGGCTGCGGATGGTGGCCGCTGACAAGGGCAGGGTCATCGCCGCCGGCTGGTCGGGAAAGGTGAAGACCGCCGCCACCATGGTGTGCGTCATCCTTATGCTGCTGCCCCTGCCCGAGATCGTCAATCAGATCTGCACCGCCGTGATCGTGCTGACCACCATCTACTCCGGGGTGGAGTACTTTATGAAAAACGCGGATATTCTGGCTGAGGCCAAATGAAGAGGAGACGTCCATGACGAATGTCAACCAACAGGACCGCTTGAAGGAGTTTGTCACCCGGGTGCTGGTGATCGCCCTGTCCTCATTGATTGTGGCGGTGAACCTGAAGAGCTTTGTGGCCGCGGGCGACCTGTTTCCCGGGGGCTTTACCGGCATCACCCGGCTGATTCAGCGGTGTGCCCTGGAGTTTGCCGGGGTGGAGCTGCCCTTTGGCCCCATCAATCTGGCCCTCAACGCCGTCCCCGCCACCATCAGCTACAAGCTGGTGGGCAGACGGTTTACCCTGTACTCCTGCCTGACCATTGTGTTGACCAGTATCTTTACCGACCTGGTGCCCGCCCTGAGTATTACAGAAGACACCCTGCTGATCTGTATCTTCGGCGGCATGATTAACGGCTTTGCGGGCTGCCTGTGTCTGTGGGTGCGGGTGACCAGCGGCGGAACAGACTTTATTGCCATCGCTCTGTCGGAGCGGAAGAACGTGGACGCCTGGAACTATATCCTGTGCGGCAATGTGATTTTGCTGCTGATCGCCGGCGCCCTCTTCGGCTGGGACAAGGCGCTGTACTCCATGCTGTTCCAGTACGCCACCACCCAGGTTATCAAGATGCTGGACCCGGACGGACGGCGGGCCACCCTGCTGATTATCACCGGCAGAGAGACTGCCGGAGGGGTCTGCGCCCAGATTCAGGACACCAACCACACCGCCACCCTGATTGAGGGGGTCGGCCTCTACAATGGCGAGCCCTGCGTGATGATCTACTCCGTGGTGAACGACGGGGAGGTGCGTTCCCTGGCTCAGAAGATTCGCCAGTCTGACCCCAAGGCCTTTGTCAATGTCCTGCGCACCCAGAGGGTGGTGGGCAAGTTCTACCGCAGACCCAGAGATTAGGGGGGGAGATTTATGAGACTGGAACGGCTGACGGCGCCGGAGCACGGGATGTATCAAGGAGCGATGGAGCTGTACAGAAGCAGCTTCCCCTTCCATGAGCAGAGAGAGGGGGACTCCCAGGCGCGGATTATGGGGCAGGAGGAATATCAGTTCCATCTGATCTATGATGGGGATGTGTTTGCCGGCCTGATGCTGTGCTGGGAGACAGCGCGGTTCATTTATGTGGAGCATTTCTGCATTCTGCCGGACCTGAGAAACAAAAAATATGGGCAGAGAGCCCTGGAGCTGCTGCGGGAGCGGGGCAAGCCCGTCATTTTGGAGATTGATCCTCCGGTGGACGAGCTCTCCATCCGCCGGAAGGGCTTTTATGAGCGGACTGGCTATCGGGAGAACCCCTTTTCCCATGTCCATCCGCCCTACCACGCGGGGTATTCCGGGCACCCTCTGATGGTCATGTCCTGCCCGGAACCGCTGTCTGAGGAGCTGTATCAGGAATTTGACCGGTATTTAAAGGCGGTTGTGATGGGACGTACATTATGAAAAATGTTCTGTTAAGCGCGGACGGCGATATAAGTGTGTTCAGTGTTCCGGACGAGGTGGCGGATCACCTGGAGAAATACTGCCTGGAATTTTGCTGCCATTGGCTGCATGAGAGCCCTGATGCGGAAAAGTACCGGGTTAAAATGGGCAATATGATTGGCGTATGCTACACGGAAAAGGATTTTATCGAGTATTTAAATCAGTACATCTGTGACGAGCGATCGTCACTGGTTACAACACTCACTGATGTGCATGTCGGGGATCCATTGCCTGAGGAATATACAGTGCTTCCATATTTCAATTTCTGACGATTTGTAGCTTGTTGGACAGATGAACAACAAGCAGACGCGGCAAGGCTTTCGCCTTGCCGCGCCGTTTTTTTGAAGGTAAATTACTTCTTCCCTGCCGTATGGGTGGAGTTCACCACCATACCGGTGAGGGCAAAGAGGGCCAGGGCGTTGGGGATGACCATCAGGTTGTTGAACATGTCGGTCAGCTCCCACACCAGGTCGTTGGACATCAGGGTGCCCAGGAAGATGAACACCAGGCCCAGGACGGCGTAAATCTTGGCGGACTGCTTGCCGAAGAGGTAGATCACGTTGATTTTGCCGAAGAGATTCCAGCTGAGAATGGTGGAGAAGGCGAAGAAGAACAGGCACACGGCCACGAACATAGCGCCGGCGGTCTCGCCGAAGACCACACCGAAGGCGGTCTGGGCGAGATTGGCCTTGCCCAGGGTGGTGCTGGCCGCGGCGGCTCCGCACTCTGCCAGAGGGCCGCCGGCGGTATACAGGGTGGAGATGACCACCAAGGCGTTGAGGGTGAGGACCACAAAGGTGTCCATAAACACGCCGATCATGGCCACCACGCCCTGGTCGTGAGGATCGGTGACATTGGCCTGGGCGTGGGCGTGGGGGGTGGAGCCCATACCGGCCTCGTTGGAGAATAGGCCCCGCTTGGCGCCCTGGCTGATGGCGGTCTTGATGGCGTAGCCAAAGCCGCCGCCGATGATGGCCTGGGGCTGGAAGGCGTACTGGAAGATCATGCCGAAGGTGGCGGGGATGTACTGGGCTCGGGCGATGAGGACCACCAGGCCGCCCAGCAGGAAGATGGCCGCCATGACGGGAACCACCTTCTCGGTGACCGAGGCCAGCCGCTGGACGCCGCCCAGGAAGATGACGCCGCAGATGACCACCAGCACCACGCCCACAATCCAGTTGGGGATACCAAAAGCGGTGTTGAAGGTGGAACCGATGGAGTTGGACTGGACCATGCAGCCCATGAAGCCCAGGGCCAGGATGATGGCCACGGCGAAGAAGCCAGCCAGGAATTTGCCGAAGCCGCCCTTAAAGGCGGTGGTGATGTAGTACACGGGGCCGCCGTGGTAGGAGCCGTCCTCGTCAGCACGGCGGGTCTTGATGGCCAGGGTGGCCTCGGCGTAGATGGTGGCCATGCCGAAGAAGGCGATGATCCACATCCAGAAGATGGCGCCGGGACCGCCGGTGAGGATGGCGCCCGAAGCGCCCACGATGTTGCCGGTGCCCACCTGGGCGGCGATGGCGGTGGCCAGGGCCTGGAAGGAGCTCATACCCTGCTCCTGCCGCCCGCCCCGGAGGGACAGGTTGCCAAAGGTCTTCTTCATCCCCTCGCCAAAGCAGCGGACCTGGACGAACCGGGTCTGGATGGAGTACCACAGACCTACGCCGATGAGAAGGAAAACCAGAATGTAGTTGGACAGGTATTCGTTGATCTTTGCCACGATGGGGAACAGTGTCGCTTCAAGCTCAGCCATAATTATGCTTCCTTTCTGTATTTGACGGTTGTGTAGGGGCGGGTATTACCCGCCCGCCGCAGTTGCGGCGCCGGTGAATATCCTACGGGCGGATGATATCCGCCCCTACGGGTCATTTCTTATCCTTAAAATACTCCCTGGTGATGGAGGCCACCGCGCCGGACAGCAGCAGCAGGGCGATCAGGTTGGGGATGGCCATAGCGCCGTTGAGGGTGTCGGAGATATCCCACATGAGCTGGCCGGAGCCGGTGGCCCCCACGATGCAGAACAGCACGAATATGATCTTGTAGACGGAGGTGACGATTTTGTTGTCTCGGGAGATGTAGCCCCAGCACCGCTCGCCGTAGTAGCTCCAGCTGAGGATGGTGGACAGGGCGAAGAAGACCAGACTGAGCTGGATGATGGTGCCCCCCAGAGTGCCGGGGAGAATGGAGTTGAAGGCGGCCACGGCGGCGGCTCCCTTGGAGGCGTAACCGGACAGGGCGGCCTCGCCCAGCTCGAAGCCGGACAGCAGCACGGTGAAGGCGGTGATGGAGCAGATGACAATGGTGTCGAAGAAGACCTCGAACACCCCCCAGATGGCCTGCTCGGCGGGCTCCTGAGCGGAGGAGGCGGCGTGGGCGATGGGGGCGGAGCCCAGGCCGGCTTCGTTGGAGAAGACGCCCCGGGCAAAGCCGTTCTTCATGGCCACCATGATGGCGTAGCCGAACACGCCGCCGCCCACCGCCTCAAAGCTGAAGGCGCTGGTGAAGATGGCCGCGAAGACGCCGGGGATGTCGGGAAGGCGCATGAGGATGACCACGATGCCCGCCGCCACATAGAACACGGACATGAAGGGGACCAGCAGGGAGGTCACCTGACCGATGCGCTTCACGCCGCCGATGACCACAACGCCCACTAGAACGGTGAGGGCGATTCCGGTGACCATGGGGTCCAGGCTGAACAGGCCGCTCATAGCTCCGGCGATCTCGCTGGACTGGGCGATGTTGCCGATGCCAAAGGAGGCCAGGCCGCCCAGAATGGCGAAGAGGACGGCCAGCCACTTCCAGCCTTTGCCCAGTCCGTTCTCAATGTAGTACATGGGGCCGCCCTTGTGGACGCCGTGCCCGTCGGTGTCCCGGAATTTCAGGGCCAGGGCGATCTCGGCGTATTTGGTGCACATGCCGAAGAAGGCCGATACCCACATCCAGAACACAGCCCCCGGCCCGCCGATGAAGATGGCCCCGGTGACCCCGGCGATGTTGCCCGTGCCCACGGTGCCCGCCAGGGCGGTGGTCACCGCCTGGAAGGGGGACAGGTTGCTGCCGTGGTCCTGGGTGTTCCGCTTACGGAACAGGGAGCCTACGGTGTTCTTCATGATGTAGCCAAACCAGCGCACCTGGACCCAGCCGGTGCGGAAGGTGAGGAACACGCCGGTGCCCACCAGCAGGGCCAGCATGATGGGGCCCCAAACAAAGTCGTTGACAGCCCTTTCAAAGGTTAAAAAGACTTCCATATATTCTCTCCTTTTCTTCCTCGGCAGACGAAAAATGGGCCGCGGGAGATACCCGCAGCCCAAGAAAAAGCACAGCCCGGCGGAGCATGGCCCCGCCGTTTTGACTTCCCCTCTGTCCTTTTGCCTGAGAGATTGGCAGAAATTTCTTCCCGCGTTGCACCTTCGGCACCCGGTAAACGAGCTTCTCCAGAGTTACATCCACGCCCAGTCCTCATCCCTCCAGGGACGCCTGAGAGTGTTACTCCTTCGGCAGGCCGTACGGCCGTTTTCCTGTGCGCTTCGTCTGTCCCTATTTAATTACTCCGCTACCATACCACAGGACGGGACCGTTTGTCAACGGCTGGCGGACAATAATGCGCCGAACATGGAATTTTCGGCTAATTAAACGAAGGTGGCGGAATTTTTATCTGAGAAAGTTTACAATTTGCTCTTTTTTTGCGGGGAAGAGTGTGGTATACTGATTTGGATTATGTTGATTGGATGTTTTTGTAGGGCGTGACCATTGGGCACGCCATTCTGACCGGAATGGACGGCGCGCCGGGGTCGTCGCGCCCTACGATGAAACTACAACCGAGAGGTGTTTTACACAATGAGCCTGTTTACCAAGATTTTCGGAACCTCCTCCCAGCGGGAGCTGAAGTCCATCTACCCCATCGCCGACAAGGTGGACGCCCTGGAGGAGGAGTTCAAGGCCCTCACCGACGCCCAGCTCCAGGCCAAGACCCCGGAGCTGAAGGAGCGGCTGGCCAACGGCGAGACGCTGGACGATATCCTCCCCGAGGCCTTCGCCGCCTGCCGGGAGGCCGCCTGGCGGGTGCTGGGCCTGCGGCCCTACCGGGTGCAGGTAGTGGGCGGCATCGTCCTCCACCAGGGCCGCATCGCCGAGATGAAGACCGGCGAGGGCAAGACCCTGGTGGCCACCCTCCCCGCCTACCTCAACGCCCTGGCGGGCAAGGGGGTCCACATCGTCACCGTCAACGACTACCTGGCCAAGCGCGACTCGGAGTGGATGGGCAAGGTGTTCCGCTTCATGGGCCTCACCGTGGGCCTGGTCATCCATGGCGTGATGGGCGAGGCCAAGAAGGCCGCCTATCAGGCCGATATCACCTACGGCACCAACAACGAGTTCGGCTTTGACTACCTGCGGGACAACATGGCCATCTACTCCCAGGAGCTGGTTCAGCGGGGCCACGCCTTCGCCATCGTGGACGAGGTGGACTCCATCCTCATCGACGAGGCCCGGACCCCTCTGATTATCTCCGGCCAGGGGGAGAAGTCCACCCAGCTGTATACCATCGTGGACCAGTTCGTCGCCCGGCTGAAGTGCCGGCGGGTGGTCAAGGTGGACGAGAAGGAAGAGGAGGATGTGGACATCGACGCCGATTACATTGTCGATGAGAAGGCCAAGACCGCAACCCTCACCGCCCGGGGCATCAAAAAGGCCGAGGAGGCCTTCCAGGTGGACAACCTGGCCGACATGGAGAACACCACCCTCTCCCACCACATCAACCAGGCCATCAAGGCCCGGGGGGTGATGAAGCGGGATATCGACTACGTGGTCAAGGAGGGCCAGGTCATCATTGTGGACGAGTTCACCGGCCGCCTCATGTTCGGCCGGCGGTACAACGAGGGCCTCCACCAGGCCATCGAGGCCAAGGAGGGCGTCGAGGTTGCCAACGAGTCCAAGACCCTGGCCACCATCACCTTCCAGAACTACTTCCGCCTCTACGACAAGCTCTCCGGCATGACGGGCACCGCCCTCACCGAGGAGGAGGAGTTCGGCACCATCTATGAGCTGGATATCGTGGAGATCCCCACCAACAAGCCTCTGGCCCGTGTGGACCAGCCCGATGTGGTGTATAAGAATGTCCCCGGCAAGCTGCGGGCCATTGTGGAGCAGATCGAGGCCTGCCACGCCAAGGGCCAGCCCGTGCTGGTGGGCACCGTGTCCATTGAGAAGTCGGAGGAGCTGTCCGCCATCCTCAAGCGCAAGGGGATCAAGCACAATGTCCTCAACGCCAAGAACCATGAGAAGGAAGCCGAGATTGTGGCCCAGGCGGGCAAGTTCGGGGCGGTCACCGTGGCCACCAACATGGCCGGCCGAGGCACCGACATCATGCTGGGGGGCAACGCCGAGTTCCTGGCCAAGGCCGACCTGCGGAAGGCCGGTATGTCTGACGAGCTCATCGCCGAGGCCACCGGCTTCGCCGAGACCGACAACCAGGAGATTCTGGACGCCCGAAAGAAATTTTCCGAGGCGGAGGCCAAGTACAAGGCGGAAATCCAGGCGGAGGCCGACCGGGTCCGGGAGGCGGGCGGCCTGTTTATCCTGGGCACCGAGCGCCACGAGTCTCGCCGGATCGACAACCAGCTGCGGGGCCGCGCCGGCCGTCAGGGCGACCCGGGCGAGACCCGGTTCTTCCTCTCCCTGGAGGACGATATTATGCGCCTGTTCGGCTCCGAGCGGGTGTACAACCTGATGGAGAAGCTGGGCGTGGACGAGGACACCCCCATCGACGCCAAGATGCTCTCCGGGGCCATTGAGAACGCCCAGAAGCAGGTGGAGTCCCGGAACTTCCAGACCCGGAAAAACGTGCTCCAGTACGACGACGTGATGAACACCCAGCGGGAGATCATCTACAAGCAGCGCCGCCAGGTGCTGGACGGGGAGGACCTTCAAAATTCCATCCAGAATATGCTCCACACCATGATTGCCAACGCCATTCAGGGCCACATGGGCGAGCAGAAGCACATGGATGAGGAGAACTTCCGGGAGGCGGTGGCCCACTTCCGCACCATGTTCCTGGCCCCCACCGACCTGCTGCTGTCCGACGAGGAGCTGGCTCGGTACAATGCTGAGGAGCTGACCCAGCTGGTGCTGGACAGGGCTGCGGCGGCCTACCAGCGCAAGGAGCAGGAGATCACTCCCCCCCTCATGCGGGAGCTGGAGCGGGTGATTATGCTCCGGGTGGTGGACGAGTACTGGATGGACCACATCGACGCCATGACCGAGCTGCGCCAAGGCATCGGCCTGCGGGCCTACGCCCAAAACGACCCCGTGGTGGCCTATAAAGAGGAAGGCTACGAGATGTTTGAGGCCATGGTGGCCGCCATTCAGGAGGAGACCCTCCGCCGGCTGTTCCTGGTCCGCCTGCGCCAGAACGAGGAGGTCAAGCGGGAGCGGGTGGCCAAGGTCACCGGGGAGAGCGGCGCCGGTGACGGCACCGTGAAGAAGCAGCCCGTCCGCAAGGTGGTCAAAATCGGCCGCAACGACCCCTGCCCCTGCGGCTCCGGTCTGAAATGGAAAAAGTGCACCTGTGCCCAGTATCATCCTGAAGTGAAGTAAAAAATGGAGTGCGGATTTTTATTCCGCACTCCGCTTTTTACGCCCTTTTCAGATTGGTGCTGCTCAACATCGCTTTGCAAAATTATTTGTCAAAATACCGAACGTCGAGACCGTGCTCACTTGAAAACCTCCTATAAACTGGAAAATTATTGTTTCGCTCTGGGTTGCTTTATCTCGCTTATCAATAGTGCGATACCATACAATCCGCAAACGAAAAGAATGACATCCTCATAGGCTTGAAAAATGATTGATTTTATCCCAGTCAATCCCCAAACGGTCAGCAGAACCAAAAGCAGCTTATTTTTCCTATTATACCCTGCATAAACAGCTATGCTTAAGGTTATGACAGGGCAAGGCATGATATATGTTACCATTTGTGGAAAGGAGTTCCCCAAAAGCATAGAAACAACAGGATAGAACAAATACAACAACAATAATATAGCTTGTAGAATATCGGGCTTTTTTAGTACATCATTTTTACTGTACCAACTTTCAAATAAAAACAAAGTTCCAACAAATAGATATAGTGGCAAAGCAAAGTATGCTTGGATCGGTTCCGTTCCATACCACCCAAAAAATCCAATACCTATAAATATATTTGCGATCCCTAATAAAAATTTTGCACTCCACTGTACCTTCTGCATATAAGAAAGAGCGATCGCTGAAATCATAAATACCAACAGAACGATTTGAATAATCCATGTCCGTTCATTGTAATGACCGATTACATTCCAAAATGCCTGCACATCCATTGATCTACCCCTACAGTTTCCAGTTTATTATTTAAAATTTTATCATAGAGTTCGGCACTGCTCAATGGGCTTTCGTAAAATTATCGGAGCTTTTAGCCGGCAATATTTTCTTAAGAAGAATTCTGTGTTTCCCCCACTTTTGGCGAAGGAAACACAGAATTGGACAGAGCATAATCGATTTTACCGCATTCTGGTGCCCCGGTAATTTCCGCGGCTGCGGGCGGCCCCAGCCCTGGGACGGCGCTTCTTGCGGAACACCAGCAGCCGCAGGATGACGATTCCGGCCAGCATGAATGTGACCGCCAGAACCAGCTTGACCCCTGAGCTCTGCCAGAAGGCAAAGAACTGCTCCTTCTTATACAGCAGATCAGACCGCTCCACCGAGGTGACGGCCACCAGATCCAGGGTGCCGTAGACCTCATCCTCGTAGAACAGGGTCATGGTGCCCATTACCTGGCCCGCCTCCACCGGGGCCTCCACCTCGTCGGCGAACAGGCTGATCCGGCTTTCAATGTCGTCCAGGTCCATGGACTTGGGCAGGGTCTTGACGATGGAGCCCTGGGCCTTCAAATTGACCTCGTCGGCCTGGCGGGACATGGTGACCTTTACCGTGGTCACCGGCTCGCTGTCCTTGGTGATGGTTACCCGGTGGAAGTTGTCAAAGCCGAACTCCAGCAGGCGCTTGCTCTCCCGGAACTGCCCCTGCTTCAGCTTCTCGTCCCCGGGCACCTGCATGGGGCCGGAGCCCAGCACGACGGAGATGAGCAGTTCGTCCCCGTCCTCAGCGGCCGCCACCAGACAGCGGCCCGCGTCATCGGTGGTGCCCGTCTTGCCGCCGATGCACTTGTCGTAGACATAGCCCTCATAGTACAGGTTGGAGATCAGGGCGTTTTTGTTGTAGAAGAAGCGCTCGCCGGAGAGGTTGGTGGCGGGGACCTTGTGGCTGGGCGTTTTGATGACGGTGCGGAACAGGTCGTATTCCAGGGCGGCCTGCATGATGAGGGCCAGGTCGTAGGCGGTGGAGTAGTGGTTCTCGTTGTGGAGGCCATAGGTGTTGGTAAAGTGGGTGCCGTGACAGCCCAGCTCCCCGGCTTTCCGGTTCATGTGGGCCACAAAATCCTCCACCGTAGTGTCCACCGCCTCGGCCAGAATGTTGCTGGCATCGCAGTCCGACTCCAGCAGCATACAGTAGAGCAGCTCCTCAATGGAGATGGTTTCCCCAGGCTTGAAGCTGCCGACGACATATTCAATGGGGATGTTCTCTACCGCAGACTGGTTTACCGTGACCACCGTGTCAGGGGAGAGCTGGCCGTACTCAATGGCCTCCATCACCAGCAGGGCGGTCATCACCTTGGTGATGCTGGCGGGGTAGGCCCGCTGGTTGGCCCCCATGTCGTAGAGGATCTCGCCGTGGTTGGCGTCCAGCAGCACCGCATAGGAGCAGAAGAGATTCAGATCCTCCTTGCCGGCGGCGGAGACGGGGGACAGCAGGGACAGCGCCATGGGGATGAGGAGAAGCAGAGAGAGAAAAGGATATTTTTTCATAGGAAAATCTCCGTATGTATGTTATAATAAACTGTACCGATGGGGATTGTGTCCAGTGTAACCCAGAATGAATAAAAACGCAATTAAGAACTTCTGAAATTTTTGTGAACGAATGGAAGGACACAGGGACTGCCTCTCATTATAGCAAAGGGCAGGGCGCGGCGCAAGGGGGGAGCGGAGTATGGAAGGAAAATCCAGATATGCGGCGGTGGTGATGGCCCTGCTGGCGGGCTTTGTCCTGTTCTGCGCCGGGTGGCAGATGGCCAGGAGCAGCGCGCCGGAGCCCTACCGGGTGACCACCGCCCAGCGGCCTCCGGCGGCGGATTGGGAAGCAGCCTCCATAGACGCCGTTTCGGAGGAGGATCCCCGCCCGGACAGCCTTCTGCCCGGAGAGGTTGTGGATATCAACACGGCGGATGCCTATGACCTGCGGCGCCTGCCCGGCATCGGAGAAAAACGGGCCTTGGATATCATCGCCTGGCGGGAGGAGCACGGCCCCTTTCAGAGCGTGGACGAGCTGACCGGCGTGCCCGGGATCGGAGCGGTAATTTTAGAGAACTTGCGGGACTATGTGACCACAGGAAATGAGTGAGGTTGAATAATGGCAAAGATTTTAGTAGTAGATGACGAGCAGGTGCTGGTGAAGGGCATCAAGTTTAATTTGGAGCACGAGGGCTACCAGGTGGAGGTGGGCTGGGACGGAGAGCAGGCGGTGGAGCTGGCGCGGGAGGGCAGCTTTGACCTGATTCTGCTGGACCTGATGATGCCCAAGATTGACGGCCTTCAGGCCTGTATGCGCATCCGAGAGTTCTCCAACGTGCCCATCATTATGCTGACAGCCAAGGGGGAGGACACGGACAAAATTATGGGCTTTGAGTGCGGCGCCGACGACTATATTACAAAGCCCTTCAATATTCTGGAGCTCAAGGCCCGGGTGCGGGCCCTGCTGCGCCGCTCCGGCGCCGCCGAGCAGAAACGGGGGGAGGCCGTTCTGGAGGCCGGGCACATCCGGCTGGATGCCGGCGGCCGGGCGGCCTGGCGGGACGGGGTGCCCGTGGAGCTCACCGCCAAGGAGTTTGACCTGATGGAGCTGCTGCTGCGCAACCCGGGCCGGGTGTACAGCCGGGAGAATCTGCTGAATGTGGTCTGGGGCTATGAGTATATCGGTGACTACCGCACGGTTGACGTCCATGTCCGCCGCCTGCGGGAGAAGCTGGAGCTGGACCCCGCCAACCCGGAGTTTATCCGCACCAAGTGGGGCGTGGGGTACTATTTAGCGAAATTATAGGGCTCCCCCGTGGAGGGGCTGAGAGCGCCGGCAAGGAGGTGAGCTCCCACGAGTAAAAAGAACAAGGTCCCCTTTTTCGCGTCCCTCCAGGTGAAGTACGCCATGAGTTACCTGGTGATCTTTGCCGTGGTGCTGGTGCTGCTGAACACTTATCCCGTGGTGGCCTCCCAGGATTTGCTGTTTACCTCAAAGCGGGACTCGCTGAAGAGTCAGACGGCGGTGATGGCCTCCGCCCTGATGGAGCTGGAGTCCCTGTCCTCCGACCAGGTGGCCAGGGTGATGAATATGCTGGATAACATGGGACTGAAGCGTATTCTGGTGACCGATCCGGCGGGGCTGATCCTCTACGACAGCACCAGACAGCCGGAGGAGGGGGAGGAGACCCAGGAGACGGAATACCGCTATGCCCTGTATCGGGAGGTGGTGTCCGCCCTGCGGGGAAATGATGTGTTTTATTCCCGGTACAACGACCGGGTGTTTACCTCCACCGCCGCCATGCCCATCGTCTATCGGGGCATGGTCATTGGCGCGATCTATATTCTGGAGGTGGACCGGGCCCAGGGAGAGCTGCTGTACAGCTTGCAGGAGAATCTGCGCACCATCTCGCTGGTCATCGCGGTGGTGACCCTGGTGATGTCGGCCCTGTTCTCCAAGATGCTCACCGCCCGGATTGCCGCCCTCCTGCGGGCCATCCGCATTGTGGGAGAGGGGGAGTATGGCCACCGCCTCCAGCCCGTGGGCCGGGATGAGCTGGCCCAGCTGGCGGAGGAGTTCAACAGCCTGACCGACCGCCTTCAGACTACGGAGGAGGTCCGCCGCCGCTTTGTCTCCGACGCCAGCCACGAGCTGAAAACCCCGCTGGCCTCCATCCGCCTGCTGGCCGACTCCATTTTACAGACCGACGAGATGGATCCGGAGATGGTGCGGGATTTTGTGGGGGATATCGGCTCTGAGGCCGAGCGGCTTACCCGCATTACCGAGCATCTGCTGGCGCTCACCCGGCTGGACAGCCTGCCCGCCGGGGAGGAGTGGGCGGTGGACGTGGCCCAGGTGACCGAGCGGACAGTGGCCCTGCTCCAGCCAGTGGCCGATGCCGCCGGTGTGACGGTGGAGAAAAGCCTGAAGCCGGGCTGCGTGGTCCTCTGTACCGAGGATGACCTGTCTCAGGTGTGCTTTAACCTGGTGGAGAATGCCGTCAAATACAACTATTCCGGCGGGAAGGTCTTTGTTTCGGTCTACCGGGACGGGGATCAGGTGCTGCTGGAGGTGGGAGACACCGGCGTGGGCATCCCGGAGGAGGATCTGCCCAAAGTGTTCAACCGCTTTTACCGGGTGGACAAGGCCCGTTCCCGGGCGGCCGGCGGCACCGGGCTGGGGCTGTCGATTGTGCGGGACACGGTGCGCCGGCACAGAGGCTGGGTCACCGCCCGGCCGAGAAATCCGGAGGGGAGCCTGTTTACCGTGGGCTTTCCCCGGTATGTCCCCGTTCAGGACGGAGAGGAGGGGGCGCAATGAAGGGGATGAGAAGAGCCGCCCTCCTGCTGGCGCTGGTGCTGCTGCTGTCCGCCTGCGGAAGCGGGGAGACGGCGGAGCTGGAGGGACCTGTCCTCTGGTTCTGCGCCGGCGGTGAGGAGGACCACGGTCCGGCCCTGGCCCCCCAGCCCTACGAGGGGGAGGTCCAGCCCGAGGCACTGCTGAACGCCCTGCTGGCCGGACCCGGCCAGGAGGGGCTGTACACCCCCTTCCCCAGAGGGGTGACCCTGCGGCACTGGAGCTGGGACGAGGAGCGGCCGGGGGTGCTGCTGGTCAGCCTGTCGGAGCAGTACGGGGCGCTGACCGATGTGTCCCTGAGCCTGGCCGACTACGCCATTGTGCTGACCCTGTCGCAGGTGGAGGGGGTGGAGGCGGTGGAGATTTCCGATGAGGGCCGCCATGTCAGCTACCGGAGCCACCAGCTCCTGGACGCCCGGGAGGCGGTGCTGTGGGACGAGCTGGCGGATGACCCCTCCTAGCGCCGCCTCGCTTCAATGGGCGCTGTTTCCAAAAGATTGCGCGGGGGCGGGATATCATCTGTCCCTGTGCGCATACTATCCGCCGCCGGGGCGTTGAGCCTGTAAGAGAAAGGGAGGAGGGGTCCCATGGCCTGGACCCAGGTCTGCTATCAATACGACGGTACCTTTCCCGGTTTCCTCTCCTGCGTGTTTGACAGCTATGTCTACCGGGAGGAGCCGGCCCAGTTTCTGGGGCCGGAGGAGCTGTGCTGTTCCCTCTACCCCCACCGCACGGTGGAGACCGACGAGGGACACGCCCAGCGGGTATACAAGTCCTTTTCCAAATTCGGCCCGGAGGGGCGGAGGCTGGCCATTCGCTGCTTTCTCACCTGCCTGCCGGAGAAGGAGCTGTGGCTGTGGCGCTTTCTCCGCCTGGGCTATGAACAGGGGAGTAAGGTGGGCCGGAATCTTACCGACCCCACGGTGGACCGGGTGCGCAAGGCGGTGTGGCACCTGGAGCACGAGGCCCATCAGTATACCGGCTTTGTCCGCTTCTCTGAGCTGAACGGGGTACTGGCGGGGGAAATTGAGCCCAAGAACCGGGTGCTCCCCCTGCTGCGACCCCACTTCTGCGGCCGGTATCCCCAGGAGAGCTTTGTCCTCTACGACCGCACCCACGGAGAGGCCCTGCTCCACCAGCCCGGACCGGGAGGCTGGGCCATCCTGCCGGTGGAGGACTTTACCCTGGGTCCCGCCGGGGAGGAGGAGCTGGCCTACCGGAAGCTGTGGCGGGCCTTCTACAACACCATCGCCATTGAGGGCCGGTATAACCCCAAGTGCCGCATGACCCACATGCCCAAGCGCTACTGGGCGATGATGACCGAGTTTCGGGAGGACTGGGACACCGCTCTGCCGGAGGTCCGCACCCTGCCTCCCAGCCCCCAGTAGGGGGCTTTTTTGACCATGTAAACCGCTGGTTGACAAAAAAATAATCCCCGGTTGGTAGAAATCGGGCGGTTTTAGGTGGTATCTTGGAGGCAGAAAGGAGGGCGAGGATATGACATTAGGACAGCGCATCGCCCAAAAGCGCAAGGAGCTGGGGCTGTCTCAGGAGGGACTGGGAGAGAGGCTGGGGGTGTCCCGGCAGGCGATCTATAAGTGGGAGTCGGACGCAACCCTGCCCGAGATTGACAAGCTGATTACCTTGAGCAGAATTTTTTCCGTGTCGGTAGGCTGGCTGCTGGGGGTGGAGGAGGAGCCCCGCCAGCGGGAGGAGGCCTCCGGTGAACTGAGCGAGACACAGCTTACCATGGTGCGGGAGATTGTGGACCGCTATCTGGCCGCCCGGCCCAAAACTGCCCCGCCCAGAAGGAAAAGGCTGGGAGTATGCGCCGGGCTGGCGGCGGCGGGTCTGGTCGTGTGCCTGCTTAGCCTGTTCACCAAGCTGAACCAGGTGACCCGGGACTATGACAATCTGCGGTATGCCGTCAGCAATGTGAGCAATGACGTCAACCGCCAGATCAACTCCATCGGCCGGCGGGTGGAGGACATCCTCAAGAGCCAGAACAGCCTGACGGCGGAGTACTCCACCGAACTGGTCTCCACCGACCTGGGGGCCGATACGGCGAGCTTTTACCTGCGGGTGGTGCCCAGGACCTATGTGGAGGGGATGACCGCCCTGTTTGTGGCCCGCAGCGGGGAGGAGACGGTGGAGCTGCCCGTGGAGCCGGGGGAGGACCACACCTTCACCGGGCAGATTGTCTGCCCACTGGACGATCAGATCGACCTGTCAGTAGTCCTCATCACCGGAGAGAAGCGGGAGACCCAGTGGCTGGAGGACTACTATGACCTCTACCAGCAGTCCTTTCCGGAGCTCAGTGTGGAGGGCAGCCTCTGGAGGACTGCCGTCCGGGGGAAAGGCACACTGGGCGTCTCCGACTCCTTCGGCGCCGTGGAGGTCCACAACCACAGCGATGAGCGCGTCGGCTTGGGTTGGAACCCCGCGCCTCCGGCCAGCCTCCAGGTGGGCCTGTTCCAGGACCAGAAGCTGGTGATGTGGTATGAGGGCAGAACTCAGACCATCAATTACAGCGGGGAGAATACCGAGGAATTCTCCTGGTTCCGCACCCGGGAGGTCACGCTGGAACCCGGGCACGCCTACTGTGAGGCGGCTCTATACACCGACGAGTACGGCCGCCAGCGGGTCTATGTGGGGGATAAGCTGATCTGGAATGGGGATGGCCCCCCAGAAGATGGCCCCTCCGTTCTGGTGGATTACGAATCCCGCTCCGACCCGGCCAACTGGGAATTTTAGGGAGACTTGCCTTTTTTCCCGCCCTGTGCTATGATATCCCTGACGCCGTTGATGCTGCGGTGATTTTATCAGGAGGATAAGACGATGAAGCTTTGCATTGTGACCGCTCCGCGCAAGGTCTGACCGGGCGAGCTGCGCGGGGCGTTACGCTGTGACTGATTTCGCCCGCCGGACTTTGCGCATCCATTTTCTCCCGCCCAGAAGGACGGGAATAAACGGAAAAGGAGCAAAGTCCACATGAAACATAAAACTTTTTCAGGGGGGCTGCGGCCCTTCCTGGTCCTCTGGTCTACCCAGTCGCTGTCAACCCTGGGCAGCTCCATGACCGCCTTTGCCCTGGTGCTGTGGTCCTATCAGGCCCGGGGCTCCGCCCTGACCACCGCCCTGCTGTCGGTGTGCTCCTATGCCCCCTATGTGGCGATGAGCATCTTCGCCGGAGCCCTCAGCGACCGGTGGGATAAAAAGCGCACCATGCTGGTGTGCGACACCCTGGCCGCCCTGTGTACCCTCGTGGTGCTGGGGCTGGCGGAGGCGGGGGCGCTGAAGCTGGGGCACCTGTATCTGGTCAACGCCCTGTCGGGGCTGATGAATACGGTGCAACAGCCCGCCGCCGACGTGGCGGTCACCCTGCTGACCCCGAGGGAGCACTTCCAGCGGGCGGGGGGGCTGCGGTCCCTGTCCTACTCTCTGAACAACATGCTCTCTCCCGCCCTGGCCACCGGGCTGTACGCCTTCGCCGGCCTGCGAGGGGTGATCCTCTTCGATCTGGCCACCTTCTGCGTGGCCTTCCTCTCCCTGCTGCTCCTCATTGACCTGCCGCAGGGGTCCGGCAGGGGGGAGGAGGAACCGGTGCTCCGGTCGGCGCAGACCGGGCTGCGCTACCTGAGGCGGGAGCGGGGCGTGCTGGATGTTATCCTGTTTCTGGCGGCCATCAACCTGACCGCCTCCATGTACAACGCCGCCCTGCCCGCCCTGGCCCTCACCCGGCCCTGGGGCGGAGAGTATGCCCTGGGGCTGGTCCAGAGCGTCTGCGGTATGGCGATGCTGGCGGGGAGCCTGGCTGCCTCCCTTCTGCCGGCCCCCAAAAGCCGGGTGCGGGTGATCTGCAATTGCCTGCTGCTGGCCATGTCTACCGAGAATTTCTGCCTGGCGCTGGGGAAAAATCTGCCCGTCTGGTGTGTGGGAGCCGCCCTGGGCTGGGTGGGAATCCCGGTGATGAACGCGAATCTGGATGTTCTGGTCCGTGACAGGGTGCCGGTGGAGCTCCAGGGGCGGGTATACGCCGCCCGGAATACCCTGCAATTTTTTACCATCCCGGTGGGCTACCTGCTGGGCGGGCTTCTGGTAGACCAGGTCTTTGAGCCCCTGGCCGCCCGGCTGGGGCCGGAGTCCCTCTGGGCCCTCCTGTTCGGCACGGGAAAGGGCTCCGGGGCCGCCGGACTTTTTCTGGTTCTGGGCTTCCTGGGGGTGCTCACCTGCCTGATTTTCCGCAGGGACCGGCATATCTGGGGGCTGGAGGACAAATTTACCTCCTGAATTTTGTTAAGGTACTTGTGTGCCTCCTGCATATTGTGGTATAATGACCACAATGTCGCCCCAAATACAACAGGAGGTATGTGTCATGAAATGTCCTTACTGTGCTTTTTTGGAGAGCAAGGTTGTGGATTCCCGCCCCGCGGACGAGGGGGCCAGCATCCGCCGCCGCCGTGAGTGCCTGTCCTGCCACAAGCGCTTTACCACCTATGAGACGATGGAGAGTCTGCCCCTGATGGTGGTCAAGAAGGATGGCAGCCGCCAGAGCTTCGACCGGAGCAAGGTGATGGGCGGCCTTATCCGGGCCTGTGAGAAGCGCCCCGTCTCTTACCAGGACATGGAGGGGCTGGTGGCGGAGATCGAACAGGTTCTGCAGAACCAGATGGAGCGGGAGATCAGCTCGGCCCAGATTGGTGAGCTGGTCATGGACCGGCTGAAAAAGCTGGATGAGGTGGCCTATGTCCGTTTTGCCTCGGTCTACCGCCAGTTCAAGGACATCAACACCTTTATGACCGAGCTGAACAAGCTGCTGGAGGATAAATAGAAGGAGGGCGCCCCGCTTACGCGGGGCGCCCGGTTTTTTAACAGTCCGGTTCCCACACCAGGTCCTCCCGGGGCAGCTTTTCCCAGGAAAAGAGGGGGATCAGCTCCTGGGGTGTGACCGCCTCGGGCCGGTCGATGAGGCGGGCGGCATAGGCCAGCCGGCCCACCAGCTCCGGGGCGGTGTGCCGCGCCTGGAGCCGGCCCAGCTCCAGATCCCGGTTCCGCTTGGCCAGGCGGCGGCCGTCGGGGGCCAGCAGGAGGGGCAGGTGGCCGTGGTCCGGATGGGGCAGGCCCAGCTGTTCCTGGAGCCAGAGCTGCCGGGGGGTGGAGGACAGCAGGTCGCTCCCCCGGACCACCTGGGTCACGCCCATGGCACCGTCATCCACCACCACGGCCAGCTGGTAGGCAAATACCCCGTCGGACCGGCGGAGGATAAAGTCGCCGCAGTCCTGGGCCAGATTCTCCCGATACTCCCCCTGGAGCAGGTCGGTGAAGGATACCTCTTGCTCCGGAACCCGCACCCGCCAGGCGGGACGGCGTTGGGCGGACAGCTCCTCCCGCTCCGCCCGGGACAGACGCCCGCACCGGCCGCTGTACACCGCCGCCCCGTCGGACCGGTGGGGCGCGGAGGCGGCCAGCCGCTCGGCCCGGGTGCAGAAGCAGGGGTAGAGCAGCCCCTTCGCCTCCAGCTCCCGGAAGGCCTGGGCGTAGATGTCCGTCCGGCGGCTCTGATACACCGGCCCGCCGTCCCAGTCCAGCCCCAGCCACTCCAGGTCCCGCATGACCTGGTCACAGTACCCCTGGCTGCACCGGTCCGGGTCCAGGTCCTCCAGCCGCAGGACCATCCGGCCCCCCGCGCTCCGGGCGGACAGCCAGGCCAACAGGCAGGACCACAGGTTGCCCATGTGCATCCGCCCGCTGGGACTGGGGGCAAAACGGCCTGTCATGGCTGCTCCTCCGTGCCATAATCGATCACAACCCGCCTGCATCCGCCGCAGTGCCACGCCGCAACCCGACGGCGGAAGAACCCTTTTCTCATGATTGCAATGTCCCCATCCCGCAGGCCAAGCCCTAAGCTGCGGGGCTGCCGGGTGAAAAATATCCAGCCCTTACTCTGAACAGCCCCTACTTCCATCTCCTGATTGCACCAGGGACATAACATCACAGTTCCTCCTCTCTGTATTCCGCCAGCGCCTGCCGCAAAAACTCCATATCCTTGTCGTCCAGGGCATGGAGGCCGGCGGTCTCCTCCAGGTGGTGGGTGAACTCGTGGGCTACGGTGGCAAAAATCTCGTCCTTCCAGCCCTCCTCGTCCTTCCCGGAGAACAGGGCGGCGAAGGAGCCGTAGTAGAGCAGAATGTACCGGCCCAGCAGATCGTGGACGTACTCGCCCATGATATACATCTCCCCCGGGGGAAAATCCGGGTCGGAGAGGGCCTCCTCCTCCAGCTGGATGCCGCCGTCCAGGTCCTCAAAAAAGGCCTCCGGGAACCGGGCCGCAATCTCCTCCAGCCAGTCGCCCATCTGGTCGTAGGTGGGGGTCATATTCACACCTCCGTTGCTTTTTGTAGGGCGTGACGACTCGGCACGCCAGTCCCGAACCAAAACGGCGCACTGGGTGGCCGCGCCCGACGGTTACGGGCTCAAATCCGCCTTTCTTCTCAGCAGGGACAGGGGCGGCGCCGGTTGGGGCAGCCTCATGCGGAAGACCATCTGGGGGTGGCGCACCTCCTCCAGAGGGAGGCCGTCCCCGTCCCACAGAGCCTCCACCGTGAGGGCCTGGGGCCGCACGCCGGGGCCCACCAGCTCCAGGGATTGTCCTACCCCGAACTTGTTGTTCAGGGTGAGAACGGCGTTTCCGTCCCCGTCGCAGGACTGCACCTTGGCCACGATCTGCCAGTCCCGGACATACCGGGCATCTTGGGTAAACTGCCCCGGCTGGCCGTAGAAGAAGCCGGTGGAGTAGTGCCGGTGGCTGATGTGCTCCACCTCGTCTCGCCACACCGGGTCCAGGGGGAGCCCCTCCGCCGCCGCGTCCACGGCGTGGCGGTATGCCCCGGTGACGACGGCGGCGTAGTAGGCGGACTTGGCCCGCCCCTCCAGCTTAATGGAGTCCACCCCGGCCTCCGCCAGCTCGGCCACGTGGTCGATCATGCACATGTCCCGGGAGTTCATAATGTAGGTCTCCCCATTCTCTTCGTAGACCGGGAAGTACTCCCCGGGCCGCTTCTCCTCCATCAGGGCGTACTGGTAGCGGCAGGGCTGGGCGCAGGCCCCCCGGTTGGAGTCCCGGCCTGTCATATAGTTGGACAGCAGGCACCGCCCCGAGTAGCTGACGCACATGGCCCCGTGGGCGAAAACCTCAATCTCCAGCTCGGGAGGCGTTTTGGCCCGAATCTCCCGGATCTCCTCCAGCGACAGCTCCCGGGCCAGAATCACCCGCCCGGCCCCCAAGTCGTGCCAGGCCCGGGCGGCCTGGTAGTTGACAATGCTGGCCTGGGTGGAGATGTGGCACTGGACATGGGGGGCGTACCGCTTCGCCAGGGCCAGTACCCCCACGTCGGCCAGGATGATCGCGTCCACCCCCAGCGCTTCCAGATATTCCAGCCACTGGGGCAGGCGGGCCACCTCCCCGTTCCGGGGCATGGTGTTGCAGGTGACGTGGACCCGCACCCCGTGAGCCCGGCACAGCTCCATTGCCCGCTTCAGCGCCTCGGGGGAGAAGTTGCCGGCGAAGGAGCGCATACCGAAGGTGTTCCCCGCCAGATAGACGGCGTCCGCCCCATAGGCCACCGCCATTTCCAGCCGCTCCATGTCCCCCGCGGGGGCCAGCAGCTCCATCTTTTTCATGCCTGTCTCTCCTTAAAAATATCCACCGGCAATGCCGGTGGATATTGGTCATTTTTGATACCGCTCCTGGCTGGCGATAAAGTTCTGAAGCTGATCGTAGGTGCGGAAGAAGTGGTGGTTGTCGTCGTCCCCCAGGGCGTAGTAGTAATTTTTGCTGTCTGCCGGGTTCAGGGCGGCTACCACGGATTCCAGGCCCGGGTTGGCGATGGGGCCGGCCGGCAGGCCCTTGTACAGGTAGGTGTTGTAGGGGGAGTCGATGGCCTTGTCCGCCTCGGTGGGCTCCTTGCCGCCGTTGATATAGACCAGGGTGGCGTCGATTTGGAGGAAGCCCATGGTGCCGCCGTCCTGGTTGCTCAGGCGGTTGTAGATGACGGAGGCGATGTCCGTCCGGTCCTCTCCGGTGGTCTCGCGCTCGATCATGGAGGCGATGGTGAGGATCTCCCGGAGGGAGTAGCCCGAGGCCTCTACCTGGGCGGCCATGCTGTCGTTGATGACCTGGCTGTCGAAGTAGACCAGCAGCTTGTTCAGGGCGTAGACCGGGTCGTGATTGGTGTAAAAGTCATAGGTGGCGGGCATCAGATAGCCCTCCAGCCGGCGGTAGTCTCCCAGGGGGATGTCCTGGAGAAAATCGAAGGCATAGTCGTGGTTGGCGGCGGCCTCCCGCAGCTCCTCCACGGTGGATACGCCATTTTCCTCCAGAAGGGCGAAGATTTGATCGTTGGTATAGCCCTCCGGGATGCTCACCCGCACCTGGGCCCGGTTGGCGGAGTTGGCCCGCATACCGGACAGCAGCGCCCGGTAGTCCATGTCGGTGGTCAGGATATAGGTGCCGGGGGACACCTTCTCCTTACCGTGAGTGAAGGAGGCGAAGATGTGGAAGAGCAGCTTGTATTCGATGAGGCCCTCGTCCTTCAGCCGGTCCGCCACGTCGTCAAATTTCTCCTCTGTGGTGACCGTGAAGGTGACCTCCTTATACTCCTTGTTCAGGGCGAGCACATCTCCGGCGCACATCCAGCCGATACAGGCCAGCAGAACGGATATGCCGATGACCGCCGTCACATACAGCAGCACCAGGGCGGCGGTGCGTCCGGCGGAGCGCTTCCTTTTTCTGGGACGCCGGGGGGCGTCCTGCTCCGCCCGTGAGCTGCGGCCCGACGGATGGGCGCTGCGCTCTCCGTGGGCGGAGCGGCGGTCTCTGGACTCGTGGTAATTATCCTGCGGCATTCAGGTCAGCTCCTAACAAATTTTTCCCGCACCCCTGTCACCCGGGACAAGGAGGCGCCATAGAATGGTACAGAATGCGGGGACGGTGTCCCGGCAAATCAAGTGAGGTGAAATGTTATGTTCTGTGGAAACAACGGTTGGGGCGGCAACAGCGGGCTGTGGATTATCATTCTGATTATCATCCTGTTCGGCTGGGGCGGCAACGGCAACAACTGCGGCTGCAACAACGGCTGCGGCTGCAACAACAACTGTGGCTGCGGCTGCGGCAACGACTGCGGCTGTGACAACGACTGCGGCTGCTGAGCAGGCTACACATCCGGAAGGGGCGGGAGAGGAATCTCCCGCTTTTTTCCGGCCGTGCAGGGGACAGGCTGTCAATAGCAGATGGCCTCCAGCACCTTGTCGGCCGCCGCCCGGTCCAGAAGGGCCTCAATCAGCTCCGCTCCAAAGTCAAAAGCGGAGCCGGCGGCCCGGCCGGTAATGATTTTTCCATCCTTTATCTCTCCTGGAGCCGTCTGGACCTGCGCCCCGGTAAGCTGCTCCTCCAGTCCCGGGTAGCAGATGGCCTTTCTGCCCTCCAGCAGGCCCCAGCGGCCCAGGAGGGTGGGGGCGGCGCAGATGGCGGCCACCCAGATGTTTTGGTCAGCAGCCTGGCGCACCAGACGCTCCACGGCGGGCTCGGCCCCCAGGTTTTTTACCCCTGTGCCGCCGCCAGGCAGGACGATCATCTCCGCCTTGGACAGGTCGATTTTCTCCAGAAGGGCGTCGGCGGTTACGGTGATGCCGTGGCTGCCGGTGACGGTATCCCCCTGGATGGAGACCAGGGCCGTCTCGATATTGGCCCGGCGCAGCAGATCGGCGGGCACCAGGGCCTCCGCCTCCTCGAAACCGGGGGCTAACAGAATATATACCATTGTTGTTTCCTCCTAATTTATCGTGCCAGGGCCGGCGGCTTGGGGAGCGGGACCACTGCCCCGCATCACGAGCCGGACTTCTTCAGCCGTCTGCCCGCGGCTTTCACCAGCACCAGGGGCAGCTTGGCCATGCGGCCCGCCCGCTGGGGCTCCTTCTTCAGCCGGTAGGCCCACTCCAGGCCCAGCTTCTGCCAGGACTGAGGGGCTCGCTCCACTCTGCCCGCGAAGACGTCCAGAGCGCCCCCCAGGCCGATGGCCAGCCGGGCTCCGGTGTGTCTGCCCCACCGGGCCATCCACTTCTCCTGCTTTGGAGCCCCGAGGCAGACGAAGAGCAGGTCAGGCCGGGCGGCGGCCACCTTGAGGAGGACGGCCTCCTCGTCCTTGAAGTAGCCGTCCTGGGTGCCGCACAGGGAGATGCCGGGGTACTGCTCCGTGATGTGCCGGCCGGCCTCCTCGGCCACGCCGGGCTTGGCGCCCAGAAGGTAGAGCCGTCCGCCCCGCTGGTTGAGGCAGGAGAGCATATCGGCGGCAAATTCGATGCCCGGCACCCGCCCCTTGAGAGGCGTGCCCTGAATTTTGGCCGAGTACACCACCCCGATGCCGTCGGCCAGCACCAAGTCCGCCCCGTTGAGCACCTGTGTAAATTCGCTGTCCTTCTCTGCGGCCAGGATAAATTCCGGATTGGGGGTGACGACATAGTGAAATTTGTCCTCCTCCAGCAGGGCGGCGCCCGCCTGGGCGGCCTCCTCTCGAGTAAGATCGTCGAACCGGATTCCTAAAACCTCTTTTTTCAATCGAACCTCCATGCGCCCTCCGGCGCTCCGCCGCTGTTTTGTCCGCCCGGGTCATCATTCCCAGGGGGACAGTCGCTCAAACAGGACGGATTTATTTTCCTGGGTATTCTACCATGGAATGGCAAAAAAGTCTATGAAATTTCCGTGAAGGATTCTTTAACATGCGGTATGGAGGGCTAGATGCGCAGGCACCGCTGGACCTCCTTCTGCTGGCCCAGGATCAGAACGGAGATGTCTCCATCCAGCAGTGTATCCGGCGTGATGCTCATGCTCAGTCCGCCGTTCTGCCGCAGGCCCAGAATGTTGATGCCATATTTTCTCCGCAGGTCCAGCTGCAGGACGGTTTTGCCCCTCCACTCCTCCGGAATGGACAGCTCGAAAATGGAGTAGTCGCCGTCCAGCTCGATGTAGTCCAAAATATGCTCTGAGGTGCAGCGGATGGCGGTCCAGACCGCCAGCTGCTTCTCCGGGTAGACCACCTCGTCCGCGCCGTTGCGCAGAAGAAATTTCTCCTGTACCCCTCTGGAGGCCCGGGCGATTACCTTCTTTGCGCCGAGCTCCTTCAGCAGGTCAGCGGTCTCCAGGGAATTTTGAAAGTTGTCCCCGATGGCCACAATGCAGGTGTCAAAATTCCGGATGCCCAGAGAGGAGAGAAACTCCCGGCTGGTGCTGTCCCCAATCTGGGCGTTGGTCACATAGGGCAGCACCGCATCCACCCGCTCCTCGTTGCTGTCCACCGCCATGACCTGGTGGCCCAGGTCGCAGAGCTTTTGGGCCACATGCTGGCCAAAGCGGCCAAGGCCAATTAATAGTACAGATTTCATATTGTCCTCCTGTCTCAGCCCACCATCAGTTTTTCCTTGGGGAGCCGGGCTCCGTTCCCCTTGCCCTCGGACAGGGCGGCAAATACCAAGGTAAGCGCCCCGACACGGCCGGAATACATTAAAAAGATCAGGATACACCGGGAGGCCAGCCCCAGCTGAGGGGTAATTCCCAGGGTGACCCCCACCGTCCCCACCGCGGAGGCGGTTTCAAACAGGCAGGTGAGCAGGGGCAGCCCCTCCAGCCGGCTGATGAGCAGCCCGCCGGAGAAGAACAGCGCCAGGTACAGAGTGAGGATCGCCATGGCGCTGCGCACCGTGCCCTCGTCAATTCTGCGCCCGAAAAAATGGGTATCTCCCCGGCGGCGGAAGGCGGCAAAGGCGGTGGAGACCATCACAGCCAGGGTGGTCACCTTCATTCCCCCCGCCGTGGAGCCCGGCGCGCCGCCGGTGAGCATGAGAATGAGCATAATACCGAGGCCGCCCTCGGTCATTTGGTTGAAGTCGATGGTGTTGAAGCCGGCGGTCCGGGCGGTTACGGACTGGAACAGGGAGCCCCAGAACCGGTCCCCCGCCTCCAGACCGGCGAACTCAAAGAGGTAGAAATAGCTGGCCGGCAGGGCCAGGAGCAGGCCGCTGGTCACCAGAACCACCTTGGTCTGCATCCGGTAGCGCCGGAACTGCAGACGGTTGGTTTTCAGGTCGTCCCAGGTCATAAAGCCGATGCCGCCGGAGACAATCAGCACCATGACCACCAGATTTACCGCCGGATGGGAAGAGAAGGCGGTGAGAGAGGAGTAGGGTGTATCGACGCCCATCAGGTCGAAGCCAGCGTTGCAGAAGGCGGATACAGAGTGGAAGAGGCCGTACCAGAGGCCCTTGAGGAGGCCGAGCTTTTGGCAGAATACAGGGGCCAGGGCGGCGGCTCCCAGCAGCTCCAGGGCGGCGGTGGCGGTGATGATAAAGCCTGTCAGCCGGACAATGCCCCCCAGCTTGGGAGCGGAGATGGCCTCCTGCATGATGCCCCGCTGCCGGAGAGAAATCCGCTGGCCTGCGGCGGTGGATAGCACCACAGCAAAGGTAATTACCCCCATCCCACCGATCTGAATCATCAGCAGAAGCACGGCCTGGCCAAAGCCGCTCCAGTAGGTGGCGGTGTCCTGCACCACCAGACCGGTTACGCAGACGGCGGAGACTGCGGTAAACAGGGCGTCTGAGAAGACCGCGCCCCGGCCGTCCCGGGTGGAGAAGGGCAGCATGAGCAGCAGGCTTCCCAGCAGAATGACCGCGGCAAAGCCCAAAATGATGATCTGTGAGGAGGATAGTTTTCGGTTGATACGCCACATAGCCGTCGCCGCCCTACAATAAACAGGTATTGTGGTATATTATAACACGAAAATGGGGGCAGTCAATTGTCAGTTCATCCTGACTTTACCCATGAACAAGGGCGCCCCGCCGCCGGCGGGACGCCCTTCAGGACAGAATCAATTTTCCTATGTCGTCTGCCCGAGGCGGGACGGACTTTCGGGTTTATTGGACTGCTATGGCCTCGATTTCAAACAGCGCGCCCTTGGGCAGAGCTGCCACCTGAACACAGGAACGGGCAGGGGCCTCGCCAGGGAAGTATTTGGCATAGATGGCGTTGATGGCGGCGAAATCGTTCATATCAGCCAGAAATACGGTGGTTTTGACCACGTCGGCAAAGCCCATCCCGGCTGCCGACAGCACCTCCTTCAGATTGTCCAATGCCTGGCTGGCCTGGGCCTCTACCCCCTCGGGCAGCTCGCCGGTGGCGGGAATCAGGCCAAGCTGGCCAGAGGTGTACAGCGTGCCGCCCGCCAGCTTGGCGTGGCAGTAGGGACCTACAGCGGCAGGAGCGTTCTGAGCGGTGATGGTTTTGTTCATGAAAAAGCCTCCTCAATGTATTGTTGTTGTTCGAGCTGACTTTACGGTATATTTTACCACAGAGAGTATGGAAATGCAACCGATGTGTGAAAAAAGGGAAACACCACATTTTCATAAAAAAATTGTCGGAGCAAAGCGAACTTTGCTCCGACATGGCGCAGTAGGAGGGATTCGAACCCTCGAGCCCTTATCAGGCTACACGATTTCCAGTCGTGCTCGTTATGACCACTTCGATACTACTGCATGTACATTTTGCAGCTCCCTCGGTGAGGCAACGGTATGTATTATACCAGTTTTCCGCTGGTAGTCAATACCTTTTTTTAAAAAAGTAAAAATTTTTCTTTTTACGACGCTCAGTCTACGGGGCGGCGGACGGGGAGAGGTTCCCGCTTTTTTATACGAAAGAGAAAAGGCTTCCCCCGGAGGAGGAAGCCTTGTGACCGGCGTCTACCAGGCTGCGATGGTGCCGTCGCAGCGGGGCTCGGTGCCCCCCGCCAGCAGACCGTTTTCGGTCCGCCAGATGATCTGTCCACGGCCCATGTCGATGTTGCTGTTGGAAATTTCTACCTGATGGCCCATGGCGGCCAGGGCTTGGGCAATGTGGGCCGGGACCTCCCGCTCCAGCTGGATTTGGGTTCCTCCAATCCACTGCATCCGGGGGGCGTCCAGGGCTTCCTGGGGGTTCATATGATAGTCAATCGTATTTACTATTACCTGCACGTGTCCCTGGGGCTGCATAAATGCCCCCATTACCCCAAAGGGGCCCACCGCATCCCCGTTCTTCATCAGGAAACCGGGGATTATGGTGTGATAGGACTTTTTCCCGCCCGCCAGGCAGTTGTCGCTCCCCTCATCCAGAGAGAAGTTGGCCCCCCGGTTTTGCAGAGAGATTCCTGTTCCGGGAATGGCCACGCCCGCCCCGAAGGTGGTGTAGTTGCTCTGGATATAGGACACCATGTTGCCCTCCCTGTCGGCGGTACACAGGTAGATGGTGCCGCCGCAGGAGGGGTCGCCCGCCTCGGGGGTGAGGGCCTGGCCGGTAATCAGAGCCCGGCGCTTAGCGGCGTACTCCGGGGACAGCAGGTCCGCGGTTTTGGTTTTCATGTACCGGGGGTCAGCCACATAGGTCTTGGTGTCGGCAAAGGCCAGCTTGATGGCCTCCAGAATTTTGTGGTAGGTGTCGGCGCAGTCCCGCTCCTGAGACAGGGTCAGGCCGTTGAGGATGTTCAGCGCCATGAGGACCGTGATACCATGGCCGTTGGGGGGAATTTCGCAGACCGTATAGCCGCGATAGTCGGCAGTGATGGGCTCCACCCACTCCGGATGATAGCCGCGGAAGTCCTCCTGGGAGAAATAACCGCCTGTCTTCTGGCTGAACGCCACAATCCGCTCCATCAGAGGCCCCCGGTAGTAGCTTTCACAGCCGGTTGCGGCCAGCTCCTCCAGGGTCTGGGCATACTCCTCCCACTGGAACAGGTCGCCCGCCTGGTAAGGGCTTCCGTCCTCCTTCAGGAAGGATTTTTGCCAGTAGGCGTGGGGGGCGGGGTTTTTCTCCGCCGCGCCCTGGAGCCGCCGGGCGTCCTTGGCCCACTGCTTGGACACGTTCACCGTGACGGGCACACCCTCCCGGGCGTAGGAGATGGCCGGGGCGAAGAGCTCGGGGAGGGACTTTGTACCGAACCGGCGGTTCAACTCCGCCCAGCCTCCAGGGGCTCCGGGGACCATGGTGGGAATCCAGCCCTCCTTGGGCATCTGGTCAAAGCCCAGATCCCGGACCAGACGGGCGCTGATGGCGGCCGGAGCCACTCCGCTGGCGTTGAGGCCGTAGAGCTTTTTTTCCTTCTCCACCCACACCAGGGCAAAGGCATCGGAGCCCAGACCATTGCCGGTGGGCTCCAGGAGAGGCATGGCGGCCGCCATCGCCACGGCGGCGTCCATGGCGTTTCCGTCGGCTTTTAGAATCTCCAGCCCAATCTGGGCGCCCAGAGGAACGGAGGTGCAGGCCATCCCGCGGCGGGCATATACCACGTTTCTCCGGGAGGGGTAGGCGTATTTGTGGGGATCAAACTGGGGCATTTCCTCATCTCCTTTAAAATTTCGGTCAATAACGGGGTATCAACCATTGGTAAAATAAATTTACTGTTCTAATCCTGGCGTTTTTTTCATTATAATGCGCCTTCGATAAAAAATCAACAGGGACACCTCAAAAGGCGGTCCTGGGGCGGTGGACCGGGCGCGGAGTAAATCATAAAACACTATGCAGCCAGCATATTGCAAAGCTATAGATGTCCTGCTACAATATGTAGTAGCAGAGCTCTTTTTTGAAAGAGCCAGAAAACAGGACGGAGGAATGATGTTATGAAAAAAATCATGTCGGCGGCGCTGGCGTTGGCCATGACACTGACCCTGGCCCCCACAGCTTTCGCGGCGGGGGGAACGGCCTATGCCTCTACCCAGGCGGTGGAGGTGGACGGCAAGAAAATCGAGTTTCAGATGTACGCCCTGAAGGACGCCAGCGGGAACGGCACCAACTACGTCAAACTGCGGGACGTGGCCCATGTGCTCAACGGCACCGGGGCTCAGTTCTCGGTGGGCTATGACAATGCCAGCAAGTCCATCGCCGTCACCACCGGCGCGGCCTATGCCGACACCGGGACGGAGATGACCACCCCCTACTCCGGCGACCGGGCCTACCAGACCGGCTCTGGGGCGGTGCTGGTGAACGGCGCCCCGGCCAGTCTGGACGCCATCGTCCTCACCGACGACGCCGGCGGCGGCTACACCTACTTCAAGCTCCGTGATCTGGGCGCCGCCCTTGGCTTCACCGTAGACTGGTCCGCCGACCGGGGCGTGATCGTGGAGACCGGAGAATCCTCTGTTGTTACTCCTCCTCCGGTAGACAGGAAAGTCACATTGGAGGATTTGCAGGGGATTTGGTATGGAATAAGCTACGATAAAAATGGAGAGATGAATGGTGAAGAAGAATGGGTCATTCATGGGAATCAGTATGAGAGATATTGGCATAATGAATTTGGTGGATGCAGTATTAATGTGCTTAGGGGAACCATAAAGAGTGTAGAAAATGACTACACTATACAATACACGGGGGCATATGGAATTGGAAAGCAGTATCCCGTTGTGCTGGTTGCGGATGAAGGAAGTGATGGATACGGCATGGTTGAGCGTATCTTTGAAAAGGTAAATTTAGCGGACAACACCTTTACCAGTTTTGCACATGCGGAGTGCAAAAAAACAGATACCCCTAAGTTGAGCGCGGTGTATGATGTGTATCTTAGTACAGGTGAAATTGATTCACCGCTGCACATTACATCGACCAATCCCACTACCCCAACTCAGCCAACAACACCAACCCAACCTACCCAGCCCAGCTCCAGCGATACCTCTAATGGCAGCGGATACTACGCCAAGTGGCCCCAGGTACGGGATTTGGGTGCGTTTGCCGGCGTCGCACCTATAAACGTGTCAGAAAGTGGAAGTATGACGACATATGAATATGACCTTGCAGATCTGCTGAAAGCAAAACCGGATTTCACCGAAGAGTATGTCAACCAAATTGTCAAGGACGGCTTTGCCTATTCCCATTCTTACGATATCCGAGACGGAATTAAAAAAGTGGGAAAGGCAATGGTGTTCCATAAGAAAAAAACCAGCGTGGTATTCAAGTACGATTCTACGCAGAACAGCGGTCTGGGCATTGTCACCATCAGCATCGGCAACGATCCATTTTAATGGAAAAAGCCCACGGCAAAGCCCCCGTCCGATGGACGGGGGCTTTGCCGTCTTGACAAAACGGGAGTATGTGGTATAATAATGACGGAAGGGATACCGTGACAAGCGGTTAGTCCCAGAATATGGTCAAAGGAATGACCGCGCCGGGGCTAAGGGGCGGTCATTTCCTTTTGAAGATCTGATAACACAGACCTACAACGCCAAGAATCACAAGAGAGTAAGCGAAAAGCTCCTCGTATGTAACCATAGCGGTCCCCCCTTTCCGGGGGACAAGGCCCCCAAGGATGGGGGACTAACCACCTGCCGTTTGTAACAATATACCCTTCCGGCTTTACCCATAGGGGCTCAGCACGTCCATTATACTGCAAGGCAGGATGTTTTGTCAAATTATGCCGTTTGCCCCCGTCCAGTGGATGGGGGCTTTGCTGTCTTGTTTTTTTCGGAAAAATGCGCTATAATAGAGGCCATAAAAAATTTCAAAAGGAGCGACCCGAAATGGTACAAGAGACAAAGCGGTTTCTGGCCTACATCTGTCCACACTGCGCCCAGTCGGTAATCGTGGAGCGGAACCTGTTCTCCCTGGCGGCGGCCCCGGTCCATATCAAGTGCCCCTGCGGCAAGTCGGAGCTGGGGGTGGAGTTCAAGCCCAACCGGGTCCAGCTGACGGTGCCCTGCCTGTTCTGCGGCCGGGAGCACACCGTCTCCTGCTCCTCCCGGGCCTTTATCCGGGAGAAGGCTCTGGCCTTCTCCTGCGCCGCCTCCGGGCTGGACTGCTGTTACGTGGGGGAGGAGGGCCCGGTCTACGCCGCCACCGCCCGGCTGGAGCAGGCGGTGGACAAGCTGGGGGAGGACCCCGCCATAAATGGGGCGTTCCTGGACGAGATTGTCATGGAGGAGATTCTGTCTGAGCTGAAGGACATCGCCCGGCGGGGCGGCATCTCCTGCACCTGCGGCAGCAGGCGGTGGGGCTTCGACGTGAATTTCAGCTCGGTGGACCTGTACTGCCAGGACTGCGGCGGCAGATACCGGGTCCCTGCGGCCACCGCCGACGACATCGACGACCTGTGCTGCAAAACATCAATTTTGATTCGAGGCAAGGAACAATGAGCACATTTTTTGAGTATGATATCCGTTTGAACGGCCTGGATGTGGATGGTCGAGGTCAGTGCAAGGCCTCCGCGCTGCTCAACCACCTGCAGAACGCCGCCACCCTGGCGGCGGAGGACGGGGGCTTTGCCCGAGACGTGCTGGTGGAGCGGTATGGGGTCTTCTGGATGCTGGCCCGGACCTGGTACCGGCTGTCCAGGCCCCTGCGGTATGAGGACAGGCTGACCGTCCGCACCTGGCACCGGGGCGGCAAGGGGGCCATCATGTATCGGGACTATGACATCCTGGCCAACGGCCAGCCAGTGGGGGAGTCGGTGTCCGCCTGGGTGCTGGCCGATATCAACAGCCACAAGCTGGTGCGTTTGAAGGCGATTGCGGAGCTGGAGGGCACCGGCGGCGGGGCGCTGTGCAAAACCATGACCCTGGCCAAGCTCCGCCAGCCCGGCGACCTGCGCGAGACGGAGCGCCGCCCCATGCGGTACAGCGACTCCGACCTGAACGGCCACGTAAACAATACCCGCTACGCCGACTTCGCCTGCGACGCCGTGGGGATGGAGTCCCTGGCCGAGGACCGTTATCTGGCCGAGATGCAGATCGGCTATCTGGCCGAGTGCCGCCCCGGCGAGGTAATCACCATCCAGACCAGCGGCCTGGGGGACAGCCGGTTTGTCCGGGGAGTGGACGACGCGGGAAAACCCCGGTTCGAGGCGGCGCTGTACTTTGGGGAGACGCCGGCTTAAAGAGGAATATGAAATGAAAGTCAGTCCTTATATCAGCGGTGCGGTACGGCAGTTTGCCTACTGGTTTGCCCATGGCACGCTCGGCTATCCTCTTCTGGAGGGTGTTGAATACTTGGATGATACTCTGAAAGAGGAGAGCAGCTTTGCCGAGATGGCCTTTGCCATTTTTATGAACAATCTGGAACTGGATGAGACCGGAAGAGTGACCAACTACGAATATTGCGAACGGCGGGCTGCACAGTATATCAAGCGTTATTTTGAGCTGGAATATCAGGTGGAACCGGCCTTTGAGGCTTGGGAATTGGAGTTGTATCACTACAAAGAATAAATCTTGACAAGCCCTGAAACGCAAGGTACAATAGATAAAATATCGAAAAGGAGACGTGGAATTATGGTGAATCAAGACGCCGCCCAGAAGTTTGTGAAGCAGGGCCTCACCTTTGATGACGTACTGCTGATCCCCGCGGCCAGCGATGTGCTGCCCGCCGACATCGACCTTCGCACCCGGCTGACCAAAAAAATACATCTCAACATTCCCCTGATGAGCGCCGCCATGGATACCGTCACGGAGTACCGCATGGCCATCGCCATCGCCCGGGAGGGTGGCATAGGCATCATCCACAAGAATATGTCCATCAGCCAGCAGGCCGAGCAGGTGGACATGGTGAAGCGCTCGGAGAACGGTGTCATCACCAACCCCTTCTGGCTGGCCCCCGGCCACACCCTGGCCGAGGCGGACGAACTGATGGCCAAGTTCCGTATCTCCGGCGTGCCCATCTGCGACAACGGCAGGCTGATCGGCATTATCACCAACCGGGATATGAAATTTGAGACGGATATGACGGTCCTCATTGACCACGTAATGACCAAGGACCACCTGGTCACCGCCCCCGAGGGGACCACCCTGGCCCAGGCCAGAGAGATTCTCCGCCAGCACAAGATTGAGAAGCTTCCCATCGTGGATGAGGAGTTCAGGCTCAAGGGGCTTATCACCATCAAGGACATTGAGAAGGCGGAGGTCTATCCCAACTCCGCCCGTGACGAGAAGGGCCGTCTGCTGGTAGGGGCCGCCATCGGGGCCACCTCCGATGTGCTGGACCGGGTGGCCGCCCTCACCGACGCGGGGGCCGATGTGCTCACCCTGGACTCCGCCCACGGCCACACCCAGAATGTGCTGGAGACCGTCAAGCGCATTAAGGCTCTGTACCCCGATGTGCAGCTCATTGCCGGCAACGTGGCTACCGCCGAGGGCTGCCGCGCCCTGATTGAGGCGGGGGCGGACTGCGTCAAGATCGGTATCGGCCCCGGCTCCATCTGTACCACCCGGGTGGTGGCCGGCATCGGCGTGCCCCAGATTACCGCTATCTACGACGCCGCCCGGGTAGCCGCCGAGTACGACATCCCCATCATCGCCGACGGCGGTGTGAAGTTCTCGGGCGATATCGCCAAGGCCATCGCCGCCGGAGGCGACGTGGTTATGCTGGGCTCCCTGCTGGCCGGCTGCGAGGAATCTCCCGGCGAGACCGAGATTTTCCAGGGACGTCAGTTCAAGGTGTACCGGGGCATGGGCTCCCTGGCCGCCATGAACAAGGGCTCCAAGGACCGCTATTTTCAGGAGTCCAACAAGAAACTGGTCCCCGAGGGCGTGGAGGGCCGTGTGCCCTACAAGGGAGGCGTGGGCGAAACCATCTTCCAGCTCATGGGCGGCCTGCGGGCCGGCATGGGCTACACCGGCTGCCACAACATCGAGGAGCTGCACACCAAGGCCCAGTTTATGCAGATTACCGCCGCCGGCCTGAAGGAGTCCCACCCCCACGACATCTACATCACCAAGGAAGCCCCCAACTATACCATCAGCCCCAACTAAGCTCAGTTCAGCGGGCCGTGCCAATGAACCGGCACGGCCCGCTTTTTTGTGAAGAGGAGGGATACCTATGTTCAAGCTGCTGCTGGGCCGGGCCGGGACGGGGAAGACCACCGCGGTGCTAAACCGGCTTTGTGAGGCGGGCCGGGAGCGGCCCCAGGTGCTGCTGGTGCCGGAGCAGATGTCTCACGAGACCGAGCGGGCCCTGTGTGCCGCGGGCGGCCCTCAGATTAACCTACGGGCGGAGGTACTGTCCTTCAGCCGCCTGGCCAACCGCATTTTTCAGAGGGCGGGGGGCCTGGGGGAGGAGGAGCTGGAGCCCGGCGGGCGTCTGCTGCTGATGTACCGGGCTGTACAGAATACGGCCACCCAGTTGAAGGTCTACGACCGGCCCTCCAGGCGGCCCGCCTTTCTCACCTCCCTTCTGGCTACAGCGGACGAGCTGAAAAGCTGCCGGGTCCTGCCGGAGGTGCTGATTCAAGCGGGGGAGGAGGCCGCCGGTCCCGAGGGGGACAAGCTCCGGGACCTGGGGCTCATTTTCGGGGAGTACGACGCCCTCACGGCCCGGACCGCCCTGGACCCCCGGGACAGGCTCACCCGGGCGGCGGACAAGCTGCGTGCCTGCCGCTGGGGGGAGGGTATGGACTTCTGGCTGGACGGCTTTACCGACTTCACCCCCCAGCAGGGGGAGCTGCTGCGGCTGCTGATGGCGCAGGGCCGCTCGATGACGGTTACCCTCACCTGCGACCGGCTGGGGGAGGACGAGGGAAGCATCTTCGCCCCTGCCCGGCGCACAGCCAATATGCTGATCCGAATGGCCCGGGCGGAGGGGATCTCCTGGGAGGTGGAGCACCTCTTGGAAAGAGATACCGGGAAGCAGAGGCCGCTGGTTCTCTTGGAAAAGGCTCTTTTTGCCGGAGACAGCCCTGCGCCGGCCCCCTGCGGGGAGGCTGTGGAGCTGTTTCAGGCCGCCGCGCTCCGCAGCGAGGTGGAGTGGACCGCCGCCCGTATTCTGCGGCTGGTCCGGGAGGAGGGATACCGCTTCCGGGACATAGGGGTGGCGGCCCGGGATTACGGGGCTTACCGGGATCTGGTAGAATCTGTCTTCGGACGCTACGGGGTGCCGGTGTTCTCCTCCGCCATGACGGATATTTTGGAGAAGCCGGTGCTGGCCCTGGTCACGGCGGCCCTGGATACGACCGCGGGCGGCTACCGGTATGACGATGTCTTTCGATACTTAAAAACCGGTCTTACCGATTTGACCCAGGAGGACGTTGACCTGCTGGAGAACTATGTTCTGAAGTGGGATATCCGGGGCAGCCGCTGGACCCAGAGCAAGGACTGGACCTGGCACCCCAAGGGCTACGGGATGAAGTGGACCGAGGAGGACCGCGCCCTTCTGGCCCGGGTGGATGGCGCCCGGCGGCAGGCGGCGGGGCCGCTGGAGACACTGCGGAGGAATCCCGTCAAAACCGGGAGAGGACAGGCGGTGGCCCTCTATCGCTTTTTGGAGGAGATCGGGCTGCCGGAGCGGCTGGAGGAGCGGGTAGAGCTGCTGCACCGGCGGGGGCAGCCGGTTCTGGCGGAGGAGTACCGGCAGCTGTGGGATATCCTTTGCGGCGGGCTGGAGCAGTGCGCCCGGCTGCTGGAGGAGACCTCTATGGAGCTGGAGGAGTTTGCCCTGCTGTTCCGGCTGGTGCTGTCTCAATACGACGTGGGCACCATCCCCGTCTCCCTGGACCGGGTGACGGCGGGGGAGACCACCCGTCAGACCGGCCATCGGGTGAAGGCGCTCTTTCTTCTGGGGGCGGACGACGCCTCCCTGCCCCAGGTGGGGACGGCGCCGGGGCTGCTCTCTGACGACGACCGGGCCCTTCTGGCGGGCTACGGCCTGGAGCTGGCCCAGTCTCAGCGGGATATGCTCTACCGGGAGATGACCACAATTTACCAAATCTGCGCCCGGCCCAGCCAAAAGCTGGCGGTGACCTGGCCCGCCCAGGGCCCCGACGGCGAGGAGCGGCGCCCCAGCTTTCTGATTCAGCGGCTGCGGCTGATTTTTTCGGATTTGAAGCCGGTCCGGGAAGGGGACTTAAAGGGCTCCTTCCGTCTGGAGGCCCCTATGCCCGCCCTGGAACAGGCGGGGCGGAGCCAGGCGGCTCGCCGGGCGCTGGAGAGGCTGCCCAACTTCGGACCGCAGGTGGCCCGGCTGGACCGGGCGGCCGCCTGGGAGCGGGGTCGGCTGTCCCGTCAGGCGGTGAACCGGCTGTATGGGCGGCGGGTGGCCATGTCCGCCTCCCGGATGGACAAGTACAAATCCTGTCACTTCTCCTACTTTATGCGCTACGGTCTGGCGGCGGAGCCCCGCAAGCCCGCCGGTTTTACAGCCCCCGAGTACGGCACCTTCGTCCACTATGTGCTGGAGCAGGTCCTTCAGGACGAGATGTTTTCCCAAAGCGCCGTCCCGGAGGAGGCGGACGCCAGAAAGAGGAAGCTGCACCGCCTGACGAAGCAGGCGGTGGACCGCTATGCGGCCGAGGAGCTGGGAGGGCTGGAGGGGCAGAGCGCCCGGTTCCAGTATCTGTTCCGCCGGCTGCTCCGCTCGGTCCAGGCGGTGGTGGACAATGTGGCTGAGGAGCTGCTTTGCTCCCGATTCAGGCCCATCTCGTTTGAGCTGGGATTTGGAGCGGGAAAGGACGGAGAGGCGCCCGCGCTGCCGCCGGTGGAGCTGACATATCACGGCGTTACCATAAGCATCACCGGTTTTGTAGACCGGGTGGACGGCTGGGTGGACGACGGACGGCTCCATCTGCGGGTGGTGGACTATAAGACGGGGCGCAAGACCTTCGACCTCACCGAGGTTTGGAACGGCCTGGGGCTGCAGATGCTGCTGTACCTCTTCACGCTGGAGGAGAGAGGCCGGGAGCTGTACGGCCTGCCGGTGGAGGGGGACGGGGTGCTCTATCTGCCCGCCCGGGAGGCGGTGATCCGGGGCAGCCGGGCGATGAGCGGCGAGGAGCTGCGAAAAAAGGTGGATAAGGAGCTGACACGCAGCGGGCTGGTGGTGAGCGACCGGCGGGTGCTGGACGCCATGGAGACCCGGGGAGCGGAGGGCTACCGTTTCCTGCCCCTGCGGGTAAGCAAGACCACCGGGGAGATCTCCGGAGATGCCCTGGCCTCCGCCGAGCAGCTGGGCAGGCTGGGAAAGCATGTCCAGCGGGTGCTGGAGGATATCTGCAGTGAGCTGGCCGGGGGCAGCATCGCCGCCGACCCCTTCTGGCGGGGGCCTGAGAAAAACGCCTGCCGCTTCTGCGACTACGCCGCCGCCTGTCACTTCGAGCCGGGCCGGGGGGGCGACTGCAAACGCTGGCTGAACCATGTGAGCGCGGAGGAATTCTGGGAACAGGTAGGGCAGGAGTCATGACAAATGAACAGAGGGTGGACAATACATGGTAAAAATCATCAAGCTGATTTACAAGAGGTAGAAAGTATGGAAAACACCAAAAATATTCTCATTATCGGCGACATGCCCGGCTACGGCAAGATGGGTCTGGCGGGGATGCTGCCCATTCTGTCCAACCTGGGCCACAGCGTCTACAACCTGCCCACCGCCCTGGTGTCCAACAACTTCGACTACGGGACATTCTCCGTACTGGACACTACGGACTACATGCGGGAGACCATCCAGGTCTGGCAGACCCTGGGCTTTCCCTTTGACTGCATCACCACCGGCTTTCTGGCCTCCTCCGATCAGGTGGACCTGCTCCGGGATTTCATTGACAACCAGCGGAAGGAGGACCTCCTGGTGGTCACCGACCCCATCATGGGGGACGGCGGCAAGCTGTATAACGGCTCCAACCAGGAGACGGTGGACAATATGCGCCGGCTGATCGGGGCGGCGGACGTGATTGTGCCCAACCTGACGGAGGCGGAGTTTTTGACCGGCCTCTGCCTGGGCCGGGAGACCCTGACAAAAGCGGAGGTGCGCCGGATGCTGGACGGCCTGCTGAGCTGCGGGCCCCGTTCCGCCGTTGTCACCAGCGGGCGGGAGGAGGAGACAGGCCGGCATGTGGTCTGGGGCTTCGACGGCCGGACAGGGGAGTGTTTTACCGTACCCTACCGTTTTATCAAGGCGCATTTTCCGGGTACTGGGGATATTTTCACCTCTCTGCTCACCGACCAGCTGCTGAAGGGGTGCGCTCTGCCCCAAGCGGTGGGGAAGGCGGTGAATCTGCTGGAGCGGCTGATTTTTATGGAACAGGACGTAGCCGAGCGGAATAACGGCATCCGCGTTGAGAAATATCTGAGCGTATTGACGGAATAAAGGAGGCGGCACCATGCTCTTCCCGCTGACAGATGAACAACAGAAAATCGTGGACGACCGGGGCGGCGAGCTGCTGGTATCGGCGGCGGCCGGATCGGGCAAAACACGGGTGCTGGTGGAGCGGCTGCTGGACCGGGTGACCAAGGAGGAGGTCGATATCGACCGTTTTTTGGTCATTACCTTTACCAAGGCCGCCGCCGCGGAGCTGCGGGGGCGGATCGCCCAGGAGCTCTCCGACCGGCTGGCACAGAATCCCAACGACGGCCACCTGCGCCGCCAGACGACCCTGATCTATCGGGCGCAAATCTCCACCATCCATTCCTTCTGTGCCGCCCTGCTCCGGGAGAGCGGGCATCTGCTGGATCTGGACCCGGATTTTCGCCTGTGTGACGAAGGGGAGGGGCAGGTTCTGATGCAGCAGGTGCTGGAGGATGTGCTTGACAGGCGGTACGAGGACCTGACCGAGGACAGCCCCTTCGCGCTGCTGGCGGATACTCTGTCTGCCGGACGGGATGACAGCCGTCTGGCGCAGATTACCGTGGATATTTTTGCCCAGGTTCAAAGCTACCCGGACCCCGCCCGCTGGCTGAAGGAGCAGAAGGACCTGTGGAATTGGAAGGACATCGCTGACCTGAGCCAGACCATCTGGGGAAGGGAGCTGCTGGAGGATGCCAGGCGGCAGGTCCGGTTCTGCCGGGACCGCCTGCTTCAGGCCCGGGAGCTGTGCCGGGCGGACGAGCTGCTGGAGGCGAACTACGCCCCCTCCATCTCCGCCGTCCTGGAGGAGCTGGACGCCTTCCTGCGGGAGGCCTCCTGGGACAAGGCCTGTGCCCGGCTGCCGGTCTCCTTCCCAGCGGCGGGACGGAAGAGAAAGCGCGCCCTGGCCCTCAGCCCCTTCCGGGAGGAGGAGGTCGCTCAGGCGGGGGAGCGGATGAAGGCAATCCGCCTCGGGTGCAAAAAGGCGCTGGATAAGATGTCTGAGTCCTTTATGGGGGACACCGCGGCGCAGTTGGAGGAGTTGGCCCTGTCCGCCCCGGTGGTGGAGGCGCTGATGGATCTGGTGCTGGACTTCCAGGCCGCTTTTTCCCGGGAAAAGGCCCGGAGGGGGCTGGTGGACTTCTCGGATTTGGAGCATTTTGCCGTGAGGCTGCTGACCGATGGGGAGGGTAGGCCCTCCGAGCTGGCCCAATACTGGGCGGGACGGTACGACGAGGTGCTGGTGGACGAGTACCAGGACACAAACCAGGTGCAGAACGCCATCTTCAATGCCATCTCCGGCGGCGGCCGCAAGCTGTTTCAGGTGGGAGACGTGAAGCAGTCCATCTACCGGTTTCGCCTGGCGGACCCGTCCATCTTCCTGAAAAAGTTCAACGGCTACCCGGACGGAGACAGGGCGGCGGAGGGGGAGGCACGCAGACGGCTGCTGTCTCAGAACTTCCGCTCCCGTCCCCAGGTGCTGGAGGGCTGCAACGACCTGTTTCGGAGTATTATGTCAACTGAATTTGGGGAGCTGGACTACGACGACAGCCAGAAGCTGGTGCCGGGAAAAAGATTCCCGGAAAATGGGGGGGAGGACGGCACAGATCCCTATGCCCTGGAGCTGGACGCCATTGATCTGTCCTTTTTGGAGGATCAGGAGGGGGAGAGGGACGACAAAAACCTCCTGGAGGCCCGGTTCGCTGCCCGGCGGGTCCGGGCGCTGCTGGATATGCCCCTGATGGTGGAGGAGGGGGAGGGACTTCGGCCCCTGCGGCCCTCTGATGTGATGATCCTTCTCCGCAGCCCGGGTCCGGTGCTCCACCACTACCTTCAGGCCCTCAATGAGGAGGGGATTGCCTGGAACGCCGAAGGGGACGGCGATTTCTTTGAGACCACCGAGGTCAATGTGGCCCTGGCAATCCTCCAGATTGTGGACAACCCCCGCCAGGATGTGCCCCTCATCGCCGCACTGCGTTCCCCGGTGTACGGCTTTACCGGGGACAAGCTGGCCCTCCTGCGGGCGGAGAGCAATGGGGACTTTTACACGGCGCTGGTCCAGGCAGCAGAGCGGGGGGACGGGGAGTGCCGGGACTTTCTGGACAGTCTGGAGGAGCTGCGCTTCGGCTCGGGGGACCGCACCTGCCGCCAGCTCATGTGGCACATCTTTGAAAAGACCAATCTGCTGGGCGTTTTCGGCGCTATGGAGGGGGGAGGAGAGCGGCAGAGCAATCTTCTCTCCCTCTACGCCCTGGCCGGTCAGATGGAGAACAGCGGCTGCCGCACGCTGTTTCAGTTTCTCCTGCGGGTGGAGCGGCTGAAGAAAACCGGGTCCCGCTTGGGGTATTCCCCTGGAAATAGCCGGGAGGGGGAAGGGGTGTCGATTCTGTCTGTCCACCGCTCCAAGGGGCTGGAGAAGCCGGTGGTGCTGGTGTGCGGCCTTACCCGGCGGATTAACCGGGACAATCTTATGCGGCCTGTGCTGTTTCATCCGGAGCTGGGGGTCGGCCCCCGGGGGCTGGACCGGGAGCGGATGGTGGAGTATCCCACCCTGGCCCGGCGGGCCGTGGCCCGCAGACTGGAGCGGGAAATGATGGCCGAGGAGCTGCGGCTGCTCTATGTGGCCATGACCCGGGCCCGGGAGAAGCTGATCCTTATTCTGGGGCTCTCGGAGGGGGCGGACGCTATAGCACGGCTGGGAGAGAGCCTGCCGGTCTCGCCCATGTCCCTGGAGCGGCAGCAGAGCACGGGGGCCTGGGTACTTCTCCACACCCTCACCCGGCCGGAGGGGAGAGCCCTCCGGTCCCTGGCGGGTCTGCCCGAAGAATATGAAGAGGGCCTGGGCCCTGCCTGGGATATCCGCTGGGCAGACGGGACCCTCTTGAGAGAGGCTCATGAGACGGAGGGCAATTACACCGATCTGCCCCGGGAGGAGATGCCAGACGAGGATCTGGCCGCCCGTCTGTCCTGGACCTACCCCCACATGGCGGCGGCCAACCTGCCCTCCAAGCTCACGGCCACCCAGATCAAGGGCCGCGCGTTGGACCAGGAGGCAGCGGAGGGGACGGCTCAGCCTGTCCGCCGGCAGCCCATTACCCGGCCCAACTTCATCGCGGAGGAGCGGGGTCTTACCCCGGCCCAGCGGGGGACGGCGCTCCACTTGGCTATGCAGTACCTGGCCCTGGATGGAGAGGGCAGCCCCCAGGCGATAGGGGTGGAGCTGGACCGGCTAACAGAAGCGGGCTTTTTGACAAAGCTCCAGCGGGAGGCGGTGGAGCCGGAGCGGCTGTCCGCCTTTTTGGCCAGCCCCCTGGGACGGGCTATGGCCGCGGCGGGAGAGAGGTGCCGCCGGGAGTTTAAGTTTTCGGTGTTGGATTCCGCCCTGAACTACTTCCCAGACGGGAGGGAGGAGGAGGTTCTGCTCCAGGGGGTCATCGACGCATGGTTCGAGGGGGAGGACGGCACGATCACCGTGGTGGACTTTAAGAGTGACCGGGTGCGTCCCGGCGGGGAGCGGGCCCAGGCAGAGGAGTATCGTCCGCAGCTGGCAGCCTACAGCCTGGCCCTGTCCGCCATCCTGGGAAAGCCCATCAACCGGCAGGTGCTGTGGTTCTTTGCTACCGATACGGCGGTTGAGCTGTAGGAGAGCCGTCAGCGCGGTATGGGCTGCTGTGAGAACGCCCGTACCGTGTGCGGCGATATGGGCGCGTGCCTTTGAAAGGAAAATCCCGAAGTCCTTAAACCTCAAGGACTTCGGGATTGGACTGTGTTGACGAAAAGATACGGCTTTCTGGTCCGCACCCAAACCGGAGCGGGTCCGATTTCGCTCCGATGTGGACTGTGGTGCCCCCAAAGATGCGGCTATCAGGTCTGCACCCAAAACCAACTCGAAGCCCAGCGCAGCGGGTTCGAGTTGGAAAGGAGGAGCAAAGGAGAGAAACGCAGTTTTAAGGCGGCCCCAAAAGGGACCGCCTTAAAACGGAGTGGAGCGGATTTCGCTCCGACGTGGTGCGGCTGACGGGAGTCGAACCCGTACGCCCGTCCGGACACAAGCACCTCAAGCTTGCCAGTCTACCAATTCCAGCACAGCCGCAAAAGACGATCTTTTCAGACCGCTTGCTCATTATACATGCTCAAGAGGGGTTTGTCAAGAAATTTCCAAGATTTTTTCCACGGCGTCAGAAAAAGGGGACAGCGGCTTTCGTCTTTGAAAACCGCTGTCCGCTTACTTAATTCGGTCCGAACTGGTTCCAGTAGCCCATGACAAAGATGAACAGGACAATCAGGGGCAGGATATAGCTGACGTAGAAACGCACGCCTTTGGGGAAGGCCAGCCCCTCTCCGGCGTTTGCCTCTGCCAGGAATCGCTTCCAGCCCCAGCCCTTTTTGCTGGTACAGAACAGCAGATAGACCAGCGAGCCCAGGGGCAGGATATTCTGCGAGACCAGAAAATCCTCAATGCCGGACACATCCATCCCCAGCACGGTAAACCCAGACCACAGGTTGGAGCCCAGCACACAGGGCATGGACAGCAGAAACACGCCAATCAGGTTTATCAGTACCGCCTTCTTCCGGGAGACCCACCACCGGTCCATGGTGAAGGAGATAATATTCTCAAAGACGGCGATTACGGTAGACAGGGCGGCAAAGGACAAAAACAGGAAGAAGGCGCCGCCCCACAGCCGGCCCATGGGCATATGGTTGAAGATGTTGGGCAGGGTAATGAATACCAGAGCGGCGCCCTCCCCGGTGGACACGCCAAAGGCAGAACAGGCGGGGAAGATAATCAGGCCTGCCACAAAGGCAACGCAGGTATCCAGCACGCCGATGCGCAGGGCTTCCCCCGCCAGCCGGTGCTCCTTGCCGATATAGCTGCCAAAGATGGCGATGGCTCCAATGCCCAGGGACAAGGTGAAAAACGCCTGACCCATGGCGGCAAAGACCGCCTCACCCAAGATCCAGTTGCCCTCGGCGTCGTAGGCCAGATTGTGGAAGTTGGGCTGGAGATAGAAGCGCAGACCCTCTCCCGCCCCCTTCAGCAGGACGGAGTTCACCGCCAGCACCACCATCAGGGCCAACAGGCAGAGCATCATCACCTTATTCACCCGTTCCACGCCGTTGCGCAGTCCCTGGACACACACCAGCATGCCGATACACACCACAACAGCCATATAGGCGGTCATCGTGCCCGGCTGGCTCAGCAAATCGCTGAATTTCCCGGCCACTCCCTGGGCGTCCAGCCCCTCGAAGCCGCCCTTCAGTATCTCCACAAAATAATACAGCAGCCACCCGGCGATCACGGTATAAAACATCATCAGCAGATAGTTGCCCGCGAAGCCCACATAGCTGTACCAATGCCAGTGGGAGCCGGTGGGCTCCAGCCGCTGGAAGGACAGGGCGATGCTCCGCTGGCTGGCCCGGCCCACGGCCAGCTCCATCACCATAACGGGCAGGCCCAGAATGACCAGAAACAGCAAATAAAGCAGCACAAAGGCCGCCCCGCCGTATTTCCCTGTGATATAGGGAAAGCGCCACACGTTGCCCAGGCCGATGGCGCAGCCCGCCGAGATGAGCACAAAGCCCAGGCGGGAGGAAAATGTCTCTCTTTTCTCCATTGGCAATCCAAAACTCCTTTGCTGTAATAAACACGAGAGGGGGCTGAGGGAGCGGGCCACACGGTGCTTGCTCAAGGCTTTAGAATCCGGAGAGCTGCCGGCGCCCTTATGCGGGAGCTGATGATTGCTTCTGGCCTTCTCCGTTCCCCTCTTATCCAGATACTATACCACAAAAGCAGCGACCGGGGCAAGACTCGTTTTTGCTTTCTATAAAATTCCCCCTTGACAGGGGAATTTTTTGCGCTATAATAATGGTACTATTGTTCTATCGAACGAAGTTTCGCGGAGGGAGAAATACCATGGAACTGCTGGACAAGCTGAACATTTTAGCGGATGCCGCCAAGTACGATGCGGCGTGTACCTCCAGCGGGCTGGACCGGGCGGGGCGGCCTGGCGCCATTGGAAATACAACGATGGCCGGCTGCTGCCACTCCTTCTCGGCGGACGGGCGGTGCATCTCTCTGCTGAAGGTGCTCCAGACCAACTTCTGTGTCTATGACTGCCAGTACTGCGTCAACCGGAAGTCCAACGACGTGCCCCGAGCGGCCTTTACTCCGGAGGAGCTGTGCGAGCTGACGATGGGCTTTTACCGGCGCAACTATATCGAAGGGCTGTTTTTGTCCTCGGCGGTGATTCAAAATCCGGACTACACCACCGAGCTGATGATCCGCACCCTCTGTATTTTGCGGGAGAAGCACCGCTTTGGGGGCTATATCCACGCCAAGGCCATCCCGGGCGCCAATCCGCTCCTCACCCGGAGGCTGGGCCTGCTGGCCGACCGGCTGTCTGTGAATATCGAGCTGCCCTCCTCGCCCAGTCTGGCCCTGCTGGCTCCCGACAAAAAGAAGGAGGCCATCCTCACGCCGATGGGGCAAATCAGGGATGGAATTTCGGAATCCAAGCGGGAGATTGCGGTATACCGCCACGCCCCCCGGTTCGCCCCGGCGGGGCAGTCCACCCAGATGATCGTGGGGGCCACCCCGGAGAGCGACCGGCATATCCTCGCCCTTACCCAGGCCCTCTATGACCGCTACCAGCTCAAGCGGGTGTTCTACTCCGCCTATATGCCCGTTTCCTCCAGCCCGCTGCTGCCTGTGCCCGAGGGGTTTCAGCCGCCCCTGCTCCGGGAGCACCGGCTGTATCAGGCGGATTGGCTGCTGCGGTACTACCACTTCCGGGCGGAGGAAATTCTGGACGAATCCCAGCCCGACCTGGACCCCCGGATGGACCCCAAGTGCTGCTGGGCTCTGCGCCATCTGGAGTTTTTCCCTGTAGAGGTGAATCGGGCGGACTACGAGGCACTGCTTCGCGTGCCCGGCCTGGGGGTGCGTTCCGCCCGGCGGATTTTGACCGCCCGGCGGGTGGGACCGCTGAATTTTGAGGGTCTCAAGCGGCTGGGCGTGGTGCTCAAGCGGGCGCAGTATTTCCTGACCTGCTCCGGGAAAATGATGACGGGGCTGCGGGTCAGTGAGGACGGCCTGCTGCGTCACCTGATCTCTCTGGAGGCCCCCGCCCTCGCTCAGCCTATGCCGGAGCAGCTTTCCCTGTTCGGAGACGCGGGGTAGAGCGGACAGGCGCTGTGAAAGGAAGGACCGCCGTTTGTGGAGGATTCCTCCACAAACCTCTTGACAAATCCGCAGTTTCCCATTACGCTTAACAGTGATTTCAACGAAAGAAGGCGTTCCACATGAGTGACTACAGGATCAACACCAAATGCGTCCAGGGGGGCTACACCCCCGGCAACGGAGAGCCGCGGCAGATTCCCATTATCCAGTCCACCACCTTTAAGTACTCCACCAGCGAGGACATGGGCAAGCTCTTCGACCTGGAGGCCAGCGGATATTTCTATACCCGGCTTCAGAACCCCACCAACGATATGGTGGCCGCCAAGATCTGCGACATGGAGGGAGGCGCTGCGGCCATGCTCACCTCCTCCGGCCAAGCGGCCAACTTCTACGCCATCTTCAATATTGCCAACTGCGGCGACCATGTGGTGGCCTCCTCCACCATCTATGGCGGCACCTACAACCTTTTCCACGTCACTATGAGGAAGATGGGCATCGATTTCACCTTCGTCTCCCCCGACTGTACCGAGGAGGAGCTGAACGCGGCGTTTCAGCCCAACACCAAGGCGGTGTTTGGCGAGACCATCGCCAATCCTGCCCTCACCGTGCTGGACATTGAAAAGTTCGCCAAGGCCGCCCACAGCCACGGCGTGCCCCTGATTGTGGACAACACCTTTGCCACCCCCGTCAACTGCAGGCCCTTCGAGTGGGGCTGCGATATTGTGACCCACTCCACCACCAAATATATGGACGGCCACGGGGCCGGGGTGGGGGGCTGTATTGTGGACAGCGGAAATTTTGACTGGCTGGCCCACGCGGAAAAATTCCCCGGCCTGTGTACCCCTGACGACAGCTACCACGGCATTACTTACGCGGAGCGGTTCGGCCAGGGCGGCGCCTTCATCACCAAGTGCACCGCCCAGCTCATGCGGGACTTTGGCTCTATCCAGTCTCCCCAGAACGCTTTCCTGCTGAATCTGGGGCTGGAGAGCCTCCATGTCCGGATGCCCCGCCACTGTGAGAACGCCCTGGCGGTGGCCAAATATCTGGCGGGCCATGAGAAGATCAGCTTTGTCACCTATCCCGGCCTGGAGGGGGACAAGTATTATGACCTGGCCCGGAAATATATGCCTGACGGAACCTGCGGGGTGGTATCCTTCGGCTTCAAGGGCGGCCGGGCCGCCGCTGAGACCTTTATGAAACACCTGAAGCTGGCCGCCATTGAGACCCATGTGGCCGACGCCCGTACCTGCACCCTCCATCCCGCCTCTGCCACCCACCGGCAGATGAACGATGAGGAGCTGGCGGCGGCCGGCATCACCCCCGATCTGGTTCGGTTCTCCTGCGGCATTGAGGACGCGGCCGACCTGATCGCCGACATCCAACAGGCCCTGGAGCAGGTGTGACAAATGAAAGGGGAGGGCGGCCGGACCGGCCGCCCTCAGAGAGGATTTGACCATGAAAAACGCTGGAACAGTTTTGATGTATCATTGCTCCGGAGAGGGCTTCTCCAGGCTGAAGCAGATTTTTGCCATGCTCCATCTGCGTATGCGGGTGGTGGAGCCTGACCGCTACCATGTCCCGCTGGAGGAGCTGGCCGTGGGGAAGGGGGAGGCCGGCGAGATGGCCGAGCCCCTGCCGGAGGCCATGCTGGTATTCTGCGGCCTGGGCCAGGCCCTGCTCAACCAGGTGCTGGAGGTAATCCGGGTGGCGAAGCTGCCCCCCATCCCTCTGAAGGCGGTGCTCACCGATACTAACAGGACCTGGAACACCATACAGCTTCACGAGGAACTGCTGAGAGAGCGGGAGGCGATTGCCAGCCAGAAGGCGGAAAAGGCGTAAATTTCAGCCTTTTTCGCCTTTGCGAAAAAATACGGCAAAAAATCTCAATTTCCTGTTGACAAGTGGAGGGCGGTTTAGTATAATAAGCAAGCCGTCGCAAATGAGGCGGTAAACCGGGGAGCATAGCTCAGCTGGTAGAGCACATGCCTTACAAGCATGGGGTCACAGGTTCGAGCCCTGTTGTTCCCACCATTTGACCCTGAATCCCCCCGAACTGCCTGGCGCGGTAGTTCAGTTGGTTAGAACGCCGGCCTGTCACGCCGGAGGTCGAGGGTTCAAGTCCCTTCCGCGTCGCCATTTTTTCTTCGCTCCTGCGAAGGAGCGGAGAAAAAATAAGTTTGCCTCTGTAGCTCAGTTGGTAGAGCAGAGGACTGAAAATCCTCGTGTCGTTGGTTCGATTCCGACCGGAGGCACCATCCCCCGCAGCTGATCCCTGCGGGGGACCCCAAATGCGAGTGTAGCTCATCTGGTAGAGCGCCACCTTGCCAAGGTGGAGGTAGCGAGTTCGAGCCTCGTCACTCGCTCCAAACGGGGCAAAGTTTTCTTTGCCCCGTTTTCTAAAGTATATATTTTCCTGAACTGCATACTATTTTAATGTTGGTGCCATAGCCAAGTGGTAAGGCAGAGCTCTGCAAAAGCTCCACCCCCAGTTCAAATCTGGGTGGCACCTCCACGCCGGAGCAAAGTCCGCTTTGCTCCGGCGATTTTTTATAAAAATCGCCTCTGCTCCCTTTTAAATCGCTGCGAACGATGTGCGTTCGCGGCAATTTTTTCATGACGGCCGTCCGACAGCAAAAACTGTCGCCGCTGAGCATAGTTTTGCTTATGAAGCGCCGCCTAAAAAATTTCCCGTTGGAATTTGTCTTAACGGTTGCCAAACTTCTGGAAATATCGTATAATACCATGATGAAGTATTTTGGTCTCCGTATGCTGGAGATGGGAGGAGAGGTGAGATGGCCCTATGACAGAGGTGGTTCATAGCGCGCAGATGTTTGTGCAGTCCAATTTTCCCCTGCTTCAGCTTCAGCTGACCGATATTCTGGATATCGCCATTTTGTCCTTTGTAATTTACAAGCTGCTGTGGATGCTACGCAAAACCAGCTCCGGCCGGGTTTTGTGGGGCGTACTGATCCTGATGCTGGTCATGTTTATCTCCTCCTCCAGTGTGCTTGGGCTCACCGCCACCAGTTTTCTGCTGGATAAGGTGGTGCAGTGGGGCTTTTTGGTGCTTGTGGTGCTGTTTCAGCCGGAGATTCGCCGTTTTCTGGAGCGAATGGGCAGCGGACGCCTGGGGTTTGTCTTCGCCTCTGCCAAGGAGGCGGGGCAGGATGTGGAGATCGCGATCAGCCAGACTACCGAGGCTTATGTCGACCTGTCCCGGGACAAGGTGGGCGCTTTGATGGTGTTTGAGCGCCAGAATCTGCTGGATGATGTGATTAAGACGGGGACGGCCTTGGACTGCGGCGTATCCAGCGAGCTTTTAAAAAATATATTTTGGAACAAGGCTCCCCTTCACGATGGGGCGGTTATCGTCCGGGAGGGACGGATTGTGGGCGCGGGCTGTATGCTCCCCCTGTCGGGCAATGTGAACCTGAGCCGGGACCTGGGGATGCGCCACCGGGCGGGAATCGGCATGAGCGAGCACTCGGACGCCGTAGTGGTTATCGTCTCGGAGGAGACGGGCTCCATCTCTGCCGCCGTGGGCGGTATGCTCAAGCGGCATCTGGCCCCCGAGACCCTGGAGCGCCTGCTGCGCAATGAATTGCTCAACGACAAGCAGGAGGAGAAGAAGGGCGGCCAGTTCCCCCTGGTAGGCCTGCTGCTGGGCGGCAGGAAGGAAGAGGGTGACAGGCTATGATGGCGCGGCTGAGAGAGAGCCGGTGGGTGTATATTCTGCTTTCCATCCTGCTGGCGATTATTTTCTGGTTTTATGTGCGGGCGTCGGTGGACCCGCCCAGCACGACCACCATCCACAATGTGCGGGTGGAGACCACAGGGACCAGCGTGCTCACCAGCCAGGGGCTGACCATCTCTGAGGTCACCCCCCAGGTGGTGGAGCTCCGGGTGGAGGCCCCCACCAGCGTGCTTACCAGCCTGATCCGGCACCGGGCCGGCCTCTATGTGGTGGCGGACATCTCCCGCTGCATAGAGGGGGAGAACACCGTCAATTACAAGCCCTCCTGGCCGGAGAGCTTTGATGAGAGCAAGCTGACGCTGCTGGAGAAGGAGCCCTCCACCATCACCGTGACGGTGGAGAAGCTGTATACCCGAAAGTTCGATGTGGAGTTTCAGCTGGACGGCAAGGTGACCGAGGGCTATCAGATGGGCACCCCCGCCATTGAGCCGGAGCAGGTGATAGTCAGCGGTCCGGTGGAACAGGTCAATCAGGTGGACAAGGTTGCGGCGATTTTGACGGAGGATGAGCTGAAGGAGCGGTTCGCGGGCGACCTGGAGCTGGTTCCCCTGGACAAGCAGGGCAAGGCCCTGACCGATTTGGAGCTTACCCTCAGCGCCGAGACCGCCTATGTGGTGGTGCCGGTAGTGATGACCAAGGAGGTGGAGCTCACGGTAAACCTCCTGCCCGGCGGAGGCGCCACCGAGGCGAACGCGGAAAAGAATATTAATCCGCCCAAAATTGTGGTCTCCGGCACCGAAGATGATCTGGAGGGGCTGGAAGAGATTTCTCTGGGCTCTATTGACCTGTCTAAGGTGGTGGGAACCAACACCTTTACCTTCCCCATCACCCTGGACCCCAGCCTGACCAATGAGAGCGGCCTGACCACAGCCACCGTGCAGGTGACGGTGGAGGGGCTGGATACGGAGGTCTTTGCCGTGTCCAATATCCGGACCATCAATCCGCCCGAGGGCTACAATGTGGATGTGGTTACCCAGAGCATCCTGGTGACGGCCCGGGGCCCGGCGGAGGACCTGGCGCAGATCGACGCCAGCCAGTTCCTGGTGGTGGCCGATCTGTCCGCCATGACGATTGAGGGCTCCCGTCAGGTGACCGCCAAGGTCTACCTGAACGGCACCAGCACGGTGGGCGTGGTGGGTGAGTACACCATTTCGGTAAACATGAGCAGATAAGCGAGGAATATCCATGGTTCAAAACGCGATTGTCAAGAAAATTGTCGGGGACGGGGTGGCGGAGGTGTCGCTCCTGCGGCAGATGGAGTGCGGCCTGCACTGCGACGGCGCCTGCGCCGGCTGTTCCGCCAAGCCCCCCCAGGAGATCCTGGCCCTGGCCTCCAATTCCATCGGGGCCAGGCCCGGGGACTTTGTGGAGGTGGAGCCCGCCGGCCGCCGGAATATCAGCACCTCGGTGGTGGTGTTTCTTCTGCCCTGTGTGGGGCTGGCCCTGGGCTACGCCCTGGGGATGGAGCTGCTGAAGCTGGGGGAAGTCACCTCTCTGCTGACAGGGGTGCTGGGACTGGCGCTGGGCTTTGTCCCTGCTGTCCTGATGGACCGGGCCATCTCCGCCAGCAAGGCCCCGGAGTTCTCCATTTTAAAGCAGCTGCGCTGAGGGGCGGCGGATGTTCGGCTATGTGCGCCCCCTTCAGCCGGAGCTGAAATGCAAGGATTTCGACCTGTACCGGGCCACCTACTGCGGCCTGTGCCGCTGCCTGCGGCGGCGGTATGGGCTGGTTGCTCCCATGCTGCTGAATTACGACTTTACCTTTTTGGCTCTGCTGCTGTGGGAGCCAGAGGAGCGCTTTGTCCCCTGCCGGGGCCGGTGCCACGCCAATCCTCTGCTAAAAAAGCCCATGTGTCCCGACAGCGAGGCCCTGAAGCTGGCTGCGGACGAGAGCGTGGTGCTTGCCTGGTGGAAGCTGCGGGACTTGGTTGAGGATGAGGGCTTCTGGAAGAGGCTGGCCGCCCGGGGAGCCTCCTGGATTTTAAAGCCCTCCTACAAAAAAGCGGCCCACCGCCGGCCTGACTTCGACCGCACAGTGCGGAACTGCCTGGAGGAGCTGGCCGTTCTGGAGAGGGAGGGCTGTCCCTCTCTGGACCGGGCGGCTGATACCTTCGCGCGCCTGATTCAAAGCGCGGCGCCCGCGGAGGGGGAGCGGGGGAGAATTCTGGCTCAGCTGCTGTATCACCTGGGCCGGTGGATCTATCTGACCGATGCCCGGGACGACCTGATAGAGGACAGGCTGTCCGGCCGGTACAATCCGGTGGCCGCCCGGTACGGCCCTGACGGGGACGACGAGGCCCTGCGGCTGACCATGGACCACTCCCTGGAGCTGATGGGGGCGGCCCTTCAGCTGGGTGACTTCGGGTGCCGTCTGCCCCTGCTGGAAAATATAGTATATCTTGGCCTGCCCCTGGTGGAAAAGGCTGTTTTTGAAGGCAGCTGGAGAGAAATAAATAAACAAAAGATTTGGAGAATCGACAGATGAGAGATCCGTACAGCGTCCTGGGCGTGAGCCAGAACGCCAGCGACGAAGAGGTAAAAAAGGCCTATCGGGAGCTGGCCCGGAAGTATCATCCGGACAACTATCAAAATAATCCTCTGGCCGACCTGGCCGAGGAGAAGATGAAGGAGATCAACGAGGCCTACGATGTCATCACCAAACAGCGCTCCGGCGGCTATTCGAGCCCTTCCGGCGGCTACGGCGGCGGCTATCAGCAGCGAAGCGGCGGCTCCAATGACCCCATCTATGCCCGCGTGCGCAACCTGATCAGCGTCGGCGACCTGGAGAGCGCGGAACAGCTGCTCTATCAGGCGGGCCAGAAGAATGGAGAGTGGTACTTTCTGTCCGGCAGCATCGCCTATCGCCGGGGCTGGCTGGATGAGGCGCTGCAGAATTATACCCGGGCTGTTCAGATGGAGCCCAACAATATAGAGTATCAGCAGGCGCTGGCCCTAATGCGGCGGGGCGCCATGGGGGGCTACCGGCCCGCGGGCTACGGCGGGACGGCCCAGTGTGACCCCTGTACCACCTATCTCTGCTGCAGCCTATGCACCCCCTGGGGCGGGCCCTGCTGCTGAGACAGCATCATATTACGAGCAATAGTAAAGGAGAGTGACCGGCTTGGTCAAGAGCATGACCGGGTACGGCCGAGCGGAGGAGACCTTCAACGGCTGTACCATCACTGTGGAGCTTCGCTCCGTGAACAACCGTTATTTAGACTGCAACGTCCGCATCCCCAGGCTGTATCTCTTTGCAGAGGAGGCGATCAAGTCCCGGGTGCAGAGTTCCATTTCTCGGGGAAAGGTGGATGTGTTCGTCACATTGGACAGCGCCGGAGCCGAACGGGTGCAGGTGTCTGTGAACAGACCGGTGGCCGACGGCTACTACGCCGCCCTGAAGCAGCTGGCGGAGGAGTATGGACTGGCCGGGGATATCTCGGTGTCGCTGCTGTCCCGCTTTCCGGAGGTCCTGCTGGCCGAGAAGGCGGAGGAGGACGTTGAGGAGATGGCCGGGGATATCTGCTCTGTGCTGGACCAGGCGCTGAGGGATTTTGATCAGATGCGCACCAAAGAGGGCGAACGGCTGAAGGAGGACATTCTGTCTCGGGCCGCCGCCATTGAGGAAAAGGTGTCGCTGGTGGAGAAGCGCTCTCCCCAGACGGTGGCGGAGTACCGGGCCAAGCTGGAGGCCCGGATGAACGAGGTGCTGTCCAACACCCAGCTGGACCCCGCACGGATCCTCACCGAGGCGGCCATCTTTGCCGACAAGGTGGCGGTGGATGAGGAGACTGTGCGCCTGCGCAGCCACATCGGCCAGCTCCGGGGGATGCTGTCCAAGGGGGGGGCCACCGGCCGAAAGCTGGACTTCCTCATTCAGGAGTTTAACCGGGAGGCCAACACCATCGGCTCCAAGTGCAGCGACATTGAGATCGCCGGGCAGGTGGTGGATATCAAGGCGGAAATTGAGAAGATTCGGGAACAAGTACAGAATATTGAGTGAGGGGGTATCCCTTTGAAGCTCATCAATATTGGATTTGGCAGCATGGTGTCCGCCCAGCGGCTGGTGGCGGTGGTCAGCCCTGAATCCGCCCCCATCAAGCGCATGACCCAGGAGGCCAGAGACCGTGGGGTTCTAATCGACGCCACCTATGGCCGGCGCACCCAGGCGGTTCTGGTGATGGATAATGACCATGTGGTTCTGTCCGCCCTCTCTCCGGAGGTCATTGCCGGCCGGCTGGAGGACGGAGAGGGGACCGGCGGAAAGGAGGAGCCATGAAAAAAGAAAAGGGCCAGCTGATTGTGCTGTCCGGACCGTCAGGCGTGGGCAAGAGCACCGTCATCGCCGAGCTGATCGGCCAGCGGGACAACATCTATTTCTCCGTGTCCTACACTACCCGGCAGCCCCGGGTGGGCGAACAGGACGGGGTGAATTACAATTTTGTGGACAGGGCGGAGTTTGAGCGGATGATCGCCGCCGACGAGCTGCTGGAGTATGCTGAGTATGTGAATAACTACTACGGCACCTCCCTGAAGGCCATTCAGGACCGGCTGGATGCGGGCATCGACGTGCTGCTGGACATTGAGGTCCAGGGCGCGGCCAAGGTGCGCAGCCGGTGCCCGGGCGCGCTGTTCATATTCATAATTCCGCCCTCCTTTGAGGAGCTGTCCCGCCGGCTCCACCGCCGGAATACCGACAGCGAGGATGTAATCGCCGGCCGGCTGGAGAAGGCCAGAGTGGAGTTTCAGGAGATTCCCCACTACGATTATCTGGTGATTAACGACAAGGTGTCGGGCGCGGTGGCGGAGATTGAGGCGATTCTCACCGCGGCCGAGTGCAGGGTGGACAACCGAAAGTCTATTCTGGCTCAGTTTGCGTAATAATGTCCTGTAGGGGCGGATATGATCCGCCCGGACGGGCAATGCCCGCCCCTGCAGAGGAATGACAAAGTAAGGAGTTTTAACTATGATGCTGTATCCTGCGATGAAGGACCTGCTGGAAAAGGTGCCCAGCCGCTATGAGCTTGTGAATGTGGTGGCCTGCAAGGCACGCCGCATTGCCCGGGAGGCCGAGATTGCCGGCGAGCCGCTGAGCGAGAAGCCAGTGAGCATCGCCATTCAGGCTGTGGCCGAGGGCGAGCTGGACGACGAGACCGGAGGGACGGAACAGGCGGAAGGGTGAGCTCCCCTCCGGGGTGGAATGGCCACGACTTGTCGTGGCCGTTTTCTGCGGGGAGCGGATGAAAAGGTGGTGACGGCCCTTGGGCAGAAAAATCGCAAAAATAGCTGTTGCCAAAGCCGTCTACGCCATCGACCGGCCCTATGATTACCTGGTGCCCGGAGAGCTGGAGGAGCGCCTGCGGCCGGGGATGCGGGTACTGGTGCCCTTTGCGGCGGGCAACCGGGGGTCGGACGGGCTGGTGCTGTCCATTTACGAGGCGGGTTCCGCCGGAGAGACGCTGAAATCCATCCAGTCGGTGCTGGACGACCAGCCCGTGCTGGACGCCAGGGCCATCCAGCTGGCGCTGTGGATGCGGGAGCGCTGCTTCTGCACCCTCTACGACTGCGTGAAGGCTATGCTGCCGGCGGGGCTGTATTTCTCCCTGCGGGACCAGGTGGCCATCCGGCCGGGGGTGGACCGGGAGCGGGCCTACAGCGCCGCCGAGGGCTCGCCCTCCGCCGTCCAGCTGCTGGACCTGCTCTGGAGCTGGGGCGGCAGGGGAGAGATGGAGCAGATTCGTCTGGCCTTCGGCGCCAGAGACCCCAACCCCGCCATCCGCCGGCTGACTGAGGCCGGTGTGGCCGCCCTGGAGACCGCCGCCCAGCGGGCGGTTGGGGATAAAAAGGAGAGGCTGGCGGTGCTGGCTGTTTCGGCGGAGGACGCCATGGCTATGGTGGCCCCACGGCGGAAGACCGCCCCCCTGCGGTACGCTGTGACCGAGATGCTGTGCGCCCTGGGGGCGGCATCCGCCAAGGAGCTGTGCTACTTTACCGGGGCCTCCGCCCAGACGCTGAAGTCGCTGGAAAAGAGCGGTATCCTCACCCTGGAAAATCAGGAGGTGCTGCGCCGGATCCCCCTGGAGGACGTGGCTCCGGCGGAGCCCCCGGTGCTCAACCAGGAGCAGCAGGCGGCCTTTGAGGGGCTGGATGCCCTGGCCCGGGGGGGAAAGCCGGCCGCCGCTCTCCTCTACGGGGTGACGGGCAGCGGCAAGACCCAGGTGTACATCCGCCTCATCCAGGAGACCCTGGCCCGGGGGAGGACCGCCCTGGTGCTGGTGCCCGAGATCGTCCTCACCCCCCAGCTGCTGCGGATCTTTGCCGCCCACTTTGGAAAACAGGTGGCGGTGCTCCACAGTTCCCTCCGGACCGGTGAGCGGTATGACGAGTGGAAGCGGGCCCGCCGCGGGGAGGCCCCGGTGGTGATCGGCACCCGGTCGGCCGTCTTTGCCCCGCTGGATAACCTGGGCCTCATCATTCTGGACGAGGAACAGGAGGCCAGCTACAAATCGGAGAATGTCCCCCGCTACCATGCCCGGGATGTGGCAAAGTACCGCTGCGTGCAGAATAATGCCCTGCTGGTGCTGGGCTCGGCCACCCCGTCGGTAGAGACCATGTATCAGGCCCGGGAGGGCCAGATTGGAATGTTCCGCTTAAAGACACGTTACAATCAAAGGGCTCTGCCCCAGGTGCTGATTGTGGATTTGAAGGAGGAGCTGCGCCAGGGGAACGCCGGGGCGGTCAGCTCGGTCCTTCAGAGGGAGCTGGCGGAGAACTTCAGGCGGGAGGAGCAGGCCATCCTGTTCCTGAACCGCCGAGGAGCCAGCCGGATGGTGTCCTGCGGGGAGTGCGGCCAGGTGCCCGAGTGTCCCCGGTGCTCGGTGAAGCTGACCTACCACTCGGCCAACAACCGCCTCATGTGCCACCATTGCGGCCACTCCCAGCCCCTGCCCCCGGCGTGCCCCGTGTGCGGCGGACTGCTGAATTTTGTGGGTACAGGCACCCAGCGGGTCCAGGAGGAGCTGCAGGAGCTGTTTCCCTGGGTGGAGGTGATGCGGATGGACACGGATACCGTCTCCGCAGCCCACCCCCACGAGAAGCTGCTGGACCGGTTTCAGAAGGAGCGTATCCCCGTGCTGGTGGGTACCCAGATGGTGGCTAAGGGGCTGGATTTTGAAAATGTCACCCTGGTGGGGGTGGTGGCCCCCGACCTGTCCCTCTATGTGGACGACTTCCGGGCGGGGGAGCGGACCTTCTCCCTCCTGACCCAGGTGGTGGGCCGTGCGGGCCGGGGAGAGAAGCAGGGCCGGGCGGTGATCCAGACCTTCACCCCCGACAACGATGTGATCCGCTGCGCGGCCCGCCAGGACTATGACGGCTTCTATGAGCGGGAGATTGAGCTGCGCCGCCTGCGGAATGACCCGCCCTTTGCCCAGCATGTGGTGCTTACGGCCTCCGGCCTGGAGGAGGGGGCCGTCCTGCGATGCTGTGTCCGGCTGCGCCGCACCCTGGAGCGGGAGCTGCCTGGCATTCCGGGCCAGTGGCAGCTGCTGGGACCCGCTCCCGCCGCTGTGGCCAAGGTAAATAACCGCTATCGCTATCGCATTACCCTCACCGGCCAGCCGGGAAAGGAGTTCAGGGCCCTGTTGTCCTACCTCCTTCAGGCGGCCCATAAGGACAGGGAGAATAAAGGGGTTTCTGTCTACGCGGATGTGGACCCGTATAATGGCTGATAAAACCAGGATTTCTTTTGCTGCTGTTCTTTTGAAAAGAAAAGCAGAAAGAAAAAGCCCGAAGGAGAAGGAAGTATGGCAATCAGGACAATTTTGACCCAGGGAGACCCCGCGCTGAACAAGGCATGTCACCCGGTGACCCGGTTTGACGATAAACTGGCTGACCTGCTGGATGATCTGCGGGAGACATTGACAGAGGCCAACGGCGTTGGTCTGGCGGCGCCACAGATCGGTATTCTGCGCCGGGCCGTAATTGTTGTGCCCGATCCGGAGAGCGACGAGATGATTGAGCTGGTCAACCCGGAGATTCTGGCCCAGGAGGGAGAGCAGGACGGCTGGGAGGGCTGTCTGTCTCTGCCCGGCATGTGGGGAAAGGTGAAGCGGCCCAACTGGGTCAGGGTTCGTGCCCAGGACCGGTACGGCAACTGGTTTGAGACCGAGGGGGAGGACATGGCCGCCCGGTGCTTCTGCCATGAGCTGGAGCACCTGGAGGGACATATGTATGACGAGCACGCCGACCGGCTGTACACCGCCGAGGAGCTGGATGAGATCATGTCCCAGGAGGAGAAGGAGGAGAACGCGAAGCGGAGGAGGAGAAGGAGAAGATGAGAATCGTCTTCATGGGCACCCCTGAGTTTGCCGTCCCCTCCCTGGAGGGGCTGGTGGGGGCCGGACATCAGCTGGCGGGTGTGTTCAGTCAGCCGGACAGGCCGGTAGGCCGGCACCACAATAAGCTCCAGCCCACCCCGGTGAAGGAGCGGGCCCTGGTCCATGGCATACCCGTCTATCAGCCCGAGACACTGCGGGACGGGACCACCCTGGCCATTTTGCAGGAGCTGGACCCGGAGCTGATTGTGGTGGCGGCCTATGGCCGGTTCCTCCCCGATGAGATCCTTGCCCTGCCCTCCAAGGGGTGCATCAACGTCCACTCCTCCCTGCTGCCCAAGTACCGGGGCTCCGCTCCCATCAACTGGGCTATCCTCAACGGGGAGCGGGTAACCGGCGTCACCATTCAGCGCATGGTCCGGGATATGGACGCAGGGGACGTCATCCTCCAGCAGGCGGTCAAAATCGGGGAGACGGAGGACGCCGCCGCCCTCTATGACCGCCTGGCCCAGCTGGGCGGGGAGCTGGCGGTGGAGGCTGTAGCCCAAATTCAGGCCGGAACCGCCATCTACACCCCCCAGGACCACACCCAGGCCACCCAGGCCCCCATGCTCTCCAAGGCGATGTCCCCGGTGGACTGGACCAGGAGCGCTCAGGAGATTTTTAACCAGATCCGGGGCCTGTACCCCTGGCCGGGGGCCTCTACCACAGTAATCACCGGCGAGCCCATCAAGCTGTGGGGGGCCCAGGTGGTGGAGAAACACACCGACGCCCTCCCCGGCACTGTAATTGCCGCCGACTGGGGGGGGATCGACGTGGCCTGCGGCGAGTTTAACCACGTTCTGCGCATCCTGGAGCTCCAGGCCCCGGGAAAAAAGAGGATGACGGTCGCCGCCTACCTGGCGGGAAACCCGATCCAGGTGTAAATCATGCTGGATTTTACCGCCTATGACCGAATTTTAGAGGTAGTGAATTCAATAAAAATACAAAAATCCGGCGCCCTCGCCGGCCCGGACCAGATTTTCTGCCTGGGAAAGTGGGCCGCCGAGGGCGGCGGCCCCTGCAAACGGACCATAAAGAGGTGAGGAGTATGGACGCCCGTGAGGTATCGCTGTTGTCGCTGAACGACTGCCAGCGGCAGGGAGGATGGTCGGACGCCATTTTGAAAAAGCGGCTGGCCTCCGCCGGGCTGGACAGCCGGGACGGGGCGCTGGCCACCCAGCTTTGCTTCGGCGTGTTGCAAAACCGGCTGCTGCTGGACTTCTACCTGTCCCACTTTTCCAATCTGCCTCTGAAGCGGATGGAGGGTCGGGTGGTGGAGGCCCTGCGGCTGGGGGCCTACCAGATGCTCTTTCTGGACAAGATTCCCCACAGCGCGGCGGTGAACGCCTCGGTGGAGCTGACCCGCAAGCACTGCAAAAATCCCCGGGCGGCGGGGATGGTCAACGGTATCCTGCGCAATCTGGAGCGCAGTCTGGACAGCCTGCCGGCGATCCCCCGGGAGAACCCGGTCAGCTACCTGTCTGTCCTCTACTCCCACCCGGAATGGCTGGTGGAGGAGTTCCTCACCGCCCTGGGCAGCGAGGAGACGGCCAGGCTGCTGGCCGCCAACAACAGCCAGGCTCCCATCACCGCCATGGCCAACACCACCAAAACCACGGTGGAGGGGCTGGCGGAGGCGCTGGAGGGGGAGAGGGTCACGGCCCGGCCCCACCCCTGGCTGGCGGACTGCCTGATTCTGTCCAAGACGGGCAATCTGGAGCGGCTGGCTGCCTTTCAAGAGGGCCTGTTCTATATTCAGGACCCGGCCAGCAAGCTGTCCGCGCTGGCTCTGGGGCCAGAACCGGGGATGCGGGTGCTGGACTGCTGCGCCGCCCCGGGAGGCAAGAGCTTTGCCGCCGCCATCCAGATGGAGGGCGGGGGAGAGGTGGTCTCCTGCGACCTTCACCCCCATAAGAAGAAGCTGATTCAGGCCGGAGCCGACCGGCTTGGCCTTAAAAATATCACCCCCATGACCGCCGACGGGAAGGCTTTCCGCCCCCAGTGGGAGAACGCCTTTGACCGGGTGCTGGTGGACGCCCCCTGCTCCGGTCTTGGGGTAATCCGGAAGAAGCCGGACATCCGCTACAAGGACCCGGAACCCCTGAAGGACCTGCCCCAGGTCCAGCGGGCTATACTGGACAACGCGGCCCGGTATGTGAAGCCCGGCGGGGTGCTGGTCTACTCCACCTGCACCCTCCTGCGCCGGGAGAATGAGGCGGTGGCTCTGGGCTTTCTGGCGGACCATCCGCATTTCAAAGCGGAGGGCTTCCCCCTGCCGGAGTGTGTGGGAGATGCCCGCACGGGGATGCTCACCCTCTGGCCCCACCGCCAGGGGACAGACGGATTCTTTATCTGCAGACTGCGCAGAGAGGGGTGAACCCTTTGGTTGACATAAAATCTATGACCCCCGAAGAGCTGGCCGCCTGGCTGAAGGAGCTGGGGGAGCCCGCCTTCCGGGCCAAGCAGGTTTTCAAGTGGCTCTACAGGGGGGTCACCTCCTTCGGGGAGATGACCGATCTGTCCAAGGCCCTGCGGCAAAGGCTGGAGGAGACCGCCCTCCTCGCCCCGCCCAAAGCGGCCCGGAAGCAGATCTCCGCCCAGGATGGCACCATCAAATATCTGTGGGAGCTGGCCGACGGCAACTGTGTGGAGTCGGTGCTGATGCGCTATCAGCACGGCAACACGGTGTGTATCTCCTGCCAGGTGGGCTGCCGGATGGGGTGTGCCTTCTGCGCCTCCACCGTCGCGGGGAAGGTTCGGGACCTGACCCCCGGAGAAATGATTGACCAGATTTTATTCACGCAGATTGACAGCGGCGCGGCCGTTTCCAACATCGTTTTAATGGGAATTGGGGAGCCGTTGGACAATTTTGATACGGTTTTGCGCTTCCTCACCCTGGTAAATCATCCGGACGGGCTGAATATTGGGATGCGCCATATCTCCCTGTCTACCTGCGGTTTAGTCGAACAAATTGACAAACTGGCACAATATGAGTTACAATTGACGCTATCGGTCTCTCTCCACGCCCCGGACGACGAGACCAGAAGCCGGATTATGCCGGTAAACAGAGGGATAGGCGTGGAGAAATTGGTGGAGACCTGCCGCCGGTATTTTGAAAAAACCGGCCGGCGCGTCTCATATGAGTACGCCATGATCGACGGGGTAAACGACGGGGACTGGCAGGCCGACCTGCTGGCGAAGCGGCTGAGGGGGGCCCCGGCCCATGTGAATCTGATCCCTCTCAACGAGGTGGAGGAGAGCCCTCTGAAGCCCAGCCGGAGGGTGGCGGCCTTCCAGAAGCGGCTGGAGGGCCACGGCGTGACAGTCACCGTCCGGCGGAAGCTGGGGGGCGACATCGACGCCTCCTGCGGCCAGCTGCGCCGGAAGGCGATGAACGATACGCACAGACAGGAGAAATGAGGTTAAACGCTATGCAGGTATGGGGAATTACCAGCCGCGGGGCGGTACGCCAACAAAATCAGGATACTTACGCGGCAAAGGTGCTGGAGGACGGACGGGTGATCGCCTTGGTGTGCGACGGCATGGGAGGCGCCCGGGCGGGCAATGTGGCCAGCACCATGGCGGCAGAGCTGTTTATGGAGGAGTTTTTCAAGGCCGGCCCGGACGGTCCCGTTGAGGAATGGATGGGGCATGCGGCGTCGGTGGCCAACCAGGCGGTTTTCTACCGCTCTGTCCACGAGGAGGAGTGCGCCGGAATGGGGACCACCATAGTGGCCGTTCTGGCTGGAGAGCGGGAGGCTGTGATCCTCAACGAGGGGGACAGCCGGTGCTATCATATCAATTCTGAGGGTATTGTTCTGGTTACCCGGGATCACTCCCTGGTGGAGGACCTGGTGGAGCGGGGAGAGCTTACCCGGGATCAGGCCCGCACCCACCCCCACAAAAATCTGATTACCCGGGCCCTGGGGGCGGAGCCTGTTTTGATGGCCGACTGCTTCCGCCAGCCCCTGAACGAGGGGGACTATCTGCTGCTGTGCAGCGACGGCCTGAGCAATGTGGTCAATGAGCAGGAGATGCTCTATGAGGTCATCCACGGCGGCTCTGAGGAGGACTGCTGTCAGCGTCTGCTGGATATCGCCCTGAGCCGGGGCGCGCCGGATAATGTGACAGCGGTATTGGTGAAGCGGTAAAGAATGATAAGGAGGATATTTACCATGGATCAATACATCGGTAAATTACTCGATAACAGATATGAGATACTGGAAGTGGTGGGCAGCGGCGGAATGGCCAAGGTGTACAAGGCCCGGTGCCACCGCCTCAACCGGCTGGTGGCCATCAAGATCCTGCGGGAGGACCTGTCCCAGGACGCCGAGTTTCGCCGTCGCTTCCACGATGAGTCCCAGGCTGTCGCCATGCTGTCACATCCCAACATTGTGGCGGTGTATGATGTGAGCCGTTCCTCTGAGCTGGAGTACATTGTGATGGAGCTCATCGATGGCATCACCCTGAAGCAGTATATGCAGAAAAAAGGCAATAAGCTGAACTGGCGGGAGGCGCTCCACTTTATCACCCAAATCACCAAGGCGCTGGGACATGCTCACAGCCGGGGGATTATTCACCGGGACATCAAGCCCCACAATGTGATGGTGCTCCGGGACGGCAGTGTGAAGGTGGCCGATTTCGGCATCGCCCGGGTGGCCTCGGGGGGGCACAGCACCCTGACCCAGGAGGCCCTGGGCTCCGTCCACTACATTTCGCCGGAGCAGGCCAGAGGCAGCCACATCGACGCCCGATCCGATCTCTATTCCGCCGGCGTGGTCCTGTACGAGATGCTCACCGGCCGCCTGCCCTTCGAGGGGGATACCCCCGTGTCGGTGGCCATTCAGCACATCAACTCCATCCCTCTGTCCCCCAGGGAGCTGGAGCCCTCTATTCCTGAGGCCCTGGAGGTCATTACCATGAGGGCCATGGCCCCTAATCCGGACAACCGCTACCTGTCCGCCGACGATATGCTGGCCGATCTGGAGGAGTTCCGGAAAAATCCCAACATCAATTTTGACTACAGTCCGGCGGAGCTGGAGCCGGAGGAGGAGCTGGATGAGGACCGCACCCAGATTCGTCCCATCCGCACCGGGGGCTCGCGCTCTGTCGCGGAGCGGCGGTATGAGGAGGACTATCCTCCCGCACGGCGCGGCTCCCACCGGTATGAGGAGGAACCCCAGCGCCGCAGGCACCGGTATGAGGACGATGAGGACGACTACCCGCAACGCAGCTCAATTTGGCCCGTCGTTCTGGCTGCGGTGGCGGTGCTGCTCTTCGTGGTCATAGTGGCCTATTTCCTGGTGACTACCGTGTTTTCCAGCTTTTTTAATCCCCCCACCACTTACCCCGTCCCGGATGTGATGGGCCAGCTCTACGATGAGGTAAAGGATGACAGCGAGCTGCTGGGCCGTTTCCGGCTGGTGAAGGGAGAGACCGTCACCGACGACGCCGAGCCGGGCACCATCCTCACCCAGAGCCCCAAGGAGAACACCCAGGTGGAGGAGACGGTGACGGAGATCACGGTAACGGTGAGCGGCGGCCCCGAGACGATCCCAATGATCGACCTGACCGGCAAGGATTTCAACGACGCCTGTACCGAGCTGAGGGCGCTGGGTCTGAAGCCTGTTGTTCCACCGGAGTATGAAAACGACAACACCATTGAACAGAACCACATCATCTCCTATACGCCGCTGAAAGGGGCGCTGCTGTCTCCCGGGACCGAGGTACACATGGTGGTCAGCCGGGGTCCGAAGGTGGAGGAGATCGATATGCCGGATCTGGTGGGTAAGACCAGGACGGAAGCGGAAAATCTGATTAATATGTATAAGCTGTCGCAGGGCAGAATAGAACCCCAGCACGACGAAACTGTGGAGGAGGGCAAGGTAATCAGCCAGTACCCCCTGGCCAACACCAAGGTGGACGAGGGAACGGTTGTCAATTTGATTATCAGCTCCGGCCCCGACCCGGAACAGCAGCCGCCCACTCCACCTCCGGTAGAGCCCGACCCCAACCTGGTAACTCGGGAGGAGACCATCGACCTGTCTAACTATGAGGGTATCATCAATCTGCGGGTGCTGATGGACGGGGTGGAGGTCTGCAATGAGAATGTGGACACCACCATGGACGTCTCCTGGCCGGTCAGAGTGAGCGGGACAGGGGTGAAGGAGCTGGCCATCTATATTAACGGAATTGCCAGCGGCACCAAGGAGGTAGACTTCACCCAGGGAAGCAATATCCAATGAGCGAGGGCGTTATTCTGAAGGCCCTCAGCGGCTTCTACTATGTTGACGACGGGCAGACCGTCTGTACCTGCCGGGCCAGGGGCAAGCACCGCCACGCGGGGCTGACCCCTCTGGTAGGAGACCGGGTGCGGTTTACCCCTCTGGAGAAGAGCTCCGGCGCCCTGGACGAGATTCTGCCCCGAAAAAATGAGTTTTACCGCCCTGCGGTGGCCAACATTGACCTGCTGGTGGTGGTGGCCTCCCAGGCGGTGCCGGTGACCGACCCCTTCCTCATCGACCGGGTGGCCGCCATCGCCGCCGCCCGGGGGTGCGATACCCTGATCTGCGTCAATAAGTGCGACCTGGAGCCGGGGGAGGAGCTGGCCCGCATCTATGAGCGGGCGGGCTTCCCAACCCTGCGGATAAGCGCCCGGACGGGGGAGGGGATGGACGCTCTCCGCCGGGCTATTGCCGGGAAGGTCTGTGCCTTCACCGGCAACTCCGGGGTGGGCAAATCCAGCATTTTAAACGCTCTGGAGGCAGGTTTTGACCTGGCCACTGGCGAGATCAGCGACAAGCTGGGCAGAGGGCGGCACACCACCCGCCATGTGGAGCTCTTCCGCCTGTCCTGCGGGGCGCTGGCGGCGGATACCCCTGGCTTTGCCTCCTTCGATGTGGACAAAATGGAGCTGGCCCGGAAGGAGGAGCTGCAGTACTCCTTTCGGGAATTTGCCCCCTATTTGGGGAAATGTCAGTTTCAGGACTGCGCCCACGTGAAGGAGAAGGGGTGCGCGGTTTTGGGGGCTGTCCAGGCGGGAGAAATCCCCAAAACCCGCCACCAGAGCTATGTCCGCCTGTATGAGCAGGCCAAGGCCATCCCGAATTGGCAGAGGAAAGATATCGACCGTCAAAATTGATCTGCGTAGGGCGCGACGACCTGGCGCGCCGTTTCCTTTTTGACGCGGCGGGCCGAGGTCGTCCCGCCCTACAGTTATGAATCAGGTGATTATAATGAATGAAATGATCCTCCTCAAGCTGGGGGAGATGGTCCTCAAAGGGCTGAATCGCCGCAGCTTTGAGGACAAGCTCCAGGCCAACATCTACCGCCGCCTCAACAATCTGGGACAGTTTCGGGTGTATACCCGCCAGTCCACCACCTATGTGGAGCCCATGAATGACGAGTGCGACATGGATGGGGCCTGGGAGGCGCTGACAAAGGTCTTCGGGGTGGTGGGCTTGTCCCGGGCTCGGGCCTGTGAGAAGGACAAGGACGCCATCCTCGCCGCCGCCCGGGAGTATCTGGATGACAAGCTGTCCGCCGCCCGCACCTTCAAGGTGGAGACCAAAAGGGCGGACAAGAGCTTTCCCATGACCTCCATTCAGCTCAGCCAGTATGTGGGGGGCGAGTTGGATGAGCTGTACCCCAACCTGAAGGTGGATGTCCACAGTCCGGAGATCACCGTCCACATTGAGATCCGGGACTACGCCGCCTTTGTCCACGCCGACCCGGAGCCGGGAGCCGGCGGCCTGCCCGTGGGGATTAATGGCAGGGCGGTGTCACTGCTGTCCGGGGGGATCGACTCTCCGGTGGCCTCCTGGATGATCGCCAAGCGGGGGGTGGCCCTGGAGATGGTCCACTTTTTCTCCTATCCCTACACCTCCAACGAGGCCAAGGAGAAGGTGCTGGACCTGGCCCGGCTGCTCACCCCCTGGTGCGGACGGCTCACCGTCCATGTGGTGCCCTTCACCGCCATTCAGGAGGAGCTGCGCCGCTCCTGCCCGCAGGAGCTGTTCACCCTGGTGATGCGCCGGTTTATGATGCGCATTTCTCAGCGGGTGGCCCAGCGGTGCGGGGCCAAGGCTCTGGTTACCGGGGAGTGCCTGGGCCAGGTGGCCAGCCAGACCATGGAGGCTATGGCCGTCACCGGGGCAGTAGTCAGCGTGCCTGTGCTCCGCCCGGTGGTGGGGATGGACAAGGAGGACATTGTTAAAATTGCCCGGAAGATCGGCACCTTTGAGACCTCAATTCTGCCCTATGAGGACTGCTGTACCGTCTTTACCCCCCGGCATCCCCGCCTGCGCCCCACAGCGGAGGAGCTGGAGTATGCCGAACAGAATCTGGATATTGAGGGTATGGTCCAGGCCGCTGTGGACGGTATTGAGCGGATTCAGGTGTAACCAAAAAGGCGCGGTCCCAGGAAAAGGGGACCGCGCCTTTTGAAAAAAGTTTTTAAGGGCCAAATATTGACAGAGCGCGGACTGTTTGCTATACTAAAGCCTGCGGCAGGAAGCCGCAGAGGGGCCAGAAGGCCTCAATTCTCCGCAGAATAATGGAAATTATCCCCGGTTCAGAAGACCGGGGCTTTGCCAGAAGGCATACCGGATTGGTATGTCTTTTTTGCTGTTTCAAGGAGGGAATCCACGTGACGCTGGAACAATTTTTTCACGAGCACCCCAAGGCGGCGCTGGCCTTTTCCGGCGGGGTGGACTCCGCGTATTTGCTGTGGGCGGGGCTTCAGGCCGGAGCCGAGGTGTGGCCCTACTTTGTCAAGACCCCCTTCCAGCCCCGGTTTGAGCTGGAGGATGCTTACCGTCTGTGTGAACAGCTGGATGTGGACCTGATCGTGCTGGACTACGACATCCTCACCGACGAGACAGTGGTCTCCAACCCGCCCGACCGCTGCTACCACTGTAAGCGGTGGATGTTCTCCAAGCTGAAACGCTATGCCGCCTCGGAGGGCTTTTCCCTGCTGTTGGACGGCACCAACGCCTCAGACAACGGCGGGGACCGCCCCGGTATGCGGGCTCTGACCGAGCTGGAGGTCCGGTCCCCACTGCGGGAGTGCGGTCTGACCAAGGAGCGCATCCGGGAGTTGTCCAGACAGGCGGGGCTGTTCACCTGGGACAAGCCCTCCTACGCCTGTCTGGCCACCCGGATTCCGGCCGGCCGGAGGATTGACCGGGAGGACCTGGAGAGGGTGGAGCGGGGAGAGACCGCCCTGTCCGGCCTGGGCCTTCGGGATTTCCGTCTGCGGCTGACGTGGGGCGGCTGCAGGCTCCAGGTGCTGGAAAGCCAATTCCCGCTGGTAATGAAGCGGCGGGCGGATATCCTGTCCGCCCTGGAGACAGATTTTTCGGAGGTCACGCTGGACCTGCGGCCCAGAGTACCGATTGACTGAGGAGGCGTCCCCTATGGACAACCGATATGATATTTTACAGCTCCTGCGCCGTGTGGCCGACGGCTCCGCCACCCCGGAGGAGGCCCTGTCTCAGCTGAAACGGGCGCCCTTTGAGGACCTGGGTTACGCCAAGGTTGACCTCCACCGGGGGGTGCGCCAGGGGGCGGCGGAGGTCATTTACGGGGCGGGCAAGACCCCGGAGCAGATTGCCGGCATCGCTGCCGCCATGGGGGAGAGAGGCTGTCAGAATATCCTCATTACCCGCCTGTCCCCCGAGTCCGCGAAGCTGGTGGCGGAGACTGTCCCCCTGGACTACCACCCCGTCCCCAGAGTGGCCATTGCCTACCCCGGGGAGCGGAGGGAACTGGGCCACATTGTGGTGGCGACGGGAGGGACCAGCGACCTGCCCGTGGCCGAGGAGGCCGCCCTCACCGCCCAGGTGCTGGGCAACCGGGTCACCCGGCTGTACGATGTGGGAGTGGCGGGGCTGCACCGGCTGCTGGCCAACCTGGAGCCCCTGATGAGCGCCCGGTGCATTGTCGCTGTGGCCGGGATGGAGGGGGCGCTGGCCTCGGTCATCGGCGGACTGGTGGACTGTCCTGTCATCGCCGTGCCCACCAGTGTGGGCTACGGGGCCAGCTTCGGCGGGCTGTCCGCCCTGCTGGCTATGCTGAACTCCTGCGCCTCCGGGTGCAGCGTGGTCAACATCGACAACGGCTTCGGGGCCGGCTACCTGGCCAGTATGATAAATCAGATGGAGGGATTGGGATGAAAACCTTATATTTAGAGTGCGGCATGGGAGCGGCGGGGGATATGCTCATGGCTGCCCTGTACGAGCTGCTCAGCGAGGAACAGCGGAGGGACTTTCTGGAGACCATGAACGGCCTCGGCCTGCCCGGAGTGGAGGTTACCCCGGTGGCCGTGAAGACGGGCGGCATTGCGGGCACCCGGATGAAGGTGACCGTCCACGGCCATGAGGAGCACGAGCACCACCACGGGCACGACGGCCATGAGCATGACCGCCACCACCATCACCACCACGCCACGCCGGGACACATCGGGGAGATAATCGACGGCCTGTCCATGCCCCAGGAGGTAAAAGAGCGGGCCCGGCAGGTCTATGACGCCATCGCTCAGGCCGAGGCTCAGGCCCACGGCTGCCCGGTGGGAGACGTCCACTACCACGAGGTGGGGGCGCTGGACGCGGTGGCCGACGTGGCGGGGGTGTGCTATGCCATGCACCTGCTGGACCCCGACCTGGTGACCGCCTCCCCCGTCCATGTGGGCAGCGGGACCGTAACCTGTGCCCACGGCATCATGCCCGTGCCCGCCCCCGCTACTGCCGCCCTGCTGAAGGGAGTGCCCATCTACGGCGGCGGGATCAAAGGGGAGCTGTGCACCCCCACCGGGGCCGCCCTGCTGAAGACCTTTGTTCAGGCCTTCGGCCCAATGGCCGCCATGGAGGTGGAGAAAATCGGCTACGGAATTGGCACCAAGGAGTTTGAGCAGGCCAACTGCGTCCGGGCCTTTCTGGGGGAGGAGGAGCCCCAAAACTGCGGCGATATTCTGGAGCTGGTGTGCAACATCGACGACATGACCCCCGAGGCCCTGGCCTTCGCCTGTTCCCGTCTGCTGGAGGAGGGCGCGCTGGACGTGTACACCACCCCCGGCACCATGAAAAAGGGCCGGCCCGGCTGGGTGCTGACGGTGCTGTGCGAGCCTGACCGGGATCAGGAGATGATCCGGCACATCTTCGCCCACACCTCCACCAACGGCCTGCGCTCCCGCCTGTCGGAAAAGTATTTCCTCAGGCCCGGGCAGGGCCAGGTCCAGACCCCCTGGGGTCCGGTGCGGGTGAAGGTGGCCCAAGGCTTCGGCGTTACCCACGTCAAGCCGGAGTTTGAGGATGTGGCCGCCTTGGCGAGGGAGCACGGGCTCCCCTATCAAACGGTGTTTGAATGTGCGATTCGTAATTTTGAGGAGAAATAGATGAAACGATCTGTATTGCTGTTCCACGTCCTGGTGTTGTCTCTTCTGGCCGGCTGTCAGCGGGGACCTGTGGGGAGCTTTTCCCCCGAGCTGGGCCATTCCAGACCGCTGACGGTGGTCCTGCCTGCCGGCGCGGAGCCTGCGGCGGGGTTCGACCCGGCCTTTGGCTGGGGGGCCGGGGAGCATGTCCACGAGCCTCTGATACAGTCCACCCTGACGGTGACTAACCCTGATCTCACCATTGGCTATGACCTGGCCACCGGCATGGAGGTCAGCGAGGACGGCCTCACCTGGATCGTTACCATGCGGGACGACGTGAAATTTACCGACGGAGAGCCGCTCACCGCCGAAGATGTGGTCTTCACTTACAATACAGTGAAAAGCACCAGCTCAGTCAGCGACTTCACCATGCTGGACTACGCCGAGGCGGTGGATGAGACCACTGTGGTCTTTCATATGACCCGGCCCTTCTCCATCTGGCCCTACACCATGGCTATCACAGGCATTGTGCCCGAACACGCCTATGATCCGGCCACCTATGGCTCCAACCCCATCGGTTCGGGCCGGTACGTCCTGAAGCAGTGGGACCGGGGCCAGCAGGTTATTCTGGAGTACAACCTGGACTACTACGGCCAGCAGCCCCGGATGGAAAAGGTGACCATCCTGTTCATGGAGGAGGACGCCGCCTTTCTGGCCGTCCAGGCGGGCCAGGCCGATCTGGCCTACACCTCCGCCCCCTACGCCGACCAGAGGGTGGACGGCTTCTCCCTGCTGTCCGTCCGGACGGTGGACAACCGGGGGATCAACCTGCCCGTCACCATGAGCTCGCCCACCATGGAGCTTCCGGTCCGCCAGGCCATCAATATGGGGATCGACCGGCAGAGGATGATCGACAACGTGCTCGACGGCTATGGCACTCCTGCCTATAGCGTGTGCGACGGCCTGCCCTGGTACAGCCCTGTCAACGAGGTGGCGTACGACCCAGAGGGAGCCAGGGCTCTTCTGGACGAGTGGGACTGGCCGGTCGGGCCGGACGGCATCCGGGTCCGGGGAACGAGTGAGATGAAGCTCAGTCTGACCATCTACTACACCGCCGGGGACTCGGTCCGCCAGGGCCTGGCCGCCGAGCTGGCAAACCAGCTCAAAGAGCTGGGCATCGGGGCGGACATCAAGGGGGTGGGCTGGGACACCGCCTATGACGACGCTCTATTCAACCCCCTGGTCTGGGGCTGGGGAGCCCATACTCCCATGGAGCTGTACAACATCTACCACACCGACCCGGAGGGGGACACCGCACGCTACTCCCCCTACTCCTGCGAGGAGACGGACAGCCTCCTGGATCAGGCCCTGGCCTGCACCGATCTGGAGGAGTCTTATTCCCTGTGGCAGGCGGCCCAGGAGGAGATTGCCGGGGATGTGCCCTGGGTATGGCTGGTGAATGTGGACCATCTCTACTGGGTCCGGGACAGCCTTCAGGTGGCGGAGCAGAAGATTCACCCCCACGGCCACGGGTGGTCCGTTATCAACAACGTGGATCAATGGAGTTGGAAATGGGGCATAGGCTGAGATTTACGGCGAGAAAGCTGGTACGCATGGCCCTTCTTCTGCTGGGGGTGAGCCTGACCGCCTTTCTGCTTATGGATGCCTCTCCGCTGGACCCGCTGCAGACCAACATCGGCCAGACAGCTCTGGGGACTATGAGCCCGGAGCAGGTGGCGGAGCTGGAGGAGTACTGGGGGGTAAACACCCCGGCGGCGGAGCGGTATATGAGGTGGCTGAGGGACGTCCTCCGGGGGGATTTCGGCACCTCTCTGCTCTACCGCCGGCCGGTGCTGGAGGTGATTGGCCAGCGGCTCTCCAACTCCCTGTGGCTGCTGGTCTCTGCCTGGCTGCTGTCCGGCGGGCTGGGCCTTGGGCTGGGGCTGGCCGCCGGGGCCAGGCGGGGGCGGTGGCCCGATAGATGTATCCGGGGCTTCTGCCTGATTCTCTCCAGCACCCCATCGTTTTGGCTGGCGCTGCTGCTGCTCATGGTCTTTTCTGTGCGGCTGGGGGTGCTGCCCATCGGAATGTCCATCCCTATCGGCGCGGCGGCGGACAGCGTCACGCTGGCCCAGCGGCTGCGACACTCGGTTCTGCCGGCGGTTACCCTGTCCGTCACCGGTGCCGCCGGGATCGCCCTCCACACGCGGGAGAAGGTGATAGACGTGCTGAACAGCGACTATATCCTCTTTGCCCGGGCCCGGGGGGAGGAGCACATCCTCCGCCGCCATGTACTGCGCAATGTGGCGCTGCCTGCCATCACCCTGCAGTTTGCCTCCATTGGGGAGATTGTGGGGGGCTCTGTGCTGGTGGAACAGGTTTTTTCCTACCCTGGGCTGGGCCAGGCGGCGGTGGCCGCCGGGCTGGGGGGAGATATGCCCCTGCTGCTGGGGATTACGGTTATCACTGCCGCGATGGTTTTTGGGGGCAGTCTGACCGCTGACCTGCTCTATGGTGCGGTGGACCCCCGCATCAGAAGGGGGGCGGCCAGAGGGTGAGGAACTACAACCGCCGCAGGAGTACCCTGGTTTTGCTGCTGGCCGCCGGGGCGCTGCTGTGTGCCGTGACACTGGCGGGGGAGCTGCTGGCCGACCGGGCCATGGCCGCCGATTTTACCCGCAAAAATCTTGCCCCCTGCTGGAGCTGTCCCTTTGGGACTGACTGGATGGGCCGGGACATGCTGGCCCGCACGCTGGCGGGGCTGTCGCTGAGCATCCGGGTGGGCATTCTCACCGCGGCTGTCAGCGGCGTGATCGCGCTGGGACTGGGGACGGCCGCGGCCCTGTTTGGGGGCTGGGTGGATGGAGTTGTCTCCTGGCTCATCGATCTGGTGATGGGTGTCCCCCACATTCTGCTCATTATTCTGATCTCGTTGGCCCTGGGAAAGGGCTTTTCGGGGGTGGTGGCCGGGGTGGCCCTGAGCCACTGGACCGCTCTGGCCCGTCTCCTGCGGGAAGAGGTGCTCCAGCTGCGGCAGGCGCCCTATTTTCAGATGTCCCTGAGGCTGGGTGTGTCAGGAATCTTCCATAGACATCTGCTGCCGCATTTGCTGCCCCAGCTCCTTACCGGCCTGATATTACAGTTTCCCCACGCGATTCTTCACGAGGCCGGGGTGACATTTCTGGGCTTCGGACTTTCTCCGGAGCAGCCCGCCATTGGAATTATTTTGGAGGAGAGCCTGAACGGACTGACGACCGGGCGCTGGTGGCTGGCACTGTTTCCCGGGCTGGCCCTGATACTGACGGCGGTCCTCTTTCATGTAATCGGGGAGCAGCTGCGTCTGCTGCTATTCCCGGCCAGTTCTCAGGAGTAGAAGGGGAGCACATGGAACCGATCTTATCTGTGGAAAATCTTTCAATTTCCTTCTGCCGGTATGGCCGGGGGCTGTCCAGAGTGGAACTGACCGCGATTTGGGACGCCTCGCTCACCGTGGATCCGGGACAGGTGGTGGCGGTGGTGGGGGCCAGCGGCGGAGGAAAAAGCCTGCTGGCCCACGCCGTTTTCCACCTCCTGCCCCGGAACGCCCAGGTGTCCGGACGCCTTCTCTATGCCGGCGAGCCGCTGACAGAGGACCGGGCCCGGCGGCTGCGGGGGCAGGAAATTGTTTTGGTTCCCCAGGGCGTGACCTGGCTGGACCCTATGATGCGGGTGGGGCCCCAGGTGTGCCGGGGACGGAAGGATGCTGAAACCCGCAGGCGTTGCCGGGAGGCGCTGGCGCGCTACGGTCTGGGCCCCGAAGTGGAGGAGCTCTACCCCTTTCAGCTGTCCGGCGGGATGGCGCGCCGGGTGCTGATTGCCTCCGCCGTTATGGAAGAGCCCAGGCTTGTTGTGGCCGACGAACCCACTCCAGGCCTGGATGTCCGGGCTGCGGGGCGCATTTTGGACCACTTCAGGGAGCTGGCGGACCAGGGGGCAGGGGTGCTGTTCATCACCCACGACCTGGAGATGGCCCTCACCATAGCCGATAAGCTGGTGGTCTTTCACGAAGGGCGCACTGTGGAGGAGGCGCCCGCCGCCTGCTTCCGCACCGGCGAGGGGCTGCTTCACCCCTACAGCCGCGCCCTGTGGCGGGCCATGCCGGAGAACGACTTTTTATAGGGGCGGCCCTGGCCGCTCCCGGATACAAGAATGGAGGCCCTTCCATGACCCTGGAAGCCCAAAATATCACCTTCCGCTACCCACGCCGTGGAGCTGCCCCGGTGCTGGAGGGGGTAAATTTCACCCTAAACTCCGGGGAGCGGGTGGGTCTGTCCGCGCCCAGCGGCCGGGGCAAGACGACGCTGTGCAGGCTGCTGGCGGGCTGGGAGAGGCCAGACAGCGGCCAGGTGCTGCTGAACGGGACGCCGGTTTCTCAGTGGCGGGGCTTCTGTCCGGTACAGCTGCTGTGGCAGCACCCGGAGGAGGCGGCAGACCCCCTCCTCCGGCTGGGGACGACTCTGCGTGAGGCTGGCCCAGTGGATCAGCGGATGATGGAGAAGCTGGGAATCCGGAGCAGCTGGCTGGAGCGATATCCCATGGAGCTGTCGGGCGGTGAGCTGCAGAGAATCTGCGTGGCCCGGGCGCTGGGGCCAAAGCTGCGCTTTTTGCTGTGTGACGAGGCCTCCGCCATGCTGGACGTGATTACCCAGGCCCAGCTATGGCGGTTTCTGCTGGACCAGGCGGAAAAGCGGTCTTTGGGTCTGCTGATCGTCAGCCATGATGCCATGCTGCTGAAGCGGCTGTGTACCCGTATCCTCACTTGGGATGAGCTGACAGAGCAAAAATGAACCCCCTGACAAGGCGGCTTGGCCGTACCTGTCAGGGGGCAATTTTATTCGGTGCAGACGGGCGCTCAGTACCGGCGTACGACGGCGACTACCTTTCCAATGATTTCGGCGTGGGTGCCGTCGATGGGCTCATAGTCCGGATTTTCGGGCAGCAGCCAGATGTGGCCGTCCCGGCACTGAAGGGTTTTCACGGTAGCCTCGTCCTCAAAGAGCGCCACGACAATCTCGCCGTTGCGGGCCTCTGACTGGCGGTGGACCACAACCAGGTCGCCGGGGAGAATGCCCGCGTTAAGCATAGACTCACCCCGTACTCTCAGGGCGAAGTGCTCGCCGGACAGACCCT